>Ga0315281_10000206_pt1 | contig 77735 bp, 109 predicted proteins | sample YL17G07_0_MG_FD_204540 | JGI IMG/M metagenome (GOLD analysis project Ga0315281, IMG submission 204540) | Sediment microbial communities from Yellowstone Lake, YNP, Wyoming, USA - YL17G07_0 | ecosystem: Environmental > Aquatic > Freshwater > Lake > Sediment | place: USA: Wyoming | collected... | reverse complement strand
TTCACCGTCCTGCAATTTTCCGCTGTAATAGCCGGAATCATACGATGCGTCGATAAGTCTGCCTAATGTTCCGTCAGTTGTTGATTCATTCATTGCATACCTCAAAAGCAATCTAACGGTTTGCATGAGCCGTTTGCGATTTCGTAATTAGTGCCGATTGCCAAACGGTGAAAGCAAATCGGTTCTATGCGGTTGTTAGGTTGCGTCCTCTGCTTCCCAAACTTTCACCCTGTCTTCAAGCGTCATCGTGTCAGTTACGTAGTCCTGCATTGGTACGCCAGCGGCGCGAAACCACACACGGATTTCAGATAGTGGCAGATTTGTTTCCACTTCTCCGACATGACCACCGATTAAGGTTGTCTGATATTTGTCCGAATGATGCGCTGGAAGGCCAGATAATGACGACTGTAGTCGTCGAACCTTGTTCGGGTCAGTGAATGAAAACGATCGCCAAAGTGTTTTGCGTCCCATGATTAGCAGCCTAACGGCCTGCGTCAGCCGACTTGCCACCGACTGACCGGCCTATGGTTTAGAGTTTAGACGATTGCGGCGCAGCTGGGCAAGTTCGGCTGCACGCGGTGTTGTACGGCAACCAATCTAAGCAAGTGCCGTCCAATGTATTCAGTGTAAGCCGGCGGAATGGCTTCTGCCAGATCGTCGCCTGTCATCCAATCAATCCCCATCGCAACAGCCCAATCACTAACGCTGTTGTTCCTACCGCGTTCGCGTTCTCTGTTTCGATTCGCGCCGGCTCCTGAATGGCCGTACACCGGCACGGCCCACCCGCTATGATTACAACTATACGGCGCGAATGTTGGTACATCTCCTTCAAATATGCGGTGCCGACGAACGCCTAACCCGAACATCGAACCGCACAGTAATAGACTCCCATTCATCGGAGCACGTGCTACGTTTTCGATCACATACGGCAAACCAGTTTCTACCAACATTTTACGAGTAGCATCTATCAGGTCGGGATGACTATCCACAACGTCCTTGCCATGAACAACAGTGATCATCGAATAGCGCTGGCATGGCGGGCTTGCATTGATTGCGCTGAAGTCTGACAGATAGTAAGTTCTTCGCTTGCCGCGAATGCTACCGCCTTGCAGCAGCATTGCCAGGTGTTCTATCGCGTCACCGCGCACGAAATCAAACGGATAGCGCGGCTGTGGGCTGATGTCAATGCCCACCACCCTAAACCCGGCGCGACTGTAGCCCATTGCCGACCCACCAGCCCGGCAGTAGAGGTCTAAGATTATCGGTCGTCTGTTGCCCATGATAAGAGATGCCGTACAACGGTCTCGGCTTCACCCGCTGGCGATGGCCGAGCCACTACGATAATCGACGCTACGATAGACAGTCGGCGTGCAAGCCGTTGTTAGATTGCGCTCACTGTCTGCAAAACTTCATCGCCGCAAAATGGACAAAAGCGAATACTGTTTTCAACTGGCGTTCCGGCTAAAAGCGTGAAGGCTTGATTACATGACGTGTTCCAGTATTCGCCTTCACTATCTTCAACCCATGTGCATTTTTCCTTGTTTCTCATTCTTGCAAGCACCGCGCGCCGGAAGTATTCACGCTCTTTTATTGCCGCAAGATGATGTGGTTCACCGTCCTGCAATTTTCCGCTGTAATAGCCGGAATCATACGATGCGTCGATAAGTCTGCCTAATGTTCCGTCAGTTGTTGATTCATTCATTGCATACCTCAAAAGCAATCTAACGGCTTGCTTTACCTGCCGCCGATTGTAGCGGGAGATACTTCTGCAAACATTGACGCTTGCAGGGGATTGACCGCCGCCGTACCCACGCCAAAGGCGGTCAGGTGCAAGCGGTGTTGGGCGCAAAGGAAGACATGCTGCCCTAAAGGTGGGAGAACGCAGTTACGCAAAACCTGCCGTTTATTAGACAACTTGTATTTGCCTATTTCAAAACCGAGATATTCTTGCAGGTCTGAAATTTGCGCCGAGCGTAATTTGCTTTTCGTAAAATCGGCGGGCGCAATGTGAAAGTTTGACCAGAACAGGTGACGGTGTAAATCAATTGTGGGACGGATAAGCGGCTCATAATATGGGCGCACATTCTCGACAACCCACAACCCGCCGAAGTTGTATTGCAAGAAAATGATTTCTTGATACAGGCTCATATCTGGATACTTGGCAGGTGTGCCACGAAAACGAACTGCGAGATTTTGCCGCATGGATGAATGAGACTGGCAAGGCGGCGAAGTCCAAATAAAATCAAACTCTTGGTAATGGTCGAGCAGGTATTGGTGAGCGTCGCCAATGATGACTTTATCTTGTGGGTACAAGTCGCTGTAAACTTCGGCTATCTCTGGATTGTATTCGACGGCTGTAACTTCAACGTCAGACCAGAGCCGCCGATTACCGCCAATGCCTGCGTACAGATTCAATGCCTTCATGTGACTATGCTCCTGCGCCCAACAAGTTGATCACGATCGGCAGCGGTTGAAAAACCTCAGTGCGATCGAGCAAGCCTTGCAAGATCAACACGTTTTTCTTATAGTCAAATTCTTTGTCGCCCGCATCGCGGGCAGTGAAGCCCCAGTCTTTTTCAATGCTGCGCCGGATCGATTCCATTTCATCGATCGAGGGGTACAGGCGTTTATCTAAAGTTAGGTCGAGCCAAATGCGCAGCAATCGATCGCCGTTGCGAATCAGCAGATACGCCAGCATGTTCTTGGCGTTCAGGCTGGCATTGAGCCACGGACTGTTTGAGTAGTTGCGCTTCTGTCTTGAAATCCGAATTGCCACCACGCCTTTAGTTTCGGGTAAAACTCTGTGCAGGTTGGCCGGTTGCACGATCCAGTGATCGAAATCTTCAATGCGTTGGAAGTCGATGCCGCCGTCTTCGTAGTTTCCGGCTTCTTCGTCCATGTAGAGAATTTGCTGACGCAGCGCGATCGGGGTGGTCGCCGGTGCCAGTGCGCCTTCCCGGATTTGAACGATGTCTTGATAGACACCGAGATAAACTTCAAACGCGCCGATCACTTTTTGCGCGGCTTCGATCTTTTCCTGCATGGCTTGAACGTAATTGTTCAGCGCGTTCATCTTGCGCTTGATCACGGCTTCCATCTTCGCTACCAGGTCGCGTCGCTCTTGCATCCGATCGCGCATACCGATCAAGGCGTTCTTGTCTTGCGCGGTGGTTAAAGCCGTGCTGGTGTCGTCGGCTTCGATCTTTTCTTCGTCAAACTGATCCAGATTGCTCAGCGCTGCAATGGCCTGCGCTTCCAAGTCTTCAATAGGTTCAGTGACCTTGATATATTCTCGATGCACGAAGCGCGAGAGTTCGATCGTACCCCAACTGCTCGTGATCTTGCCGCGCGAGTCGCAGATTTCCAGTTTTACTTTGATCTCTTTGCCTTCGCGCAGCAACGCCGTGGCTTTCAGGTAGCGGCCGTCATCATCGATGAAGATGTCGCCCACTTGAATATCGAGGCCAGTTTGCCTTTTCAATTCAGCGACCAGCGCAGCTTGCTGCGCATTCTTCGAGAGCGCTTGTTTCTTTTGGGTCATGCCACCTCGCTCCATTCCTGCTTCACGACAGTCAACGGTTTCAAGTTGCGCTGCTCGATCGTGTTTAGAATCATGTGGGCCACGCCACGATCGAAACTATAGCGCAGCATCAGCACATCTTCCACGCGGCTTTTGGTTGCCATTTGCCCGGCCAGCATGATGTCGCCTCGAATTATGCGAGCCTCGGTGATAAGATTCTCAAAGGCGGCATCAGACAACTTGCCCGCAGCGATGCGCTTTCTTCGCCATTGAGCAATCGCCGCTGGATTGCTGCATTCTAGCACCGTCGCCCATTCCTCGAACACGTCTTGCGACATGTCGAGTGGGTCGGTATTGGCGATGCCGTTAGTCGGCACTCGGAACGACGGACGATCGTTATTCATTTGCGGCCTCTCGTTTATATTTCAATTGATCGATCGTGCATTCTTCTGGCAGCACATCTTCGCGGATGCCTTTGTAAACCGGCTGATATAGACTGCCTTCTTTGAAAGCGTATAGGTATTCGCACTCAATGACTGATCCCGCTAAAGGGATGGCTTGCTTGCCCGGAATCGTGACGTTGCCGACGACGCGCCAACTATTGCCGTCAGTTCGCACCATCACTCGCACGCTGCGCTTGTCGTTGATCTGCTCGACTACGACCGAAGCGCTGGCTTTGAACTTCAACTTGAATTGATTGCCGTCCTTGCGTCCGCTGTAATACGGCGCGTTCAAGTCTTTCAGCACCACGCCTTCGGCATTCTCGATCTTGAATTGTTCGATCTTTTGCGTCAAGTTTTCGGTGAACAATTCCGACGGCCACACCTTGCGTGTTTGCTTATGTTCGACGATGAAGCGCACTAACGCCGCGTGTCGATGCTTGAAAGACACGCTCTGGCAGTCTTCTGTTTCGAGCGACAGCAGATCGTAGGCGATGTAATGCTTTTCAAACAATTCGCCATCGATGATAAACGCAGGCGCAGTCTTAAACTCAGCGATCAACCATTCCGGCAATGGCCGCTCCAGTCCTAATTTATTGATGCCGGTGATCACGCCGCCTGACTTGCAAATGCGCACGCTTACCCCATCGTGTTTTTCTTCCAGTCCGTAACCGCCACCTACGATCATTTGCAGCGCAGTCGCTTCGTCGATGTCGGTTAGTTTCTGTGGCAGGATGCCGGTCTGCACTTTGTCGGATGCAGGCAACACCGGCGCAGCGGTTAAGCCTGCGCCGTAGCCTTGCGCAATGATGTAGACTCGATCGCGGCCTGGCGCAGTCTTTTCCTGAATCGTCTTGGTGTAGATCGATCGCGCTTGCGCATACGGGATCGGCAGGCGTGTCTTGGTGCCGGTCGTGGGAGCATCGCCGCGCCGCCCGTTCTGGTAATTGACCAACCAGCCGTCTTTAGCCTTCACGAGTTGCATCGAGTAGACTGCATCCGAGCCGTTGGCCTTGCATTCAAGCACGATCGATTCTGGGACTTCCTCGACGCTGCCGGGCGTCGGTGTGGCTGAACTTACTTTCTTTTTCATGTTCAATCCTCCGATTGATCTTTCAGTTTGCGCTTCATGCGCCTTACAAACTCTTCCGGTGCTTTTCGTTCTTCGGGCGGTAGATACCGCACACCCAGCGCATCGAAGAAGTCTTTTTCGTTGGGTGTGTTGAGCGCCGTGCCGTCGTCGATGCGCAGTAACCGGCCGTCTTGCTCGTGCAGGTAACCTGGCATTGCGCCGCCTTGCGCTTTGGGAGTGACCAGCCAATGACTGTATTCTTTCGGGCCAGTCCTGATGCTTAAAATGTTTCCATATTGCGCGGGCTTGAGAACCACATACAATTCGAGGTAGATACCGCAGCTAAGCCACACCTTTTTTAATCGATCGCCGTTGAGTTTGATCTTGCCAAGTGACGCGATCAACGGCGTAGTCAATGCGCTAACCAAAGGGTCATCCGCTGCGGTAAACATTGGCAGAAAATCAAGCGGTGCGATCAACTTAGGTTCGATCACCAACTCGACATCATGTACTTCGGGTTCGTGCCGTCGCACACTGCCTGCCACTTGAATCCGCCAACAGTATGGCGCAAGGCGAGTGATCATGTCATCGGCCACTTGCAGCGCGAGTTCGTATTTCACTTCGTTTTCTCCTGCGCCCAGTCGTGCGTGATCCAGTGCATCGCCGCACTCCATGAATCGAATTGCCTTGCGCCATAACTGTCGTCGGCAATGTTCACGAATACGCCGGTTGAGTTCGCTGTAATTGCGATCTCATGCGTGCTGCGCAATGTGTCCAGCGTTACACGCGACTTGATCGGCGCGGCTTGATCGATCAACTTAGGATGCCGCCTCGATCCGTGATTGAGAATGCAGCGCGTCCCATCGGGCATCTTCTTGCCGCACGGCTTACCGGGCGCGTCTTTCAGTTCGCAGTTCAGTGCCATGCGGATTTCGTTGTTGGCGTCGCGCTTGCCCTCCATGATTTGTTGCAGGTAACCGACGTTGAATTTGCCTTGGGGGAAGTGGCCGCGCTGCTCGATGATCTCCGCCACTTGCTTCCACGTCTTCGGGCTGCGCTTGCCCCGTATTTTTTGAATCGCTTCGGCGGGTGTTTTCTTCGGTCGAGGTGTCATTGGGGCAGACTCACTACGCCAACGGCGATCAAAACTAACAGGCCGAACAGCGCCACGCAAAATACGACGATCAACACGGTCGCCAGTTTGCTCGATTGCTGGCGGCGTCCGTGTTCAGATTCGATCCGCGCTTTAGTTGGCTTCCAATTGCTCCAGTCCATTAGACTTTCACCTCCAACGGCAGAATTAACTCTAAGCCTCGCACGGCTTCACCGCCGACAATTCCTTTGGCGTGCGCGGGCATGATGATGCCCACTGCCCCGTTGTCATCGTTGGGCTTGACCACGATGATCGATTTGAAATCCGTAGAATACAATTGCACGATCAACTTCTCATGCTCGCCGCGCTTGGTCTTGGTGGGCGTGCTAATGGCTTGAGCCAATTGCTGCAACCGATTCACGTCAAGGGCAAAGGCGAAGCGTGCGCCACGTGCGGATTTCGTGATGTAGTCGATTGCCGGAAAGCGCACGTCTTCACCGGCAAACGGATTGCCACCCGGCACGGCTTCACCGGACAGATCGAGCGCGGCTTGATCCTGCAAGACGCCAATTTTGCGCAGACCTTTGACGATCGGTGCTTTGCGCGACGTCCGGCGCAGCGATCGCAACACGTCGCCGTGAATTAAACGTGGCGCGGGCAGCGACTCGCTGTCTTCTAATTGCATCGGTGCAATCGCCATGATAAAGCCATCAGCGGCGACTAACCGCTGCCGTTGCGGATCAATTTGCACATATTTCAAGCCAGCGCGTTCTTTGTCGGTCGCACAGGCAAGTTCAACTGGGGCTATACTGGTTTCCATGTTTTCAATCCTCCGATTGAATTCTAAAAGATTCGCCTCGAAATTCGATCAGGTCGAAGGCGTGCTGCATGATGCGATCCATTACGGCCTCACCCACGTAATCCAGCAACGCTCGATCGCCTAAAGCGTGGTTGAAAGTGAGAATCGTGGGGGCATTGTCGGTGTAGCGTTTATTCAGCACAAGGTACAGACTACTGCGGGTCCACTCCGTCGCGTTCACTTTATCCAGATCGTCAATGACGACCACGCGCCCGCGCGTTAGTTCTGCCAGGATTTGAGTTTCGGATTCGCCTTTCTCTTCGCGCGCTTTGCGATCCCACGAGGCTTGAAGGCGCTTGAGATAACTCGTCCAGGCCCGAAAATAGCAGCCGGTGTAATTGCGATCGACCAATTGCCGAATGACGGCTGCGGCTAAGTGCGATTTACCTAAGCCATAATCGCCATACAGAATGAGCCACGGTTTGAGGTGTTGCTGTGGGCTGACGCTTTCGATCGACTGCGCGAATAGTCGCACGCGAGAACGAACATTAGCCGCGTCTGGAAACTTAGGCCGATCTTGATAAGTGTCGAAGGTCCAGTCCCGCAGCAAGCCGGTGAGTCCGGCCCGTTGCAGTTGCAAATCATATTCCGTTCTCTTTTCGGCTTCGGCGGTTTGCTTTAAGCGCTGCTCCTGTTGCGCTTGATCCTGCTGTGCGCCTACGCATTGACACGGCGGCCATAGCCACGTGCGACGTGGCGCTCCACGCCAAAGATAATCGAACGGCACCGGCGTCAAGAGTTCGTTACAAAACAGGCAACTCCTTTGCTGCTCGTTCCGCAGCTCTTCGCTGGATAACTTGGACAGCCGTTGTAATTCGAGCGTCTGTGCCGCTTGCGCCTGGCGCTGGGCTTCTTCCGGCGTTAGGTGTTTCTTCACTGATACCTCCTTCGGGCGCACCGGCTTTAATCCACAGCGCGGCGGCGCTTAAAATTTCGCTGACTTGTGTGATCTTCGGTCGCGGGATCGGTTCTAAGGCGCGGCGCTGTTTGCCTGCTTGCAGATTACGCGCCTTGACTGCCTGCACGCGCCAATCGAAGCGCTGCCACCATTTCCACACTAACGGAATCTGATCGGCGGTCAATTCCACTTCTAACACCTCGCGCTTGAGCTTACCCAGCTTGCCGGAATCACCTTTACCGATCTTGCTGACCTTCGGCTGATACGGCTGCCCGTACACAAGTTGGAACAGTGCTTCCCAAACGAGATCACGCTGCGGCTCGACTGGCTCGACTGGCTCGACTGGCTTGACCGGCACATCAGCCGCGGCAGCGGCTTGTTGTTTAATCTCTGTTTGTGATCTATGTTCTATTGTAGACGTTATAGTTTTCCGCTTATGTACCTTAGCGGAATCCGCTAGGGTGACCTTAGCGGATTCCGCTAAGGTGGCTTGCACCATTTCAGCAATCTTTTCCAGTTGCGGACGATAGAACGTGGTGTCACGTTGGCCGACGCGCCCTAGCTTTGTTTCGAGGACTTCAAACTTCTTTAAGTGGGCGACAGCGGTTTCGATCGCGTGCTGATTCAAACCAATTTCTTCCAGCCACTCCCTGAACGATTTGTCAAACCAGCCATCAGCCTGATGGCTCCGATCGCTCCAATAGATCGATTGACTCAGGAGCAGGGCTGCGCGGTGATTGCCTTTCAGCATCTTCACAAAGACAACGGGAATGGTGAGGATGTTCGCTTGACCGCTAATCGCTTTGATCAAGGCAAAAATTTGTTGCTGGTTGCTGCTCGTCATTACATTTCCTCCATGACGCATAGCACATGGCAGCACGCGCCGCCCTTTGCGTTCGGCCAGCCGTCACAATCGCATTTGAATGTTTCGGGGCGATTGTAGACACCGGCCGTGACGCGATGTTCTTTCAGGCCGCCCGTGACCAACCACTCATCGCCGTCGAGATATTCGGCTTTGCGCTTCTTGGCCCAGTTGCGCGTGCGGTGTGTCCCGTGCATCTTCTTTTGAATTGTTGTTGCTTCCATAGATTCACCTGTGCTTAGGATTAGAATGCGAAACGCCCGATTTGGTTTGGACTGATTGAATGAACACGCATTCAACCACCCCAAAACAAAACGGGCGTTTCGCAGTGCGTGTTCACTGTGCAATGATTATAGTGCCTGATCGCCTCCGTTGTCAACCCTTAATTTCAACGAGCAAAATTGAACACTTTTGCTCGTTGGCACTGGCTCGATGACTTGCAATGTGCGGGTCATATAATGCTGCCAAGTGACGCGCCCCTCAGCCGCCAGCGCTTGCAAGTGATAGTCCGTTAGTGACTTCGTAGAGAGATTGCAGCCGACTGTAACCTCCTCGAACGTCGGCGGATATTTCCAAAAGTCTTGATAGTCAGCGATGAACTTCACGATTTCTTCGCGCTTGACGATCGACCGCCGCTGCGGCTTAACTCGCGCAGACTCTTCGGCGATCACGTCGCTGCCTCGAACAAGGCCAGCAATTGCTCGGCTGTTATTTTGCGCAGACTCGGATCGTATGACCGCACCAGCGCCGGATGCGAGTTGCGCCACGAGTTCTCGATGTCCCGCTGCTCGAAGTCTGCTAGGTCTACTTGATGGTCAGCGGCAAACTTCTTGGCCCACTCCATCACTTCAACGGGTGACGCATAACGCAGCAAATAGGCATCGTTGCGCAGGTTCTCAAAAATGAAGCCTGCGGAGAATTCATCAGCCGGATCGACTGCGACATAGAAAAGGCCGTGTTTGAAATCGCCTTGCCATTCCAACTGCCCATATAGCGGGCGAGGGGCATTGAAGATCAGCCAGCCTTCCGGCGCCTGAGTTGGCCGTTCGCCAATCAAGGTTAGCAGTGTCGCGTCATTCATGCTATTTTCCTTTCGATCTTCACAAGCCGCGTATTGACCGACGTGCCGGATGTCTTGCAATTCTTCAAACGGTGGGTTCATGTAAATGCGATCGGCGTAGCACATCACTTCGTTGTCGTCTTGATAGCGCGGCAATTGATACTTCAAGAAGTCGGTGCCAACGATTTCAACATCAGGGAAGGTCTGCGCGATGTAGGCGCGTCGGACCTCGTTCTTTTCCAGCACCTGAAACAAATGCACTTCACTGTGCGGTTGCTCCAGCAGCACTTTTAAGATTGCTCCGCGCCCAACACTCGGCTCCATGATCAGTTGAGTCGCGCGGCTCAACGGCGCGAGTTCAAGCATTCGTTCAACTACTGCTCGCGGTGTTTCAAAGAAGCCATCGCGCTCGACAACCAATACGCCAGAGGCGATCAACCCTTCGACGTTGGTGCGCGGATCGCTAGCGAACACATGCCCGCCCGCTTTCTTGTTCCACTTTCCGCCCATCGCGTCGAGTGCCTTGTTCACCTTCATATACAGTCCGCGATCGAGCTGCGAAACGATTTTGCCTAACAAGCCGTCGTCGCTCCACGTCATCGCGCGGAGCACATCTAATACATCTTCGTCAAATTTCATTTTCTTGGTTAGCATATCTTCATTCCTCCGAATGAACTTCAATTGCTGTTTGAACGCTGGCTAAGAAATGCTGCGCCCAAAACAGATCAGCCGTGATCACATGTTGCCCGGCGCGATCAGGAATCACGTTAAAGACAAACGCCTGATCGTGGTAGACGATCAAGGTGCTGTCTTGCCAAGCCTGCTCGTTGAGCAGCGCGTCGCGGATGGTCAAATGCTCGCCATGCAGCGCGACGCGGTATATTTCGCCTTTGGGCGACACATCGGCGGGCCGGATGTCAGTCAGCCACACCGTCACCCACACCCCTTGACCGATAAAGACCGTATCTGGATTGACTCTGATCTTCATTTGCATGTGCGTCTCCTATTATTCGATTCGAGTGTATTCTTTTTTTTCGTACCATTTTGTTCTAAACAGTTCGCGAATAGTTAAGCCTTGATCAATCATGCGGCGAGTTCGTTTCATACACGCTTCAAAGCCGACTACTCCCGCAAAGGCGCGTTTCAACTCCGCCTCGCTAAAGTCTTTCACTTTCATTTCGTACAACTTTGCCATCACTGCATGATCTCGATAGCGTTTCTTGTTAGCCATGATCTCCTAAGAGTGACTGCGCTGCCGTAATGATCGGCAGCGCAGTCACTTGCTCAATTAAAACGAAAGGCCGCTGTCTTCGATTTCGATCGGCTTGATCGTCAGCCCGACCAGCGCTCGCCACGACTGCGCCGGTGATTCATTGCCCGCACCGTCGTCAATCGCGTTCAGCCACTTATAGGCCGACAGCGCGTTGTCGCGCAAGTCGATTTGATCGCGGCCGTCTTCGTCCTCGTCCGGCCAGCGATCGTAAATCTCGCTCTCGGTCATCGCAGGATTTTCAAGCACTTGAATCTGTGCGTCGATCGCGGCGTGATTGTCATTGCCAAAGGCCGTCGCTGGCGGGATGTCCGGCTTCATCGCTTTCAATTCCGCAATCTGCTTCGAGATCTCCGCCGCCGCGGGTTTGACTAGCGACTTCATCACGGGCAAGGTCCGACCGTTCGATTTGATCTTCGGCAGCGCGTTCGCCGCGTGCTGTTTGACTTGCTGCGCCTGGCGCTTCGTCTTCGCTTTGTTGGCTACGGCTTTTTGTTTCGCGTCGAGCACCGTTTTGCCTCTCACCAGGCCGGTGTGTTTGATCGGCGTGATCTTGACCTTCGTTGCCTTGGCTTTCTTCGTCGGTTGCGGTGTTGCTTTCTTGTCGGTCATTGGTGGTCTGCTCCTATGCAGATAGAGTGTGTGTTGGCCGCCAGACTCGGCGGCTAACTATTTAAGTGACGCGGGAGTCTCCGCGTTAATCCATTTGCATCAGCTCAGCCGGATCAAGCCGGGCTGCGTCTGGATCATATGTGAAGCGCACAAGGATGCCTTCCGGCATGAAAGGGTGGTCGGTTGTTTGCACAATCTCCACGCCCGCTGTGCGGGACAAGGTTTCCATTTCCAGCAGCGTGGGCGTATCGATCCACCGAGCGTGCCACGTCTGATCGGCTGGCTCGAAAAACAGATTGTCGGGGTCGCAGGGCACGATCGCGGCCAACATTTCGCTGCCAGTTATCAGACTAGGCATTGTCTTTACTCGCTATCTCGTCGGCCTCGTCATCTTGCACTTCGACCGTGCGCCGCTTCGTTTCGAAGTCTTCGTTTTCGGCTTCAACATCCAGCGCCTTGTTCTTCTTGGCACCGGCTTTCACCTTGCCGATCGGCTTAGCCGTTTTCTTGACAGCCGTTTTCTTAGCCGCGCCTTTCTTGGCCGTCGTTGCCTCGGCTTTGGCTTGCTTCATCAGCAGCGGTTGATGATCGCCGCATGTGACATTGAGCACCGTTTTGCCGTCTTTGGCATACTCGATGCTCCAGCCGTCCTCGCTGCTGTCGCGCTTGGTAATGTGGTCGCCACTGACGAACTTGCCGCACTTCCAGCAATTGAACGCGGTGCGGTGGATCGGTGCCACGTTCCACTTAGGCATCAACTTCAAGCCCATACCTTCGGTCCAGCTGCTGCGATCGTGAACCGGATGCGTGATGTCGCCTGCAATCATGTCCTCGATCTTCTTCTGTGCGTTGGCCCAATCCTTGTGCCAACGATCGCCATACCCGCCCATCAGTGAACCGATCAGATGCAGCAAGATCAATTCACGGCGGAGCGTTTCGCGTTGCTCGACTTTCGTTGCGCTGCCGATGGCCGCGTTCTTCAAGTCGATGATCGCCGCCAGTTCCGGCCAGCCGCGCATGAAGTCCTGCTCGTGATGGGCCACATACACGCTGAACAGTTCCAGCGTCTTGCCCTTCATTTGAATCTGCGGCGCAACTGTCTCCGCGGTATGCAGCGCCAGCCAGTCGATGTCTTTCATCGCTTTATTGGCGATCGACTTGATGTTGCGATTGATCTTTTGTTGCTTGGCTAAGGCGGCGGGTGATTCGGTCTTGGCCTTTGACGTGCCGGTTTCTTTCTTGGGCTTGACTTTCAGCGCAGCCTCATACGCCGCCTTGTCTGTGACAGCGAGATCGGCATAACGCGACCCGATCAAGTTCTCGGCGTAGTAATCGCGCGATTGCTTGCCGTCACTCGGCACGATGCGCAGGAACTCGGCTTTGCTGTCGATCATGCGCCGGATGGCATCCGTTTCGCCATAGCCGACTTTGAGGATCGTCACCTTTTCTTTCTCGACCGCGACCGGCACTTTCGTTCTCTCACTGATGCGTTGTATCTCGGCCGCCGCAAACTGTTCGCGCTTAGCCTTGAAGCAGCGGGCGAGAGCGCAGAAGTTGCCAGTTCGACCAACCTCGATCAATTGCTCACAACCTTTGCACGCGGGAATGACCAGCTCGCCTTGCTTATCTTCGATCGTGATCGGCTTCTTCGGCCAACTCAAATCCCAACCACCTTGATGCGTGCCCTGCAACTCGTCGGCGTGTTTAGCCAGCACGTTCAACAAGATTTGATTCGCGCTGTTTTGCCACGTTTCGGCATCCGGCGCAGCCAACATATCTTCAACTGCCTTGCGCAGAGTCTTGACCGGCATACGGGCGGCGATCTTCACTAGCATCTTCGCCAAGCGCAGCGGCAATTGACCCGCCTGTTCGCCGACGAGCAATTGCACATCGGCGGGCAGCACCAGCAGCGAGCGCGCCGTTTGAATGTGATCGACTGGCTTGCTCAGCCACGTTGCGATGTCTTCGTCGCTTAATTCAAACTTGAGCGCCAACTGCTCGAAGCCTTGGGCTTCCTCGCCCCTCGTTAAATTCTCGCGCTGCAAATTCTCTACCGCTGATGCGATAGCGATTTGCTTATCGTCCAGCCCCACCTTCACGAAAGCAGGCAGCACGTCGAGGTCAATGAGTGTGGCCGCGCGGAAGCGCCGTTCACCGGCGATCAGCATGTACCGATCGCCGCGCTCGGCGACCACGATTGGCGTATTCAAGCCGTGCTCTTTGATCGACTGCGCTAGTTCCTGCAACTTCGCTTCATCGAAAATCTTGCGCATGTTGTCGGGGTTGCGATCGATCAACTCGCGCCGAATGTCAGTCAGTGTGCCTTGTTTGCTGGCCGTCATGCCACACCTGCCAGTTCCATTGCCAGTGCCGGATTCAACTGCACCAACACGCATTCTTCCAACACGAGATCGTACACGGCACGGTCGCTGCGATTGCGCGCCTGCCACATCTCTTTGAAGGCGTCGCGCAGTTGTTCGATCGCCGTCGCCTTTTGACCCTTCTTGACTTGCGGCACAAACTCCACAGCCAACTGCGCGGCCAGCAAATCAAACGGCGTGCCGTCGATCACGCCTTTGCACCAGCGCGAGTAAACTTGATCGCCGGTCGTTTGAATCTGATCGACAGTCAAGAAGTTCGGCGCTTGCTTCACTACCTGCTTCACTACTACCTTTTTCTTTTCCATTTTCTTTTCCATGCGTTTATTGTTCTCCGATTAAATTTGATGCAGCCGATCGAGTTGCCGTCGATCGGCTGCGTTGAAATGTGTTCCGGCAACCTCATCCTGCGGCTTACTTCGGCGTGGTCGCTTCCTTCGCTTTCGCGTCGACTAAGATTTGCGCGATCGTGCGCCAATCGACTTGCAGCTCGCGCTGATACTTCTTGGCATCCATGCCTAACACCTTGACCACCCACTCCCCTTTGAACTTCTTTTCCTTGAGCCAGTCGAGAAAGCCTTGACCGTTGCCCGGTAAGTCATCAGCGGCATAGGCCGTTTCGACGGGCGGGGGCTGCGGACTGCGCACTGCGACCGCTTGCGTGGTCGGCGGCTTGGTTTGTTGCGGCTCAGCGGGCGGCGTCGTCAAATCCAGATCAGGCGCACTGTCGGCGCTGTCTGTGCTGCCGCTAACGATGCTCAACAGTTCTTCGTTGTCGGTGTGTCCGCCCCCTTCGGGCAGTTCGTCGGCGATTGAAGCAGGCATCAACACCGGCTGATCTTTCACAGCGGCCAGTGTTTCTTGCACCATGCGATCGAGCAGCGTCGCGCCGAACTTGGGATCGATTTCCAGCCACAGCAAAGACTCTTCGCGGCTGATCAGCTTGCCGCTGTCGTCCCGATATTTGATCGGGCGCATCGAGCGATTCAAGTAGAACGGCACGCCGCGCAGCCCGTTGGCTTCCATCTGCGCGTTCATCGTCAACAGTTCGTAGAAGCCTTCAAGTTGGCGCGTGAGGTAGATACCGTCATACGCCGACGTGCTCAACACCTGAAAGCAGCCGGGCTCGCCGATCTCGCCTTGGCCTGGAATCATGATTCGCATTCGCACCACCGGACTGCAATTGACCGGCTTCTGTTTGCCATCCAGATACAACGGCTGCTCAGGACATTCGCACTGCACCGGCTGCCCAGTCTCGACACTTTTGCCTTGCTTGACGCGCTGCGCAAACGTCTTGGGATTCAAGTCCGTTAGCACCAAGCGCGATTCGTCCGGCATGCAGCGGTGAATCATCACGCTGCCGCGATAGCCTTCATTGCGGAACATGAAGTTGTTGTCGATCGCCCGCGCTGGAAAGTAGAACGGGATGTGATTGGGTTCATCGCCCAACGACTTGATGAACGCGACCAGTCGCTCGTTCGTTTCATTGAACGCGGTGAATCGAAAGTGCTTCAAGTTCGGCCCGACCACTTGATACCCGCGGCCGCTGGCCCCATCTACACGATCGATCTTAGGCGCGCCTTTGCGGATATTAGCGAACGTTGGAAACGGATCACCGACTTGCCGTTCTCCGCGCAGCGCCATTCTTACGGGTCCTTTACTCATTTATATTTGCTCCTAGGTTGAGATCACTTTGGCCCAATACTTGTTTGTTCTGCTTCAATCGGGCTTGAAGCGCGTCGCCGGTCAGCGGTGGTTCAAAGCCGAGCGCAGCGGCCAGCGGCGTCCGCGAATAGAAGTGCTTGACTTCCAGCACCTCCAGCGCGTGCGCCGATTTCGTGCGCTCGACAAAGACGAAGTGGTGAAAGCCGCGATGCAGTTCATTCGAACAGGACGCATACCAACGCTTCAATTCCTCGTCGTAGCGTTCCACCACCGGCCCCCAACAGTAACCACACACACACCACTGGGCGGCATGCGCTGAGGCCGTGCGACCGTCGTCTTGCCACACACTCACGCGACGCTTTTTGGTTCTGTCTTGCACATAAGTTCTTGCCATACTATCCTCCGATCGGTATCAATTAGTCGCTCGTTGCTTGCGTGTTCGTGCCAGCCTCACCTCCTTCGGGTTTAAGATACTTGCTCAAATCGGTAGCGATCGTCGCCTTCACGTCCGGCGTCTCGATCACGAAAGCGGGCTTGTGCTCCAGACTGCCGATCATTTTCTCGAACGCCTTTTGATCCAACACCAGCAGCACCGGCGCGTTTGACTTGGCCCACGCCGTCGCTTCGTCGGGCGTATAGTGAAACGCCTTCGACACGCGAATCCCTAACGCGCCATCCGCCAACGACTTGAAGCCGGTGGCTTGATAGTGCCGCGCCATTTCATTGCGCAACTCGGCTTCGATGTTTGTCACACTGGCTTCCAGTATGGTTTGCTGTGCAAGCATTGCCTGCCGCTCAAGCGATTGATCGAACGCCTCGCGCTGCGCTTTGGCTTTATCTTTGGCTTTGGCGAGTTCTTCGCGGGCCAGTGCCAACACTCTAATTTCTTCTATCAATTGTTCTTGATCCATGTCCTACTCCTCGTCGTCAAAAGTAAATTTCCGCTCGGTCGGCCCGATCGGTTTAGTCGTGTTCGATTTGCCTGCGGGTGGCTTGGCGGCTGGCTTGGCCTGCGTTGTTTGCGTGACGCGCCGCAGAAGAATGTCTTCGTCGCTTAATGAGCGCTTGATTCCGCGCCGGTTTATTTCAGTGATTCTCTCACGCTGCCGTTGTGCCAAGATTTCGCGTGCGGCTTTCTCGGATTTATCTGCCAGCGTTTCGCCTGTCCATTCAACTCGCTCAGCGCGGGCTTCTCCGAGGCTGGATACCGATTGGTAAGCCAAGATTTCATATCCGCGCCCGCGCTTTGTTGCTAACAGGTCAGCGTAAACGGCTTCGGCTTTCAGCAGCGACACGTCGCGCACCTTCACACCGACTTGCAAATTGGTGCCGCGCCGCCCGTAACGGAATTGCACTTCATACAGATTTTTCGATCCGTCAGGCTGCACCAGATCGATCTCGTACACCTTGTCGTGCCGATCGGTGTTATTCCAAAGCCGCACACTGCGCACTATCTCTTTGCTCATGCTGCTCCTTAATCACCTCGGGCTGCTCCGGCGCGAGCAGCATTTGCTGCACCAGCGTCGCTATCATGCCCCACGCATTGCCGAGCATGTGTTCGTAGGCCGCGAGATCAGCGGCTTTCAGTTGCTCCGGCGTTCGATCGAGCAAGCCATGTCGCACGACGACATCTTGCCAGAAGAACGGGTATTGGTAGACCTGCGCCTTGATGCGTTCCAGCCTGGCCTGCGTCACACCGTTAGGGCGGTGTGACGCAGGCAACTGCATCAAGTGCTGCCAGACTTCATCTTGTTTGGCGTCACTGACAGTTGGCATGTTTATTCCTCATCATCAAAGTCGAATTTTCGATCCGGTCGCTCGATGACCAGTTCTTTTGCGGCCGCTTGCAAGTTTAACAACTGCGCGGCCACGCTGCGCCGCACCGTCGGGCGCGTGCGCAGTGTTTCGGCGCTGACCCCCTTCATCAATGCTCGCGCTTGCTCAACCAGTTGTTCCAACTGTCGATCGTCGGTCAAGTTCCGCGCGTTGAACGTCTCGATGAACTCGTTGAAGTTGTCGACCAGCGCCGATCGAATGATCATCTTCTTGCCGTTGGGGTTGGCGGTCAGTCGCGCCGTCGCCGTGGTGAGCAGTTCGTTGAAAGCCGCCCGCAGCGCTTCGGTAATTTCGGCGGCTGCGTCTTCGAACTTGGCTTTGATCTTCGTCTCTTCCTGCTCGCGTATCTTCAGCGGCAAGTTCTGCGGCACGCCGAAGCTCATCCAGTTGTGCGTCACATAATAGCGCGACCGCAAGTCGTTTGGCTTGGGATAATCGGCGCGATTGAATAACTCCGCGCTGCGCAGTGTGCGAGACACCGCCCGCAAGTCTACTTCCGCTTGATCAATGGCGCGCTCATAGTCGCTCAGCAAATCCGGCAAGCCGGTCTTGGACATCCATTCTTTCACTTCCGCGATCTTCGCCTCAAACGTTTCGACTTGATCCAACTTAACGAAAAACACGCCCTTGACCATGTAGGACGGCATACACCGCCCCAATAGCCACTGCCGCGCTTCGTTGATATAACTATTGATGGTATCGTACGCTTCGCTCTCAATTAAGCGCAGCGTCGATCGCACGCGCTTCTTCGCCTTGTCTTCGTCATCGATCGCGCCTTCGGGCGTGGTGTCGGCTTTGCGCCGATTGCCCCAGCGGTGAAAAGTGAACGTGAATAACGCCGCGTTCGCTAACACGTCGAGACCGATCGTTTGACTGCCGCTTGGTTTGTCGGCTTCGCCAAAAGCCTGCTCCACGCTGCGGATAACCTGCCGACTCAATTTCTTAGGTGTTGCTGTTTTGTTTGCCATGCTCTCAATGCCCTCCGGTTTGAGTATGTGAATGATCGTGTTGACCGCGCAAGAATTTGCCAACCTTGCGGGTGATTTTAGTCGCACCGCCTGCCAAGCGCTGCGCTTCTTTGATGAAGCGTTCGGCGCTCAAGTGATTGGCGGGGCCGATGCGATCGGTTTCGATCTTGATCGTGCCGTCTGCGAGAATCTCAATCTTGATTTCGTCGCCGTTCATCGCTTCACCGCCACAAACTGCGTCGGGCTAATCTGCTTCAACTGCCAGCCAAACTTATTAGCCGTCTGCTTCACCACCTGCTGCGAATACGCCACCTTGACCGCTGAAATATCTTCATCGGTCAGCCGCTGGCCGCGCACTTGCACTTCTTCGCCGATCAACTTCCATTGATAGCGTTGATAGTCCAAACTCGCCATCGCTGCTTCCAGCAGCGCGGCATCGACTTTGCCTAATTGAATTCCCGTGATTTGAACTGTATCGCAAGGCATGTTAATCCAACTCCATTTTGCGCTCGCCCGAATTGGCTGCGCTGCTCTTTGACTTCGACTTGTATTGGAATAGTCCCGCGCTCGACGCATCCAAATACCGATTGTTGGCGCTCTCTAACAGGCGCGTGGTCGCCACTGCGTCGCTAACGGTCACCGGCACAATGTACTTGGCCGCGTCCAGCAGCGTGATCTTCAAGTTCCACGCAATCATCACGCAGTTTCGAATCTCGCTGCCCGTCCAGCCTTCGTCCGATGGCGTTTTTTCTTTCGCCAGTTCAGGATACTTCTTTTTGTAAATGTCCCAAATCTTTTTGCGCGAGGCGCTGTCGGGGATGTCGAAGAAGAAAGTGCCGTAGTTGTAACGCCGTCGCAATTCCGGTGGCAGCGTGGCGACCGAGTTGCAGGTGGCAATGAACAACACACGGCCCTGCGAGATTGAACTAACGACATCGAATGCGCTGCGCAGCCGCGCTTCCGAAGATCCCACGATGCCCGCCTTCATGCCGCCCAAGTCTAGCGCGATCGTGGGGATGCCAGCTTCGTTGCCGATCGCTTTGGCAATCGCGCTCTTGCCACTGCCGCGCACACCGAGGAACATGCAGCCGAGCGCGTTGGTGTCTTGCATGTAAGCCAATTGCACGCCTAACTGATCTTGCGTGACACCGGTATTGTCGCCGGTCACGTTCGCGCCGAAAAACTTTTCCATCTCGTCTTGATAAACGATCGCGTTCGGCGCGTCACGGCCGCCGATAATGCGCCGCATGAACTCTTTGACGTTCTCGTAGCCGCCAATGTCGTTAAACGATTCGCCGCCGCGCCACACGCTGAGGCCGGGCGTTTGTTCGATCGCTTGGCGCTTGCGCTCCCACAAATTTTTCGTGTCAACGCCCTCACGACTAATGGACATCGCTAACACCTGCTCCGCTGGAAACGCAGGCAAGCCCGTCAGTGTCTTGAGAATGGTCACGCGATCAGGGATTTTCTTGGCATCCAATCCGGCTTTGACTGCGCTGTTCAGCGTGCGTTCGATGATCTCGGTCAACTCCGCAGGCGTGGGCAGCGTGTCTTTCAACACCAGCACGTCCGACTTCAACACGTCGGGCAATTGCGTGCCAGTCGGCACGAACATGAGCAGTTGAGATTTCGAGGGCTTGAGTACGTCGCGCAGATTCCAGACCGCTTGCTGAATGGTGATGCCGGACTCCAAGTTCCAATACAACTGCGGATTGAACAGCAACACATAGACCGGTTGCTCAACTTCCAGGCTGCGCAGCTTCGCTACATTGATTAAGAACGTGGCTGGATTCATGCCGGTGCGATCTTCGTCGCCGCACAAGGTTTGCAGCAATTCTCCGCCAACGTCGTTGTAGGCTTGCACGCCGCTGCCTAGATCGTGCGAAATCATCGGACTGGTGTCAGCCCGACCATTTAACTCCGCGCGAAATGTTTTAACCGATTGGGCGCTGTCGTTGGTTTCAACGACAATGAGGGGGACGCCTGCCTGCCGAGCAGATTTTGTTGATAACATTTTCGATTCCTCCGAATCAGATAGTAGAACTCTTTTTTTGAACGCGTCGATATTATTTATTGGCGATAGCAGCCTCCGGTTCTTTCTTTTTGTATTGATACGGCTTGCTGCGTGGCCCTTTCGGGCGGCCCGCTTTCGCGGTCAGCCAGTAGTGCGGCAAGTCGATCGGATCAATAAATTGCCGGTTGCCGGTGAACGGCAAAGTTGTCGCGCTCAGTCGCTTGCGTTGAATCGCCTTGTAGATCGTTTGATCGTGGCTACCGGAGAGCTGTGCCGTCTGGTGAATTTCCAGCAAGCCCAAGTCTTCGGCCCGACAATGCGCTTGGCCGTTGCCGTGATCAACATCGATCGAGCGCAGCGCGTTAGGATGTTCTGCGCCGGTGATGTTTTGATAATTGGTCGAGATGATCAGTGTGCCGCCAATCTCGATCGCCACTGCGCCGACCTCGCCGCAGACCAAACAAAATCCGATCCGCCGATCGCTTACATTCGTGCCTAACAATTTTTCGTCCATATTGGAATGCCTCCGAGGATTATTATAAATGGTTATACAATTCTTGACAATCAATCAAGCGCTATTCATCGCTTCGTCTTCGGTTGCGAAGATTTGCAGATCGCTCACGTCGAAAATTTCATAGCGGCGATGTGCCGTTTCAACGTGAATGACTTTCAAGCCCTTGAATAGCAGCACTTCATGCGTTGGTGAGTAACGGTACGGTGAAGGAATTTCAGAACGCCGTTTGACGAAGCCGACAATCTCGTCGCTCGCTTCTGCGTAAAAGCGGGCGTCGGCGGTATAGCCGATGATCGTTTTTATTTTGCGCAATTGATCAGGCATGTTCAACCTCCGCTTGCCATGTGTAGTGATACACTTCCAAAAAGTGATTGCCTTCATGCGCCATCAGCCGCACGGCATAAGTGTCGCCGCGCCGACTGTCGAGATTTTTGGTCATCGGCTTAATTTCTCGATTGTCTTGAAACAGCATGGCGTCAAGTGGCACATCTGCGTAGCCAACAATCGGCGCCATCACTGTATGCAACCGAAACTTGACAATCAATGGAACGATCGAGCCGGTCGTGTTGGCATTGCGTTCACGCGCTGATTGATTGAACGCCTCAGCCAGCAATTGCACTTTCGCCGCCACCGTCGAGGGCAGCACGCGCCCGGCGTCTTTCACGGCATATTTAATCGGCAGTGTCGAAGCGCCGATCGTTGGACTCGATCGCGTTGATTTGTTTTTCATGTCAGGCTCCTATTCGCCGCGATGATCGATCGCGTCGAGAACTTTGTGGCCGCCAAAATCAGCGGGGACAACCCAGTGCAGCCAGCGGTGACTCGCCGCCCATTCGTCAGCCTTTTCGCCGTTGTCGAAAATGTGCGGCACAACGCGCCAGGTGCGATTGACAAATTCTTTCTGATAGCGCACCACTTGCGGGGATGAAACAAGCGTCTTAGGCATCCTTCACCTCCACCATCTTTCGGAACGCTGCGCTGGAAAAATCCAGCACGCCGTAGCGCTTTGTCTCAAAAATTATCTTGTTGACTTGATTCAACTTCATTACAATGCCGAAGTAAGCCACCCCGACTGTCTTCCAAGTGTTGTCGTAGACTTGATTTTGTTTATCAACCGCCCAAGCGTGCCGAATAGCGATTGGCACAACCTCCGTCATAGCGAAGCCTTCCACATACGACAACTCCGGCTTGGAGCAAACTAGATGGTAGGCGTTCATGAAGCACATGCCTTTAGGCCCGCGCTTGCAGCCGGACGGTAACTTCTGTGCAAGGCAGATTCGGACGTGCTTCAACACCACGCCTTCAAGCGATCGGCCTTGAGTCATCTCGCTTACACTGCGTAAATAGTCCATCAAGTCCTGTTCGACATCCGTCATCTTTTATCTCCTTCGGCGAACTGGCTTTGCGGCCTGCGAATCATGACCTTGCCGCTGCCCTTGAAGCCAAACTTTCGATACCACGCTTGCAGTTGTCGCCACGACTGCGACGGCGCGATGATTTCTTCCTCGCCGTCAAGCGTGTGATACGTTACTGAAAACGGTTCACACACCAGCACGCAAGTCACTTTGCAACGATCGAGCGCAGTGCAAAATTCTTTCAGTGCTGTGCCGCCGTAGCCGCGGCCTCGATCGCGTGTCACGATCTCATCCAAGTTCACGCGATCAGTGGTGTGGCGTTGCGAGTGAATCATCAAGTCGGCTTGACCGATTCTAAACGTGTCGCCGTTGCTGGTGTTGCGAAATTGGCTTAGCCATTGAAACAGTTCTTGATTGGGCATTAGGTTTGCCTTACGAGATCGCCGTCAATGACTTGCCAGTTGTCGTCGGGCTTAAAGCCGTAGCGATTGGCTTCATACAGCCGCGCGATCGAACTCAAGTAGTTGCCGTTGATAAATTTCTTCACCTGCGCCAACACCGTCACAATATCAGCGCCGCCATCCAGTGCGCCGATCGCGGCGATCATTTGCTGGACTTGGTTGTGATAATACTCCACCCATTCCTGCGCAGTGTTGTCGATCAACGACTGGCGCTGCGCTTCGAGTATCACGCGCAGGTGCTTGATCACATTCGCGGCGGTCATGCCGCGCTTGACGTGAACGATTCTGACTTTAGGCGACATGCTGTGCCTCTGGCAAGACCGTAACCGCCCTTGCTACAAATGCGGCCAGATTCAAATAGTCATTGCGATCCCAATCATTGTTGTGTGCGACGGACACCTTGAAGCAGCGCGGTTGGCTTTGATCACGGATGGCCGTGATGTCGGTGTGCCGATGCTCGCGCACCAATTCGATCAAGCGTTCAACCTGCATTTGCATCAGGCAGTAAGTGCCAAGATATTCAGCGGCGGCCAATAGTGCTGGACGTTTAGAGTGTTTCATTTTTCGATTTCTCCGAATCAGATTTAATCCTTTACATTCCACACCTTGCCCGCTGTAAAAGGCAAGTCGATCAAGACGCGCTCAACCTTCATCAACGGCGCACCCCGACAACTAGGGCAAGTCTGCGCGTGGCCGATCTTGCCGATCGTGCCGGTGAAATTACAGCGCTTGCACATGCGATTGACTTCGGCGCGATAAACAATCACGCCCTCGCGCATGTATCTAATGACTGCGCCGGTCACCCGTTCGATCGCTTTGTCGAGTGTGTCTTCATTGCCCATGTAGGTACAGGTGTCTTTCGCGCCGTTGTTGGCCGTGGCGATCACGAAGCCAAACGCATAATACTCTTGCGGGTTGGCCGTGATCAATTCGTGCTGGTCGAACGTCACTCGGTAGTAGTCTTGAGCGATCGGCGGCTTCACGCCGGACACCACAAAGCCGTTGGCCGTCGCATACACGAACTTCACTTTGGAAGTTTCGATGCTGCCGATCACGCGATGCGCTGCTTCGACCGTCGCGCGAACGTCCGTGCGATCGTAATTAACTTTGGTCATAATTAACCACCGTGTCTAAGTCATACTCTGCGGCTGGTTGCATACCATCGTCAAAGAACTCGCGGCTAAAGTATTCCGCAATCACTTCACCGCTAAACACCAACACGCGAGCGTCGTCGCAGTATGGCCGGTTGACTTCTTTTAGGATCAGCACATACACACCGCCGCCCGTTTGCAATACCTCACCGCCTAACACGGCTTTCAATTGATTTGCTTCTTGCTCAGTCATTTTTGATCCTCCGATCATTTGAATGTCGTTCAGTTGACTTTGCACCATTGCGCGTTTTGTTCGTATAGCGTGAAGTGCCGACCTCCGCGCTTGACCAGCGCGATGTTGACGGTCAGCGCGCCGATGTTGCGCGCCTCTTTGATGAACACGATCCGGCGCCGGTCGATCGTGAAGCCGTGCTGTTGACAGTAAGTGCGCAGCGCGTCTTCGATCTCGATCAGGAAAGTCTTAACGACGCAGTCCGTCAATGTGCTGTTGGTTTGACGCTGCGTCTTGGCCGTGCGATGTAAAGCGAGCATGTCGTTGCCTCCGATTGAAATTTTACTTCTCGATGTCCAGATTGCGCGGTGAACCATATTCATGTGCGCCGCTCAAGTTTCTGAAATTCCCGCGTGCGTCATACGGCCCGCTTAGATTCACTTCATGGTCGTCCGCCATTTCTAACAGTCGCCCAATGAACGGATTTTCCTTAGAGCCATCACCAAGCCGGCCGTCATCTGTTTCTGTAATTTCGACAGTCGCCTTTCCAGTTACACTCCCACACGTTATTGTTATATGGTGCTTCATCGATGAAGCAATGCCCTCAGTGAACCTGAGTGTATATTGAATTGTTTTAATCATGTCACTGCCTCCGATTGAAATTTGGAATTGATCTTAAATCTTGAAGGTGATCTTGAAGTAAGAGTCACGCGGCCACGGCTGCCAATTCTCAAAGCATTCATCTTCGACAAATTTTGCATCGGGCACGACGGCCAATACATTTTTCTTGCAAGTCTCGGTCGTCATGCCGTGACGATAAAAGAAGCCGAAGCGAATCTCGATACTGCCGTCGCGGTGGAAAGTAACTTTGTCTGCCAGCCCGTCGAGTTTGTTTCTGATTTCCTTTTTTACGCTAGATGATAGTGGAGCGATTTCATTTTCAAGGTGTGCCATTTTATTTTTCTCCGATCAAAATGTAGTCAAACCGTTACCGGCTTGCCCGCCTATGCGTCGTTGCCAACGCACACGCGGGCAAAACAATAACCCGCGCTGCGCAGTGCCTAAGTCTTGCCTCCTCGCCGGTGGGTGAGGGCGTTGCACTGCGCAGCGCGTTCGAATCTTTTACAGTTGATAAACGGACAGGTTGCCGCGCTTGCCCATCGAAATAATTTTGCCGCCCTCGCGGTAATTGCGCGACAGTTCCTCTTTCATTGCCTCACGCGCAATCGTTCGATCGTCGCTGCGGATTTGCAAATCTACTTCTTCGCGCTCGATCACTTCTTTGCCGCCTACAGTGTTGCTGCCGCACAGTCGCCATTCCACAATCGCCGTCCAAATCATCAGCGGCTTCAAGCCCGCCTTGGCGTCCTCGCGTGCTCGCGTTTCAATGTCATCTTGTCGCGTTGCAAATTCATACTGCTCGATCGCGGTGTTCAATTGGCTGCGCAGTTCTTTGGCTGCTCCGATGCTCAATGAAATGTGTGTGGTGTCACCGGCAAGCACATCCTTCTTCAATTGCACTGCCACGCACGCCATCTGGTCGTACACTTGACCTTCTTTCGCGCTGCGCACAAAACCTTTGGAGCCGCGTCGGGCGATTAACCGGTAAGCTAACTGGGCGTCTGTAAAGTAGTTCACTTGACTGCGGGCTTCGTCGGCCTTCTTCAATAGTTGATTCAAATTTTTGTCGGACATTTTATTTTCTCCTTGAGGTGATTGAGTGGTTACCAAACGTAACCGTTGAATTCATTGTCAGCGCAGTTTGTTTCATGTCGGGCTGCGTGTTTATCTGCAAACCGCCAACCTTTCAAATATTCGTAGCGCAATCGGCAACCACATGCCATCAGCACGCGATCGTTTGTGTCGCCGCCGCGCAGTAAGTTGCCTTTGGGGACGGCGTATTCGGTGCGCGTCGTATAGCGTTTGACAATTTTCAAATTGTGCCAAACGCAAAATTCTTTCAGTGCAGTTTCTCGGTCGCGCTCAAAAGTCTTAAGATCGGTTTTAATTACCTTGTTGTGCATGTCATTGCTCCTTGTGCGTTGCACTTGCTTTGCCATGTAGTCGCGTTCGATAAAATCGATTTGGAAATTTTCGCGCGTTTGTTTGCCGCTGAACTTAGCCGCCGGGATCGTCACGCGCACTGTTTCTAACTGCGCGGTGACGAACACATAGCAGCCTTTGCGTTCACAGCCGTACTCTGCTTTCAGTTTTTTGTATTCGGCTGCGGTCAAGTGCATCTCGAACCAACGATGATGCACTGCGACCCGCCATTCAATGTCAGCGCGTTGCTTGCGAGTCAACTTGCTGCTAAACCACGTCCGGCCTCGCTCTTGAAAAAACTTGCCGCGCAGTTTCAATTCCAATTTCGTAATTTCCTTTACCACGCTTTGTTTCGATTGCAGTGCCATTTTTTGTTCTCCTGTGTTCTGCGTTTTGGATTTGGTTGAACGCAAATTTTGCAGCGCGTCGAACGGGCTGCAAAATTTATTTTCAATCGTTGGGTTAGGCGCTGCGGGTTACGGACGTTGAAGCTGTCCAGCGGAGTTATTTTGCAACGTGTGCAAACCTGCTCGCAGTCCGCAGCGCCTAACAATTTTCTAGTCCAAACGATTTGCAAAGTATGTCACCGGTCTGGCCGGATGTAGGTGTTTTGTTTGTCGCCTTGTAAACTTTCTACAAGTGCGGCAGTGAGTGGACTAAATGGATTTGAGAGGTTACGAACAATTTGCTGTTCAGTTTGTTTGCTGCGCATGTAGCCCAGTCCACAAACAGTTCTCAATTTTCTGGAGCGTGTTCATCCCCAAGTGTAGCGATCCTGCGCAGCTATTATTTTCTGCTGCGCATGTTAGCCCGTTCGCACATGCTAACAACTCCTCACACTATTTGCACAACTGCTATTTCAAAATGTGGCCTGTGGTTTGTTTAGCGTTCTACGCGCTGTGCTTTAGGTTGAATGTTTTTTGTTACTTTGCACTTGCTGGCGCGCTGCCCGAAAAAACGACCGCCATCTGCACTTCACAAACATTCCTCAACCTGCTGCACTGCGCAACACACAAACTCTTAAACGCAGTACCGTTCCATTTTGTTTTTTGCGCGCCTAGATCGGGTGGGAAACCTGTGCAGAAATTCCTTTTACGTTCCCAAACCGTTGTGTGTCTTGCTATCCATCTGCGCGTTGCAATTGCTTGTTGCAAAAACAGTATAAACGTTTATACAGTAAATGTCAACTATCAACTGGGCAAAAAGAGGGGTCTACAATGTCAGTTTTGGGGGTTGTTTGCAGCGTTGCGCAGCGCTTATTTGGGGCTGTTCCTACATATAGATAGGGCTGTAGGGGCGCTCTTTTGGGTTCTCAAGCGTCCTGCGGGCAGTTTAGGGGCTGGACGGCGGGACCAAAATCGCCCCAAAACGGGTAGGACGCGCTGCGCAGTTTGGGTATATTGTTTGCAGTGCTAAAAGCACACAGCAGCGCGTCGCACATGCGAACACATAGTCCACATCATTTTAGTCCAGCCGCGTTGAAATTCAACCGTAGGCGTTGCCGTTATTCTTTGCCGCGCTGCGCCAATGCATCGCTGCGGTGTCTACCGCACGGCTTAAAATTGCCACTGGACATTTTAGGCGTTATGAACTAAGATACCGGCATGTCAGGCACACGCAAGAAAAACTATCACGCCCTCTACCGTTACCTTGTTCAATACTTGATCGATCATCAAGGCGCGTTGCCTGATCGGGCTGAGGTGATCAAACGGTTCAAGGTGTCGTCAGCCAGTCACTTGAAATATATTTTGAACGCCTTGGCGAAAGAGGGACTGGTGATCGTCGGGCGCACTTGGTATGAATTGAAAATTGTGGGCAGTCAATATGTGCCACCTGCGCGGTGGCAAGAAATAGATGAAGCAAATGAAGCAGGTGAGGGGACAGCGAATGACAACCAAAGTGCCGGTGGTGTGGTTTGATCAGACAGACGCGGAGCGCGAGGCGATCAAGAAATTGAGTCGCTGCAAATTTGGCGCGTTCAATCAGGCCGATAAATTTGTTCAGCAGTTGGCGAAGTCGGATCGTATCACGCCCCGCCAGCGCCAATGGCTCGACCGCTTGATCATGAAACACAAAACACAAATGGGATTCAGTGATGAAGGCGCTCGAATGTTTTTGCATCGAGTTCAAAGCAGCCGCCCGAATTACACGCCGGAGAAAATTGAATGGCCGCAACCGACGATCGATTTCTTGCCGAGCGTTGATCGGACGAGCATTGATGAAGCAGCTACCCAATTGGAAATGATCTTGAACGAACGACGGGCGACGGAGAGTGATGATGACTAACCGAAAATTATTGGCACTGACGGCGATCGGACTGTCTAGTTTTATTTTGGCCGGTTGCTTCGCGGTGAGTTCAGCTGATCAAAGTGAACCGCCGTCGATCGGTCTGGCGGGTCAATCGGTGTCGATCAATTCCCAACAAGATAATTTGCGCGCGACGCAGCAAGCTTTGAATGTGAGGATTGCCGAGGCGACCGCGCAGGTTCAGGCGCAAGTCGATGCGCAAGGCCGCTCGATCATGGCGACGCAGCAAGCCCAAGCCTTGATCTTCACGTCAACGGTGCAAGCCTTGAACCTGCAAGCAACGGCCATCGCGCTGCAAGAAAAATCGGCCATCGTCAAAGCGACCGCGACCGCGCTGGCGATCGAGTCGCAAGTGTCACTGAGCGCGACGCAGCAAGCCGCGCTCATCCAGCAAACCAATACCATGGTGCAAGCGACGCAGACCGCGCAAGACTTGCACGACTCGATCGATCAATCCAATTACAACAACGGCGTCGGGCGATTGGCGATCGGCTTTTTAGTGGCAGCGGGTGTCTTGGCGGCGATCATCGGACTGGCGATCTTGCTGCGACACTTGAACACGAAAACGACCACGTTCTGGGACAAGGATCGCGGCTGGTTGAAATTGAGGTACAACCGCTGGGGCGAGTTGCAAGGCGCTGAAATTCTTTTGCTGGCTGCGCCGACTTCGAGGCTAAGTGAGCCACAGGAATTCTTTACACCACCGGCTGCGGATTCAGCCGCCGAAACTCCAAAGGCCGAAGTCGTTAGTCATCAAGGTCAGAATTTTTCCGGCGCGTTGCCGACAACGCCCAGCGGTGTGTTGATCCGCAATCTCGGACGCGAAACTTTCTACGCCGATGATCCAGCCGAACTCGCAGAGCGTCAAAAGAAATTCATTGAACGCAAGCATGTCGTTGCCTTGCTCAGTGCCGCCATGCGCGCCAAAGGCAAACGCAACAAACTGCCGTATCAATGGACCGAAAACTCCGACACGATCCCAGGCTTCCGTTGGTTGCCCAACTATACTTCCAAGAAATGGTCGGACTGGATTGAGCCTTTGCAGCGTGCCGGTTATGTGATCAGCCAACCGGGGCAGGGCGAGGACGGCGGCAACCATCTCGTCGGCGAGCATGACACTTTGATCAAACTGTTCCGCCACATCCGAGATAACGGGTTGTAGATTTTTCAAGGCGGCGACCACTCCCCTGCCCCAAGCGCGGGGAGTGGTCGCCCAAAGTCTGTGCTCGGAGACAATACAGAACATTCGAGTACAAGAGAGAACAAAGGCAGAAACAATGAAAACAAAGGTAACAATGGAGCAGGGGGCTTAAATGCACATCACACTTGAAGGTTGGGCGTTGATCATTTTTGTCGGGGCGGTTTACATCGTGGCGCGTATCGTCGGGCGACCGCAGCATTACACCATGCAAGGCGGCCACGCCACGGCGACTGCGTCAGTGCCAGAGCGTGACACAAGCGGGCAGGGGGCTGAACGCCGCAGCGCGATCGGCGGCCTCGCCTTGATCGGCATCGCTGTCTTGGTGTTGGGCTTCGTCGCTGTGTCGTTGCTTAGTCATGTCGCTGTGCCGGTCGCCGCGCCGGTGGCTGTGCCAGTCGCCGCACCTGTAGCTGAGCCGATCACTGCGCCAGTGGCCGCGCCGATCGCTGTGCCGGAGTTTGTGAAGATCGCCAAGCCCGATGCATGGCAAGTCCTCGGCCCCATTGTTACCTTGCTCGTCGTCGCTGGGGCGGTCATTGTGATCACGGCCTTGGTGCTTAAGCGCTCCGGCTGGCTGCAACCCATTCAGCCGCGTGCGCCGCGTCCTCTGCCTGCACACCTTGTCGCACAACTGAAAGCGAAAGAGCAGCGCACGCCTTTCGGCGATCGAACAGTTTTCTTGGATGAAGAAGACGAGGTAACAATTAAGCACCGCTGAGCAGGGCAGGGGAGATGTTTTTCACTTGAATGGCTTTTGAACATATTGAAAATTACGTCCAACGAGCAACAGACTAAACGGGTATTGAGTTCAATACTCACACGCTACCGGATTATGCTCAATTCAAACCCCCTGCTCTGCCGTGAGGAAAATAAAATGGAATTCAACGACTATCCAGATTGGCGAGAATTGATCGGCCCGCCACACTCGAATATCAGATAGGTGATACATGTCCACACGTCAATACAAGTTCAACAGGCACGATGAAAGCTACACAAAGGCTTATGCAATTGAGCCGCTTGTGAAATATGTAAAAACCGGTTCAATCGTCTGGTGTCCCTTCGATAAAGAGTATAGTAAATTTGTCAGTGTGTTCAGGTCACACGGTTTCACCGTAACCAATTCGCACATTGAAACAGGTCAAGATTTCTTTCGGTATGAGCCAAAAAGATATGACGTGATTATTTCAAATCCGCCATATAGCCTAAGAGAGCCTATACTTCAAAGATTGTATGCACTCCAAAAACCGTTTGCCATGCTACTGAATGACTCTGGTTTATTTGATAGCAAAATTCGCTTTCAATTGCTGTCCACCAATAAGTTTGAAATTATGGTATTCGACAAGCGCATTGATTATGAGAGAAAAGCCAGGTTCTCCAACGCTGTACCTTTCAAAGTATTTATTTGTGCCGTAATATCTTGCCTGCTCAGTTTGTCTTTGAGCAGATATAGCCCACCTAACACTGCCGGTGCAAATGCTTAGACAGGACTGCCTGTTGACTGATCTCTTAAATGTCTTGACTGAGCTGCCCTTCGACGGCCATTGACAAAGTGTGGTATGATGCCAGCGTGTTCTTCGATCCCTCCGATCGAGTTGCTGTTTTGTAGTGTGCGGCTTCGCGCCGACGAGGCCGCACGATCGGCATAATTTTATAATAGCGACGTCCATCTTACGGATGACACGAAGCGATTCGAACTCTGCGCAGAAGTTCGAGTCGTTTTGTTTTAGCTAATTGACAGCGCTTGCCCATTCGTGGCATAATGACGCGCAAGGAGTAACTGATGCCGGCGCTTTCAACTAAACTAACGATCACCAAAGTATTTGAGTTCTCCGCTGCGCATATTTTATTCACCGTTCCACCTGATCACAAGTGCGGCCGCTTGCACGGCCACAACTGGTTGGTCAGCCTCACGCTCTCCGGCCCATTGACTAACCAGAATTGGATCAAAGACTACACCGATCTCGGCGTGTTCAAAAATTGGCTGGACGATCACCTCGATCACCGGACGCTGCTACCAGCAGCTTTGGTGGAAGAGTTTGAAGATCGCTTCGTTTTGTTTGAACACAATCAAAAGTCTTATAGCTTGCCGCTTGAAGATGTTGCCTTGCTGAACGTAGGCGACACTACTGCTGAATGTCTGGCGATCTTTTTTCAGCAAGTTGCCAGCCGCTTGCTAGATGGGCAAGGGGTGTGGGTGTCCAGCGTTGAAGTGAAAGAGACGCCGAAGACTTCCGCCGTGTGCGAGGTGCAGTATGTCGAATGAGCGGCTGGCGATTTCCGAGGTGTTCGGCGAAACGATTCAAGGCGAAGGGGTGTCGATCGGAGAGCCGGTATACTTCCTTCGATTGGCGGGCTGCAATTTGAAATGCGTTTTTTGCGACACCCCGTATACTTGGAATTGGGAAAAGTTTGATCCCAACGTCGAGATCAAGTCTATGTCGGTTGAACACTGTCTTGAGAGGATATTAGAGAGAGGGCAACACAATCCGTTAATCAAGTCCCTCGTTGTGACGGGCGGCGAGCCGATGCTGCAATGGCGCAGCCTCGGAGAATTGATCGACCGCCTGCGCGTGCTGAAGTGGCGTGTCCAGATCGAAACGGCTGGCACCGTCACACCCCCGACGCCTTACTTTGCCGATCAATACAACGTCAGCCCAAAATTGATCAATAGCGGCAATGCACTCAAGAAGCGCTACCATCCTGAAACGCTTGATTGGTTTGCGCGTTCACCGATCGCGTGGTTTAAGTTTGTCGTGATGAACGAACAAGACTTGCTTGAAGTCGATGAGCTGGTCAAGGCGCACGCCATCCCACTGCCCCACGTCTACATCATGTTGGAAGGCATCGATCAACAAGTCTTGCAACGACGCGCTCAAGAACTATTGCCGGCTATCTTGCAGCGTGGTTATCATTTGACGCCGCGCTTTCACATTGAACTGTTCGGCAATCGACGCGGCGTGTGATTCAACCCTTGTCGTTGATTAACCTTACCAGGAGCAGTCTATGAAACTCACCGGCTTCGTAACCTTTTCTCAAATCGGCTTCCATCGCTGGCCGGACGCGCCGCTGGATACCGCTTATCTGCGGAGTCCGCATCGGCACGTTTTCAAAGTGCGCCTTGACTTCGAGCAAACGCACACTGAGCGCGATGTCGAATACCACGCGCTGCAAAGTCACGCCATCGAATGGTTTGCCACTTACCAATCCACGCTCATCGGCGACGAGAGTTGCGAAGTCATGGCGACCGCGCTGCTCAAATGGTGTGAATTGAATTATGCCGGGCGTTGGTTCAAAGTGGAAGTCAGTGAGGACGGCGAGAACGGCGCAACGGTTGAGACGGAGGCAGCGGCATGATCGATCAACACGACCCACGCTTGAAAGGTGTGCTGAGTAACCTGCCCGATTTTACTTTTGAGCAAATGGATTTTCCGGCGCTGCTCTCCGAAGTAGAGCAGGATCGGTTCACGATCGAGCCGGTGACGTTGCCGCGCTTGTATCAAGTTGAAACGACTTCGCGCTGCAATCTCGCCTGTCCGTTTTGTCCGCGCACCACCGATCTCAAAGTTCACGGCCAACGCGACTTGAATGCAGTGATGCCGCTTGGTCAATTCGAATCGATCCTCGATCAAATGCCGTGGGTGAAGTCGCTCGAACTGTTTCATTTTGGCGAGCCGTTCATGCAGAACGATATTGCCGACTACATTGCCGCTTGCACGCAGCGCAATATCTATACCGTCATTGCTTCCAACTTGCTGCCCGCTACCCCCGACAAACTCGATCGCGCCTTTGCCGCTGGCTTGAATTTCCTTGTGATGGATGTGGATAGCCTCGATCCCGATCGGTATGCGAGTATGCGGGTGAACGGTCGACTGGACTTGCTGCGGGAGCGCGTGATCAATATCCTGTCGCGCGAGCAGCGCCCGTATGCCGTGGCTCAAACGATCATGCTGAATGGCGTGCCGGAATACACCGAGGCGCAGTTCATTGACTGGACAGGCGGCTTGCACGCTGACGAAGTGCGTTACAAGTTCCTCGATTCTTTCCGAGGCGAGATCGCCGACAAAGGCGGGCTGCAACCGGACGACGTTTGCCGCGAGGCGTTTTACGGCATGACGATCCATGTAAATGGCAATGTCGTGCCGTGCGATCGGGATTGGGCTGGCTTGAATGTGATGGGCAACATCTTTGAGCAATCGCCGTTGGAGATTTGGAACGGGCCGAAGTATGCCGAGTTTCGCCGCCGCATGAAATCGACGGACAAGCCTGAGATGTGTCAGCACTGCCCCGAAGGGCGTTTGTTCAACGCCCGCAGTCAAGGCCACATTCAAGTCAATATGTTCAAGGGCAATGAGGTCGAGAAATGACTTTGTATTATTTGCCGATCGAGAACATCGTCAATCGCTACACCGTCATGATGAATGAGACGCTGCGCCCGCTGATAGATGTCACGCTTTACCCCGACGGCTTTGAGCGCGTCTTAATCCAGTCAGGTGAATTTCTGGACGTGAACAACACCATTGCGTTCAAGGCCGAACAACTCAAAATGGTCACGCAACTCTTTGCGCAGAAATTCATTCACTCCGGCGACGTCTTTCTCGTTGGCGACTTATTCTTTCCGGGCTTGGAAGCCATCGGCTACCTCGCTGAATTGCAGCAACTGACTATCCGAATCGTTGGCTTCAACTATGCCGGACGCGCCGATGAAACAGATTTCGTCCAGCAGTTGCGCCGCTGGAGCGATAACGCTGAACGGAGCTGGCATCAACTGGCCTCTGAAATTTATGTGGGCAGCGAGTTCCATGCGCAGCGCGTGCGAAAGTATTTTGATCTGCCGGACAGCAAGGTGCGCGTCACCGGCTTGATCTGGAATATCAATTGGTACAATCAATTAGTCAGTTGGCAAACACCGCACGCTAAACAGAATTACTGCATTTGGCCGCACCGCCCCGCAACTGAAAAAGGCTTGGCCGAATTCCTCGCCGCTGCGGCGGCCGTGCCCGACTTGCATTTCTTGATCACTTCTTGCGGCAACGGTCGAGCGCTGCCGAACCTGCCGCTCAATGTGTCGTATGAAGCAGGCTTAACCAAAACGGAATATCTCAGCCTCGTCAAACACGCCCGTTGGTTTCTGAGCACGGCGCAGCAAGAGACATTCGGCTACGCGCTGCAAGAAGCCATCTTGTACGGCTGTGAAGTCCTCGTGCCTGATCGGGCTTGCTATCCCGAAATGGTTTCAAGTGAAGCCCTCTACTCCACCTTCGATCAATTAGTCGAGCGTCTGCATCACCGCGACTTCGAACCTCTCGCTTTAGCCTATACTTCGCGCTGGTCAGACAACGCGCAAGGTATTGTCACGAGGCTGCGGACATGAATGTCTTACTCGCCGGTGTAGACAGCAAACAGAAAGTGAAGTGGGTCGAGACGGCTTTACCTGCGCGACCGCCGAAGATCCATTTACTCACCTCGATCGTTCAGCACAATAAGACCAAGAGCAGCGGCGCCAACTCGCTGCGCAACTGTTTGGAAGCCATGCACGCTGCGCTTGATCCGTGTGATGTGCTCCTCGACTCCGGCGCGCATTCTTTTCATCAGCGCTTTCGACGCGGCGAACGAATCAAGATTGACGAAGCCCGCCGCTTCCGCGATCGATATGTGGAAACAGTCTTGACCTGTCCGCTGAAGCCTAACTACATGGTGGAGTTGGATTTGCAAATGGAGTTTGGGATCGACGTGATCGATCGATGGCGCGATGAAGTGTGGCAAGCCGTCGCCCAAGAAACTGGCATTGAAATTTTATATGTGTGGTCGCCGTTAGACGGCTGGGCTGGCTATCAAAGTCTCATCAAGCGCAAAGGCTTGAAGTATATCGGCCTCGCAGCCGGTGCGGAGATCATGCGCAGCGGCACGCCCGCTGCTCAAGCGTTGATCAGAGGCGTGGCGGTCGATGCCTACCAGCGTCAGATCAAGACGCACTTATTCAAGGCGACCTCGATCGCACTCATGCAAGCGCTGCCCGTGTATAGCGTCGATTCGATTTCGTGGAAGTCCGCCGCGCTGTGGGGCTTGTCTTTATTTTCGCCCGCCGAAGGCAAGATGTCTTTTACCCGCATCGGCCAGCATCAAGCCAAAGACCCGCTGGACATCGACAAGCTGCTGCATCAAGGACTATCCCGTGAATGGTTTGACTTTGACAATGCGCAATCTGATTCAGGTTCGAAGCGAGCGGTCACAGGCAAAGTCTTTTTGGCTAACCTGAAAGTGCTATGGCAGGTAGAGCGCAACATGACTGACCTGTGGCGCACGCGGGGAGTGGTGTGGCAATGAAATTCTACAATCAAGTGATCATGGTGCCGCGCGACAAGATCAAACCGAATCCGTGGAATCCGAATGAAATGGATGCCGATACTCACGCGTCGTTGGGCAACACCTTGGATCAATACGGCATGTTCGGTGGCATCCTATGTCAGCATGTGTTTCCAGGGCGACGCAAGGCCGGTGACGACTTTTGGCGAATCGTGGACGGTGAACAACGCTATCGAGAATTGTTGCTAACCACTGAGCCATTGTTTCCTGTCATCGAATGGGAAGGCACGGACGACGAAGCGAAGACGTTGACCATTGCTTTGAATGCGCTGCGCGGTGGCAATGACGTAACCAAAATGGCCGCACTGGTTAGCTCGCTGCCCGATCCGTCTGTGCTGATCAAGTATGCCGGACTCAGCCCCGCCTATATCGCAAACTTTACAGCGGGTGTCGATTGGCAAAAGATATTGGACGGCGCTAACGCAGGCGGAGAAGGTGAAGCCCGCGCGGCGGCTGATTCAAAAGGTGCGCTGATTGCGCACGTCAATTTCCTGTTCACCCTGCCGCGCAGCGAAGCCCAAAAATTTAGAGCAGCGCTGGACGGCCTCAAGGCGGAACACGGTGTCACGGAAGATGAGCAGGCGATCATGCTGCTGGTGTCCAAGCAGGTGTCGCCGCCTCAAAAAGATTGGGGCTATCTGTCCTTTCTAGTGCATGCCAGTCAGCAAGGCGTGATCAATCAAGCGATCGACGCTATCGCGGCTGAGGTCGGCGGCAAGAATGCACGCGGCCGCGCTTTAGAATACATGGCCGGTGATTACCTCGCGTCGAGTTCCGCGCCGAGAAAAATCCCAATCAGAAGGTAAAGGCGAAGGTAAAAGTAAAATGATACTCACTGATCCACAACACATGCACTTTGCCGGTTTGCAAGTGATGAAGACCTATCCGTACGGCGTCGAACTGCGCGGCGATCAATCCGCCGCCTTTGTCCGCGATGTCAACGCCGGGCAACGGCTTGGACTATCCGATGATGCTGTCTTTGAAGGCCAGCCGGTTAAAGTCACGGTCATCGATGGCGAACTGCCAGGCTTGGGGCTATATGTGTTCGCGCAGCAAATGGAAACAGCGGAAAAGATCGAGCAGCGTTATCAGTTATATTCCACTCGCCACACGGAGACGATCGTCTTGCTCTCTCCGCCTGCGCCGCTGCTCACTGATGCCAAATTTATCACGAAGGTGGAGCGCCTGTATCGAGACTTGCTGAAAACGATTGGCGAAGACCCGCAGCGCGAAGGCTTGATCGAGACACCGCGTCGCGCCGCCGCCGCGTGGCTGGAGTTCATGCGCTATAAAGAAACGAATGCAGACTCCACGTTTGAAGTAGTTGAAGCCGATCAAATGGTTGTCGTGCAAGACATTCGGGTATGGAGTTTGTGCGAACATCACCTCTTGCCGTTCTGGTGTGATTTGTCGATCGGCGTGCTCACCGGCTCAAAAGTTTTAGGCTTGTCGAAGTTCGCCCGCATTGCCCACAAGCACGCGCACAAGTTGCAGATTCAAGAACGGCTGGTCGCTGACATTGCGACTGACATCAGCGCAGTCACCGGCACACCTGATGTCGCCGTGTTTGCCAAGGGTGTGCATACCTGCGCAGCCATGCGCGGCATCAAGACGCCGCTGACCATGAAAACATCTGTCATGCGTGGCGCGTTTAGAACAGACCTTTCGACTCGTGCAGAATTCTTAAAGGTGGTGTCGTTATGAACTCCAATACAATTGCCGTGCCAGACAACTGGCATCCGAAAGAAATGCTTGAGGCTTTGGCTAACGTCGCGCAAGGCAAATCGGCTATTGCCGAAGTTGGCTCGTGGCTGGGCCATTCGGCTATTGCGCTGGCGCAGCACAGCGCAGGCGTGGTGTATTGTATCGATCACTGGCAAGGCAGCGACAGCGGCACAGGCCTTGTGGATGAACCCTTAAAGCTCTATCAATCGTTCCTGTCTAATGTGCAGAGCGCCGGTGTGCTACACCGCATCGTGCCTATTTTCAAAAGTAGTGCTGACGCCGCGCCGTTGTTCCGCGACAGATCGTTAGACCTGCTGTTTATCGACGGCAGCCATTTCTACGAAGCGGTGATCCAAGATTTGAAATTGTGGGTGCCAAAGGTGAAGCCGGGAGGCCTTGTCTGCGGTGATGATTATTGGGAGGAAGGCGTGGTCCGCGCCTTTTCAGAATACTGGCCGGAACGCGAACCGACCTTTCTCGTCGCTGGCCGCGTCTGGCTGGTCCAACTATGAAGCGCTCTATTTCGACAGCGCTGCTCTTGCCGCGTGTTGCCGATCAACCGATCGAAGAATACACGTCCGAAGAATACCAAGCGCTGATCCAGCACGCCCCGAAAAAACAAAACAAGTTCAAGGCTAAGGTTACCTGGGTAGATGGCATCCGGTTTGCCAGTCAAGGCGAAGCGACTCGGTACAGCCAGTTGAAGATACGGGAGCGCGCCGGTGAGATTACCGATCTGGAATTGCAAGTCGAGTATTCGCTGGACGTGAACGGCCTCCACATCGCAACCTACATGGCCGATTTCGTTTATATCGAGAACGGTCAAAAGGTTGTAGAAGATTTCAAGGGCGTTCGAACACGCCTGTATATCCTCAAGGCGAAGCTCATGAAAGCCTTGCACGGCATTACCATTTACGAGACAGGCCGCAGGCAAGGCCGCCAGCGCCGCGTCGCGCGTCGCCGCAAGGTCATCGATGCCTAATCAGCCCTTCGGGAATCTGTTTAACCTGCCGCTGGATGCCGACGGTTATTGCCTGGGCGTTGAAGGCACAAAAAAAGGCAAGCGGGTCTGCGGAGCCAAGAAGTCGTCCGGCGCAGCGGGGCCGTGTCTCAAGACGCCGATGCTGAATCACCGCTGCGATCGACACGGCGGCAAGACACCGAGCGGCATTGCCAGCCCGCAATACGAAGGCAAAGGGAGCAGCCGCTATCTGCCGCACCTGCCTGCGCGGTGGAAGATTCCCTTTGACGACGCGCTGAGTGATCCGTCTTTGATCGGCCTGCGCCCCGACATCGCTTTGCTCGACGCTCAAATTATCGGTGTGATGCAGCGCCTAAGCACCACCGGCGCAGGCATGACGGCCTGGCAGCAAGCCCGAGGAAATTTGCGCGAGCTGCTGCTCACTTTGCAGCGCAAGCCGATCAATCCCGATCCCGACAGTGCTGAATTCAAAACAGAAAGTTTCGCCATCGCTCAAGCGCAAGGCCAAGCCGTAGTCGCGCTGCAAAGTGTGTTAGAGCAAGGCAATCGTGAAGGGGCGCTGTTTGATGAGTTGAATCGTTTGATCGAATTGAAACGCAAGTTGGTTCAAACGGAGTCCAAGCGTGAGTTGGACGCTCAAACGTATGTCAGTCTCACGCAAGTTGCCATTCTATACGACGCCCTCACCCGCGCCGTGTTCGAGCATATAAGTGATAAACCCACTCTTGCCGCCATCCAAGCCGACTGGAATCGATTACTTGATCAGCCGCGTCAATCGGCACTTCGAGCAAGCGACACAACTGACAGCAACCTCGTTGACGGCTGAGGTTGTGCCGGAGTTGCGCGGCGCAGCGCTGACCGTTCAAACGGAGCAGCGCCGCGAAGTGATCTTGAGCGGGCCAGCCCGCGCGGCTAAGACGTTCGGCATTCTGTATAAGCTGCATCACTTAGCCGAGACGATCCCCGGTTGCCGCTTTCTCATTCTGCGCAAGACGCGTGAATCATTGTCGGAGTCTGCGCTGGCGACGTTCGAACTCGATGTCATTCCCGCCGATCATTTTGTCTTGCAAGGCGCACCGCAGCGCAAGAACCGCGATGTTTATTTATACGAGAACGGCAGCCAAATTGTGGTAGGTGGCTTTCGGCAGAGCGGCAAGGATCAAACTGAGAAGATCATGTCCACGGAATGGGACTTGATCTACGTCAACGAAGCGCCGGAGTTGTCGCTGGATGAATGGCAAAAACTTACCACGCGGCTGACACGCTTCAAGTTAGGCTACTCGCAAATCATTGGCGACATGAATCCGCCGCCGCCGTCGCACTGGACGTGGAAGCGCCAGCAGGAGGGCAAACTCGTCATTCATCGAGCGCAGTTGATCGACAATCCGCGCTGGTGGCAGAACGGGCAGTGGACAGTCGAAGGGCTACAAGTTTACGACACACTCAGTTCGTTGGTTGGCAATTTGCGGGCGCGTTTGTTCTTAGGCGAGTCAGCCGCTTTCGAGGGTATGGTCTACGATAATTTCAGCGCCGAGGATTGGCCGATCGGTAACTTGACCGACGACGAACCTGATCTGACGCTGCCGTTTGAATTGGCGTGCGACGACGGCTTTATTGATCCACGGGCTATCTTGCTCATTCAGCGTCAGCCGACGCGCATTTTAATTTTCGATGAACTGTATCACCGCAAGCACCTTGAAGAAGTCTGCATTCGAGAAGCGATCGAGTTGTTCGGCAAGCATTACGGCTGGCAGTGGCTGAATGATAAGTATGAGGTCGTGCCTGCCCCGAGCCCAGAGGAAGCCGAGCAGCGCTTGCAAGCCGGTTGGAGTCGCTCCACGCAGTTGCCGGAAATTGCGATCGTGTCGCATGAAGCGCCTGCGCTGCACCGGCGCTTTCGGAATGCCAACATCCCGGCGCGGGTCGGTGTGCATAAGATTATCGACGGCATCCCGATCGTGCGCCAATTATTTTGCGATGGTCAAGGCTATCGGGCCGTGGCAGTTCATCGTCGCTGCAAGAATATCATCGAGGAAGTCACGGCTGGCTATCGGTATGCGCCGGAAGGCAGCCGTCGCGACGAAGAAGAACCATTGGACGAAAACAACCATGCGGCGGATGCCTTTCGCACATGGGTGTGGGCACGGGCAAAGAATTAAGGCAAGCAGATACTCGCCACAAGGACAGCTGATGAGCCAAGACAACTCGGACGTTTTGAAATTAGCGGGCTGGAGACTTAGATGTCTGATCGCCACTTGCGACGTTCTTTGAACGATCAAGAATCCTTGTGCGGCTTGCCGTGGCTTGAACTAGAACACGTCGGCGCCGAATGGGTGACGGATGCCAACGACCTTTGCCGGAATTGTTCTGCGGTGTTGCTGGATTGTCTTGCGCCTGTGCCGCAGTCAGCCCCTAGTTTAGTGCGTCTATTCGTTACGAAAGACGATGCCCGTTTCCTGAATACTTATCAGCAACTACGGCACAAGGCGCGAGCACATGCGATCAAACCGCACGCGCTGCTAGACTTGCTGACAGGCCAAATTGATTCGATCGAAGTGCTGCCTATTGACACGCGCAAATAATCGGCGTATATTAGAACCGTTGGCGCAGCCAAGACCCACCGTCGAATGCTGTGCTTCATTTCAAGGATAAGGATACCGATGCCTGCTTCGGTATCCTTTTATATTCCATGCCGACTTCCACCTTCCTCCGACTACAGACGGCCGTTCAGTTAATTTTGCGCAGCGCTCGCAAGTGGCTGCGCGTTGAACTTGATCGGCTGAACTCAGCCGCGCAGCAGGAATGGCATTGGGTGATTGGGGCCATGGTGTGGTTGCTGGCTGCTCTCCGCAGTCTCTTTATCTTAGGCCTCGATCTGTTTTCAATTGTCGTCGGCGGCGGCGCGGGCATCGTGTATGGCATTTTACATCGGCTGGTCGTTGGCTTGATCGAAAGTTTCAAAGCAGGAGATCAGCTTGTCAACAAGTGATCATCAGTTACAACTTGAAGCCGAAGAAATCCGTCGAACGCTCGATCGTCTCGGTAAGTATATGCTGGAGAATTCCAACACCTTTGACCTCGCGCTGCAACTCGCTTTCGGGCAGCAGGTGGCTGAGATTGCTGAGCGCTTCAAGGCTGATGAATCTTTGCGGCGGCGAGTTCAACGCCTCGGCCACCAAAACTTTTATTTGATAGTACACCTGCGCAGCGGGTTGAATTGAGGTCATTATGAATCTTCGAGATCGCATTCAATCGAGAGTCAGTGGCAAGGCGCTGATCGATCAACATCCAGAGATGACGGAGCGCGAGCACTTGTTTAGCATTCGCTCCGACATGCAAGCGGCTGCTCCGTATACTTATCTCTCCGCCATTGTTACCTACGAAACCTATGTGTGGGTTCAAAAAGCAATCAAGGTTATTTCGGATGCAGTGGCTTCGCTGCCGGTGTATTGCACGCGCGGCAAAGAGCGGTTAGAGCAGCATGAGGTCGTCAACTTGCTAACCGATGTCAACGACGCCATGTCCTCCGGCGATCTGTGGCGGCAGTGGACGATCGATCAACTGCTCGGCGGTGAAGTCGGTTTTGAATTGGTGCGCAGCGGGCGCGGCCAGTACACTGAAATTTGGCCGCGTCAACCTAACATCTTCAACGTCTATCCTAATCCTGCGCGCCGCCGCTACCTTGAAGTGGCAAAATACGAGATTGACGACAAGCAAGGCGAGCCTTATTTTCTACCACCTGATGAGTTTATTCACTTCAAATTTTATAATCCGCGCAACCCGTGGCGCGGCTTGCCGGTCTTGATAGCGCTGCAATTGGCAATCGCCGTAGACGTGTTTGCGCAATCTTGGGAGAAGTATCTTTATCAAAACAACGCTCGCCCCGAGTATGCGATCGTGACGCCGCAAGGCACGACGCAGCGCGAACGCGACGACATCGAGAAAAAGATTACACTCAAATATGGCGGATCTCGCAACGTCGGCAAACCGATTGTCCTTGAGGAGTCTATTACCGACATCAAGATTCTCTCGTGGAAGCCTAAAGATTTGAGCGGCATTCCGCTGCGCCAAATGAGCCGCGACGAAGTGGCCGGTGGCTTCGGCGTGCCGGATATTTTGATGGGCTTCGGCAACGACAGTTACGACACGTCGGAGAAACGGTCGGCCGCCGTGGAAGCCTTATACACCTTGACCATCAAGCCGCTGCTCGCTTATCGTGACACCCACCTGACGGAGTTCTTTCAGCGAAACAATGCGATGCGCGACGACGAATTCCTGCACACCGATTACAGCGGAGTGACTGAATTAGGCGAGGAAGAAAATGACGAGTGGAAGCGCGATCGGGAAAAGATTGATCGGGGTGTTTTGACCGTCAACGATTGGCTGACTGCTCGCGGACAAAAGCCGAAGCCATGGGGCGACGTGGCTTGGATGAGTAAAACCCTCATGCCAATCTCGGGGCCGGAAGTGCCCGTCGCGGCCTTGCCTAAGCCTGCGCCTCAAATCAATCCGAATCCTGCACCAGTGGCTGCACCGGCCGCGACACCAGCTAAGCAAAACGGACACGGCACGCTGGAAACGATTAGCGCATGACACTATCAACTGACAGCCCCTCACTACGGCGCGGTAAAAGCGCGGCCAGTTCGACGGCCTCGGCTTTAGGCACAGACGAAATGAGCGTGGTGGAGCTGATGCGTTCGATGGAACGACGGCAGCAGCCTGGCGCGATCGTCGTTTATTTCAACGGCAATAACTTCACGGTCAGTGAAGATGTACGCTTGAAGTGGTTACCCAATACTTGACGAGGAGAGTTCATCATGCAATATCCATTCGCTACCCGCTGGACTGAATTGAAATCGGCCGCCCACGAGGCAGGCTATGCCTTAAAAGTTGTTGAAGATCAAGACGAACTAGCGCCGGTGCTCAAGGTGCAAGCCCGACCGTTGCCGGAGTCAGCCACCGACAAGGCCCACGTCTCGCACAAGGCCTTGTTGACCCTTTTGAGCGAAGTGATGGGCGGGTCGATCGTTGCGGCTGGACAGTCTGCGGACGACAGTCACGAGCCGCACGTCCCGACTATTGCCTTGGCGGCTGGCTTGACGATTGAGGTTGAATTCGTTGAGCTGCACAAGGCCCCCGACAAGGAAAAGAAATTGCCTATTGACAATCGACCGTCAACCGATGTAAAATAATCCATGTTAAGGCTGACATATTACGCAGCGCCCCCTCGATCATGTCGAGCGGGCGCTTTTTGTTTGCCCGATGAGGCCATTATGCCGATCCAATTTGATCCTGCCCTGACCCACAAGACGTTCGAGATCAAGATTTTAGACAAACGCAAAGACGGCGGACGCATCGTGATCAATACCGCTGCGGCTGACCGCGATAGCGATCACGTCTTTCCCGCGGGCGGGCGGTTCGACAATTACCTCAAGAATCCGGTCGTGCAATGGGGTCACAACTACAAAGACCCATTCGCCACGATCGGCCGCACATTGACCCTCATTCGCGCCGCCGATGGCTTGGTCGCTGACTTTGAATTGCGACCCGCCGCCAATGAAGCCGATCCTCAAAACATCGTCCGGCTTTTGTGGGACGGCGAATGGATCAAAACTTCCTCGATCGGTTTCATTCCGCTGGCAGGCAAGCCCAACAATATTGGCGGACACGATTACACCGAATGGGAATTGCTGGAGTGGTCGTTGGTGCCGATTCCATCCAATGCGGAAGCCTTGCGCTTGGCCGTTAAAAGCCTAGAGATTCCACACTACGCGCTCGGCGGCTTAGTCGCTCCGGCGGCCTTGCCGATCGTGATCGTCGCCTCGAACAAAGACGCCTTGCTCGCTACCTCCGAAACAGGTTCAAGCGAGATGCCCGCGGCCAGCGTGTCGCCAACCGACGAACCGGCTGCGCCTGAGCCGATCGCGCGGGCTTGGCTGCGCCGCTTCACGGTTGAAACCGATCAACACCAAGAATTGTTTGCGTGCTTCATGCAGAACGCCATCAGCGTACCGGCTGACGCAACGCTGTTGCAAATGGATTTCACTTTAGGCGAATGCCGCGAAGTCCCCCACCCCGAAGCCGGTCAAACAGTCACTTTCAAAACAGTCATGTTCACACCGCCGCTGCTCTTGGCTGATGGCGATGCAGTGTATGCAATCGAGCGCCGCGATTGTTCCGATAATGATTTGCTGGCTGCCGACTATTGGAAGTCGATCGAGTTGAGCGAGGTGCTTGCCACCTTGCCGCCTGTCGAGATCGTCAAAGGCTGGCAAGTCCATGCGACCGGCCTGCCGATCGACATCGTTACGCGCAAGTCGTTAGCCAGTGCGGTGAAGATGCTGAAAGCCTTGCAGCACCGTCAAGCTGCGCACTTGTCAGCCGACGCCTCGCCCCAAGCAACCGTTGATCGAGGCGCAGGCGATCCGATCGAACTGGCCGCTGCGCCGGACACCTTGCAGACCAAACGCGGGCGCGTGCTCAGCGCCACCAACGAAAGCAAATTGAAGTCAGCGCAGCAGGACGCGCAGAGCGCTGCTGATAAAGTCGGTGAAGTTCTCAAGCAAGTCGAGGCCGAAACCGTAACCGATGCGGTGTCTACCGTGTTGACGCATGAAGCGGGTGAGCCATTGACGGTCGCGCTGTCACCCGCAGCGGAGACGCTTTTCTCAAAACCTGTGAACGAAGGCGAGCAGCCAGATGTTAAAGAGCTGAGCGCTTTACTTATCGAACTTAGGCAAATTGTCATGGAGGCATACGCAAAATGAGTGCTCAAAATCCCACCACGTTGGAAGAAATCAAAACGGAAGTAGCCGCCTTAACGGCGACGGTGAAAGATCATCAAACCGACAAGGCTACCTTGGACATCGATCGACTGGCCGATCATTTAACCGGCTTAGTCGATGCCCAAGTTCAAAAACGACTGAGCGAGCAGCAAGCCAACCGCCCGATTCGGCGCGGCGAGCTAGTCGGGCTGCCCGGCGCACAAGCCCGCAGCAAGGGGTTGGTGCAAGGCGGCAAGTTCGACGGCCAGAAGGTCGATGACTTGATCTTCACGCACTGGCTGTTGGAACGCGCCGGTCAAGTTCGACGCGACAGCGTGAAGCCGCCGTCAAAAGACTTAAAGGCCGTTGTGGACAAGGCGCTGGACACCGTTACGCCTGGCAGCGGCGATGAGTTTGTGCCAACGGGCATGGCGGCTGAACTGTGGCAGGATATGTTCTTGGCCGCGAAGGTTGCCAGCACGATCTCTGTCATTCCCATGCCGACCGACCCGTTCGACATCCCGTTAGGCTGGGTCACTGGCGCGTGGCGCAAAGGCACGCAGAACACGGCGATCACACCGCAGAATGCGACGACCGCCAAGGCGACGCTGACCAGCACTGAGCAGGTGTACGAAGTCGATTGGAGTTACGATCTCGATGAAGATTCGATCATCGCTGTCCTGCCGTCACTGCGCGCCTCACTGGTGGCAGACGGCGCGGAACAGATCGATCGCTTCATCTTGAACGCCGATTCGACGGACGCCAACACCGGCAACATCAACAGTGACGACGCGAATCCGCCCGACGATTCCTACTATCTGTCCAACGGGCAGGACGGCATCCGTCACTTGTTCCTCGTGGACAACACCGCGCAAGGCGTGGCGTTGAACACCACCTTGACCGACAGCTTGACGCTGGCGGGTTTAGGGCGCATGGGGCGCTACGGCGCGAACGTCGGACAACTGGCAATGGCAATGGATGCCAAAACCTATATCGGCATGTTGGGGCTGCCCAATGTCGCCACCATGGACAAGTTCGGTCCCAACGCCACGATCCTCAGCGGCGAGCTGGCGAAGTATGCCAACATCCCGTTGATTGTGACCGGCGCGATGGCCGAAACGGACACGGACGGCAAATACACCACCACGTCACCTGCGACCAATGATGTGTATGGCACGATCGCCATCTATCATCGCAACGATTGGCGCGTCGGCTTCCGCCGCCAGTTGCTCATCGAAATGGATCGCTTGATTCAGAAGCGTCAGTTCGTGATGGTGGCTTCGTTCCGCATTGCCGTAGCTTGCCGTGGCGTGCGCAGCACCGCCACTCACACCAGCGGCATCCATTATATCAAGCGCTCCTAAGAGAATTTTGAACGCTTGAGTCAGCACTGTCGAACACTCACACACCTATAGGAGAACTATCATGTCAGCAGATGATTTGACTTACGATTTCGGGTTGCCGATCACTTTGCATTTCGGCGCTCAAAATGTGGCGGCCAATGCAGACACTCACTTGATCATGCCCAACGGTGGCGCAGGCTTAAAGGTGCCATCCGGCTATAATTTTCACCCGATGCTGCTCCACGGCGAAGCGAACGCCAATCCCGGCGCGGGCAATGCGACGTTCAAGGTAACGGCCAATGCCGTGGCCGTGACCGTTGGCCCAACCGTAGCGATTGCCGCTGGCACGCAAGTCGGGAGCACCACGCAACGCCCGAATGTCGGCTCAATCGCGGCGGGCAAGATCGTGGGCGTGGACATCGTAGCTGATGCGAACTTTGCCGCCAACACGATCGACATGGACGTGATTCTGGTTGGAATTTTGCTGCCAGCATGACCATCTTAATCGGCGTCCCGACTTACGATGACACGGTGAAGGCGGCGGCGTGCGGCTTGTTGCTCAGTGAAAGCCGACAACCCCACTGCCCGCCTTACACCGTCGCCTTCAAGACGGCTTCACTGTTGGCCTATGCCCACAATGCCTTGCTCTGTATCGCGCTGAACAATCGGCCGGAGATCACGCACCTGCTCATTTGGCATGCCGACGTGATTCCACAGCCGGGCTTCTTAGCGGTTTTGTGGGAGGAGATGGTACGCAGTCAGGCCGATGTGTTGGGCACAGTGCTGGCAATCAAAGACGGCAAGGGCTTGACTTCAACCGCCTTGCTGCCGGATGTAACGGGGGAAGCCGATCCCGTTGGTCGCCGTGAGTTCCGGCGACAGCGCTTGACTCTCAAAGAAGCCGCCAGCCTGCCACCGACGTTTGATGCCCTCGACCTTCAGCGCGTGTTCGAAGATCAATCCACGTCGCCCACGCTGCTAGTGAATACGGGCTTGCTGCTCATTGATGTTCGCAAGCCGTGGATTGAGCGCTGCTGGTTTGAAATAAACGACGCGATTTTCAAACGAGACGACGGCCTGTGGTACGCGGACGTCGAGCCGGAAGACTGGCACTTCTCACGACTGGCAGCGGCAGCCGGTGCGCGAGTCTGTGCGACTCAAAAGGTAATGGCCGCCCATGTTGGGCGCGCGAATTTTCCAAACACCGGCGCGTGGGGCGAGTGGTCCCACGATCTGGCCGGTAAACCCTTAGATCACGACACTACAGGAGATTCCCATGAAGAAATTGATTTGTCTGAGCCAGTACGACAACCCGCCTCGCAACCTGCACTTTGAAGCCGGAGTGATTGAAGTCGAAGATTCCATCGCGGCTTTCTTGCAGACCGACGCGCCCGACACCTTCGATGAGGTAAAGGTGTCGGATAAAGTTGCGTTAGCCAAGCAGGCGATCGACGCGCAGGCTGCGAAAGACAAGGCCGAGCTTGACGCGCAAGCCGTTGCCGAAGCGAAGCAGGCGCGGTTGGATAAAGCCGCAGCGGAAGCCGAGGCGCTGGCCGCGAACGAGCGAGTGTTGACTCATCAGCCCCTCACCGCTGCATTCGACGCTGCGCCGTTGACGACCGCCATCTTGACCACGAAGGAAAAGAAGGCGCAAGATAAGGCCGATCGCCAAGCGGCTAAAGATGCAGCCGAAGACGAAGAATTGAAGGACGCCTGAGCGTGAATCGACCTTACTGCTCACTGCTCGACATCTTCGATGATTTGGAGATTGACGGCACGCGCTTTGTAGACAAGCCTTTGCGCTTCATTCGCGCGGCCTCGCAAGTCATCGACCGGCGAGGCCGCTTTATTGCGGAAACAGAGTCGCGCACGTTTGACGGCTACGGGCAGCGCACGCTTTGGATCGATAGTCTGGTGGAGTTGATCAGCCTTGAAGTCGATGGTCGGACGCTCTCGACTGATGATTACTTCTTGATGCCGTTCAATCGCCACTGGACACTCGGCCCCTACAATTCGCTTGAACTCCGAGATTTGAGTTCGTGGTCAAGCAATCGGGCGACGGTCGTGATCACGGGTCGCTGGTCGCTTTACGATGACGCGATCGATCTCGGCACGACGGTAGTGCAGAATGCAACCGTCTCGACCGTTGAAGTCAGCACTGCCGCGCAAATCAGTCCGGGCGTGGTCTTGCTGCTGGATGACGAGCAGGAAGTTGTCGAAGCCTATGCGGCCCCCCTGACCGTTGGCACGCTGCGCTTGACTGAGACTATTTCGGATTCTCAAAATGACTTCAATATCTCTGACGGCTCGCTCATTCAGGTAAATGAAATCATCCGGCTGGAACACGAGCAGCTGCGCGTGCAAAGTCTCAACGGGAATAGTTGTTCAGCGCTGCGCGGTTGGAATGGCACGCAGCGGCAGGAGCACAGTGCCAACACCGCACTCGAAGCCTACCGCCTGTTCAATGTCACTCGCGCAGTGAACGGAACGAGCGCCGCTGCTCACAACACGGCTGATGTGTTGCGAGTGCTGCCGCCTTACGACATCCGATACTTGACCGAACAAATTGCCGCCCTGATGATCAAAAAGTCGCAGACCGGCTTTGCAGGCAAAACCGGCAATCCCGAAACAGGCGAAGTCTTTTACAATCAGGAATTTCCGAAAGACCCGCTTGAAAGAATTATGAAGAACTATCGAATCGTGAGCCTCTAATATGTACGAAGTGGAAATCTTGGGACTGCCGGAACAACTTTCGAGGTTGGACAACTACGATCGATTGTCGGACACGCAGCTCGACAGCGCCATGCGCTCCAGCGTGGCCTCGATCGCGGCTGATGCCCAAACACTTGCCCCTAGATTCACCGGCGAACTCGCTGGCAGCATGACTTCGAGAGTAATGAACGAAGTTACTTATATCACTGGTGAGGTCTACTCCTCGATGAGTAATCCTATTTATCCGCTGGTCATGGAAGCCGGGCGGCGGCCTGGCGCACGGATGCCACCGATCGAAGCGATCCGCGTGTGGAGCGATGCCGTGTTAGGGCCGGGGCTGGCTTTTGTAGTGGCTCGCAGCATTGGGCGCAAAGGCATCAAGGGGCACTGGTTTCTAAAGCGCGCCTATGAAAAAAACATCCCGAACATTTTGACCTTGTTCAAAGTAGCCGCCGATCGGCTGACGGACTTGCTTGCCATCGGGGGCAGCTAATGGCCGTGGAAGATTGGATCGATGCTGTGGCTGATGTCTTTGCGCTAGTGGGACCAGGTGGCAAGAAGATAAAAGCCTTTCACGTTTACGACAAGGCCGAATTTCCAGACGCTATCAATAGTTTTCCATGCGCCCTGACGTTCACCGAAGGCTATAAGCCGAACTTTAGTTTTGGCGGGCCGCTGATTGATTTCTGGACGGGCGTTACCGAATTGCATTTGTACGATGACACCAGCCGATCGCATTATCCAGAGTTGATGCTGATGTTTGCGCGGATCAGAAATGCAATGGCGGCGAATATGTCTTTACACAACAAGGTCTCGCATTTTCTGCCGCGCAGCGACATTGCCTTTCCGGTGCGCGGTCCAGTGAAATTGCAGTATGGCAGCGAAGAACCGCATTTGGGCATTGTTGTCCAGTGGGAAGTTAAGCAAGACGTCGGCGGCGCAGTCGGGTTAACCGTCGCCGCCTAACGCTGAGCCTGTTCAATGAAGGAGTAAATGATCATGGGTGAAAGAATTTTCTCTAAGTATCAATATGGGCCTGAGGCAACGCGCGGGACAATTGTGCCTGCGACTAAAATCTTAATTGGGGCGGAGCAGAAGCCGATCCCGATGGATTGGAAGCCTGTTTATCCCGCTGACAATCTCGGCGTGCGCATCGAGTCCGGGCGCAGTTTGAAATCGGAATTGTTCGTGGAAGACAGCATCGGCATTCCCCACGCCTATTTTCAAGTGTTGCCGTTTTTCTTCAAGCACGGTTTGAAAGGCGGCGTCACAGCCGCGCCGGTGACGGCCAATCAAACAGATTACCTGTGGACGTTCTCGCCGACGTTGAACGCGGCTAACAATCCCAACACGTTCACGCTGGAAGCCGGTGACGACATGCAGGCGTATGTCCGAGAATATTGCATGTTCAAGGACATCAAAATCTCAGGGGAGATTGCGCAAGACGGCAGCGAAAGTCCGATCAAGATCGAGGCCAATTATTTTGCGCGGCAAGTTGCCAAGCAAAATTTTACCGCGTCCTTAGTCGCAGCGGCCGTGACCAGCATGAGCGCCAAGAAAACGCGACTGTATGACGACAGCACGTGGGCCGCAGCCGGCAACACCGAAGTCACGGCGACCTTGCGCGGCTTTGAACTGGAAATCCTGAACGGCAACCATCCGAAATTCTTTGGCGACGCCAATCTGTATTTCTCGTCTTACGGCGAAGGCTTTGTGCAAGCCATGCTGACCTTGACGCTGGAAGGCAATGCCGCAGCCGGTGTCATTTACGATGAATGTGACGCGCAGACTTTCCGCGCCATCCAACTGAAAATGTTGGGCGATGCCATTGTCAACACCAACTCCACGCACGCGCTGACCACCAACATTTGGGGCCAGTGGGAGAAAGTGGTGCCGCTGAATGCTGAATCGCAAAACAACAATCTACATCAGGCTCTCTTTCACGGTTTGATCTCGACCGATCTTGCCAACGCGCTGGCCGTAACGGTCGTGACCAACACCAACACGGTCTAAGCCATGAAAATAAAACTTGTCAAAATATTGAAGCCGCTATCACTCGCTGACTACTCGCCGCAACTGGCTGAGGCAGTGCTGCAAATTTGGGTCAACATGCCGCGCGCCTTTGCGGCTCGGCACAACGCCGCCCTGCTGGCCGATGAGGTTCTGACACTGGCTTGGTATGCGGAATGGCTATCGCAAGCCGACGATCCTGAAACGCACTGGACAGCCGACGAGCTGCAAGAGATAAGCGAAACCGATCCGGCACTGTGGGATTGGATCGTGATCCGGGCCTGGGCGCTGGTTGATGACTACCGGGCAGACATGCTGAAAAAACCGATCGGGTCATCGGCGGCGATCTAACCGATGACCCGCTGCTGGCAACGATCTTGCTTGCCCGAAAAATAAATACCTACTTAGGCACAACGCTAGGGCCATGGGAGATCGATCAACTGGATGACACCTTCATCTCGATTATCGATCTTCTTTTGAAACACTACCAGCCGCCGCCTAAACTGCCTACCCATCCAGCCATTGCTCAAGCCCGTCAGCTGATCAAGACCGCCTACTATCGGCGCTTAGGACAATAACGTGTCTGACTCAGTTTTGAATCTCATTTTACGCGCAAGTAAAACCGGCTCCGGCGTGGCGGACGCCAAGCGCGAATTAGCTGAACTGAATCGCAGTCTCGATCAAGATCAAGCCGCAGCGGTGAGGTCGGCTATTGCGCACAACACCCTCGCGCTATCGCTCACCAAGAATAGCAGTCTAGCCAACGTCACCAAGCAATCTCAAATTGGTCTGCGCGAAGAACTGAACGCGGGCCGCATTTCGACGGAGACTTATACCAGAGCGTCCGAAGCCTCTTTATTGCAGGCACGTTTGGTTTCACCGTCCGCGCTGCAAGCGGCTACTTCACTTAACAGACTCAACGCCGAATATACCAAGACAGGCGATGTGCAAGCCTACACCTCAGGCTTGAAACAAGTGCAAGCCGAACTGGCTGCCTCGGAGCGCGGGGCGCAGGCGTTGCAAGTTGCCTTAGGCTTAGCGAAAGTCGCGGCCATGGCTTTTGCCGTTGGCTTGCTGGAATCGGTCAAGGCTGCGGCCGATTTCGAATCGGCCATGAACCGCATCGAAGCCTTGACGGATACCTCCAAGGCTGAAATCGGCGGCATGACGGAGGCCGTTGTCGAAATGGGTGTGCGCACCGGCAAGGCTCCGCAGGAACTTGCCAACGGTTTATATTTTATTGCTTCATCGGGCTATGCCGGTGCTAAAGGCTTGACCATTCTCAATGCAGCAGCGAAGGCCAGCGCTGCCGGATTGGGCCAAACTAAAATTGTCGCAGATGCCTTGACCTCGGCGATGAACGCTTACCAAGAACCTGTTGAGCGGGCTGGTCATTACACCGACATCTTGATCCAGATCGTCAAGGAAGGCAAAGGCGAGCCGGAAGCGTTCGCTGGTGCGCTCGGTCGCGTGCTGCCGATCGCGTCGGCTTTAGGCGTGTCGTTCGAGCAAGTGGGCGCGAGCATGGCGACCATGACGCGCATCGGTCTATCGGCCGATGAGGCGGCCACCGCGCTGCGCGGTGTGTTAAATAGCCTGCTCAATCCAAGCAGGCAAGCCACGGAGACTTTACATTCATTGGGCTTGTCTACGGATGAAGTCCGCAACTCTATTCGAGACAAAGGGCTGCTCACCACCCTAAAAGATTTGATGGAGCGCACGCAAGGCAACATTGAAACGCTCGGCGACATCGTGCCAAATGTCCGCGCCCTCACCGGCGTGCTCGCTACAGCCGGAACGCAAGGCGAAGCCTACGCGCAGGTGCTCGACTCCATGAATCATGCTGCCGGTGCAACTGATAAGGCTTTTACAACCGTCAGCGACACTTTCAACTTCAAGCTCAAGAAAACCGAAGCCTCTTTCGATGCCGTCAAGATTGCCTTGGGCGATCGGTTGCTGCCCGTGTTGGGCGATTTCTTCAACACCTTAACCACCGGACTCGGCACGCTGGATCTGCTATTTACATGGAACAATCGGCTGACCTCGGCTTTTCAAGGCAACGCGCAGCAAATCCTCAAGACCTCAAAATCGTACGACGAATATGCCAACGGGATTGTCAGTACAGGCGTAGCCGCCGGGCAGTTCAACGAAATCACCGACGCCACCACCAAGAAACAATTGGAACTGGACGGCTCGCTAGATAAAGTCACAGCCGGTTATTCAGTCGTGTACCGAAAAATCGGCGATCACATCGTTATCCTGAATGACGCTTCCAAGCAAACCGATCTCTACACGCGAGCGCAATACGAAGCCATGCAGGGCGCTTATGGCTTAGGTGGCGCACTGGACGAAACAAACCGAATTGCTCAGCAGCAAGCGCGGGCCATTGCAGGCACGGTCAACGAGTATGACAGTATGACGGTCGCGCTGAAAGCGAATGCCGCTGCGCAGCAAGCCCAGGGCGCAATCTTTGCCACGGCTTACGATATTGCCATTGCTTATACCGATCAAGCTTCCAAGATGGCGACCGAGCAAAAGAAGTTGGCCGACATAGAAGCAACGATCGCGGCCGCTGGCTCGGCTCAAATCGGCATTGCGCAAAATAAAAAGTTCACGACTGAAGGTCGCGCCTTAGCTGAGGCGAAGTTGGCGCAAGCGCTTGAAGATTTAACGACGACCGAACGGAAGAAAGGCGACACGGATGCTGATTACGCCGTGAAGGTGGCGGACGCCAGAAACAAAGTAGCCTCCCTCACCGCCGCTTTGGGTTCGCACGCCGCAGCTTTAGGCGGAGCGACGGTCAAGCAACTGGAACAACGCCAGGCAATTTTAGACACCATCGAAGCCATGAAGGCGGCCGACGTGCAGGCGGCCGGCAGTAAAGCCTATGACATCGTGCAAAAGCAATTCGCAGATGGCGCGATTTCTGCGGCCGACTTTGAAAGCCGCATGAGCAATATCAATTACACTTTTGGCCTGTTTGATCAAAGTCAGTTGACCGCTGCGATCCATACGGCCGAGTTTCAAAAAGTGTTAGCTGATCCAAATTCATCCGGCAAAGATTTCCAGTTGGCCCTGTGGGGCATTCGAGACGCGACGTTGGGCGCTGACGGCGCCTTATCAACAGTCGCAACCGTTACCCTGCCGCACGTGAACGCGGGGATGCAAGACGTCGATGCGTCGATGAACCATACCGGGCAAGCCACTGCGCCGGTCTTGGCAACGGCCATCGGCGAGGCGTTGGGGCGCGTTCAAACGCACATTGACAACACCACCGGACTGATGGGCAATCTCGGTTTGAAAATTCAAGAAACAGGCGAGACCGATTCATCCGGTGAACGCGGCGGACGTGGCGGCAAAGGCGGCGGCGGGCCAGTGGCCGGACTCATCAGCATCGACAGCCACGCAACAACGACAATGGGCAAAGTGGTTCTATTGACCACCAAATTATCGGAGTTGCCGAACATCGAGCGGACGATTCATTATGCGGTGCATGTTGATCCGACGCCGAACGGAGGCGTTGATCCCACTGCGACGCCGCATCAATTCGGCGGGGTGGCGGAGGCGTACAGGCCGTCGCTGGTCGGTGAAGGCGGGCCGGAGTTGATTTTCCCATCGCAGCGCGGCTTCGTGATGACCAATTCCGATTCGATGCGCTTGATTCAAGCGATGGAGAAATTGGCATTGGGCGGCGGTCAATCATCTTCGACACAGAATAGTTTTGGTGGTGACACGATCGTGATCAACGATCGGTTGGCGCTGGCGCAGGTATATGAGCAGAAGCGGCGGCGCTTGATCGATTATTCGAACGCGCGGATGGGCGGCTGATATGACGGCAACGATCAAACTGGTGTGGCTGGACGATATGGCCGCTGATATCGATTCGCTCGATCTGATGGGCGGGCTGGGCGCGGCCACGGGCTTCGTGTTGAAGCGCGACGGCTGGGTGCAGGCGATCGCGAGCGATAGCGACACCAGCGTGCAGGAAGTGTTCACATTCAGAATCAAAGGTTCGTCGAGCGACAACCTGGCTACGCAGGTGCAAGCATTAGACACCAAGATCAGGCAGGTGAATGATTGGCTGAAGAATCCGGGCGTGGAGCGCTATCAAGTCTGGCTGCGGGTGAAGATGAACAACGAGACGCTGGAACGGCAGGCGATGGTCAAATCGATTCGCGGTACAGCGATCGCCGTGCAGGCGCTTGAAGCGCAATTGGATAGTGACGTTGAAGATTATCAAGTTGCGATCGAGCGAACGCCGTGGTGGGAAGACCCGTATGCCTATCCGACGACGACGGCCAAGACGAATATCAATTCAATCGGCGGCCTGGCGACGTTGAGTGAAACGATTAGGGGCGATGTGCCGGCCCGACTTGCTAAGGTTTCATTAACGCCACCGGATGCCGTAAGTCCGATGTCTGATTATTGGCTGGGCTGGAAAACCAATCGATTTGGAGTGGCCGCTAATTTTCAGCCGGTGTGGTCGATTGGCGATTCTGGTTTGCCGCTTATCGCAGATACGGCCCAAGTGGCAGACGGAACAGCCTACGGAACCAATAAGCTGCAATGCACTTTCGCTTCGGGAGCGACTTTTCTGGCGCGCTGCATCAATCAGTTAGGGGGTTCAACCGGGGTCGACGCAGACCAGCGCGGAAGCTACACCGTCTTGCTTCGCGCTAAAATGAGCGATGCTAGTGTGGCGCGGGTCCGGATTGAAGCAGGTTTCGCGCCGGGCATTACTCTCTATAATCCCGTCATTCGATCCCGGCAGGTGGTCAGCGGCACTGCTTGGCGGCTGTACGAAGTGGGGAATGTGTCTATTCCGCCGACTCGCATCTATGCCACGCACACTTTAACAAACTTCGCCATTCAGCTGGATGCCGAGCGGCTAAGCGGAGCTGGCTATCTCGACGTTGACTGTTTTATTCTCATTCCAGTTGACGACGGTATGGTTAAGTTATCCGCCCCGATCGGGGTCACGACCACCGGCAAATCAATTAACGTCTTTCAGCGTGTGACGGACGACCTCGGCGCCTTATTTGAAGAAGGTGGCAACGTTCTGTACTCTGTAATCGTCAAACCGACAGGCAAATGGGCGCTGCCGGCATACGATGATAGCCCCGTCTTGGTGGTGGCCGCGCAGGACGTGACGGCCGGCAGTGTCAAGGGTAAGCTGGTCAACATGTCTTACACCTATATACCGCGCTGGCGCACACTGCGCGGCAACGAAACTTAATATGAGTCAAGATTACGCGCTGACTCTGCACAATTCCATCAAGCGTGGCGGCGCTCCGCTGTGGGACGTGACTGAGACGCTGCGCCCGACATGGCGGCGCTCGATTCGGGCCAAAGGCGGCTACTGGCTGGGCACGTCCGACGACCAGAGCCTGCTGGCTGATCCGCGCCACGGATGGACTCGCGATGAAATGATGGAAATGTTTTTGGAGGGGCTGGCGCGTGAAATTAAAGAAACAGTCGGCGGCTTGATCACGTGGCAAGGCTTGGCAGCCTCGATCGATCTTACACTGGACGGGGTGACGTACACGCGCTCGATCATCAATGTGTACAATGCGACGAAAACCATTTACACACGGCTGTTCGACAACCTGCTGACGAACGGCGGGGCCGAGTCCGGGGCGTGGACGGTGATCAACGGGGCAACCGTCACGCAAGCAACGGATTGGGTGAATGAAGGGACTTATTCGGGCAAGGTGGTGGTGGCGGATACGACGGTGCGCGGCGCGTTGATTGGCGCAATCACGGTGGTGGCTGGACGCACTTACAACATCGAAGGCAAACTGAACATTGTCAGCGGCGCTTGGCGGGTGAGCGCGCAGCGATCGGATACAGGCGCATCACTGGCTTCGGAAGGGACTTATTTAGTGGTCGGTGAATATAGGATCAGATTCAGCATCCCCATTGGCAACACCTACAGTGGAACGGTCAACATCAAATTACTGTCCGATAGCGTGGCGGGCAGCGTGTATGGTGACGGCTTCACGGCTCGCCATGAACCGCTGCCCGGTGTGCAAACGGGCTGGTATACCGACAGCGGCTCGATGAGTGAATTCGGTCGAATTGAATTGGCCGCGCTGATGGTGGGCAGCACGGCGGCGGCAGCGATTGCTCGCGCCAAAACACTGCTGGTGCAATCGGCATGGCCGCGCACGCACTCGCCCAATGATTTGTCTACTTTCGATATGAGCCTGGCGCAGGGTCAGCCCGATCATCTGTCGATTTTGTGGCACGGTTATTCACAGACGCTGGCGAACAAATATTGTCTGGCAGCCGGCAGCACAGCGACCATGAGCGCCCATATCAGCACGCTGATCGCTCAATCTGAATTTGTGACAGCGGGCAAAATCGAAACCAATTCAACCGATTTTCTGGTGGACGATCGCGCGCCGATTCGAGCGTGGCAAGCGATCAATGACATCATCGATGCGGGCGATGATACGGGTCAAAAATGGATCGGGGGCGTGTACGGCGGCCGGCTATTCGACTATCAGCCTGCGCCGGGGACTATCGCTTACCATTATCGGCAGGGCCGCTATTATGATGCCAGCGGCGGCGAACTAGAACCGTATTTCGTGGTGCCGGGCTACAACTTGCAACTGGATGATGCGCCGGTGGGGCCGACGCAGATCAGCGGGCATGATGAAGACGATCCGCGAATTCAATTTGTGGCAGAGGTTGAGATGGGGCCAGCGACGCCGGAATTCCCGATGGGTACGCTGGTGATGAGGCACACGATCACATGAGCAGACTAGGCAGAGGCGAAGATAATTACGAAGGGCTGAAGATGATGTCGGTCAGCGGCGGCAGCCAGGGCGGCGGCACCAACGATCATAGTCTGCTGACCGATCTCAATGCCGACGATCATCTTCAATATGCTTCCGCCGATGGCAGCGGCACTCGCGTCGCCTATCAAGCCGTGCGGGTGACGACGCGTGACTCCTCGATCACGAGCGATGGGTCGGGCGTTGGTGTGAACCTGAACACGAATAGCGGTATGACGATCTCCAGCGGCTTGCAACTAGGCACGCCCTCCTCGATCACTTCGATCTCCACCAATTCAGTTACAACTTCCACGCACACGCACGCGATCGACAGCACGCTCGCGCGGAGTGCGATCACTATTACGTCCGGTGCAGGTTTAACCGGAGGCGGAGATCTGTCGGCGAACCGAACGATCGATGTGGGGGCAGGCACACTGATCACGGTCGCAGCGGATTCGATCGGTATCACTTCCGGCGCAGCAGACTACGGGTACATCGGCTCAAGCACTACGCCGTGGACAGCGACGTGGCGATCGATTTCAACTCTCGCCGGTGCCGGACTCACTCACACGGCGGGTGTATTAGATGTGGTCACCGCTGATACTTCACTCACGATCAACGCGGATTCGATGCAAGTCAGATTGGCCTCGACCTCCGGTTTGCAGATTTCATCGGGTTTGATGTTGGCTGATACGGTGGCCGGTGTCGGGCTGACCATCACGAGTAAAGTGATCGCTATCGGCACGCCGACCACTTTAACAGTCGCCACGACCAACAGCGTCAGCGGCACGACTCATAGTCACGCGATTACTTCATCCAGCGCGCCGGGCGCAGCGGCTTCATTGTTGGCTTCGGATTCTTCCGGTGATCTGACGCTGCAACATTTGAAATTAGCCTCGACTACAAATCAAATTATTCTGCAATCGGGCGGCGTGACCGGCACACTGACGTGGACACCGACGAGCAGCGGCAAGACCATCACCTTGCCCGATCTTACCGGCACAATTTCATTAGGCGCGGGGTCGCTCACGGCTTCATCAACCAATGATTTCACGGTGGTTAATCACACCCACGCGATCGATTCAACGATTGCACGCGCTGCGATTACGATTACGGCGGGGGCAGGCTTAACGGGCGGCGGTGATCTATCGGCTAACCGGACGATCGATGTGGCGACGGCTGATACATCAATGACGATCAATGCAGACAGCATTCAAGTTCGACTTGCCGCGACATCGGGCTTGCAGATTTCAACGGGTCTGATGTTAGCCGATGCGGTGGCGGGTGCGGGGTTGACGATTACCAGCAAGGTGATCGCGGTCGGCACGCCGACCACCTTGACCGTTTCAACGACCAATAGCGTGAGCGGCACAACGCACAGCCACGCAATTACTTCGTCCAGTAATCCCGGCGCGGCGGCTTCGCTGTTGGCTTCGGATGCAAGCGGACAACTGACGTTGGTGAACCTACTGGCAAACACGACGACTTTCGCCTTGGTGAATACCACGGCTACGACTGTTAATTTCGCTGGTGCGGCTACGGCGTTGAACATGGGAGCGGCGACGGGCACAACCACGATCAATAATGCCACGCTCGCATTAGGTGCGTCTGCGATTACGTCCACACAAACCACGGTCGCACTCTTAAACACCACGGTCACCACTTTGAATTTCGCCGGTGCAAGTACGACGATCAATATGGGCGCGGCCGGCGCGACGGTTAATCTGGGGGCGACGGCGAATGTGGTGTTTGGCACGGATGCGGCCATCAATCGCAAGGCTGCGAATGTGTTGGCCTTTGGCGCTGGTGATGCGGTGCAATCCGCGTCATTCACATCAGGGTTGACCGGCTGGGCAATCAACGACACTGGCAATGCGGAATTCAATAACATTTCGGCGCGCGGCGAAATGCGCACATCGGTATTTACGGTCGGTGAAATTCATGCGGTTGGCGGCACGGCTATGATTTTATCCGCAGGAAATTTGTATGCAGCGGTTACCACGGCCACGGCTTACACCATCAGCGATTCATTCACCACTAACTTGGCAGCGGGTGCGGTCAACGGCACTGCGGCAGAACCGGGCGGCGGCACGCGCGTAGTCGTGGACACCAATAGCCGATTGTCGATCGCTTCAAATAAGATCACGATCGCAGCGGGTTCAGCGGTGACCGGTTTGTGGTATGCGCAGCGGACGCGACAAGCGGGTTTGGCCATATTAGGAACCTATAATTTCACGACAGCCGGATCACTCTCAATGGGTTGGGATAGTGATCAAACTGCATCGACTTCACCTATTGCGACTATTTATCAAAATTCTGGTGGTGGCGGTGGACTAAGCATACGCGACAATTCGTCGGGAAAGGCGGTGGGTGCAAATCTGTCTTCGGGCACAGATTATCAAATGGCAGTCGTGTTGCGATCAACAGGTGCATGGTATTTCATCAAAGGTGGCATTTACACGAATTGGTCATTGGTTTGGGTGTCGTCGGCGGGCACTGCGAATTTGTATCCAACCATTCAGGATGAAGGCAACACCGGCGTGGCGACCTTTGATGATTTCCGAATCCCGACTCAGTTGTATATTCCAGCGCCGTGCGCCTACGATACGTTCGCGCGCGCGAATAGCGCGGTCACTCTGACGAGCACCGAAACGAGCGGGCCGGACTCGCAGATAATCAGTGCACTGGCCTATACGGCACAAGTTGGCACATGGGGAATTTCAACGAATGCAGCTTATTGTCCAACGTTGAGTGGCGGCAATGGCTTTGCGACCGTTAATTCACTGTGCGCTGACGCGATTATTGATGTGGCGGTTACTCGTGCTGGTGGCGTGGCTGGGATCGTGGCACGTTGGCAGGATACAAGCAACTATCTAATCGCCTATCATGATGGCACGAACGCGAAGTTGGATAAGGTGGTCGCGGGCGTCACAACCAATTTGATCAGTGCGGCGGCCACTTACAGTGCGGGAGCGGTGCTGCGGTTGATTATCGACGGCACCAATGGGTTACTTTATTACAATAATGTTAAGGTCGCGCTCGGCGTTGTCACTGTGCCTGCTTCGACTTACACATTGCATGGCCTGTATAGCACTAATACCAGCAACACATTTGACAACCTGACGATCTGGCCGCGTGGAACGAACAACGAGCATCGCTGGCTTGGTTCATTACAAGATGGTTCGGGCGCTCAGATTCAAGTGAAAGATTCACCAACTGGTCATCTGCCTTTATTCGCAGCCGGTGATATTCTGCGCCTCAAGGCGTTCACCGGTTCAGCCGTGGTAGACAATTGGTTGCGCGTGGACAATGCGATCAATACCAGCAACGGCGTGACGTATTACACCTACAATGTCTCGTTGATGAATGGCAGTTCAGCGACTTTTCCCGCAGGTGCGGCAGTGGTGGATTACGGCGCAAGTGGCTCATCTTGGATTTCGTTGAGCAGCGATGGAACGATTGGCTCTGCGCCGAATATCTCGATGGGCACGCATGCCGGTTCACCGTGGAGCACGACGACCTTGCTGACGCGGCTCGGTAACTTAAACGGGGCTTATGGCTATGTCGTAAATACTTATGGCGTAGGGTTTGGTTCGTATGGAGTAGCGGGTCAAACGTCGATCACGCTCGACACGACGAACGGGCTGCGGATTATTAACAACGTCACCACGATCGGCCAGTGGGACGGCAGCGGGAACATCACTGTCGGTGCAGTCGGCGCATCACTGAGCAATGTATACATCACGGCGGGCGCGGTGCAGTTGCGCACGAACACCACCGTTAATTTGTCATTGGACACCAGCGGCAACATTGTGGTGGGCACAGTCGCCAATTCACTGAGTCGGGTTGAGATTACAGCCGGCGCAGTCAATTTCATTTCACGCAGCGGCGGCGGGGTGGATACGACGCAGATGAGTATGAGCACGGCGGGCGTGATCACCATCGGCGCGGTGGGGGCGTCGTTGTCCAACATTTTGATCACGGCCGGCGCGGCGCAGTTCCGCACCAATACGACGGTCAATATGCAACTGGACACGAGCGGCAAAGTGATCGTCGGGCAAGTGGCAAATTCGCAAAGCCGCGTGGAGGTGTCAGCCGGTGCAATCAGCATTATTGCGCGATCGGCTGGCGCGGTGGACGCTACTTACTTTTCGGTCGATACAAGCGGCAATGTGACGCTGGGCGTGGTGGGTGCATCGAAAGGAAATGCTTATTGGAATACGTCGAATAACCGGTTGGAGTTTCGAGGGAATACGACGGTGCAGGCGTATGTGGATACGGATGGTTCAATCTCGGCAGGTGGCGGAGATGTTACGCTGAACTCTACCGGAATATCAATCGCGGCTACATCGGCAACTGGAACAACTCACGGTGTCCATTGGTTCAATGGGGGAGTGAATATAAGTCGTGTACTGACAACGTATGCCGGAACAAATGCGCAGATAGTTATTGAAGCACTAAGTAAGACCGCTACCGAATCTGCCACCGTTGTTATTGAAACCACGAATATAACTGGAACGGTGCAAGCATTTTTTAATCTTACCAGCAACGGGTCAAGCACTAGCCGCGCACAATTGTATTCCAGTGCAGGCACTTTTGACGGGTTGGTTATTGGTGCACTCGACACACCAGCGGCAATGCTCGATGTCCGAGGCAGCAGCATTATTACGGGTGGCCTTAATATCGGCTCAGCCACTGGCGCAGGCACCGGCGAGATCAAGGTGCAGCAAGACACACTGGGGAATGCTGTTCAAACTTATATTTCAACGGCAACCAATGATGATCCAACTGAGAACATCTACCAGAATCGGGCGGCGACCACCGATGCCACTGTAACAACGCTTCATACTGTCACTGTGGCCGCATCAACGACGTGTGTAATTGAAGCAGTGATAACCGCGCGCAGAACTGGCGGCAGTAGTGGCGCACCCAATGACAGCGCCGGATATGTGGTCTATGCCGTTATCAAGTGCAACAGTACGCCGACTACGGCAATTGTTGGTTCGGCAACAACCACCGTTCTCGGAGAAAGTCAGGCGGGTTGGGATGCTACGATCGATGTGACGGGGGCGACGGCGCGGGTAAGAATTACTGGGGCGCTTAACAACAACGTGACCTGGCATTGCACGGTGAGGGTGTGGAATTTGGGTTCGTAACCAGCCGATTGACACCGCACAGAATTAGGCATAGAATCTAAGCGGCAGTCTATCCTAAATTTCAGTGAGGGAAAATAATGGAATTGCTTTTGAATACTTGGCAGCGCGTGAACCTGGCTACGATTGTTGGCGACATTGCACCGTCCGCCCGTATCATGCACAAGGCCAGTCGATTGCTGGATTTGATTGAACTCAGTGATCGGGATCGGGATTTGGTCGGGTGGTCTCAAACTGAAACCCGTCTCACCGATGGGCGTGACATCACCGCGTATTCGTGGAAAGACAAGGAACACCGCTTCAAGGTAGAGATCAAGGACCGCAACTTGGTCGAATTTCTAATCGGCCTCGTCAAAGAATATGTGTGGCCGAAAGGTCAATGGCTTCAAATGCGAAAAGAGATTGCCGATCTCTATGAGCAGCTAGGCATCGTCTTTGAATCCGAAGACGTGCAGGTAGTGGATCAACCGAAAGCACAACCCGCTGCCGCGCGGCGAAGCGCGAGGCGTCCTTAATTTTTCACAGGAGAATATATCATGCAAGCAAAATTCAAAGTCACCGCTGTTTCGCGCACACCGAACACCAACGCCGACAAAGACACCAATCCGTTTATCTATAGTGCCAATCTGTCGCTGGTGCAAGACGCGAAAGAAACATTAGGCATGGCCGCCGCTGGCAACAATAGCGGGATATTCACCTTGGCGGCCTCACTACACCAATGTTCATGACCGAAAATGCCAATCAAGAAGTGCTGGTCGATTTCGAGATTGTCACACCCAAGGCCGCACACACCAAAGAAAAGTAAAGCGGCAACCGGAGCACCATGAGCAAACTCAGCGTCCATATTTCAAGCGGCAAGCGCGACGGGTTCGGAGACTGGCTGGCAGCGTGTGCCAACGGCGGAAGGCCGATCGGCATCATCTACTCCGTCGATGAAGACATCAGCGGCGACATTGCCCAATTCAGCCCAACGACTAAATGGGTATATCGTTATCAAACCGATGAGTTCAATCGGACACCGCCCGGTTTTCTCGAAGGCGATCCCGTTGCCAATTGCCTTGAGTGGATGACCAAGACACGCGACTCGCACAAGCGAACGCTCATGCAAAACTGGCGCTTGAATCCGGCTGATTGGTTTGATCCGTTGAATGAACCTGTGCCGGATGTTCCGGCCAAAGCCGAATGGTTTAACGTGTGGATGCTGACCGCGCTTGAAATCGCCTATCAAAACGGTTTCAAACTGGCTTACGGATCATTCACGACCGGCGCGCCGGAAATATCCGTCCTGCCCTACTTGCTGCCTTCGCTGCGTCGCGCCAAAGAGTTGGGGGCGATTTTGTCGCTGCATGCCTATTGGGAAGATGCTGATCCGCGCCTCGACTTTGACAACGCGCTGCGCTATCGACAAATCAAGGCTGCGCTGCCGATCGATGCACAGTTACCGATCATCATTAGCGAGGCTTCATCGGGCAATGGTTTCGGCACAGGTGGCACGTCTAACGGCTCGCAGTGGATCGACAGCATGGTTAAATACGACAGCCAGTTGATTCTCGACGCTGATGTGATCGGCGCGTGCGGCTTTCAGTTAGGCGGCTCGGAATCCAACTTGAAAGCCATTCTGCCAGCGTATGCCGCCGCAATCATCAAGCAACCCGTGACCGTGCCTGTGCCTGCGCCGATTCCAAGTCCGGCCTCCACTTTGTATCGCTCCATCTTCTATCTCGCTCCGCAGAAATTGACCGAGGCCGAAGTCAAAGAGTTTGACGCGCTGCGCGATAAAGTCAAAGGCACCGCCTCTCAAAGCGCTGATGATGCCGTGGTGATTAACACTTCGGCCAAAGTAGGCAGCGACAGTTTGGTCGTGGTCTACAAGCGATCAGGCTGGACGGACAACATCGAGACTTGGCTGCGGGCGCGCGGCGTGCGCAATATCGAGTTCAGAGAATTTGGCTCAACGGTTCAGCCGCCGCCCGCCCCTGTTCCGTTTGTGATCTCGTCGCCGATCGAGACGATCCCGCTGCGCGTGACCAATCCTTTCAACGCACCGGCCGCGTATGCCAATCACTTACACGAAGGCACGGACTTCGATGCCTTTGACGATGTGAAACACGCCAGCGTGCCGGTTTACGCTGTGGCCGATGGCACGGTCGTTTTGGCGACAGACAGATTTGCGTCACCGCCAGCGCTAAACTATGGTCAGCATGTGATCATCGAGCATCGGGTCGCCGATCGAGTTTGGCGCTCATGGTACTGCCATCTCAATAGTTTCAACGTGAGGGTCGGGCAAGTCGTTAAGCGCGGCCAGCATATCGGTGTAGCCGGACTGACTGGCACCACTGCGGTTCATTTGCATTTGAATATCCAAGCCCTCGGTCATGGCTTGAGCGGTTATTCTGTGGCCGATGTCATCGATCCCATGTCGATCATGGAGATTCAAAAGCCTGTGCCGATTACACCGCCTCAGCCCCTCGCTGCGCCGCTGTTGATTGGCGTGCATGATGCAGCCGGTGGCGACTGGATGCAGCAGAACAACTTGAAAGGGTTGTGCGTGGCGCTGGTGCAGGTGAGCGATCAACCGGTTGCGCTAGACTTTTCAAAATTCGCCCAAGCCGGAATCAAGGTTGTCGTTCGACTCGGCTACGGTTATGCCGACGGCACAGGCACGTTGCCGCCCCCGAATCGGCTAGCGGCCTTCGAACAAGCGATCGTCAAGACGATCAACGCCAACCCCGCGTCCGGCGCGGCGGCGTTTATCTACGGCAACGAGATTAACAACCCGCAAGAATGGCCGGGCTTCGATTCGGATATAGGCAAGCCAGGCGCGGACATTCAACCGATCACGCCCGAAAGTTATATTGCTTCCTACAATCGAGTGTGGGCAGCCCTGACCCGCGCGGTTGCTTTTGGACCCGCACCGCTTGATCCTTATTTCGGGCCGCAGTTTGCGTGGCTGCCAGCCGCGTGTCCAGCCGATAATCGAATCTGGTGGCGGAAGATATTGACCGGCATCAGCGGAGCCGGTGCGCTGTTCTTGCACAGCAAGACGCAAGCCAACGTCCCGACTTTGATCACGTCCGATGCCAAGTTCAGCGACGATCCGCTGCGCTGGCAGTTCCTGCACTTCCGCGCGGTAGAAACCGCACTCGCCGAAGTGCCGCTGCGCTTCAAGCATCTGCCGGTCTATATTACCGAGGCCAACCCGCAGCGGTTGGACAACTCAACGAAGTTAGGCTGGTCGAAAGACACCGGGGCGGTTTGGATTGATCACTGCGTCAAATACCTGCATCAATGGAATATCGATCAAGCGCATCAACCGATCGCGGGCGTGGCATTCTATCGCTGGCAAGACGACGACTGGGCATTGCAGAATCAGCCCGCGATTTTGCGGGCTATACGCAGTTTCATCGAGGCGGTATGAAGCACAACTTAAAATACATCCTTAGTCAATCCGAGGTGTCAGCGCTAGAATTATTTCTAGCGTTGATCTTGACGCTATTCAGCATGTGGATTCTATCGCCGTGGTGGAACACTTTTGAGTCTAGTTCATTTGCCATTATGCGTCAGCTAATGACAACACCCGCCGATAGCGAGATCGTCTGGGGCAGTCTGGGAGCGTTTGCGGGCTTACTATCATTCTTGAGTGTTGCTTACGGCTTCAAGGTAGTCAGGAAGGTGAGCCTGGCCCTATCTGCGTTTTTTTGGATATGCGTCGCAGTCACGATTACCATTGCAAACGCAAATGTAACCGCCGTGCCGGTTTACTCGCTGATGGCGCTAACAAATTTATACCTTTTGATTTTCAGGAATCAATCATGAACATCGATCTTGTTGCACTGGTAGCAATCGGCAGCTTCATCACAGCTCTGGCCGCCATTTGGGGGCAGATCAATGCTCGCAATAAACCGGGCGTCGATCGATCTCAAGGTAATCTTAACAATGCTATGGCGATCAAGACACTGACTGAAACGGCTGAGCATTTATCCGATCAAATTGAAGAGTACCGCAAGGACAATGAGTCGCTGCGGGCTTCCATTCTGCTTGACGCGAAAGAGTATAAGAAAGAAAATGAGGCGCTGGCGGCAAACTACCTCAGCGACACCGAGGCGCTGGGCATTGAGATTCGTGCACACGCCAAAAGCATTTCTGAACTGTCAACTAAGTTGCAAGAAAGTCGTAATGAAGTGACGCGACTGGGACTTGAAATTGTTAGGCTAGGCGAGATCATCCGCGCACGCGATGAAGAAATTTCAAGATTAAGTCACGCGAATACTTGACGCTTATCTAAAACAGGAGAACCATGAACACTCAAAAGAACACCCAAAAAATATCGACGTTCGGTTTACTGCTTCGCTCCCAAAAGTTTTTGCTGATGTTGCTCGATCTGATTATCTCGATCGCGCTGTTCGTCGTCGGCAAGTCTGGTTCGATCGAGTTGCAGGCCGATGTTAATTTTCTCATCGCTGCCTTGCAGCCAACTTTCTTGGTGTTGATCTATGCCGTCTCGATTGAGAATGTTGCCAGCGGCGACGTAGACGCCTTCGAAGGCTCGATCGGTTCAGTGATCGTCAGCTTGCTGCATTCGCGCAAGTTCCTCACCCTGCTGGTGAACGATGCGATCAGCCTCGTGTCTTATTTCGTCGCCAAATCCGGCACGGCGGATTTAGTCGAGTCAGTCAAGTTTGCCATTGGCGCATTGCAGCCGATCGTCGTGCTAGTGATCTATACCTTCGCTAAAGAGGACGCGGGGATTCAAGCGGCCGCTGTCAAGCAAGCGGCAGCGCTGACCCTGATTAAAGCCGAATCGGAAGCCATGCAAGACGAGGCTATTCCAGCCAAAACGATAAAGACTACATGAATGCCTGCAAGTCTGCTTGCGGGTGTGTTTTAGCAGTGCAAACACACCCGAGCAGTGGGCTGCCGCAGATAGCAGCGCGACCCGCTCAAAACAACAAAAAGAGGGCGCGAAGATCGTATGATCTTCGCGCCCTTTTAAGTATGACATAACTGGAAAGATTAGAAAATGTTAGACGGCGAATCAAGCGAGTAAAACAGTGATACACTTTCCTTATGCTTCAACCCCTCGATCGACTTACCCATGCCGTACCCGCCGATCCTTCAATCGATCCGTATCGTGCCGCCAAAACCGATCGAAAGATAACAGAGTGGCGCGCTCGAACCGATCGCAGCGCGACGCAGGCCAAAGAAAAGATCAGCCTCAACATCATTCCGCTTCTGGTGGCGATATTGGCGATTGCTGCTGTGTCTATCTTTGGGCTGTCTGTGTTCTTTCCAGTCGCCGCACATTCGGCGGTGCTGGTGACGCCATCTGCCGCCGTTGCCGAAATCAAAAAGAGTGATTCGGCTCCGATTATAAAGGTGACGCCGATCGTTACCGCGACACCGATCGAAGTTGCCTCGATAGCCTTACCGGCGCCGACGCCTGAAAATGCCAACTTGCCCGCGCTGGATATTCCTGATGATCTCAAGATCAATGGCTGTCTAACCAGAATGGCGAGGATTCTGCAAGGCGAAGCCGAAGTCATCAGCGACACGTCGGCCTATCGTTTCGTCGCATCAGAAATTCTCTATACGGCCAGGCTGACCAAGTGTGCATCGAGCGGCAATAGTTATCTCGAAAGCGTTTGGTACGGAAATAGGAATGTGACACAGACTGAATCAGTTAAGCAGGTTTTTGTTGATGCAGTCCAGTGGTCAATCGCAGACGGGGGGAAGACCTATCCGCCTTGCCTATACGTCGGCACTTGGAACGATTTGATCGGGCGTTGGCTGCCATCAGCCCTGCGGCTAGACAATGACTTATCGCATCTGAAAGACAATCTGAAAGTGAGTTATACTTTTTCATCCCCCGATCATCTGTGGACCGAAATCGGTGTAAATTGCAATCCTACCCTCAAGTGACAGGAGTCGAATAATGAATGCCTCGATCGAAGACCCGCGTTTTATTTCCGCCCGCGTTGCTTCACAGCCTGAGCCCTATGCGCAGCTCGTCGTGCCGTTGAGTCAAACCGTGCGCGACGCCTTGCAATTGCGCGACCCCGATTTCATAAAAGATATGCAGCAAGCGGCGAATGTGTTGGCCCGCTGGCCGCAGCGCGAAAAGCATTTGCGTGAACATCCTGAGATCGGCATGACGTTGAAAGCGGTCAACGGCTCGATCGAGTTGGATTTCAATGCACCTGTGCCGGAGGATTGACATGCCCGATCCCGTGCCGCCGAAATTGCAGCCGTTCTTTGATCAAGGGATCGATCGCCGCCGTCGCCGCTTGATTATTTTCGGCATCACGTTGATCCTGCTGGCAGTGTGTTTGTTGATAATTGCAGCGTTGCTACCGAGTGCGGGTTGCTGATGTTAAGAAAAGATTGGGGCGATCTAAACACCAATGGCGCAAAAGGCGATTGGTGTTTCATGAACACCGATCTAAACGGCTTAATGGTTATTGTCCGGTTTGGCGCTGATGCAATGCTTGAGGTGGCTGCCTTGTATCTGGATAAAGAATTAGCGCCGAAAAAATATCCGGTGTGGCAGTGGAACGGCAACAAAGAAGTGCCGACGCTCACGCCGTCGATCTTGGTTCATGGTGCGAAAGACCAGCCCGATCGTTGGCACGGATTCTTAACAGACGGCAAGTTGATTGAAGTGTAATAGACAACAAAAAAGGCCGCGTTGATCATGATCAACGCGGCCTTTTCATTTCAAGAATAATAGCGAACCGACCAGTTTTTGCTAAAGGCCGATTCACCTTGCGGGATCGGCGCTACCAGTCGGGTAAAACACTTTGACGATCGTTACCGTCTAACATAGTTTGCGCGCCTCCGCTGTGCATTATACCAAATTCGCAGACTTATCACAACTGGGATAAGTCTGCGAATTATTGGGCAATAATATACTTGACGCATAAACCACTAGCGATCGGTTCGGTGTTTCGATTCGTCAATTTTTCCCGTGAACTCAAACCGAAATACGCACATCGGTAACGGATTTATATACAGGGTTCGATGTCCAACGTCATAATAGAATCCGATCCAGAAATCGAACCACGCGAAAAAGAATCTGAACTTCATTTCGTTACTCGCTTTTTCTTATTCGGTTTCTTTGGTTTGCGCTTCTTTTCCTTTGGAGCATTTACAATGATCTTAAGGGCGGCTTTGAATTTATCTAACTCTGATTCTTGTCTCATGGTTTCACCTCTTCAACAATCCAGCATATCTTTTGCTGGCCGTAAACACTTTGCCATTGGCGCTCTTTGCCATCCATTCGAGATTTAGCCGCCCAAGCATCATGTCCTTGTGTTTTATGCAGAACAGTCCAGCCAGCGCCGCGCAATGATGCGCCACTTTCAGAAGTGAGTGTATAAGTGATCAATCTTAATCCGCCCATCGCTCGATATGCTTTCCAGCATCGAGAATATAAAAACGAGTTTGTACCCTTTGGTGAAGCGGGCGAAACACAAACTCGTAAAACCTCTGCCGTAAATCCGTCCATATATGTTGCAGACAGTGGGTTACCAACTATTGCAACTCCAACTAATTCCGCTCCAGTTGATGCGCCGATCGCAAACTTTCCACCGTCACGCGCTGTACGGCCATTGTGTCTGTGGTATTCAGACACAAAATTATTTGCTTCTCTGAGTGTGATTGGAACGGCGATCAATTTCGGCACGTTAGATCAACCTCATTTGTCGCGCTAGTCGGCGGATTATAAGTCCACAGACTCAGTGAACCGCGCAGCGGAATCGGTTGCGCGTACACCGTGCGCTCTTTGTCAAAGAGCCAGGCGAAGCGCCCGCGCGAAAAATCTCCGAGCGCCCGTTCAACGGTTGACCAGTAGTGATCGCCGCTGGTCGTGGAGACGCAATTGATCAGGTTGACGGTGCCAAGCAATTTGCCTAACGGCAATTTGAAAATGTCAGGCCATTTCAGCACGCCAATATCTTTGAGCAACGCGCAGAACAAACTATCTTCTTCGTAAATGTTGCGCATGTAGCCTGCGATCGAGGCGCTGCTGTGGATGCCTAACTCCCCGCGATGCAGCGTTGACCACGATCGCGTTTCGGCGTGCTTCACTCCGGCCATAATCAAAGAAGCCCACGGCTGCTGAATAGATAGAACTTTCATCGCTGCATCTTCTCCTTAACGGCCAGCAGATAGGCTTGCAAGTAATCGAAGGCCGCATAGTAGGTGTCGAACTCTTGCGGTTCCGGCAAGAAATTATCAGGGTTGATATGACCAGGCCGAAACACTCGCGCCTTGCCGCTTTTCATTTGGGCGATCGTCGCGCGATTATAAAGCGGAATGCCTAGTGCTTCTGATTCTGTCCGCCAGCGCTCAACAAAAGTTGGCCGCTCTCGCAGAAACGTATAAGCACATACCACTGGATTTGTTTCAGCCGCGTGGCCGCGATCGGCGTTCATCTTGTCCCATTCCGAAAAGTAATCGGTTCGAGCGCTATAGCCCTCAGCGCGGCAATCCGTTGCGCTGAGGTCGTGCAAGCGTTCGACTCGAACCCCGACGACGAGCAGGCGCGTTCGAGCGCAGTTGGCTGGCATATACAGCGACGCCAGTTTACTTTTCTTCCAACGCCATTTCGGCTTGCGTTAGTGGCGCAAGCCGCCATAACTTTATTCTTCATCCGCCTCAATCGGCGCAGCGTCCACTGCACGCATTGTTAGGCGTTGCCCACAATACGGACAGAACTTATACCGATTTGTTTCGGGATCACCACTATTGAGATAGTGCATCTCATCGCAGGATGTTTCCCAAACATCGTCATCTTCCAAATAACCCCATTCACAAGTGTTTTCCATTTGACCCCCAAACGCCTAACAACGCTTGACCTGCGTCGTTTTTAGCGAAGGCGTGATCGGCCGCGTACAAAATCCATCGACCGGACTCGCCGTCGTGTCGCGCCAATGCTTCGCGCAGATACCAGCGCGTGCCAACTGGGCCGTGCTTCGGTTTCCAATCGGCTGACGCGTAACTCGATTGAGGCCAAACTACGCGCCGCGTCTGCGTCTTTTCATCGCGCATGATCGGCAGCACATGCTCAACCGCAAACGGCGGGCTAGGGTTAACGATCATTGTTCAAGCCCGCCACTCTCATCAAGATCAGCCCAATGCCGCCGATCGCAACGAGCAGCAATAGCACCAGCGCGGCCAAGATGCAGAATAGGGCATCGACTGGATAAGTCGCTGCGCTAATTGCGCCGAGCATAAAGAAAGCCGCTGCTCCGCCTCCGAACAAAGCCGACAGGGCTACATACCAGTCAAGCCATCTGTGCATACAATGCCTCCACAGCCTTTCGAGATTGTTGGTCTTCTTCTTCGTCCAGTGCCTTTGATTCAGGCAACTTGTAACCGATTCTAAAATAGGTGCTGCCACCGTTATACCCAACCTTCTCACCGACTCGCGCTTTTATTTTCGCTATGTCCGCCTCGATCAAAGCCATGAGGTCAGGCGCGCACGGATTGTGAATACTCACCGTCAAATCGCTGGCAAAGAGAATGGCGATCAAAGTGTAATCATTGTCTTGCCAGCGGCTCTTATCAGCATAGGCCCAGCCTGTGGCGCAGTGATAGGCAAACAATTTTTCTTGCGCAGTCATCGCTCGCCGTTGCCGGGTAGCCGCTGCTCGGCTTGCTTTTTGATCGGCTTGCGCTTTAAGCCGATCGATTGATCGTTGTTCTTCGCCGAGCAGCCACTTGACTCGATATTCCAAATGCGCTGCTCGATCATCGTGCCAGCTCGCCTTGCGACTGTCGTTCAGTGCGCCGGCCATTGCGCGTTCGCTGCGCTTGGCAAGTCCCGATCGACGGCGGCCGCTGCTACCAGTCACGAATGAGCCGGGCGCATTGTCGAAGCGGTGCTCGCGTCGCTGGCGCAGTGCGGCTGCTCGCGCTCGATGCTGCGCCGCGCGTTCTTGTAGTTCTTTGATCTGCGGATCGTCTGTATTCATCTCTGCGCCTAGAAATCGACCGAGGCCAGTAAGCCTCGCCCATTGCTTGCAATCCATTCAGCGGCCGTGTGCTTGACTGTTTCTTCTGTCTCGCCGTCGAAGATCGAGATAGATTCGTCGCTGCTTAACTGACTGAAATCTTCCGGCTGCGCCGAACTGTCATTGCCGTAGACTTCGTGCATGATGTCGGTAGCATCGGCCGCAGTCTCCGCCACGACCCAATCGTGATCGTCAAACCACACCTGCAAAGGCAATTTATTTTCTGCCATGTTATTCCTCGCTCACTTTGCGCCGAATGACGATCACTTGATCGCCTTCGGCAAATTGTAGATCATCGACCGGCAACCAAATCACTTTGCGCGGCCCTTGACCGTTTTGATAAACTTCGACCTGACCTTGAATACGACTGTGGGACGGCTGCGCCGGTGCCAGCGTCGGCAGCAGCGCGTTGATCTCCGGCTTGCCGAAGCCTTCACTTTGCAATTTGTTCGAGATGTTTAGGCGATCGATATACTCGCATGTAATGCGCGTGGCTTCGCTGGCTTCTCGAACAATTTGATCGAGCATCTGCTTGATAAGTTTGACATCCCCGACGCGGGCCAACCGTGTCCAGTGCGAGAAGCCTAACATCGACAAGCGATCGTCTTGCTCCAGCCCGATCGGGATGACCTCGGCGGTGTGGAGCATTTCGCGCACCGTTGTTTCTTCGTTGCGCATGATCGGCGCGTAGTGCTCCACGATCAATGGTCGCACGATCGAGCGCAGGTTCTTCGGGAAGGCGTCGAGATATTTGACCAGCGCTCGCGCCATTTGCCACTTCATGCGGTCGCGCTCCGCCGCTGAGGATTCGATAAACTGATCCAATTTCTCAGGAAATTTCAACGACGTGCGCAACGAGTTGGTCAGGGCCTTGACTTGATCGGTTTCGCGCAGATCAAATTCATGCCGATTATATCGGACGATTTGACTACTTGCCATTAGGTCTTTGCCTCCGTCTCGAACAAATTCATTTGGTATTGGCCGGTTCGCAATTGGCGCGAAACTTCTTGCTTCACTTCCACCGGCGCATCTTTCAGCGGCGCGTAAACTTCCTCAGCGATCGGCATTGCCAGCAGCAACGGGTTCGTCAGTGCATCGGCGCATTCCAGCCCGTAGCCGTTCAAGCCGTGAAGCATGACGTTGATCTTCGCCATCGTGACACACGTCTGATCAATGTCCATGCCAAAGAATTGCACCAAGCCCAATTGCAGCGCCCAGGTTGGCACACATTCCGCCGCGGCTAACAACATCACCCCACTGCCCACCGTTGGATCGCAGATCGTAATCGGCTCCACGTCTTGAAGCACGGCCGGCAGCAAGCGCGTGAAGAAAAATTCCTGCGCGTCTGCGGGTGTATCGATGATCAAACTGCTCATCAGTAAGGCTTGGCCGACGATCGTTTTCGTTGCAGCGGCTTTGATGCGCTCATGGATTTGCTGCTCGATGTCGCCCATCGTCATGTGCGCCATCATCGAGGCCACTGACCACGGCGTAAAGAATTGACCGAGGCCGTTCGACGGTGCGCCCCACTGCATATAGACATCGCCTAAGATGTCTTCCCAACTGGCCTCCGCTGCAATGACTAATTGAGCCAGCGCCTTGCTAAACGTCTCGTGACACACTGGCGTATATTTACTGTGCATTCGCTCGAACATCTTTTGTATATCGGGCGGGTCAGGTGGCAGCGACTTGCCTTCCGCTGACGCTTGAGCCAAATGCGGCAGCCGCTTGAGACTGGCTTGCACTTGCTCAATCCAGTCGTCAAAGATTTCGCTAGGGCGATGGCCGCTGGACAAAATTCTTCCCAAGATGTTGATGATCTCTTTAGCGGCAGCCTTCGGTTCAATCGGCATCGGCTTGTTTTTAGACTTGCTCATCATCTGCTCCTTGCAACAAAGGTAATTGCGTTGGTTGCTCGACTGACGCTTGAGTTGCGGCTTGATAGTTGCGGCTCTGCGGACAATCGGGCAGGTGTGGATCATCAACCCCGTTGCTGATTAAAAACGGGCAAGTGCATTTAAGATAGATCATCGTCTGCTCCCAACGGCAACGGCGGCTCAGTCGGCCACGCGCCTGCACTGGCGACAGTCTGCACAAAGTCGAGAATGGCTAACATTTCCAGCGCGGCCAACTCCGGCTTGGCTAACCACTCAATCAACGCCACACCTTGCGCCTCACTTATGTTTTTGCTGCTCCCATTGCCACCGCATAAGAAAGCCGTAATATCATAGCGCTGCTTATCGGTGCAATAGCCTTTCGGTCCGCGATTGCCCGGCAGCGGCACATGAAAGGCCGTCACTACTTTTTGTTGGGTGTCTCGATCGATCGGCTGATACGGCCTCTTGCTGTCGCGTTGCTCAATTGCGTCACGCACTTTTAGCGGGGCATACGGTCGATCGCCGCTCATCTTTGCTCCTCGACCGGCTTAGCGATTCGATAGCGCGTGCCGCAGCCGGAGCACAACAACAACGAGGTGAGATGCACGTCGCAGCGCGGGCAGTGATAGCGATGATGTGTCAGCGTCTCGTCCAGTGAACCGTGCGCATTTGTCGGCCCTTCTTTTTCTGCGCGACAGTCATACGATCTGTTGCACACCTTCAACGGCAGCAACGAGTCCGGCCAGTCAAGCCCGATCAAGCGGGCCGTTTTGATTTCATGGCACAGATAGATCGGAACATCGTGATCGAGTAAATTTCGGACAACGCCTTCCAGCGCTCGATCGCCGACGTCGTGATAGGCCGGTCGAGATGCATAATTGGCGACGATCTCATAACCGCACACCGGACATTCCAGCAAGTCGGCAGCCGTCAAACAATAGAAGTGAAGCGTGCCAGCCAATGAATCTCCGGCCGTTTCCGCCACCATCACGCCGTTTTTCTTTGGCTTCATTTCCACATTGCATTTTAAGCATAGGGGTCTTTGCATCATGTTCAATCCTCCGATTGAATTTCGTCTTGCCACACTTCATCGAGAATCGCCCGCAGCGATTGGCGCAGCGTGCTGTCGTGCAAGTGTGGAATTAAACTGTTCGCCGGTATTCGATCGGGGTGTGCTCTTTCATAAATCAGCCCGAGCAGCGCCCGCCGCATTTCAATGCGCTCCTTCAAATCATCAGCCGAACCTTCGTTCAAAACTTTGCGGCCACGCCAACGATGAAACCGACCCGCCGTAAACCAGCCGAACAAGATGCCCATGAACGCGGCCAGCAGCATCAAGCCGGTAAAGCCTAACATCATCAAGTCATTGCTCAACATTCTTATTCACCTCTCTTTTGGATCTGTTTGATTTTCTGTTCGATCATGCGCAGCGCCTTCGGCTCATCGGAAGTCACTGGCCGCTTGACTAATGTTTTGAACTTCCACCAGTTGACCGCCTTCCAGACGATCGCCTCGTCGCAAGCCAGACGGCTGCCGATCAATTTTACGAAGTTCTTTTCCCATTCGATTTCTTGCAAGCGATGCTGCCGCAGCGTATAGAGCAGTGGCAGAATGTCGAGATATTCGTCACGCTCAAAGCGTGATCCGATGTAATAGTCCAGATCGTCGATCGAAATGCGATCGTAGTTCAACACCCACCAGTCGCGTTCGTAGACGTAATAGCCGATCGAGCGCTTGCGAGTATGCGAGTCCTGATACCAATTGCCGTAAACTTCGTCTTGTGGATTGTGATAGATCACAAAGCGGCGCGAATGATAATCGGACTTCTCCAACACGCGCTGCACCGTGTAGACGCCATTGCGCGGGCGCGGCGGGTAACAATGCTCGCGGTGATACACGACCGTCTGCTCTTCGATCTTGCTGTCATATCGAACATACGACGGACAGATCACCACCCGCGAGCCGCGATCGATCTTGGCGTTGATCTCTTCTTTCCACGCCTTGTAGCCTGGCCGATTCAGGGGCAGCATCAATTCATCGTCGCGGATGAATTGCACCAACCCACCGTAGGTATTCGGGTCGAACGGTCTCGGCTTCACCCGCTGGCGATGGCCGAGCCACTACGATAATCGACGCTACGATAGACAGTCGGCGTGCAAGCCGGTGTTAGATTGCGCTCACTGTCTGCAAAACTTCATCGCCGCAAAATGGACAAAAGCGAATACTGTTTTCAACTGGCGTTCCGGCTAAAAGCGTGAAGGCT
>Ga0315281_10000205_pt1 | contig 77833 bp, 91 predicted proteins | sample YL17G07_0_MG_FD_204540 | JGI IMG/M metagenome (GOLD analysis project Ga0315281, IMG submission 204540) | Sediment microbial communities from Yellowstone Lake, YNP, Wyoming, USA - YL17G07_0 | ecosystem: Environmental > Aquatic > Freshwater > Lake > Sediment | place: USA: Wyoming | collected... | reverse complement strand
TGCCACCGGTCGTCAGGATGTCATCGACGACGATCACGCGGTCGCCGGGCCCGATCTCAAAGCCGCGCTTGAACTCCCGCCCCTCCCCGCTGTCTGTGCGCTCGGCGATGACGCTGCGCAGGCCGAGGTGGCGGGCTGTCTCGTAGCTGAGGATGACGCCCCCGGTCGTTGGACCGGCGACCAGGTTGGCTTTGCCCCGGAACGCGTCCGCGATGCGGCCGCACATCTCCCCCGTCAGGTCCGGCCATTGGAGGATGCGGAACTTCTCGATGTACGTGTCGCCATGGCGGCCGCTGGCGAACTGGAAGTGGCCGCGCAGGAGTGCGCCGCGCGCCGCGAGTTCGGCTTCGAGATCGCTGGACATGCGCCCGAGACTACCGGCACGCGGCCCCGCCGTCTATTTCGCCGGGACGGGATCCGCTATGCGCTGCGCCGCCGCCTGGCGCGTCTGCGTGGTGAGTTTCGGCGACCCGTTCGGGGCGAGGCCGAACGCGCTGGCTGGCCAGTAACTCAACATGGCCTTCCCGATGATGAGTTCCTTCGGCACCAGGCCCACCTGCTGGCTGCGGCTGTCCAGGCTGTTGTCACGGTTGTCGCCCATCACGAAGTACTGGTCCTGGGGGATCAGCACCTTCGGGTTGCTGTTGTGCCAGGGGCTCTTGATGTACGGCTCCTCCAGCAGGTAGTCGTTGATGTACACCCTGCCCTCGACGATCTCAATCGTCTCGCCGGGCAGGCCGATGACGCGCTTGATCAGGTCCGTTTCGGGTTTGCGCGGGTCCTGCAGCACGACGATGTCTCCCCGTTCCGCCCCGTGGAACACGTGCCGCGTGGGCGAGTCGCCCGCGTCGAGGAAGGGCAGGAAGCGGCTCAGCTTCTCCACGTCCACTTCCGAATAAACGAGCTTGTTCACAATCAGGAATTGGCCGTCTTCGAGGGTGGGGAACATGGAATTGCCGTCCACCTTGAAGTTCTGGAAGCTCGCGCGCACCGCGAGGAACACCAGGATCGCCAGCAGCCCGGTCTCCACCAGCTCGCGCACGAGCGTGCGCCCACGAAAATGTCCCGCCACTGCCGACCCGGGGGCCGAGTCGCCAGGCGGTCCGAAGTCGTCGGGCCACGGGAGGAACCCGTCGCCGTCGCCGTCGATCCCCGGCGTCCAGCCCTCTTCTTCCGGAGGAGGCGGCGGTACGGGCGTGGCGCCGGGCACAAGCGGCGCTTGCCAGGGCGGGACTGCTACACCGCCGCCTGCCGCGCGAGGGGGCTTCAGGCCCTGCAAGCGGGCCATGGCGGAACGTTGCTCGGGCGGGCTGACCTCGTCGATGAGGTCAGCTCCAAGCTTGCCGAGCAACGGCTCGAAGCTGGCCGCTTCGCTCTCGTCGTAGCCCAGGGCTGCAAGCTCGCCGGGCGGCAGGTCGTCCTCGAGTCGAGCCGTCGCATGGGCCTCGAACGCGCGGAGCACGACGTCGTCTTCGTCGTCGTCGGCCCGCCACGTGTCGATGCGCGTTGGCGCCCGCTGCTCGCGTTCGGGCTGGTCAGCGAAGTTCGCCTCAGGCTCCCCGGGGAAGTCGGGCTCCGCCGGGACGCTGAAGAGCGGGGGCGCTTCCCTCGCCGGTGGGTCGGTGAATCTCGAGAGGTCGTCCTCCGCCGGCTGGTGGGTTGCGCCCCGGAAGATGGCGATGCCGTCGGGCGACGCCGCGTCGTAGCCGGTTGCCGCGGCCACTGCGGCCCATGGGTCGTCGACGGGGGCATCGCCGGGCTCGGCGGTGTCCCCGTCCGTGTGGTCGGAATTCGGCGCGAATGCCGTATCCCAGCTAACCGCTGCGCCGGAGGTCGCGGTCGCTGGTGAAGCGAAAGGGCGTGGGCCATCGCTTTCGTGTGTGGCGAGAAACGCGGCCCAGGGGTCGTCACTGGCCCCCGGCTCCGCCTCCTCTGCGGGCGGCACCGGCACCAGGTAGGTGGGCCGCTGCGCCGCCGGGGCGGGCTCGGACGCCGCCTCGCTGGCCGCGATGTCCTCCCACGGGTCGGCGGACGCGCCAGGTGGCGCGGCTGCCTCCTGCTCGGGGAGTTCGGCGGCCGGCTGCGTGGGCGGCATCTCGACCGCTTCGACGCTGTGCCACGGGTCCTCGTCGCTGGCGGGCCGCAACAACACGGGCGCCTCGAACGCCGTCTCCTGCGCCATCGGCTTCGCCAGCTCACGTGCGAAGTCGAACGGGGCATCTTCCTCGGGCTCGTCGCCGGACCACGCGTGGGCCGCAACCGCCGGGAGCCCGTCGTCCGCACCGGCGCCGTCGCCGCTCCCGTTCATTGCCGCAGCTGCCGCGAATTCGCCCTCTTCGGGCGTTCCCGGCAGGTCTGGCTCGGCGGGCTCCGTCATCGCAACCCTCGTCGACTCTTCCTCACGGTCCCGGCCGCGTTCCCACCCATCGTAGATCGCGACGGGCTGGGCCGCTTCCGCCTCGGTGTAGGTCGCTTTCCGCGGCTCCCACGCCCCTTCGGGCTCCACGACATCGTCGACACTCTCCTGTGCCGGGTCGGGCCAGGACGGCACGTCGCCGTCCGCGGAGCCGGGCTCGAACTCGCCGCTGGCGAGCGGGACCGGAGGCGGGGAGGCGTCGCTCCGTATGTCCTCCCAACTCCAGGAGGGCTGGCCAGGGTCGGGATCGTTGCCAGCAACCGCGTGACCCGCCCACGCGGCCGGCTGGTCGTCCTCTTCCACGGGCTGCCAGGCGTGCGGGCTGACGTCCGGGTCGACGCCCTCGCCGGGCTGCAACGCGGCTGGCGTCTCGACCCCTTCGCTGTACTCCCAGTCGCGGCTGGTGGGGGCGGAAGCTGCCGGCCATTCGGCAGCCGCAGCCTCCGAAACTTCGGCAACGGAAAGGGCCGACTCGGACGCTTCGACCGCTGCTTCCAGGTCCGCGACGCTCTCCGGTTGCTGGTCTTTGGCCTTCTTGCCGAACAGGCGCCCGAGCAAACCGCGCTTCTTCTCAGCAGCGGGCGCCGGGACATCCTCTTCCGCCGGTGGACCTGACCAGCCTGAGGCGTCCGGGTCCTCGACAACCCGCGCCAGGTCTTCGACAAGGTCGAAGCCACCAGGCTCCTCGGACACTTCCGGTCGGTACGCCTCGGGCTGCGGCGGGACCTCCGCCACGGGCTCCGGCCACGGGATGACGTTCCAGTCGCCGTCTCGGGCTTCGCCGGAGAAAGGCAGCGGCAGCGCAGGGGCGCCCTGATCCTCTTCCTCGACCGGGTCGCCGCTCGGCAGGGCGTCTCGCCAGGCCGCAACGGGCTCCAGCACCTGTGCTTCCCAGGCGTCTTCCTGCGCTTGTGTTCCAGAGGCGACCTCTTCGGCCTCCCACTCGAACGGCTTCAGGAACTCGTCAGGGATGGCGCGCGGCTCATCCTGGGGCTGCTCGGTCACAGGCGGAGCGGCTGCCCAATCGCGCATGCTGTCCAGAATCGAGCCGCCCTCCGGCGAGCCGCCCTCGGAGGCGCCGCCGAACATCTCGTCCCAGCGCGATCGCGATGCTTCTGCTCCCGCATCCAGCTGTTCTGTTTCAGCGCCCGCCGTCACTTCCATGGCGGGTTCTTCGCGCCGCAGAAGGGGCACCGGGGCTGGTGAGGAGCTGCTCGAGCCGGCCTGCCCAGCGGCGGCCTCGTGCCGGGCTGCCGCTTGATGCGCCCAGCCGCGCATGCTCTCGACGACGGGGGCGCCGTCAGCCTCCCCCGGGCGCGGCGCGCCAAAGCCCCCGGGCGCTGTCCCGGAGTCGTCCCCGGGCGCCTCGTCGTCACCCTTGCGGCGCAGCAGCGGCCGGCTGAGCCATGCCTGGCGTGCGGCGTCGGCGCGCTCCTGTGGGCTCAGCTCCGGTTCGGATGATTTCCCGGCCTTGGAGTCGCCGATGGGTTCGTTCGCGTCAGGCAGCGAGCCGCCGCCCCGGTTCAGCCGCCAGCGCGGCTCCATGCCCGGACGCCGTCCGTCGTCGGCCGGGCCGCGGTTCGGCGACCGGAATGGGTCCGGCCGGACCACGTCTGTCGAGTTGATGTTGCGGCGGACGTTTTCGCGCAACTCCTTGTTCTTGGCCTCCTGCCGTTCCCAGGCCCCTGAAGGGAGGTCGAAGTACCAGCTATCGTCCGGTTCGCCAGCCGGGTCGCCCCCGGCGGGTTCTTGCCCGTCGTGTTCCACATTCATGCGCGCACCGTGCCTCCCCCGCACGCCTCCGGCGTGGCTGGTCGCTCTTTACAGGTGGGTGACCTACCTTGCCCCCACATGGAAGCAGGGCTCGATCAACCCGACGAGCGACTTGTCCTACTAGCAAAGGACGGCAACCTTGACGCATTCAACAGTCTCATAGACCGCCACCAGGGCGCGGTCTATAGCCTCTGCGCCCGCATTCTCGGCAGCCGCGAGGCCGCTGAGGACGCGACACAGGAAGCGCTCCTCTCCGCGTACCGCTCGATTTCACGCTTCGCCGGGGGCAATTTCCGCAGCTGGCTGTTGCGCATCGCTGCCAACGAAAGCAAGGACGAGCTCCGCCGCCGAAGGCGCAGACCTGCCACGTCGCTCGACGCGATGTTCGACTCCGACGGCCCCCCCATGGAGATCCCCGACCATGCGGCCACCGCCGACGAACTGCTCGAGCGTGCAGAAGTCGGCGCCAGCCTGGAGCGCGCCCTGCTCGAAATTCCCTTCGAACAGCGCCAGGCGATCGTCCTGGTCGACCTCTACGACTTCCAGTACGACGAGGTCGCGACGCTGTCCGGCACGTCCATCGGGACCATCAAGTCGCGCATCCATCGCGGCCGTGAGCGCCTTCGCGGGATCCTCACAGGCCGTGTGGAACTTCCGGGCGCCGCCGGGCGTCAGAGTAGTCGAGGGGTGTGAAGGGAATGTGGTTGACACGGTTCCGCACCGGGCACGGTCGTTTCGAAGCTGACGCGAGCGCCTACGTGGACGACGCGTTGGGCGGCGGCGCGAAGGCCCGTTTCGAAGCGCACATGGCGGGCTGTCCGCGCTGCGCCCAGGCCGTGGCTGATTTCCACGGCCTCAAGGTTCAAACCAGGGCGCTGCCCGAGTTCGACGCGCCTCGCTCCTTTCGCCTGACCGCAGCAATGCTTGCGGCGCTAGCGACCATCTCGCCCCCGGCTGCTCGCCGGCAGTCCGCCGGGTTCAGGCTGGCGCAGGGTGTCGCCGTCGTGGCCATCGTGGGCTTCGTCACCGTGCTCGCCGTGGACCTCGGCCGCGGCTCCTCCAGCAACAGCACAACAACGACGCTCTCAGCCTCGACCGCCGAGGCCAACGCGCCTGTTGCGCCCGAGGCGAATTCGAAGTCGGCCCCAGGTGGCCCGGCGCCCACTCGCGACGCGGGAGACTCTGCGGCAGGTGGTCAGGTGCCGCCCTATACGCCCGGCGGCGGGACGAACGCCCAGGGCGTGACCGCGAGTACCCCGGCGGCTCCTCCTGCCGAAGGTGGCCGGGGCGCCGGCAGCCCTGCCCCCGAAACGCCTGGCCTTGACCAGCATGCCGGCGAAACGGCCTCCGGGAACATCGCCGAGCCCGCCGTCGCCCCGGCGCGAGCAGAGCCATCGGGCGACAGCGCGGATTGGGTCCTTCGTGCCCTGGAAATTGGCCTGGGTGCCGCTTTCCTCAGCGGGCTCGCCCTGGCGACGATGATGTCGTTCCGCCGAAGGAGGGCTCGATGAAACGCTCCCTGCTCCTCGCCGTGCCCGTGGCCGCCGTCCTGCTCTTCGCCGGCTGTGAAGGCGACAAGACGACGGTCGTCACCACTTCCCCCGAGGTGACCGGCATCTCCGTCACCGGTCATGGTGAAGTCGAGGCGCCGCCCGACACCGGGTTCTTCGACGTTGGCGTGCAGGTCTCCGCGCCCACCGTGGCCGCTGCCCGCGACGGGGCAGCCAGCGCCGCCGACCGCGTCATCTCCGCCCTCAAGAAGGACGGCGTGGATGCAAAGGACATCCAGACCCAGAACTTTTTCATAACCCCGGAGTACGACTACTCGAAGAACAGCTCGAGACCCACCATCACCGGCTACCAGGTGTCGAACACCGTCTCCGTGAAGGTCCGCAAGCTGGACAACTTCAGCAAGATCGTCGACGACGCCGCGGCCGCGGGCGGCGACGCCGTGCGCCTGTCGGGCATCCGCTTCGGCATCGAAGACGACAAGAAGCTGCTCGACCAGGCCCGCGCCGCCGCCATGGATGACGCGAAGCAGAAGGCGGACCAACTGGCGAAGCTCGGCGGCGTCAAGCTCGGCCCGCCGCAAACCATCAGCGAAACGCAGGGCACCCGCCCGCCGGAGACGTTCGCCGCGGTCGACAAGGCGACGGGCGGTGTGAGTGTCCCCACGCCGATCGAAGCGGGCACGGGCAAGGTCACGGTTGACCTGTCGATCCGCTGGGCCATCACCACCACGAACTAAACACGCGGTTAAGCCCCGGCTTTACGGCGCGCCCGCCACTGCCGAAGCTGATACGCAATGCGTCTGCTCGCCCTGCTGCTGCCCGTTGGAGCCCTCGTCGTCGTTGGCGCGCTGTTCCTGGCGCTCCAGGTGCGCGACGGCGGCAGCGGTGGGTCCCGCCCGGTAGCGACGGGACCCTCGCAGGGTGGTGTCGAACAGTCGTCGGCCGGGGGGAGCCTTCCGCGGCTCGAGCCCGGCGCGAACGTCTGCCAGGGCGTGCTGCACGTGCCCGCGCCGGGCCAACCACAGACCTTCCCGGCGCAGTATACGAAGCACGCCACGGCCCACGGGCTCACGATCGTCGCCGGGCCGGGCGTGCCCAGTGACGCTCTCGACCAGGCACGCACTACAGTCGAGCGCGTGTTCGCGGGCAACGACCTGGCCGCTGCGCTCATCGAACAGGGCGCCTACGTCGTTATCGCCGAGAAAGACCAGGGCGTCCTCGACTTGCCCGAATTCGCCTGCCTCAACGGCAAGGTCGACCAGGACTTCTTCAACCACGTTTGCGGCGTCGCCGACCGCGCCGACTACCCGGTGGCCACCGTGAACGAAGCCGACCTGCTCGGCGACCGGTCGGGGCCGTGCCGCGGTCTGAACATTCTCTACCACGAGCTCGGCCATCTCGTGCAGAACTGGAGCGTGGCTCCGGCCGACTGGTTCGACATCAAGCAGTACTACCAGCAGGCGCTGGACGAGGGCCGATACCGCGGCCAGTACGCGGCCACGAACGCGGACGAGTACTTCGCCGAGGCCACGCAGTCCTACTTCCTGTACGGAGACACGGACGGCAGCCACGACCGCGCCTGGCTCGCGCAGTACGATCCCCGTATCTACGCGCTGCTCCAGCGCGTCTACGGCAAGTAGGCCCGCGTTACAGCTTCAGTCCGAGCAGCTCCCGGCTCACGACACCGTCCTTCACGGTCACGTTCACCCACGTGATCCGCAGCCTGGTCCGCCGTCCGGCGGCTTCCACCCACACCTCGTCGCCTTTCTCCCAGCGGTACTCGGACTCGATGCTCGCGAGGTGCTCGCCTTTGCTGCCGCTGAACGCGTCCGCCTCGTAGAAGTCCGTCTTCATCTCAACCCTGGGCAGCGGCCATCGCCTCTTCCTGGGCGAGGCGCATCTGGTTGCTGTAGTTCCCCGCGATGATGCCGCCGTCCGGGAAGATGGTCGTCGCGTTCACGAAGCGCGAGTCGTCGCTCGCGAGGAACGCGGCCACGGCCGCCACGTCGCTTGGGGCGCCGATGTAGCCCACGGGCGTCCGGTCGGCGAGGTACGCGCCGACTTCGGGCTGCTCCTTCAGGCGCGCTGTCATCTGGGTCTCGATGAACCCGGGGCCAATGGCGTTGCAGGTGATGCCGTGCGGTCCGCACGCGATGCCGAACGACTTTACGAGCTGCTTCACGCCGCCCTTGCTCGCACAGTAGGCCGGGGCACCCGCGGAGCCCCACTCGCCCATGATGCTCGAGATGGCGATAAGCCGGCCGCCGCGGCCCTGCTTCATCATCTGATTCGCGGCCGCCTGCAGCGTCAGGAAGACGCCCTTCAGGTTGACGTTGATCGTCCGGTCCCACTGCTCCTCCGTCATCGTGAAGCAGTCCACGTCCCGCTCGGCCACGCCCGCGTTCGCCACGACCACGTCGACATGCCCAAAGCGCTGCACCGTGGCCGCTATCAGCTCGTCCACGTCCGCCTTCTTCGTCACGTCGCAGCGCTGCGTGAGCGCCTGGCGCTCCTGCTGCCGGACCAGGCGTGCGGTCTCTTCCATGCCTGCTGCGTCCACGTCAGCGACCACGACGTCGGCGCCGTCTTCGGCGAAGCGGACCGCCATCCCGCGCCCGTTCCCTGAAGCTGCCCCCGTCACTACTGCAACCTTGCCGTCGAGCTTGCCCATCTCTGCACCCTCCGTTGGACCCTGTGGCCGCAGAGTCTACAGGCCACGCGTGAGTTTGTGGCGGCCTCCGCCCGCAGGCTTCCGGCGACCTCTCCGGGCGCCTCACTCCTAACAAGACGCCGCCCTACACTCGATTGGTGAACGCCGCTGCCGTACACGCTCCTCCTGATCCTCGTCGAGCTCGCCGTCGGCAGCCTCTGGATAACGCTCGCGAGCGACCTCCGGGGCGGCGTCACCCGCGGCTTCGTGATGACCATGGCGTTCTGCGTCGCCGTCACCGCCGCGCTCGCATACTGGACCGCCTCCACAGTCGACGTAACTGGCGAAATCGACGGCTACCCCATCGACAGCGACTGGTTCGACCCGGCTAAGCGCGCCCTGCTGGTGGTCGTCGCCGCGAGCGCGGTCTACACCTTCGCCGCGTTCATGGGCTGGGACCCGATCGGCCGCCTCGCGGGGATCGCCGGCGCAATCTCTGGTGTACTCGTGGTCGGGCTCATGGCAGCCATTCTCGCGCCGCCCACCTGGGGCTTCCCGGGAGCCTTCCTTGCGCTGCTCGCAGGGACGCTGGCGATGGGGGCGGTCTCCGTCTCCATGGTCTGGGGCCACTGGTACCTGACAGAAGGCTCGCTGCCGTCCTGGCCGCTGCGCGACCTCGCCTGGGTGCTCATCGGATCTCTCGTCTTCCAGGTCGTCGTCGTGCTGATCAACATGAGCGTGCCCGTGCGATTCACGCCCACCCCGTCGAGCCCCGTCGACGTCGGCATCTTCGGCAACCCCGCCTTCTACCTGCGCCTCGGCGTCGGCATCGCCTTCCCGATCATCCTCGCCGTCATGTCTCTGCGGACCACGAAACTGCGGGCCATGCAGAGCGCGACAGGCCTGCTCTACATCTGCATGGGCGCCGTGTTCGCGGGCGAAGTGCTCGCCAAGGGCCTCATGTTCCTCACCGGCAGGCCGGTTTAGGTTCGGGCCGCCGCCGCGCGTCTCCTCCTCGCCCACGAAGTCGGAGAGGGGTGAGGGCTCACTCCACCAGCAGCCCCGAGCGCCCGAGGCTGCGCAGCCCCTCCTCGACCGCCGCCGCGAGTGACCCTTCATCGACGTCGCCGCTCCGTCCCCGCATCTCCTGGACGAGCGCCTCGCGGTCGCGCGTGCCGTCGAGCAGCGAGAGCAACACCCGCGTCCCGTCGTCACCCAGGCCGACGTGCTCGTGCCGCAGGTTGACCACGGCCTCGCCGCCCCGGGCGATGGTGAGACGCGCCAGGGGGCTCGAGACAGGACGCTCGGCCGGCGAAAGGACGACGGGCCGGGGCCGCGTGTGCAATTCAATCATGCCCATGCCGTACGACTGCTGGAGCACGCTCGCCAGGTGGCGTGTGACCTTGAACCGGCTCGTCTCCTCGGTGGCGGGCATGACCGCGTCGAGCACGGAGCTGAAGCGCAGAGCGGCCGGGTGCACCGCGTGGAGCGCCCGCAGCGCCGCAACCGCGATCGGGTCTGCGGTTGCGAACGAGCCGTAGCCCGGGCTGGAGAACCGCACCGCGCCATCCGGTTCCGCCCCCGGCGCGAGGTCAGACGAGGCCCACAGCCCGGCCACGCGGTCGGGGTGAAACGTCCGGTCGAGCGCCACCTCCGACCGGCACAGGAGCGACTGGCGGAACTGGCGGCACTTCAGGAAGTCCGCGTACTGCTCTTTCAGCACGAAGCTGCGCTGCTCCAGGCCGGCGAGGGTTGCCGCCACCTGTTCCCCGAACCTCGCCGTGTCCATCTCGAAGTAGTTGGCCTCGCCCAGCAATTGCAGCCCGTGGCGGACGGCGTGCGTCGCGAACGTGGTCACTGCCACAGGGTGGTTGATCGCCGCCAGCTCGTCGTGGAAGAAGTCGGCGTCCGTGCGCGCGTTGATGCGCCTCGCCTCCTCGCCCATGAGCGTGCGGTACGCGTCGGGCGTGCCGGGGAACTCCGGTGCGTGCGCCAGCAGGTCCAGGAACGCCTTCGCCTCTGCCACGCGCTCCGCTGGCTCCTCGACCTCCCGCACGTGGAACAGCAGCATCTCGCGCACCATCTGGCGGATGTGGCCGCCCGGCAGAGCGTTGTAGCTGACGAACGCCACCCCGTTCGGCGTCAGCCGTTCCCCGCATGCGGCGAGCAGGGCGTCCTGGACTTCCGGCGGGACCCACGAGTAGACCCCGTGTGCGATCACGTAGTCGAACTCCCCGAGGCTCTTCCCGAGCGCGCGGATGTCTGCCTGCTCCAGCCGCACGTTGCCGAGCCCCAGCTCGGAGATCACCTCCTGGCCGCGAGCAACCGGCTGCCCCGCGATGTCGACCCCCACGAATTCGCTCCCGGGGAGCGCGAGGGCCATGGGGATGAGGTTGCCGCCGTCGCCGCAGCCCAGCTCCAGCACGCGGCAGCGGCCGGCCGGGACGGGGCGCATGCCCATGAGCGTGGCCACTGTCGCCAGGCGGTCCGGGTGCGTGGCGGGCTGAGCGTGTGTTGGGTAGGCAACGGCGTCGTAACGCTCTTCGAGGTCGTCGGTCATGGCCGGCGAATGATACGCCCCAGGGGGCGCGTGGCGCCTCGCACGGCCAGAGCCGGGGCCCGGCCGGCTGCGTCATTCGCCCGCTCTGGTACCATGTGCGGCGACGAAAACGGCGGGACTCCGATGCATCGCGAAGACGCCTGGGACATTCTCCTCGAGTACTCGCGCGAAGAGCGCACGCGCAAGCATGGCATCGCTGTCGAGGCGGCCATGCGTGCCTACGCGCGCCTGCTGCACGAGGACGAGGAGAAGTGGGGCATCACCGGCCTGCTCCACGACTTCGACTGGGAGATCCACCCCACGGCCGACCTCCATCCCCGGGAGGGCTCAAAACTGCTGCTTGCGCGCGGCGTCCCGGAGGACATCCGCTACGCCATCCTCTGCCACGCGCCCTTCCTCGGGCTCGAATACACCTCGAAGATGGACCGCGCCATCTATGCCTGCGACGAGCTTTCGGGCTTCGTCACCGCCTGCGCGCTCGTGAAGCCCGACAAGTCGCTTTCCGCCGTCGAGCCCGCCTCCGTCCGCAAGAAGATGAAGGACAAGGCCTTCGCGCGGGCCGTCAACCGGGAAGACCTCGTGCAGGGCGCCGCCGACCTGGGCGTCGAGCTCGACGAGCACATCCGCTTCATCGCCGAAGCCCTCAAACCTGTCGCCACCCAGCTTGGAGTGAACCCTTGAGAAACGAACAGATCCCGGACCGCAACATCGCCATGGAACTCGTGCGCACGACCGAGGCGGCCGCCCTCGCCGCCTCCCGCTGGGTCGGCCGCGGCGACAAGAACGGCGCCGACGGGGCCGCCGTCAACGCCATGCGCATGATGCTCGACACAGTCGACATGGACGGCATCGTGGTCATCGGCGAAGGCGAAAAGGACGAGGCCCCGATGCTCTTCAACGGCGAGCGCATCGGCAACGGGCGCGGCCCCCAGGTGGACGTCGCCGTCGACCCGCTGGAGGGCACGAGGCTCACCGCGCTCGGGCGTCCCGGGGCTGTCAGTGTCATCGCCTGCGCGCCGCGCGGCACGCTCTACAATCCCCAGGACATCTTCTACATGGAGAAGATCGCCGTCGGCCCCGCCGCACGCGGGATGATCGACCTCTCCGCGCCCGTGCGCTGGAACATCGAACAGGTCGCACGGGCCAAGGACCTCGCCGTCGAAGATGTCACGGTCATCCTCCTGGACCGCGACCGCAACACCGACATCGCCGACCAGGTCCGCGCGGCCGGCGCGCGAATCCGCTTCATCACCGACGGCGACGCGCCCGCGGCCGTCTCGGCCGCAGTCGCCGGCTCGGGCGTCGACATGATGCTCGGCATCGGCGGCTCGCCCGAAGGCGTCGTGGCCGCGTGCGCGCTCAAGTGCGTGGAAGGCGACTTCCAGGGCCGCCTCTGGGCCCGAGACGACAACGACCGCAAGCTCGCCGCCGAACGCGGGTTGAGCCTCACCCAGGTGCTCACCATCGACGACCTCGTCAAAGGCGACGACGTGTTCTTCGCTGCCACCGGCGTCACCACGGGCGACCTGCTCAGGGGCGTTGAGTACGTGGCCGGGGGCGCCACGAGCGAGTCGCTCGTCATGCGCTCGCGCTCTGGCACGGTCCGGCGCATCCAGACCGAGCACCACTGGCGCAAGCTCCAACAGATCGGTGGCAGCCGCTAGTACCCTGCCAGGCCTCTCGGGTTTCCACTCGCCCACGGAGTGGGAGGGGCGCCAGCGGGTGAGGGCCACCCGCAACGGCTTCCGCCCGCGCTACACTGCGCGCCGGAGGTGCCGTCATGGCCGCCACTGTCCGCGAAACCGTCCGTGAACTGCTCGAATGCACGCGGGCCACGATCGACGCGCTGCTCGCTCTCCCCGCAGAAGAATTGGAGCTGTCCTCGTCGCACGTTTGCGCCCAGGGCAAGGACCTCTGGGCCCTGCTCACCAACGACATCGACCATGAGGTCATCCACGCCGGCCAGGTGTTCGAAGCGCGTTACGAGGCGCGCGATACGGCCTCGCCCATGGAGCGCCTGCTGGGCGAATGGCTGCGCGGGCGCGCTCAGTTCATCTCCTCGTTCGTTGGGATGAGCGACGAAGCCTTCAACACCGAGACAGCGCCCGGCGGCTGGACCTACCGCGCCGTCGCGTCGCACGTCCTCCGCCTGGAGCAGCATTCGCTGCAGACGATCGCCGCCGACATCGCCGCCCGCGCCCCGGCCGGCTGAGCACCAGGGAGACGCCAGTGGCCACGCGCGAACAGATCGCAGACCTGAAGCAGAAGATGGCAGAGGAGCGTAGGACCCTCGTAGCAGCGGCGCGCTCGCTCTCACCAGCGGATGCCCATCGCGTCCCCGTCGACGCCGAAGGCGAAGAGCAGTGGACCGCGCTCGAGCAGCTCGCCCACCTCAACGAGATGGAGCGTACCTACGACGCCTGGGTCCGCGCCGCGCTCGAAGAAGATGGCGCCGACCTCGCCGGCATCGCCTGGCAGGCGGTCGCGATCCCGGTCGAGGAGGCCAACAATCACTCGGTCGAGGAGTTGCTCCGCAACCTGGAGTTCGAACGGGCCTACACCCTCGGGCTCATCGACGGCATCTCGCTCGAAGGCTTCGAACGCACCGCGAAGAGCCCCATGTTCGGGACGCTCACCGTGCTGCAATGGCTGCGATCGTTCTACCGCCACGACCGGCAGCACAGCGCCCAGATTGCCGGGCGCAAGAGCGACTATCAGCCGAACTTCCAGGGCAAGGAACCGGACCAGCGGAAAGCCCGCATCGAACTCGTGGCGAACCGCCGCGGCGGGGCGTAGCAGGCCCGCCTCTACGCTGCCGCCGTTTCGCGCTCTGCCGCTCGCCGCGTGGCCCGGCCCTCCGGGATGACGCCCCGGGCGCCGCAGCGCTCACATTCACGCGAGCGCACGGCGTGCGTTGCAACCAGGACCCAGTAGCGCCACAGGTGTTCGCAATGTTCTTCGTCCATGCCCGTAGCGTGCGGTGGGCCGGTTAACAAACATGGGCGCTTCCGCATAATTGCCCCGGCGGGGCGGCGGTGGATATAGTTACTCGCTGACGCCACATGCTCATCGACCTCCACGCTCACACCTGGCCCCGCTCCCACGACAGTGTCCTCAACCCGGACGACCTCATCGTCCGCGCCAAGCAAGCCGGTCTCGACGCCGTTGTCTTCACCGAGCACGACACCGTCTGGGACTCCAAGTCCATCGAGGAACTGCGCGCCAAGCACAACTTCCTCGTCCTCGCGGGCGTCGAGATCAGCACCGACGACGGCCACGTCCTCGCCTTTGGGATCGACCGCTACGTCTTTGGCATGCACCGCTCGCGCGAGCTGGCCAGCTATACCGAACGAGTCGAGGGCGCACTCGTGGCGGCCCACCCCTACCGCCGCCAGATGCCCTGGTTCAGCCGCAGCGAGGACGAGTACCAGTCGGCGCTGGAGAAGGCGAGCCGCAACCCGGCCTACCAGTACGTTCAGGCCCTCGAGGAGCTGAACGGCCGCGGCAGCGACAAGGAGAACGAGTTCTCACGCCGCCTCTGCAAGATGATGGACCTCCCTGCGACTGCCGGGACCGACTCCCACTCCATCAGCGACATCGGCAAGTGCGCCACCTACTTCGAGAAGGAGATTAACGACGAGCGCGAGCTCATCGCGGAGCTCAAGGCCGGGCGGTTCTACGCAATGGACCTGCGCTCGGGCACGCCCGTCCCCTCCCGCTGAGCCGTCTCAGCGTTGCTTTCCACTTGGAATCCGGGATAGTACTATCCCTCTTGCCCGCCTCGCGGCAATCCCAACCGACACGCAAAGGAAGAGAGCAGCATGACCTACGTCATCACCACGCCCTGCATCGACGTGCAGGATCAGGCCTGCGTCGAAGTATGCCCGGTCGACTGCATCCACTTCGACGAGGGCGACGACCGCATGCTCTACATCAGCCCCGATGAGTGCATCGACTGCGGCGCCTGCGAGCCCGCCTGCCCCGTCACGGCCATCTTCGCTGAAGACGACGTACCGGCCGACCAGGCCCCGTTCACGGCCATCAACGTCCTCTGGTACACCGACAAGAAGGCCGCTCGGGCCCAGGTGGCTGCGCTCAAACCTGCCTGAAGCGCTCCCGCACCGGCGCACAGGCCGTCCGCGGGCGGCCTGTTTTCGTGCCCGCCGGTTGACCGTGACGGTCGGCAGGCTAGTCTGGAATTGTTGTGCCACGTATCGAGCGTGGCTGAGGAGCACCGTCCCATGGCTGAACGCGTCAAGCTCGCGGCCGCGCCGCGCACCGTCCTCGGCAAGAAAGTCCAGCGCCTCCGTCGCGCAGGCCGCCTTCCGGCCAACGTCTACGGCAAGGGTGTAGAGTCCAGGCCCATCGAGCTCGACGCGCGCGAGTTCGCGCGGACCATCAAGGCAAATGGCCTCCGTCACCTCTTCGACCTCCAGATTGAAGGCGAAGGGGGCACCCGCCCCGTCATCCTCCGCGGTATGACGCGCGCCGGCGGCACAGGCGAGCCCACCCACGCCGACTTCTTCCAGGTGGACCCGAGCAAGCCCATCCAGGCCAATGTCCCGATACACGTCGTCGGCGAATCGCCGGCTGCCCGCGACCTTGCGGGCACCCTGGTGCAGAGCCTCGAACTTGTGGCCATCAGGTGCCTCCCGCTGGAGATTCCCGATTCGCTCGAGGTCGACGCAGGCCTCATCACGCGCTTCGACGTGACGATCACCGTCGCCGACATCAAGGCCCCGTCCGACGTGGAGATCCTGGTTGACCTGTCGACCGTCGTGGCGATGGTCAACCCGCCGCGCCTCCGCCTCGACGCAGCGGCCGAGGGCGGCGAAGGCGACTAGCACGGCATGGAGCGCACCTACCCGGCCAGCACCGCCTCGGCCGGGCTCCGCCTGTTCCTGGGCTGGTTTGGGCGCGCCTATGCCCGCAGCACCCTCGTCGGCGCAACCCATCTCGAAGGCAATTTCCTCACCGGCGAATTGACGGTTGGCCGCAACTGGCGGCTCGCCTTCGTGCTCGCCGACACGGTCGCATCCGAAGCGACCGTCCCGTTCGAAGCCGCCCGCGCGGCAGTCGAACAGAACCTCGACGAAGCTGGCCTCGACGTCGTGCTCTGGCTGCCCCGCGGCGCCCGTCTCCCGGAAGAGCCGGCCGCGGTTGCCGCACTGGTGGCCGCTGTGCGCGAAGCGGGCGAGCTCCCGGACGGACGTCGCGAACTCCGGCTGCCTGTCAACCTGCAACTCCGCCGCACGGCGACGACTGGCTCCGTGGTCACGATCCTTGGCGGCCTCGCCGCGCACTGGGCGCAGTTCACGAACCGTGTCCCCGGCAGCTTCATGCTGAACTCCGCCGCGCTCAGCCGGCTGCCAGCCCTCCAGGAGGAGCGCGACGCCCTCGCCGAGCGCATCGTCCTCGCCGCGGGCCAGCCTACAGCCGACGAGTCGCAGACCATCGCCGCGGAGGACGCCTGGACGGTCACGACTCTCGACGAGGGCGGCTCGTGCGTCGTCGGGTCGCCGCGAGCCGAAGGTGACGAGCAGAGCGCCGCCCTTCGCCGCGACCTCCGTGCCACCCTGCGCGAGGTTGCGGACCTGCCACGCGTGCCCGCGGACGCCCGCGCCCTCATCGTCCTGGGCGCGGCAACGTACGGAGAGGAAGAGAAGCTGACCTGGGCACTGCGTGGCATGGACCCGCGCCTCTACGCGGGCTACGACATCGTGGCCGTCATAGCCGACGGGCTCGTGAAGCCGTTGCTCAATCCCGCCCCGGGCACGCTCGCCTGGGACGCCCCGCTGCCCGGCCGCTAAGCGGCCCGCCAGGCCCGCGCCCTCTCAGGCGACCGAAGGGCCGTCGTTGTCTTCCCAGTCTTCGAACTGCGCAAACACAAGCGGTCCCGGCCGATGATTTGAGAGCTGCTGGTCTCCCGCCGCGAACAGGTCCGCCGGTTCCGCGCCCACGCCGCTGGCCACGCCAAACGTCACCGCCACGGGGATTTGATCCGCCCACTCTTCATTGTTCAGGCGCTCGATCTGGTGGGCGATGCGGCGCGCGATCCGCCGCCCGAGCTCCATGTCGGCGTCCGCGATGATAATCCCGAAGTCGTCGCCGCCGATGCGCGCCGCGAAGTCGGCGCCACGCACGGAGCGGACGATGCCCGCCGAGGCCCGTCTGATCATCCCGTCGCCGGCTTCGTGTCCGTGGACTTCGTTCACAGTCCGCGTGCCGGTCACATTCAGCATCACGAGCGTGACCGGGCTGTTGGCCTCTCGCGCCCGGGCGCAAACCTCATGCAACCGCTCGTCGAAGGCACGGCGGTTGTACAGCCCCGTCAGGTGGTCGGTGCGCGCTTCCCGTTCGAGCCACCGCACCATCGTGTCCCGCCTGCGGCTGGTCCGGCTCTCCTCCACCGCGCCCTGGATGCGCGTCATCAGCTGAATCGCTTCCAGGTTCTTGCGGCTGACGAAGTCGTGGGCGCCGAGCTTGAGCGCGGGCAACGCCTCCCGCTCGTTCTCGCCGCTCGTCAGGAGCACGACCGCCACGTCTGCCCGGTGCTGACGCAGGCAGGCTACAAGGCCCGCTGACTCGTCCGCCCAGATGCCCGCGTCCACCAGTGCAACGTCGAACGCTCCGTCGGCCAGGAGTCCGCGCGCTTCCTCGAGGTCCCGGGCAACCTGCAGGCGCAAGTCGGTCTCACCTTCGAGCAATCTGCGCACGCGGCGCGCGTCCTCCACGGTCTGATCGACCAGGAGGACTCGCAGCACCGGCCTGTGCTCGGACACCTGCAAACGTGCTGTAGTCATACGCCTCGAGTTCACTATCGGCACCTCCGTTCGCGCTCAGGAGGGTAAGAGAGTGGATCCGGGGACAGGCCGGTGGACGGATGGCGTCTCGAACACGCTATCCGAACAGCGGGCCGCCCGGGTCGAGCACGCTCCCGTCGACGGCGACCACCGCGGGCCGCTCCTCGCAATAGCCCTCGTTCTCGCACTTGTCGAACACGAAGGCGCTGCGCTTCTTGTCGAAGCCGATCTTCCACGTGCCCACGGCCACACCTGCTGTGCCGAGCGCGAGCTGGTGGGTGAGGATGGCGATGAGGGCTGCGATCTCTTCTCGTCCCATGGTAAGCCTCCGTCAGGGATGTGTTCTTGCCGGGTCGGTTGTCCTCGTGGCCTCGCCCGTCAAGGGCGGGCGAGTTGCGCGCGTCGGGCCGATCACCTTGCGCGCGGCACCGCTCGCGGCCGTGATCGTGAGCACCGCAACGCCCATCACGAGCAGCGTCGGGCGTTCGCCCGTGGCGTCGGCGAGCAGGCCGAAGGGTAGCCCGGCGAGGCCGTTGAAGCCCCACGCCAGCATCGTCAGCGACATTACGCGCCCGTAGTAGGCCGGGTCCGACTCCTGCACCAGCAGGGCGCTGTTCAGGAGCTGGTACGAGCTCGAGCCCGCGCCCACCAGGAGCATGACAACCAGGGCGACGGCAAAGTTCCCCGCCAGCGAGAGGCCGATGAGCCCGATGCCGAGGACAACGCCGCCCATGCCCATCAGCCGCCACGCGTACCGCGAGCCAGCCATGCCCGCGACTCCCACCGTAACGACCAGGCCCGCGAACCCGGCGATGCCCAGCAGCCAGGCGACGTCCTTGGAGCTCCGTCCCAGCTCGTCGGTCAGATAGCCCGGGAGCACGACCTGGTACGAGTACCCGGCGATCACGACGCCGATGAACGAGACCGCGAGGAGCGTCAGGCTGGGCCGCGCCGCCACGTGCTCGAGCCCTTCGCGAAAGTCCGCGAGCGCGGAGTGCCCCTCCGCCCTCTGGCGCGGCGCGCTTGGCGGCAGCTGCGCGAGCGTCGCCACCACCAGGACGATGAGTGCGCCCATGAATACGTAGGTCCCGCCCGAAGCGATGAACGGCAGCGCGACCAGCGCCCCGGCCAGGAACGGCCCGACGATGCGCGTCGAGGTCATCGCAACCTGCTGCAGGGCGATGCCGTTCGGGAGCCTGGGGCCATGGAGCAACTCGCCGATCCACGCCTGCCGCGCCGGCGCGATGAACGAGAACACCAGGCCGAGGACGAACGTCGAGGCGACGAGCAGCGGAATCGTGATGTGGTCCGTGACGATCAGCACGCCCACGAGCATGAAGTCGGCCGCGATGGTCGTCTGGCCGACGAGCAGCAGGCCGCGCTTGGAGACGCGGTCTGCGATCACGCCCCCGAATGGCGCCGTGACGATCGTCGCCACCCCCATCCCCAGCGCCACGATGCCAACGTCGCCGTTCTTGCCGGTGAGGTCGTACGCGACGACGCTCTGCACGACGTTCGACATCGCAAACGCCAGGAAGGCGAGCGTCGTCCCGGCCCAGAGCACGCGGTAGTGCGGGTCTCCGAGCGCGCTGAAAGTCGTGCGGACCCACGTGGAGATCATTCGTCTCATCCTAACCGTCGCGCGTCGTTCGCGGCCATTCCGCTGACGCGCGAAGCCGGTCAGACGAAGCCGCGGAGCTTGATCGCCTTCGCCACCCGTTCCACCGCGATGTCGAAGGCCGCCTGGCGCGGCCGGGTACCGTCCTTCGCTGCTCGTCCCATCAGGTCCGCGAACGCTGCCACCATGCGCTGCTCGAGCTCTTCGTTCACCTGCTCCAGCGGCCAGCGAAACTGCTGGATGTTCTGCGTCCATTCGAAGTACGAGACGGTCACGCCGCCGGCATTCACGAGGATGTCCGGCAGGACCGTGATCTTCTTCTGGGCGAGGATGACGTCGCCTGCTGGCGTCACCGGGTGGTTGGCCGCTTCGATGACCGCCCGGGCGTGCACGTTCCCCGCGTTGGCCCCGGTTATGACCTCGCCGAGCGCGGCCGGGATCAGGTAGTCGCAACTCGTTTCGAGCAGCTGCTCGTTGGTGATCGGGTCCGCGCCTTCGAAGCCCACCACCGACCCGGCCACGCCGAACCAGCGGTCGAGCGCCGCCACGTCGAGGCCGTCAGGGTTGGCGATGCCGCCCTTCACGTCGCTCACGGCGACTATCCGGAAGCCCTGCTCCGAGGCGATGCGGCAGGTCCACGACCCGACGTTCCCGTAGCCCTGCACCGCCACCCGGATGTCGTGCGGGCTCACGCCTTCGAGCCGGGCGTACTCGCGCATGCAGGTCGCCACGCCCCGGCCGGTCGCCTGGTCGCGGCCGAAGCTGCCGCCCAGCTCCACCGGCTTCCCCGTGACGATGCCCGGGGTGTGGCCGTGCAGCTGGCCGTATGCGTCCATCATCCACGCCATGGTCTGCGCGTTCGTGCCCATGTCCGGCGCGGGGATGTCCCGCGCAATCCCGAGCACCATCGCGATGTGCTGCGTGTAGGTGCGCGTGAGCCGGTTGAGCTCGGTCTGGCTCATGCGCGAGGGGTCGCACATCACGCCGCCCTTGGCGCCGCCGAAAGGCAGTTCCATCAGTGCGCACTTGTACGTCATCAGCATCGCCAGCGCGCGCACCTCGTCCAGGTCCGCTTGCGGGTGAAAGCGCACCCCGCCCTTGTACGGCCCGCGGGCGCCGTTGTGCTGCACCCGGTACCCCTCGAAGATGCGCAGCTTGCGGTCGTCCATGCGTACGGGGAGCTGTGCCCGCACCTCGCGCCACGAGGTCCGCAGCAGGTCCACGATCTCCGCGTCGAGCGAAAGCCGCCCGGCCGATTCGCACATCGAGGCCAGCACCGATTCCGACGGCGAGAGCTGCTCACCCGCGGGCGCCGGGGCGGTAATTGTTGCGGTCGTCATGACGTCTCCCGGGGCGAAGTGCGTCCCTCTCTTGCATTGTCGGCATGCAGAGGCGTGCGAGGCTACCCCTCGTTGCCCCGGTGCGCACCTTTCTGGCCAAGTTCGAACACCTGCGAGACAGAACCATGTCCGCCCGCACCAGGCCGACGGCTACCTCACCCCAGCGGAGGGCCTCGCTGCCTTCAACGCCATCCACCCAAAGGAGGAACTGTCACGGATGTCCTGAACCAGTACACTACTTTGACGGGGTGGCATTCGGCCCGGTTTAATTCCCCGACCGGCGCCCCCTCGCCGAACTTGGCCTGACGGAGGCGAGTGATGTACGAAACCCACGAGCGACTTACGCACCGAGAAATTGAGGTCCTACGAGCTCTCATGGCGGGACACGGCGTGGCTGGTACGGCCGCACAACTGACAATCTCCATGGCAACGACGCGGACGCACATTAAGCGTTTGCACGCCAAGACATACACCCACTCGCTCGACGGGCTGGTTGCGTGGGGTTATGCCCACGCCGACCAGCTGTCCGCATAAGTCCCCGCTTCCATCCGCCCCCGGAAATACCCAAATTGGGGGATGAACGCCTGGCCGAGACCAGTTAGTTTGCCATCGGCACCCTGCGTACCGCGACCCCGCCCGGTCCCGGGAAAGCCTCGGGGGTTTCTCTCATGGCCGTCCGAATGTTCAAGAAAGTTCCTGTCCTGATGGCTTACTGTGCCGCCGGTCCCCATGGCGGACTGGTGCTGATCAGGTCAGGGAGGGGTCTCCGATGACGATTGCGACTCGGTGCATCCTGGCCATCGATCGAGCGATCATTGGTGCGACCGTACATGCCCACCGGGCGGCGATATCCTTGGTCGCCTTCGCGCTCGTCGCCGGCGGCGTTCTGGGAGCCGCCTTTCCCGCCACAGCCCTGTGGACGAGCGCGTATCATACTAATCTGTACAACTACAGCGGCTCACACTATGTGTCCAGCATGACCGTCACCGGGTCTTCCGATGATTGGTTTAATTGCAACGGAAACAACTGTTATACTATCGCAAGGTCCGTTCGCGTAGATTGGTCGGTCAGCGGATCCAACACGTTTGCTGGAGTCTTCGGAAGTTCATATGGCTACAGTGACTTGTGTGGCACCATGCACAGTTCTTATATCGTGAACGCCGGACCATCGCACCCGACAGGGTCTCAGTCCGTGTACTTCAATATCGGCTGCGTGATCGGGTACGGCCAGTACTGGGATTGGGCAGGAGGGATGTGTAACTCAACGGGGGAGTGCAACAACATCTATTTGGCCACGCTCGGCCCGGACATCCAATGGGACTGGGTTCCGCCCAGCGGCAGCGCGACTAACTTTAGCTATTACTGGTAAGAGGTCGACCCATGCGCAGCATCTCAAAGCGTCGGGTGGCGGTGGTTGGTTTCGCGGCGCTCGTGTTCGGAGCAACCTTCCTGGTCGTTGGCTATCCCGAGAGCCAGGGACAGGCGGATCCTCTCCCGGGAATGGTCGTGCAGTCCGGTTCGGCGTCCTCCAGTGGCCTGACCATCGAACTGCGGCGCGCCGTCTTCAGCGGCACAGCCATCGACGTGGAGCTCGCCGTGTCTTCGACAGATCCGGCCCTGACCGGGCTGGCGGTCGTGCCAGCCCAGTCTCAGCTTGCCGCGAAGGTTGCCCTCAGCGGTCACGTCGTCAGCGACGGGCGCACGACCCTCACGTTTCCACCAGATGCGTGGCAGGATGGTGCGGCCACGGCAACACTGTCTATTCGCCGCGTGAGGGCACGAGCCTCCGGCGGGAAGCCCACGGACCTCGACGGAGACTGGGAGCTCGTGGTTCAGCTTCCGCAGGGCAAGGACGCGTTAGCAGACCGCTACCTGGAGGCTCTGCCGTTGGCGACGGCCGACATCGCCGCGCAGCAGGTAGTCTTCGAGACCTTGAGGTCGAAGTCCGCAACCATTGTGCACTACACCCTACCTCCATCCGTCCTGTCGTTCGGGCCACCGGCCCTCGAGGTTGGCAGCAAGATGGTGCGGCCGACCCAGTCGTGGACTGACGGCGGGCAGTCGAGCGTTCAGTTCGACGCGACGCCTGACGCGGGGCCTCTGACGCTCGTGTTCGAAGGGCTCGCCGCCACGGACACCAGTCATTCGTGGACGCTGAGGCTTGCGCTGAATGCGTTCGACCGGCCTCCGCCTTCGGAGGGTGTCGCGACACATAGCCTCACCTGGCAGCTTGCGGCGGGCTCTGGCGGCCCGGGGGTCCAGCGCGTCGACTGGGACCGCCGCATATCCGACGTCCAGCTGGTCGTAACGTTGGATGGCCTGTGGGACCCCGGGCCCGGCGGGCCGCCTGTCGCGCGCGGCGACGGGGCCAGCCTCCGGGTAGGGGGCGTCGGACTCTTCCCGGCGACCGCAGACCAGCCCGCCGAGACTGTCATTTCGATCGATTTGCCGGACTCCACGCCGCCTCGAGACCTGACGCTCGAGGGGGGCGGTTCGACAACGTTCTTGCCTCGGGTCGAGGTCGTGCTCCGGCCTTGAAGCTGGCGGGAGCGTCGCTGCCGGCGACCACGGAGCGAAGTGCGTCCCTCCCCTGCACTGTCGGCATGCAAGGGCCAGGTGGGCTACGCCTCGGGCCCGCTTCGCCGCACTTTCCCTCCCGTGATTCGCACGGCAGACTGCCGCCATGGCACACGTCTTCGTCACGCGGGCGGTCCCCGGCGACGCCCTGGAGCGCCTCCGTGAAGCCGGGCATACCGTCGAGGTCTGGCCCGGAGAGCTTCCGCCTCCACGCGAGGCCCTCGCCATGCACCTGGCGGGCGCCGACGCTGCCCTCACGATGGTCACCGACCGCATCGACCGTGAATTGCTCCACTGGTGCCCGCACCTTCGCGTGATCGCCAACATGGCCGTCGGCTACGACAACGTGGACCCGGCCGTGGCCGCGGAGCACGGGACCTGGCTGACCAACACCCCGGGCGTGCTCGCCGAGACAACGGCCGACCACGCCTTCGCCCTTCTCCTTGCCGCGGCCCGCAACGTTGCCCTCAGCGACCGCGACACGCGCGCCGGCGGCTGGAAGACCTGGTCGCCCACGGGCTTCCTCGGGTATGACGTCCACGGCGCCACGCTCGGCGTCGTCGGCCTGGGCGAAATCGGCACGGCGGTCGCGCGGCGCGCGCGCGGCTTTGCCATGCGCGTCCTCTACGCCAGCCGCACCCGCAAAGAAGACCTCGAAGCCGAGCTCGGCCTGTCGCCGGTCTCGCTCGACGAGCTGCTCGCGCAAAGCGACTTCGTCACCCTGCACACGCCCCTGGAGCAGGCGACGCGCCACCTGTTGGGGGCGCCGCAGTTCGCCCGCATGAAGCCAACCGCCATCCTCGTGAACACTTCGCGCGGCCAGGTCGTCGACCAGGCGGCACTCGTGGACGCGCTCAGCCGGAACGTCATCGGCGGTGCCGCCCTCGACGTCACCGACCCGGAGCCGCTGCCCGCGGACCATCCGCTCTTCGCTTTCCCCACCGTGGTGATCACGCCCCACATCGCCAGCGCCAGCTTTGCCACGCGGGCCCGTATGGCCCGGATGGCAGTGGACAACATCCTCGCGGTGCTCGAAGGCCGTGAGCCGCCGAACCCCGTCAACCGGCCCGGGTGACCGTGCGCCGCCTTCCGCTAGACTTGACACATTACGCCGTCAGCACGGAGATCAGTCGGTGCACCGTAAAGACCGCCCGCCCTATTCCGCCCCGTGGAGCGCACGTTGAACAGACCGTCGAAACCAGCCGGGAACCTCTGGCTTGCTGAGGAGCTCTGGAAGCTCAACGCCATCGACTTCGGCGACTTCACGCTGGGGCGCACGACCGTCCATTCGCCCATCTACGTCAACCTGCGCCGCCTGATTTCGAACCCGAAGGCCCTCGCGAGGTGCGCGCGGATCATCCGCGACGAGCTCGAAACGCTGATGTCCATGCGCAATCCGCACGTGCAGCCGTTCACCCTCGTGGCAGGCGTGCCGTTCGGCGGGCTCCACGTCGCGACCGCGTTTTCGCTCGCCGTCTCGACCCCGATGATCTACATTCACCCGCCCGCGACCGACAAAGCCGACGTCATCGAAGGCATCTTCGTGCGTGGCCAGACCTGCCTGATCATCGACGACCTCATCACCGGCGGCGGGAGCATCCTCCAGACCGCTGCCACGCTTTCCGAGGCCGGGCTCGCCGTGCGCGACGCCGTCACCTTGATCGACCGGCAGGAAGGCGGCCGGGCGGCACTGCGGCAGGCAGGAATCAACCTGGTCTCGATCCTCACGCTCGACCAGATCGCCACCTACCTCATGTCAGCGGGCCACATCCCGGAAGAGTCGTACCGCCGCACCATGGCTTACATCGAGTCGCGGCCGTCCTGAGGGCTGACCGCTGGCCTGCCGCCGCAGGGTCTTCGGCGTTCCGGATAAGCGTCCCGTCACCTTTCGCCTCTCTCGCGCCATACGTAGAGTGAATCCGCAGTGCGCGATCACGAGGTGGGAATTGATGACCCCGCGGCGTATGGCCGTTCAGACGCTGCGGCGCTCGCCCGGCGCGCCGTCGCGCGCGACCCGGCTGCCTGGAGCGCGATTTTCGACGCACACTACCACTCCGTCTTCGGGTTCGTACGGTTCCGCCTGCGCGGCGCCGCCGAGGCTGAGGACATCGCCTCGCAGGTCTTCGAAGTCGCGTTTTCCCGGGCTGACCGCTTTGACTACCGGGGCGTCCCCATCGAAGCCTGGCTCATCGGCATCGCCCGCAATCTGGTCCGCGACCACGTCAAGAAGCTCGTCCGCCGCGGCCCCGAAGAGGAGCTCGTCGAAGCCGTCGACCCTGCCGGCCCAGACGAGGTCAGTGGCGTTGACCTGCACCATGACCTGGCCGCCGCCATGCACGCGCTCACCGAGGACCAGCAGACCGTCCTCTCTCTCCGCTTCCTGCTCGACAAGTCCGTCGCGGAAACAGCACAGCTCATGGAACGCTCGGAAGACGCCGTCAAGAACCTCCAGCGCCGCGCACTGGCGGCCATGCACCGCGCACTCGCGGGCTCTGGCTACCTCATTGGCGAGGCACATTGATGGACGCTGACCGACTCGACCAACTGGTCGCAACCGCCCTGGAGACGGGCGCTGTCCCGCCCGGCCTCAGCCTGGAAGAGCGCGCCGAGGTTGAGGCGGTGCTCAACAGCGCTGCGATGCTGCGCGCCACCGGGAGCACCGCCCGCGCCGAGGCCCGCGCCTCCATGCCTACAGCGCGCGCGCGCTTCGAGCGCTTCGTGGACGGAGCCAGCCGCCCGGCGCCCGCCCCCATCCGTGTGGTCGAGACGCCCCGGACGCGACACGGCATCTTCGGCGGCGTCCTCGCCGCGAACCGCGCCATCACCTGGTCCGTTGCGGCGGTTGTGCTGGTTGCACTCCTGGCCCTTGCCGGTTCCCGGGTCTTTTTCACCGGGGTCGACACAGCGGCAGCGTTCTCACCAGGCGACTACGTGCAGCTCGAAGGCGTAGTGAACGCCGCCACCGGCACGGGCGCCGACCGCCAGATCGACGTCTCGTCTGACATTGGCGACGTGAGCGTGGACGTCACGAAGGACACCTCGGTCGTCGACGAAACAGCCGCCACCGACGCCTCGGCGATCGTGCAGGGTGCGCCCGTAGTCGTCGGCGGCGTCGTCGGCAACAACCGCCACATCGCCGCCAACACGCTCGCGCTCTCCGCCGCTCGCGGTGCGAAGAAGCCAGTGAAAGTCGCCTTCAAGGAACTCCGTGACCTGAAGGCTGGCCTGCAGGGCAGGGTCGTCACGTTCGCCCTGTCCCCGGACGGCAGCCGGGCCGCGGTGGTCATCGAGACGAAGGCCGGAGAGCGCCTGCTGGTCCGGGTCGACGCCAAGTCAGCGGAGAAGTTGCTGAACCTGGCCACTGCGCTCGGCGCCACTGTGAACGTGTTCCGCCCCGCCGAAGGCTCGGGCGGCCTGTTTTCGCTGACGCCGAGCGGCGAGCTCCCGGAGCCATCGGGCACGCCCGCAACGTCCGCCGCCGGCAAACCTGTGCGCCCCGACGCCGGCCAGTCCGCCGGCCGGCCGGCCCTCGTGAGCGTGCGCGGCGTGATCACGGCCCGGCAGGACAACGTCATCCAGGTGCAGACCCGCACCGGGCAACTCACCGTCGTCGCTCGCCTGACGACTCGCATCCTGCCCGGTGACAGCGGCCTCACGCGCGAGGCCATCGCGAAAGGCGAGTCCGTCGTCGGCCACGTGGCCGTCATTTCCGGCGGGCTCGAACCAGCTACCGGCAGGGTGATCGCCGACGTCATCGTCCTCGGGCAGAAGCTCCCGTAGCTGCCGCCGGCGGTCAGCCGCTGGCGCCGCCCTGGCGGTAACCGGCGAGGTCGAGCGTCACGTGCTTGAAGCCCAGGTTCCGCAGCTTCTCTACCGCCCGCGACCGGTTGCCGGGTGCGAAGAGCAGCGCCATGCCGGCTTCGTCCGTCTCGATGCGGGCAACGTCGCCATGATGCCGCACCCGCACCTGGCGGACGCCCATGGCGCGCAGCATCGCCTCGGCCGCGCCTACCTGGTCCAGCGCCTCGACGGTGACGGGCGTGCCGTGGGGGATGCGGCTCGCGAGGCATGCCATCGCCGGCTTGTCCCACGTGGGCAGCCCCATTTCGTGCGACAACGAGCGGATGTCGGCCTTCGTGAACCCCAGATCGAGCAGGGGGCTCTTCACGCCGTGCTGCGCTGCCGCCTGCCGGCCGGGGCGCCAGTCGCCCACGTCGTCGGCGTTCGTCCCGTCGACCACGATCGCGCCACCGGCCGCCGCGGCGATTGTGCCGAGCACGCCGTACAGTTCGTCCTTACAGTGAAAGCAGCGCATCGGACTGTTGGCGACGTACTCCGGGTTGTCCATCTCGTGGGTTTCGACGAAGCGGTGCCGGATGCCGACACGCGCGGCCAGCGCCGCCGCCTCGTCGCGCTCCGACGGGGCCACCGACGGTGAAACGCCGGTAATCGCCTCCGCCTCGTTCCCCAGGGCCTCGTGCGCCACCGCCGCGAGGAACGTGGAGTCGACGCCGCCCGAAAACGCGACCACAACCCGTCCGTAGCCGCGGAGCGTCTCCTGGAGTTGCTGCCGCAAGCGGGCGGTCATTCCTCGAACATCTCACGGAGAGTTTGAAGCAGTGTAGACAGGTCTTCGGAGGCGAGCCTGCCCATATGCCCCACGATGCGTTTGCGGTCGACGGCTCGCATCTGGTCGGTCGCCAGCCCGCTCACTCGGTGCCCGATTCGGGTCTCGACCCGGTGATGGTACTGTTGGCCGCCCGAGGTTGCCGGCACGACGAGGACAGTGTGGAGATGGGGGTTGAGTTCGTCGGGAGAGACCACCACGCACGGCCGGGTCTTCCGCATCTCAGTACCGACTGTTGGATCGAGTTGGACGCGGACAATGTCGCCGCGGTGAAGCGCTACTCCCCGTCCCACGGTGGCTCGTCCCTGTCGAACTCGGTCGGGAAATCCCACCCCGAAATCAGGTCGTCGCCAGCAGCCGCTGCGGCAGCAGCTGACTCGGCCCATCCTTCTCGGGGCTTCCGGATCGGAGTTAGGAGAAGACCTCGTTCGGCAAGGGTGAGTTCGACCTCGTCACGGAGGCCAGCCTCTTTGATGAGTGCGGCCGGGATGCGTACACCGCGGGAATTGCCTATCGCTACCAGCTTCGTCTTCGTCGCCTTGTACCTCCGTGTGATTACATCGTAGGCACAGCGGGGGGCACGCAGCAAGCCGTGCCGCGACATCTGTCCGCCGCAACTCTGCTGCGAAGCCGGGGAAGCAGCCCTCCCAGGGACCGGGCTTGCCCTACCGCCCCGGGATCTGCATGTCCTCCGCGGGAGGAGCCGGGTTCACGACACCCGCCATCAGCTGCGTGGGCACGTGCATGCGCAGCTCGTCCAGCGTCCACCTGCCGTGCTTGTAGATGTTCTTGAACGGCGGGTACATGTCCTGCAGCAGGCCCACGTGGCCGCCTGCCACCTGGAAGATGCGCCCGTTGATGTTCCAGGCCTCGTCCAGGAGCAGGTAGACGGTCATCGGCGCGACCATGTCCGGCCCGCGCATGGCGGCAGCCTCCTCCGCGGCGCGGTTCGCCGCTGCTGCCGGCGCGCCGCCGCCGCCTGCCGCCGCTATGCCACGGCTTGCCCGCAACTCACGGGCCGCCTGCGGCACCGCGGCGGTCAGTCGCGTGGCGGCGCCCGGCGCGATGCAGTTCACCGTCACGCCGTAGCGGCCGAGATCCCGCGCGGCGACACGCGTGAGCCCCGCCACGCCCCCCTTGGCCGCACCGTAGTTCGCCTGCCCCGAGTTCCCCGCGAGGCCCGAAACCGAGCTGAAGTTCACGATCCTGCCGTACCGCTGCTGACGCATGAGCACAGCCGCCGGCTTGAGCGTCGTGAAGTGGCCCTTCAGGTCCACGCGGATAACGTCGTCCCATTCCTGCTCGGTCAGGTTGAAGACCATGCGGTCGCGCAGGATGGCCGCGAGGTTGATGAGGCCGTCGAGCTTGCCCCACGTGTCCAGCGCGCTGCGGATGACGCTCTCGCCGCCTTCCATGGTCGACACGTCGGAAAAGTTGGCGGTCGCCTCCCCGCCCGCTTTCTTGATCTCCTCGACCACCTGGGCAGCCGGGCCGGCGTCGTGGCCCGAGCCGTCGGGGTTCACTCCCGGGTCGTTCACCACGACGCGGGCGCCTTCGGACGCTGCCAGCAACGCGCACTCGCGCCCGATGCCGCGCCCTGCGCCGGTCATCGCGATCACCTTGCCTTCGAGCAGGTTGGCCATCTCTCTCTCCTTGGAACTGCCGGTGCGATAGACGCCAAGACCCCCTCCCACGGCTTTTGCGCGAGAGGGGGCCAGCGCGTGCTTACTTGAAGCGGACGGTCGCGGTGCCCGGCGTGGTCTTCTTGCCGTCGGGCTTCTCCGTCCACATTTCGACGTCGGCGAGCTTCTCGCCGTTCTCTTCGTACTTCCGCCGCACGACACCCTTGCAAATGATGTCCTGGCGCGGCGGATCCATGTCACGGTAGCTGCAGCCGTACTTCTTGATGCGGCCGTTGTTGCCGGCCCAGTCGTGCACGAGTTGGCCGAGGAACGCGTTCTTCAGCGCTCCGTGCACGATGATGTCGCCCAGCCCGGTCGACTGCGCGAAGTCCTTGTCATAATGAATCTGATAGAAGTCGCCGGAGCCGGCCGCCCACTGCACGAGCTGCTGCGTACTGCAGTTCTTCACCAGCGGGCCGATCTCCATGCCTTCTTTGACCTGGTCCCACGTGACAGCCATCGTTGCGTCCCTTTCCTCAGTACCGGATGCCGGTGCCGGTCATCACGGCCACGAGCTTGCCAGCCTGGTTGGCGTATTCCGTCTTGGTCGTGGTGATGAGCATCTCGCCGAGCGAGCCCTTGCGCTCCTGGATGTCTGACGTGTAGGTCGTCGCCGTGAGCACGTCGCCGGCGCAGATGTCGTCGAAGTACTCGATTTCCGTGCCGCCGTTCAGGATGCGCGTGAGCGGGCGCGAAGGTTGCGGCCCCGGGCCTTCGCCGCGACGCCCGCCGAATGTCGGGTCGCTCGTGCGCGGGTCGTAGACGGGTGTCCCCACGTAACCCGGGGGGCAGGGAAGGCTGCGGTAGCCGGCCGCCTTCGCCTCCTTCTCGTCATAGTAGACGGGGTCGGTGTGTCCCACGGAGCGTGCGAACATCCGGACCGCGAGCTTGTCCACCTCGCAAGTCCAGGACCTCGAACGCACTCCGATCGTCGCCTTCATCTCCGGAGTGATGAGCGACGCTGCCTCTGCCTGGGTCATGCCATGCCTCCAGCGTGGTTGTCTGCGCTCGAAACGATAACTGAACGCCAGCAGGCCCGCCACCTGCAGGGCGCCGATTGAAAGATCGGGGTTTTGCCGTCGCCATCCCCGGCGGCGCCACGCGTGAATCGGGGATTCGCCACTGCGCTCAGAGCCCGGCCGCTGGCTACGCTCGCATCTAGCCGGGCCCTGCAAGTGGGCCCGCGCCTTCAGGAGGCACGATGGGCGCTGGTAACCCGCTTTCGGCAGTCATGGACCGCTGGAATCAGCTCCCTCGCTCACGCCAGCTCGCCCTCGGTGCGATCCTCGCGGGCACCATCGTCGTCCTCTACTTCGTCTTCGTCTCGTCCAGCTCGCCCAACCTTGTGGTTGCCTACAGCGGCCTCCAGCCGGAAGACAGCGCCTCCATCGTCGACCAGCTGAGCAAGGACGGCGTGCCGTACGAGTTGGGTGGCGGCGGCAGCACCATCTCGGTGCCCGCGAACCGTGTCGCGGAGACGCGCATCAAGCTCGCCCAGGCCGGCCTTCCCAAGGGCAGCGCCTCAACCGGTCTCGAGATCTTCGACAAGACCAACTTCGGGGCCACCGACTTCGTGCAGCAGGTCAACTACACGCGCGGCCTCGAAGGCGAACTCGCCCGCTCCATCAACACGCTCGATTCCGTCCGCGGCTCGCGCGTCCACGTCGTCCTTCCCAAGGAAGCCATCTTCAAGGAAGACCAGCAGAAGACGACGGCCAGCGTCCTCTTGCAGCTCAAGCCCGGCACGCACCTCACCCAGGACCAGGTGAAGGGCATCACCAACCTGGTCTCGAACTCCGTAGCCGGGCTCACGCAGGCCGGCGTCACGATCATCGACGAAACCGGCCATGTGCTCTTCGACGGTGCAGTGCTCGACAGCCCATTCTCGACCGGGGCCAGCTCGAGCCAACTCGAAGTCCAGCACCAGTACGAGCTCGCTCTGCAGCGCGACATCGAGTCGACCCTCGGCAAAGTCGTCGGCGTCGGGCGCAGTGCCGTAACGGTGCGGGCGGCGCTCAACTTCGACAGCGTGAAGAAGGCAGAGGACAGCTTTGGCGCCCCCAATTCCGTGGTCCCTCGCTCCAGCACCTCGACCACCGAGACCTTCACGGGTAACGGCAACACCGCCGGCGGCGTCCCGGGGACCGGGAGCAACGGCGGAAACGCGGCCGCGGCCGCGGGCTCCGGCACCAACAGCAACTACTCCCGCACCGAGACCACCACCAACAACGAGGTCAACAAGACCACGACCACCACCGTCAAGGCGCCCGGCTCCGTCGACCGCCTCAGCGTCTCTGTCGTCCTCGACGAATCAGTCACCCCCGCCCAGGAAGCGAGCCTCACGAGTGCCGTCGCTGCCGCCGTTGGGCTCGACCAGACCCGCGGCGACACGCTCAGCGTCACCCGCCTGCCCTTCGACGCCAGCGTGAAGGAAGACCTCCTCCCCGCCGCTGCCGCCGACGGCCTCGGCCAGTACTTGTCCTATTTGAAGCTGCTCCTGCCCCTGCTGGCCGTGGTCCTTGCCTTCGTCCTCGTCATGCTTCTGCTCCGCTCGCTGAGCAAGCGCCAGGGCACGATGCCGACGGCCATGGACCAGATGATGCTCGCGGCCGCCATGCCGGCTGCCCTTCCCGCCCCCGCCAGGCTGCCGGCCCTCGAATCAGCCCCCGACCCGCAGGAGGAGCGCATTCTCCAGCTCGCCTCCCACAACCCGCGCGCCGTCGCCGACGTTGTCCAGACGTGGATGCGCGAGGAGGAACGGTAGCCTGTGGCGCCGCGCGAAATCGAAAAGCTCAGCGGCCGCCGCCGGGCCGCCGCCCTCCTCATCACCCTGGGGAAGGAACACTCCGCCGAGATCCTGCGCCACCTCAGCGATGACGACATCGAACGGCTGACCTGGGAGATCTCCGCGATGGGCGAGCTCAAGCCCGAGCATCGCCGCGAAGTTGTCGAAGAGTTCCAGGAAGCTGCCGTCGCCCGCAATGTCATCTCGCTGGGCGGCTTCGAATACGCCGAGGAGCTCCTCCGGCTCGCCCTCGGCGAGGACAAGGCCACCGAGCTTATCGACCGCCTTTCCGCAACTTCGCCCACGGTTCCGTTCGGGTTCCTGCGGCACCTCAACGTCCAGCAGCTCGTGAACTTCCTCGGGAACGAGCACCCCCAGACCGTCGCCCTCCTCCTGTCGTTCCTCCAGGCGGAAAAGGCAGCGCAGGTCCTCTCCACCCTCGACTCCGAGATGGCCGCCGACGTCGCCCAACGCATCGCCATGATGGACCGCGCGAACCCGGAGATCGTCTCCGAGGTCGAGGCCGTCCTTCGCCGCAAATTGAGCGCCGTCCTCCAGCCCGCACGCGAGACGACCGCCGTCGGCGGGATCGAGGTCCTCGTCAACCTGCTCAAGAAATCCAACCGCATGACGGAAAAGACCATTATCGAGGCCCTCGAAGACAACGAGCCGGAACTCGCGGAGCAGATCAAGAAGAAGATGTTCGTCTTCGAAAACATCAGCGTGCTCGATGACCGCTCGATCCAGCGCATCCTGCGCGAGGTCGAAGTGCGCGACCTTGCCCTCGCCCTCAAAGCGACGCCGGACACCGTCAAGGAATGCATCCTCCGCAACATGTCCGCCCGCGCCTCGGCGATGCTCCGCGAGGACATGGAAGCCTCGGGGCCGGTCCGCCTTCGCCAGGTCGAAGAAGCCCAGCAGCGCGTTGTCGAGATCATCCGGCGGCTCGACGACGCCGAGGAAATCGTGATTGCACGCGGAGGCGACGATGAACTCGTCTCCTAAGCTCCGCCGCGTCTTCCGCGAAAGCGCCCCGGCCGACACAGAGGTCTTCGTCATTGGCGAAAGCGTCCGCGACGCGTACCCGACGCATTCTGCCATCGCCAGCGCCGGCGACGTAATCGCCGCCGTGAGGGCGCGCGCCGAAACCGAGTCGAACGTGTTTCGCGCGCAGGCTGTGGCTGTCCTCGCGGAGGCGGAAGCCGGCGCCGGCGCCGTCCGCGAGGCCGCGTACCAGGACGGTTTCGAGGCAGGCCGCCGCGAAGCACAGGAAGCGTTCGAGGCCTTCGTCGACCTCGCTCGCGCCGCTGCGCAGGAAGGGAAAGCCCTGAGGGATGCCGTGGCGGAACAGTCGATGGCCGTCGTCGCCCGCGCTGCGGCGCTCGCCACCCGCCGCATCGTCGCCGCCCATTACGACGCCTGTCCCGAGGCGACCGCGGCCGCCTGCGTAGACGCGATGCGAGCCGCCTCCGGCCAGGACGTGCTTGCTCTGCGCGTGAATCCCTCGGTCGCCGGCAGCGTGCAGGTCGCGCTCGGGGACGCCGGGAGCTACGTCCGCCCGGACGACTCCGTCGAAATCGGTGGCTGCATCGTCGACCTCCGCCAGGGCACGATCGACGCGAGTCTCGACGCCCGCCTTTCGCTCATGGACCTCGCCCTTGCCGAAGCCGCCGGCCAGGTGACCCTGTGACCGCCGCTGTGGAGGCGCTGCTCGAAGCGGCCGCCGGCGCCGAGGTGCACCGCCGCACCGGCACGGCCGTCCGGGTCTCCGGCGAAATGGTCGCCGTTGCTGGTCTGAACCTGCGCCAGCGCGAGCTCGTCTTCGTCGAGGACCCGGCCGGGCGCGCCCTGGCGGGGGAATGCGCCGGAATGTCTGCTGGCTTGAGCCACGTGGCGATGCTCGACCGGGGTGCCGTGGCCGTCGGCGCGCGTGTGATGGCGGCCGGGCGCCCACCCTCGGCGCCGTCGGGCTCAGGCCTCCTCGGGCGCGTCCTCGATGGCCTCGGGCGCCCGCTCGACGGCCAGGGCGAGCCGCGCGGCGTGCGCTGGACTCCCGCCCATGCCGAGCCGCCGCACGCCCTCGACCGCGCGCCCATCAGCGACTCACTCCCTTCCGGGGTCCGTGCCATCGACGGATTCCTCACGCTCGGCCGCGGCCAGCGCGTCGGCATCTTTGCCGGTTCCGGCGTCGGCAAGAGCACCCTCCTCGGCATGCTTGCGCGCGGGACGGCGGCCAGCCGCACCGTCATCGCCCTCATCGGCGAACGCGGCCGCGAGGTGCGCGACTTCATCGAGCACGACCTCGGGCTCGACGCCCTCCGCAACTGCGTGGTCGTCGCGTCCACGGGCGACAATCCCGCGGCGATGCGCCTCGCCGCCGCGCGTACCGCTACGGCCATCGCCGAGTCATTTCGCGACGACGGACACGACGTCCTCCTCCTCTTCGACAGCCTCACGCGCGTCGCCATGGCGCAGCGCGAGGTCGGCCTGGCCGCCGGTGAGCCGCCCGCCACGCGGGGGTACCCGCCGTCCGTGTTCTCGCTCCTCCCCCACCTCATGGAGCGCGCCGGGCCGTCGGCAAACGGCAGCATCACGGCCCTCTACACCATCCTTGTCGACGGCGACGACATGGACGAGCCGATCGCCGACATCTCGCGCGCGACACTCGACGGGCACGTGGTGCTGCGCCGTTCCCTCGCCAGCGCCGGCCACTATCCGCCCATCGACGTCCTGCAGAGCGTCTCGCGCCTGATGTCGCGCGTCGCCGCGCCCGGTCACAGCGAAGCGGCGCGCGTGGTTCGTGGCCTGCTGGCCGCCCACGAAGAGGCCCGCGACCTGATCGCCATCGGCGCGTACGTCCCGGGCGCCGACGCTCTCGTCGACCGGGCCGTGGGCCTCATGCCCGCGATCAACGCCTTCCTGCGGCAGCCTCCCGGCGAAGTGACCGGCTTCGCCACGGCGGTCGCTCGACTTGTGTCCCTCGAGTCTGGTGAGCCAGCCCAGTTGGAGGGGGAGTATTTCGATGAGCCTGGATCCGAAACGGTTGCGGCGCCTGGTGAAGCAGCGTGAGCGCCTCGAACACGTGCAGGAAGGTGTCCTCGCGGCCGCCACGCGCCTCCACACCGAACGCGCGCGGGCCCTTGACGCGGTGCGCGCGGAGCGGTTCGCCCTCTTCGATGAGGGGCTTGCGTCCGCTGGCGCCGTCGATCCCGAAGCTCTCGCCTCGGCTTCGGCGTACATCGTGCGGCTCGAACGCGACATCGAAATGCGACGGGCTGCGCTCGCCCACTCTGCCGCCCAGGTCGAAGCCGAACGGCTGCGCCTGCTCGAGCGGCGCCGCGACCGCAAGGCCATGGAGTTCCTGCTCGACCGCCAGCTGGCTGAGCACCGCCGCCTCCAGCTGCGCGCCACAGGGATCGTCCTCGACGAACTCGCCTCGAACCGCTGGCTCGCCAGCCAGACCTGACCCCACCACCCGCCATGGAGGCCATTCATGAACCTCGGTCCACTCGGCGACTCCACGATAGCGACGGCCCAGGAGTGGCTGCATGGCCTCTCCCGCCGCCAGCAGGCCATCAGCACCAACATCGCCAACATCGACACCCCGGGCTACCACGCCCAGGACGTGCCCTTCGAGACCGAGATGCGGCGGGCCCTGGGCGGCGGCTCGGCGCGCCTGCTGACTACCGACCCGCGCCACATGGCCGTGGGCGCCTCCGGGGGCACGGGCCTCGGCGTCCAGCAGGCCCAGTTGCTCACGTCGCAGCGCCAGGACGGCAACGACGTCGACATCGACCAGGAGATGGTCAAGCTCTCAGAAACGCAGATGCAGTACCAGGCCGCTGCCAGTGCTCTGAGCATGAAGCTCGAAACCATCCGCACCGTCCTTCGCAACAGCTAGGAGAACCGCCATGGGACTGCTGAAAGCTATCGCTGCAACCACATCCGGGCTCGCCGCCCAACGTGTCCGCATGGACACCATCAGCGGCAACGTCGCCAACATCGACACCACCAAGACGCCGGACGGCTCAGGGCCCTACCGCCGCCACGTCGTGCGCTTTGCAGCAGCCGAAGGAGCTTTGCCGTTCTCCCAGGTGGTGCAGCGCTTCACCGGCGGCGCACAGACCGGCGTCGTGCTGACCAGCGTCCAGACCGACACCACCACCCAGACGCGCCGCGAGTACGACCCCGCCCACCCGGATGCCGACGCGGACGGATTCGTCCAGCTCCCGAACGTCGACCTCGTGACGGAGATGACCGACCTCACCTCCGCAAACCGCTCCTACCAGGCGAACGTCACCGTCCTCAACGCCGTGAAGCAGATGGCCCTCAGGGCCCTCGACATCGGGAATAGGTAGTTCGCCCCGGCCACGTACACGTCAGGAGAGTGCAGTCATGACGATCACACCGATTCAGGGCGCCGCCGCCCTCACCCAGACTGGGACAGGTGCGGCGAAACCGGCCGCCGGGTTCGCCGACATGCTGGGGCAGGCCCTTGGCCAGCTCCAGTCCATCAGCGATTCCGCCAATCAGAAGGTGGGGGCAATGGCCAGTGGCCAGGACGTCGACATCCACGACGTCATGATCGCGCTCGAAACCGAGAGCATGGCCACGAACCTCGCCACCACCGTCCGCAACAAGGCCGTCGAGGCCTACCAGGAAGTCTTCAGGATGCAGATGTAATGGGACTGACGGTTGTAAGCATTGCTGAGAGCCTCTTCCCGCTGGCCGCGAACGCGGCCCAGGCGGTGAGCAACGGCTCACTCGGCGGCAACTTCGCCAGCCTCCTCGCGGGCCTCCTCGGCGGCGGCAGCGGCGCAGGTACCGATGCCCAGGGCGAGGGCGCCGCAGCAGCCTCCCTGGCCGATCCCGCCTCGACGCTCTCCACGCCGGGCAAGCACGCTCCCGGCGCGCCAGGGGACGACGTCTCGATGTCGATGCTCGCGGCGCTGTTTGCGCAACTCACAGGCCCGACCGGTCAAATGCCGGCGCTCCCGCCCGGCCAGGCCCAGCGGTCGCTCGACGGCAAAGTTGCGCAATTGGCGGACGGGCATGGCGGCCCGGCCGCGAACTCCACGCCTGCCGGCCTGGCGAGCCTTCTCGCGGAAGTCCAGGACATGCTCGCCGGGCATATGCCAACCCCTCCCGGCGGCATCCCGTCGTCGGCGGAGCCCGCCGGCGCTCCTTTTGCAGACCAGGCCAGTGACGCCGCCGTCCCGGCGCTTCCGCTCCCGGCCGTGCCCACCGAGGCGGGCCCCCCACTTGTGACAAGGCCCATCGACGCTGCCCTGCCAACACTCGACCCCGCGTGGCGCGAGGCCCTCGCCGGCCTGCAGGCCGTGAACCACGACGAGACGGGCCTGGGCCTGGGCCTGGCGAACGTGGTCCCGAAAACCCCTGCGGCCACCGGGCCTGCGGCCGCCACAACCACGCCGCAGACGCTTCCGCCCACGGAAGCGGACCCCCTGCCGTCGCCCGGCGCCAACCTGGCGCCGCCCGGCCCGGCGCCCAGCCCGGACCAGGTAAGCGTGGCCCGCTTCGACGGAGACGCTCAGACGAACGCGGAAGCCCCGCGTCTCGAGTCGGCCGGCAAGCCGGAAAGCGCTTCCGGCGCGGCCCTGTCTGCCTCTGCAGCGGGGGACGCCGGCAAGCCTCCCGTCGAACTCGCCACGTCGCCTGCGGCCACCGAGCAGTTGCCCGTCGCCGGGCGCTTCATGGACTTTCCGCCTGCTGTCCGCCAGGTCGCACGGGCGCTGGTTGAGCGCCTGTCGCGCGGCGGCGGCGAGGCACAGGTGCGGCTCGACCCGCCCGAGCTCGGCGAGGTCACCATCCACGTCAAGCTCCACGGTGGGCAGGTCGAAGTCGAGGTCCGGGCAGAGCGCCCCGAAGCCGCGCAACTCCTCCGCGAGCACGCCAACGACCTTTCGAGCCTGCTCTCGCGCCACGGCATGGAATTGCACGTTGACGTCCAGTCGGGCGGCGCCTGGGGGCAGCATCGGCGACCCCACCAGGATGGCGACGCGGCCACCGGGCGTCAGCGTCCAGTCGCGGGCCAGTTCGCGGATCTCCTCGGCATCGGGCCGGCGGTGTCCGCGGCAGACCTCGGCAGCCGCTTGCGCGCCGCCTACAACCCCGACGGCATTCACCTCTACAGGATCTAGGAGCGACCGCCATGGCCCAGACCATCAACCCCGTCACTGGCCTGCAAAACTCCACCTACGCGCCCAAGAAGGCGGCGAGCGCCGACCTGGGCCAGGTCGACTTCATGAAGTTGATCATTGCCCAGATGCAGAACCAGAACCCCCTGGAGCCGCAGAAAGACTCCGACTTCATGGCTCAAATGGCCCAGTTCGAGGCGCTGAACCAGATGAAAGCGGTCGCCTCGGGCATGAAGGCACTCCAGGGTATGACCGAGCTCACCAGTGCCTCGTCCCTGATTGGCCGCACGGTCGTTGGCAGGCAGGTCGACGCGACCGGGGTCATGCGCGACATGGTGAGCCGCGAGTTGTTCGGCGCCTCCTACAGCTCGCTCCCAGGCCAGACCCGCGCGGCCGTCAACAGCGACCCCCGCGTCGCCCAGGCGATCAGCGACGCGCCCAACGCCGGGGCGGACGTCGGCGGCAAGGTCGACCGCGTGGCTGTCGGCCCGGATGGCATCCCGATGCTCCTCGTCGGCGGCAAAGTCGTGGACATGTTCACCGTGGCTGAGGTGCGCTGACATGCGCGTCGACGACGTCGCGGCCGCTGCACGTGCAGCCCAGGGAGCGCCCCTTCCCCCTGCCCGGACGCCAGCTGCCGGGGCCGGTTCGTTTGCCGACACCCTGAAATCCGCTGGCGGCGACGTGCAACTGAGCCGCCATGCCCAGAAGCGCGTCGACCGCCGTGACCTCAACCTGGATGCCGGCCGCATGGAACGCCTCAGCACCGCCATCGCCAGCGCCGCCCAGAAGGGTGCGCGCAACACCGTTGTGATGCTCGACGGCCTCGCCGTCGTCGTGAACGTACGCGACCGCACGGTCGTTACCGCCATGGACACGGCGGTGAAAGAAGGGGGGCATCAACGCGTCTTTACCAACGTCGACTCCGTCGTCATCGCCTGAGCGGGACGGCGTCTCGAATACAAACGGCCGGACCGCATCGACGGAAGGCCTCAACCAGCACAGCGGCGGATAGCTCCGCCAGGAAAGGGACCAACCAGCCATGATGCGAGCACTCTTCTCCGCAATTTCTGGTATGCGGAACCACATGTCGTACATGGACGTGATCGGCAACAACATCGCCAACGTCAACACGGTCGCCTACAAGTCGAGCCGCGTGACCTTCCAGGACATCCTCGGCCAAACGCTCAAGGGCGCCAGCTCCCCCCAGAACGGCCGCGGCGGCACCAACCCCGCCCAGATCGGCCTCGGCATGAACCTTGGTGGGATCGACACGATCATGACCCAGGGCTCCCTCCAGTCGACGGGAAAGCTCACCGACTTCGCCGTCCAGGGCGACGGCTTCTTCGTCGTCGGCGATGGTCAGCGCAACTACTACACCCGTGATGGTGCCTTCGACATCGGTGTCGACGGTGGCCTCGTCAACCCCGTAACCGGCCTCCGCGTTATGGGCTGGACGGCCGACAGCCGTGGCGTGGTCGACACCCAGACCGCGATGCAGGCACTCGAAATCCCGTTCGGCACGCGCATCAGCGCCCAGCCGTCCAACCAGCTCTCGTTCTCGGGCAACCTCGACGCGTCCGTGCCAACCGGCGGCACGGTGAACACCACCGCCACCGTGTACGACTCGCTGGGCAACCCCAACACCGTGAAGATCACCTTCACGAAGATGGCCGCCACGGTCGGCGGGCCCAGCTACTGGGCCGTGCGAAACAGCGCCTCGAGCGCAACCATCACGAACACGCTTGGAGCAGGCAGCTCCATCACCGGCGCGCCGAACGACCTGCGGCCGGGGAGCTGGGCAATCAACCTGACTGCTGGCGGGAGCCTCTCCGCCGTCTTCACTCCCCAGACCTTCACGCCGCCAGCCACCTGGGCTGCCGGCCCGCCGGAAACGGCCGTCACCGGGACCGTCGCCGCCGGAGGCACTAACACCACGCTCATCCCTGGCCTGACGATTGTCGCGCCCGCGGTCCTCGCTCCGGGCACGGCCACCGTGGCCATCGAAAGTGCGACGCTCCCGGTCGAGTTCGACTCGGCTGGCCAGTTCATGACCACCAACGTCATGCCCACGGCGATACTCACCAACAACAACGGCTCCAACTCGCCCCAGACCGTGACGCTCAACATTTCGAAGTTCAGCCAGTTCGCGGGCCAGAGCCAGGTCAACCTCACCGCCCAGGACGGTTTCCCGGCGGGCGCCCTCGTCAGCTTTGCCGTGGGCAGCTCGGGTGAGATTTCCGGCATCTACTCGAACGGCTCGAACCGCGTCATCGGCCAACTCGCCCTCGCGAGCTTCGTCAACCCTGGTGGCCTACAGCGCGCCGGCCAGAACCTCTGGAACTCCAGCTCGAACTCTGGCGACGCCATCGTGGGCACGCCGAACTCGAACGGCCGCGGCGCCGTCAGCACAGGCTCGCTCGAAACCTCGAACGTCGACCTCGCCCAGCAGTTCACCAACGTCATCATCGCCCAGCGCGGCTTCCAGTCGTCGTCGCGCGTCGTCACCGCCAGTGACCAGATGCTCCAGGACCTGGTCAACATCATCCGCTAAGGAGGGAGAGGGGCCGGGCGCCTTCATGGCGCCCGGCCGCCGCCCATGATCTCCGTCTCCCGCCTGAACCGCTTCGCCGTGCTCGCCATCCTTCCGTTGATGGCCGTGGCGATTCTCGCTTTCTCGCGCACAGGCAACTCGCGTGCGAAGGTCCAGCCCCCGCGCGAAGGGGTGCTCGTCGTCGCCAGCCTGCGCGGCGAAAACCTCGTGATCCGCGACCTGCAGGTGGGAGGGCCCGCGTCCATGCTCGCGCTCTCCGGGCCACCCCACGAGCTCCTCGCCGCCGGCGGGCGCCTCTACGCTACCCTTGGCCGCGGAAACGCCGTTCTCGAAGTCGAACCCGGCGCTCCTGCTGTCCTGCGCTCACTCCCACTCGACGGCGAGCCCCACGGCCTCGCTCTGTCGGGCCAGGACATCCTCGTCACACTGGACCGCGCCCGCGCCCTCGTAACCGTCGATCGGGCCACGTTCGCCGAGACTGGCCGCCTGGACGTCGGCGACACCCCCCACATGGTCGCTGTGCAGGCGGGCCAGGCCTACGTCGTTCTCTCGCGCGAGGACAGGCTGGCCGTGGCCGGGAGTACCGCCTCCGTCCCGACCGGGAGCCTTCCGGAGAGCCTGGCAATCGCCGGCGGCTTCGTGGTCACGGGCGACCATGACGCCCGGCAACTCAGCCTCTTCGACGCCGCGACGCTCGTCCCGCTCGGCGCCGTCCGGCTGGGCGGCTCGCCGGTGCGTGTCGTCTCGGTCGACGCCACCCACGTCCTCGTCTCATTGGGCGACACTTCCGAAGTCGTCGTTGTCGACCTCGAGGCAAAAGAGGTCACCCGGCGCCTCGGGGTGAAACCGCACCCGGACGGTATCTGCTTCAGCCCGTCCGGCGAGTACGTGGCGATCGTTTCCAACGCCGAAGACGCGGTGGAGGTGTTCGAGGTCCGCTACTGGCGCCTGGCGCTCACGCTCCAGGCCGGCGCCGGTCCCGGCGCATGCGCCTGGCTGCCGAACCATTGACCGCCTTCCGGCCGGTTGGGCACGATGGAGGCCGTACTTCCGTTGCCCGCGAGTGTCCCCTCATGAGCCTCGCCCTTTGCAAGGTCGGGAGCCGGCTCTCCCGTTGCTCCAACCTGTCGTTGGACACGTGCCAGTATTGCGGGCGGCCCTTCTGCGCCGCGCATACGTTCTTTCGCGAAGGCCACGAGGCGGTCTGCACGACCAGAGGTTGCCAGCGCAAGCAGGAAGACCTCATGGCGCACCACGGCTACCGCACCCGCGTGCTGCAGCGAAACGGCGTCGGGCTCTGCGGCGTGGAAGAGTGCGAGCCTCATCCCCGGCTGGAATGCTCCCTCTGCCAGGGCCACTTCTGCGAGCGCCACGTCAGCGAGCGCTACTACCCGTTCCGGGACGGCCTGGTCCGCATCGAACGGCCGGTGAGCATCTGTCAGTGGTGCTGGGCCCGCCGCAAAATCTGGCGGCGCTGAGCCTCAGCGCCCGGCCGCCGAGGCGGCACCGCGCCAGACAACCACGATCACCAGCCGCCGGAACCGGAAGAGCCGCCACGACCGCACCGGCCGCGCCTCGCTGGCCAGGAGCGTGTGCCACTCGGCGCGCCGGCGTGCCCGGGTGAGGCGAGCCTCGTGCGCCTGCATCCCCCGCTCGTAGTGCCCGGCAGGGTCGTTCAGCACGGCATTCTCCTAACTGATACATGGCTATGAGAAGGTTAGAATGCAGACTAGCGCTGCTCCCACTAACCTGTCAAGATCAGACGACAGGTTAGTGATGACCGAGGAACACCCCGGACACCCCGAGTTCGACTTCAGCGGCGGCGCCCTCTGTCTCGACTTCTGCAACACCGCCTCGACGCATGTGCCGCTGGTCAATGAGCGCCTCGTCGACTATGCGGCGCTCCTCGAGTGGGGCGCGCAGGCCGGTGTGCTTGACGAGCGCACGCGCGGCGGGCTCGAGGCGGCCGCCATCCGGGAGCCTTCGGCAGCTGCCGAAGCCCTCGCCGGCGCCCGCGAGTTCCGCCTGGCCCTCTACGAGCTCTTTTCCGCGGCGGCAGCCGGCCGGCATGGCCCACCCATCGCCCTGGAGACCCTCGACCGCACGCTGCATCGCGCGCTCGGGCACCTGCATCTCGTGCCGTCGGCCCCCGGGTATGCCTGGCAGTGGGACCTGGTGCGCGGCGGGCTCGATCGCTTCCTCGCTCCCGTCGCGGCGTCTGCAGCCCTCGTGCTCACCTCCCCCGAGAGGCTGGCGCGCGTGCGCGTCTGTGATGCTGAGACCTGCCAGTGGACCTTTCTCGACCGCAGCCGCAACGGCCGCCGGCGCTGGTGCGACATGAGTTCCTGCGGAAACCGCGCCAAGGCGAAGCGCCACTACGAGCGCACCCGCGCTGCCAGCGGGGCAGATCGGCCGTCCCCCGGGTAGGATAGGCCCCACTACGGACGCCTCATCTTCCTCCGCGCCGCCCGTCACCCTCGCCGCCATCCGCGACGCGCGCGAGGCGCTCGCCGGGTCCATCCGCCTCACTCCCTGCTGGCCGTCCCAGACGCTGACCGAACTGGCCGGTGTTCCCGTGTCGTTCAAGTGCGAGCACATGCAGCGCACCGGCTCGTTCAAAATCCGCGGCGCGACCAACGTGGTCCGCCAGCTTCCCCCCGCGGACCGCGCTCGTGGGCTCGTCGCTGCCAGCGCCGGGAACCATGCCCAGGGCGTCGCGCTCGCAGGCACGACCGCCGGGATCGACGTGACCGTCGTGATGCCCACGACGGCGCCGCTCGCGAAGGCGAACGCTGCCCGCGGCTACGGTGCTCACGTCGTCCTCCACGGGGGCTCGCTCGACGAGGCGCGAGCGGAGGCCATGGTCATCGCGCAACGCGAAGGCCGTCTCTACATCCCGCCGTTCGACAACGAAGCCGTCATCGCCGGCCAGGGCACGGTCGGGCTCGAAATCCTCGAGCAGCAGCCGGGCGTGACCGAGGTCCTGGTCCCGGCGGGCGGCGGCGGCCTGCTCGCGGGCGTCGCGATGGCCATCAAGGAGACGAACCCGCGCGTACGCGTCGTCGGCGTCCAGGCCGCCGCGATGGACGGCATTTGCCGCTCGCACGCCGAGGGCCATCCCGTCGCCGTCCCGCCCGCCCGCACGATCGCCGACGGCGCCGCCGTCGCGGGCCCGTCCGAGCGCACTTTTCGCCTCATCGAACGCTACGTGGACGACCTGCTCGCCGTGCCGGACGACGCCATCGCGCACGCCATTGTCATGCTCATCGAACGCTCGAAGTTCATTGTCGAAGGCGCAGGCGCGCTCGCCGTGGCCGCCCTCCACAGCGGCGCCTATCGTCCACGGGGTGCGGCGGTGGCCGTGCTCTCCGGCGGCAATATCGACATCAACCTGCTCGGTTCGATTGTGCGCCGCGGCCTCGTGGACGCGGGCCGCTACCGCCATCTCTCCATAGAAGTCTCGGACACGCCTGGTCAGCTCGCCCTGGTGACGCAGGTCATTGGCGGCGCTGGCGGGAACGTCCTCGAAGTCGACCACAACCGCGAGGCGCCGGGCATGCCCATCGGCGTAGCTGTTCTCGACCTCCTCCTCGAGATCAACGGCCCGGCGCATTTCGACGCCATCGTCCGCACGCTGCGGGAGCACGGCCTGCGGGGCGTCCCGGGGAGTTCGGCCCGCCTCGCGACCGAGGACGCTCGCAGCCGCCACGCGCACTGAGAACGCTACTTCCGGCGGGCTGTCCCGGGGCCCGGCTCGGCCCGGCGCTTGTTTCTCAGCAGCACCACGTCCAGCACGAGCAGCACGGCTGTCCCCGCGGCAGCGAACGACGCCAGGCGCACCACGCGCCGCAAGAGCCGCCCGACGGCGCGGACAATGCGCAGGGCCAGGCGTCCGAGAAAGATCATGGCGCCCTCAGACGATCTGCCCGCCGTCCATGATGAGCGTCTGCCCCGTCGTGAACGACGACGCCCGGCTGGCGAAGTAGACGACCGCGCCCGCCATCTCGTCGGGGAGCCCGATGCGCCGCAGCGCGCTCTGCGTGGTCGCCCCCTTGAGGATATTTTCGTTCTCCCAGAGTGCGCGCGAGAACTCCGTCTTGATCAGCCCGGGCGCGATCCCGTTCACGCGAATGCCGTCGACGCCCCACTGCTTCGCACACACCTGGGTGACCATGATCACGGCCGCCTTCGAGATGGAGTAGCCGCCAATCACGTCCGAGGCGCGGTAGCCCCCGCCTGAGCTGACGTTGACGATCGCGCCACCCTGCCCGTGCTCGAGCATCGCTTCGCGCGCCATCTTGCTGAGGAAGAACAGCGACTTGACGTTCGTGTTCATGATCGCGTCCCACGCGCGCTCGTCAATGTTCTGCACGGGCCCGAAGACGGGGTTCGTGGCCGCGTTGTTCACGAGGATGTCGACCCGACCGAGCTGGCGCTTCGTTTCGTCGACGAGGTTCTGCAGCGCCGGGATCTCGCGCACGTTCGTCGGCACGGCGATGCCGCGACGGCCCGTGGCCCGCACGGCCGACACACTCTCTTCGAGGGCCTCGGGCTTGCGCGCGGCCACGCAGACGTCAGCGCCGGCCTCGGCGAGCGCGATAGCAATGGAGCGCCCGATGCCGCGGCTCCCCCCGGTCACAATCGCTACCTTCCCGGAAAGCGAGAAATCAGCCACGGCCATGCCCGTCCTCCTCGCAGCCGGTCCGGGGCTGCGCATGCAGCGATTCTACCCGAGCCGCCCCAACGGGCATGCTCCGCGCCTTCCGTGCCGTACACTGCGCCGAACGCCGCAGGAGGCCCCTTCCATGCTCGCCGACTCGCTCACCGACCTGCTCCCCCGCCTGGCGGAGCGCGAAGCCCGCGACCCTGAGTCCTACCCCGCCGAAAGCGTCGCCGACCTGAAGGCGTGCGGGTTCTTCGGCGCCCCCTTCTCACCCGCCCTCGGGGGTGTCGGCGCCACGCTCGCCGATTGTGTGCTCGCGATCGAGCAGCTCGCGACCGCGACTCCGTCCCTCGCGCTCATGGCCTCGATGCCGCTCGGGCTCGCCGGGAGTTTCTACGGCGCCGGCGCCGGCGTCGCACCAGCCGCCCACCGCGCGTCCTGGGCCGAGCAGATCGATCGCGCAGCGGCGGCCTACCGTGCGGGCGACCTCTTCGCAGCCTGCAACTCCGAAAAGGGCGCCGGGGGTTCCCTGGACGCCACCCGGACGCTCGCCGCGAAAGACGGCGCTGGCCGCTGGCTCATCACCGGCGAGAAGATCCTCGCGTCTTCCGGGAAGCACGCGGACTGGTTCTATTCCACCGCCAAAGTGGACCCGGCCGAACTCCCCGGCGCCGGCGTCGTCGAGTTCTTCCTCGTCAGCCCCCGGGCGCCCGGCGTCGAGATCCTCGACGACTGGGATGGCTTCGGCATGCGCTCCTCCGAGAGCCAGACCGTCCGCTACACGCAGGCGCCGGCCCAGGAACTCCTGGGCTTTCCCGACTTCATCGCAACGGTGCAGCCGCTGCAGTACTTCTTCTGTCTCTTCGCCGCCATCCCGCTTGGGTGCGCCCACTCGATCCTCCGCGCGCTCGGCACGCCGGCGCCGTCATCTCCAGCCCTCCGGCTGCGCCTCTCCGAGGCGGCCATGCGCTACGAGGCGATGCGTGCCTATCTGCTGGAGACGGCCCGAGAATGGCGCCCGGCAGCGCCGCCCGCCTACCGCGCCCAGGTACTCCGCACCAAGACCTACGTCACGCAGGAAGCGACAAAGCTCAGCGCGGAGCTCTTTGCGCTCAGTGGCGGCCGCCACTACCGCCGCTCCGGCGCGGTTGCCCGGGCGCTCGCCGACTCGTTCGCCGGCACAGCCCTCCGCCCGCCACTGCCTCTCGGCCTCGACACGCTGGTCGATCAGTTCAGCCTCGGCGAGGCTGAATGAGCGGGCGCGTGGAGCAGAGGCCGCTCGCCAGCGCCACGCTCAGTGGCTGACGAAGCTGCCCTCTGCCGTCTCGAGGTGGTGCACGTCGTTCAGCGAATGCACCGCGCGCACGCCGTGGCCCGCCGCCAGGACGTTGACCGACGTGTGCGCCGGGCGAAAGAACATGTCGTACTGCGTGCCGATGACGTGGCCCACGTAGGCGTTGATGACGCCGCCGTGGCAGGCCACGATGACCCGCTTCCCCTCGTTCTCCGCGAGGATCGACTCGATCGCGTTCACCGTGCGCTTGCGGAACTCGAAGCTTGATTCGGAATACGGGTACACGTCCCAGCGCCGCTCCTGGAGCATGCGGTCCCGGATGCCGAGGAGGAGGCTCTGACCGAGGAACTCCACGGCAGACTTGTCCGCCGGGACATCCCGGAAGACCTCGACCTCGCGCAAGTCGTGCATCACGGTGGGCTGCATCCTGTGGTGGCGTGCGATCTGCACGCCGGTGTCGAAGGCTCGCTTCAGCGGGCTCGCGTACACGGCGTCGACATGTTGCGTCGAAAATCGCAGGCCCACGAGCTCGGCCTGCTGCCGCCCGCGCTCGCTCAGTGGCGGGTCGAACGTGTCGCCCACGGGGCCCCGCTGCGGGTCGGGAATGTACTGCTCACCATGGCGGACCATGATGAGTTGTGTCACGCCCTCGACGCCGGTGAGGAACGCGCGGTCGAATACCATCGGCGGCCGTGCCGGACCGTGTGTCATCGCTTGCTACCCCGAGCCTGGTGAATTGCACTCTACCGCGACTTCCGCTCCCGGGCGTTCATGCCGCGCGGAAACAGTCCGGAGACGTTAGGCTACGCCGACACTGCAGGGGAGGACACTCGTGCCCGATGCGCCTCACGTCTCCGTCATGATCCGCGGCTGGGACGTCCGCGCCAACACGACCGGCGAGATGACGCTCGACGCCGCCCGCCGCGCGGAGGCGCTGGGACTGGACGGCGTGCTCGCGGGCGACCACGTCACCTTCTACGGGTTCGGCCACGACGGCCTCCAGACGCTCACCGCCATCGCCGGCGTAACTTCCCGCATCCAGCTCAAGACAGCCGTCTACCTGCTGCCGCTGCGTCATCCGGTCCCGGTTGCCCTCCAGGTCGCGTCGCTCGACCAGCTCAGCCTCGGCAGGTTCGTCTTCGGCATCGGTATCGGTGGCGAAGACCCGCACGAATTCACGAGTTGCGGCGTGAACCCCCACGTCCGCGGCGCGCGCTGCAACGAAGCACTGCAAATCCTCCCCCGCCTCTGGAGCGAAGACCACGTGAGCTTCAACGGCGTGCACTTCACCCTCGACAACGTGACGCTCCACCCCAGACCGCTGGGGAAAGTCCCGATCTTCGTCGGCGGGCGCAGCGACCGTGCGCTCGTGCGCGCCGGCCGTTACGGCGACGGCTACACCGGCATCTGGCAATCCCTCGACCGCGTCCGCGAGGCCCGCGAGGTCCTCGACCAGGCGTCCGTGGAAGCGGGCCGCCCGGCGGGCACGGTCGAATTCGGGATGCAGTTCTGGACCGGCATCGCTGGCGACCGGGCCTCCGCCCGTCAGATGGTCTCAAAGGCGATGGGCGGCACCTACCGCCTGCCATTCGAGCGCTTCGAGAAGTACACGCCCTACGGCCCCGCCGGGCAGGTGGCGGAGTTCGTCGCGCGCTACGTCGAGGCCGGGTGCCGCCACGTGAACCTGATCCCGGCCCAGGCCACGCTCGAAGAGAACGTCGAACGCGCCGCCGAGGTCCAGCAGGCCCTCCGCTCCTTCTTCCGGGGCTGACTCAGGCTGCGGAGGCGCGGTGCTGGGGAGGCGTCGTGCCCACCACGGACGCGGCGTTCATCTGCACGGCCGCGCGGCCGAAGTCCCGCACCGCCTCCTGCAACTCGCGCGCCCGCACAGGCTGGGTGAGGAACACACAGGCGCCGAGCCGGTAGCTCGAAACCACCTGGCGGTCGGACACGGGCTCGCTCAGCATCGCCACGGGCACCCGCTCCAGCCAGCGCCGGTGCCGGATTTCGCCCAGGAGCTCCAGCCCGGTCATGCCCGGCAACTCGAGCGCTGTGAAGAGCATCGACGGCGCGAGCCGCCGTTCCTCCAGCAACTGCAGCGCCGCTTCCCCGCTGGCGGCCTCGATGACTTCTGCCCCGGGACTCGCTCCCTGCAACTGGCGCACCGTCTGCTCGCGCATCCCCGCAAGCCCGTCGACGACGACAAAGATCTTCTGCATGGCCCATCACCGCTGCCCTGGTCTGCCATGAGTGTCGGCACACGGCGCACTGGACTTTAACCCGGTGTCAACCTGCTGGACTCCCCTCGCCCGTGGGCCGGAACTGCACGAGCGTCACTTCGGGAGTCACGTCGACGAACGCAGCCTCGACCGTCATCCCGCAGCGCACCGAGTCCGGATCGCAGCCGATGATGTTCGCGGTCATGTGCGGTCCTTCCCCCAGCTCCACGATGGCGATCACGTACGGCCCTTCTGCCGCCCACTGCGGAGCCGTAGGCCGCCGTGCCACCGTGTACGAGTAGACCGTCCCGCGCCCCGAGACCTCGGTCCACTCCAGCTCGTCGTCTGTCCCGAAGGGTGACACGAGCCGCGGGTAGAACACGTACTTGCCCGTCTTCTTCGACCGCTGGATGACGAGCCGGTGACCCTGGGCCGCATCCCAGAAGGGTTGGGACACCGCGGACGGAGCCGGCAGTGGCCTGGTGTACGGCGCGGCCGGCGCCGGCGGGGGCGTGCTCTCGGCGTCCGTCATCGTTCTCTCCCGAGGATCAGCGACACCTGGTCGCTCATGATTCCGCCGTTGCCGTTGACGAACGCGAGCTGGCACTTCTTCACCTGCCGCCCGTGCGCCCGGCCCATGACCTGGCGGGCGGCCTCCGTGACGTGCGACATGCCGCCCGCCGTGCCCGCCTGCCCGAACGAGAGCTGTCCCCCGTGCGGGTTGAGCGGAAAGTCGCCGTCGAACTGCAGGTTGTGCTCGTCCACAAAGCGCCCGCCCTGGCCCTTCTTCGCGAAGCCGGCGTCTTCGAGCGAGAGCAGGACCGTGATGGTGTAGCAGTCGTAGATGCTCGCCACGTCCAGGTCCTTGCGCCGCACGCCCGCCATCTTGAAGGCAGCGTCGGCCGACGCCTTGATCGCCGTGTTGGTCAGGCTTGGGGCGAAGGTGACACTCTTGTGCGTCGTGTGCTCCCCCGCGCCGAGGACGTAGGCCGCCGGCTGCTTCATGCGTTTCGCTTTTCTCGCGCTGGTCACGACCACGGCCGCCGCCCCGGCGACCGGCATCACGATCTCCAGCATGTGCAGCGGGTCCACCACCACTGGCGAATTCAGCACGTCCTCCACGGTGATGGGCTGGCCGAAGAACAGCGCCTGGGGGTTGTGGCAGGCGTTGTAGCGCTGCGCCACCGCGATCCTCGCGAGTTGCTCGGGCGTCACCCCGTACTCGTACCGGTAGCGGTTGGCGATCATCGCGTAGCCGTAGTTCGCGCCGATTGCGCCATAGGGCGTGTCGAACTCGGCCGCCGGCGTCCGGTCCACGAGCCGGCCCGAGAAGCCGCTGTTCGCCGTGCGCTTCGGCCCCTCGGTTGTGCGGCGCTCGCGGCGCGTGGCCGTCGTGCACACCACCGTCTCGCAGAGCCCGGCGGCGATGGCGGCCGCGGCACGTACGACCATGCCAGCGCCCGTTGCCCCGCCAAGGTCCACCACCTCCGAGAACTTTGCGTCCAGGCCGAGGTACTCGACGATCGTCGCGGGCGCCATGAAGGGCGCCTCCGCAAAGCTCTCGACGACAATGCCGTCGACATCGCCCATTTCGAGCCCGGCGTCGGCGATCGCGTCACCGGCGACCTGGGCGAGCATCCCGAGCGTCGTCGCCCCCTCGGTATAGCGCGACGGCTTGAATTCGCCGACACCGACAATCGCGGCCTTGCCCCGGAGCGTCATTGCGCCCTCCTTCCGCCAGTCAGGCCGGAACTGTACCCCGAACGGGCCGGCCGCGTCGCGCCTACCAGCGCTGACCGGCCGGGGCCGGCTTGTCGGGCGCCGACTTCGTCATGTGGGCCGCCGACGAGCCCGCGCGCCAGGGCCAGCTCTCGCCGTCGGGGGCGAAGCGGCCGGGCGCGGCCGTGGCAAGCGCGGCTGCCATCTCGAGTGCGCGCCTGGCTCCGGCCGCGTCGTGCACCCGGAAGATGCGCGCACCCTGCGCGTACGCCAGGGCCGAGGCGACGTGCGTCTCGAGGTCCCGGTCTGCCGGGGACCGGCCCGTCACGCTCCCGATGAAGTTCTTGCGCGAGTGCGCGAGCAGGATCGGCTGGCCGAGCGTGGTGAGCTCGCCCAGCCGCCGGAGCACCTGCAGGTCTTCGTCGTGGCTCTTGCCAAAGGCGACGCCCGGGTCGACAGCGATACGGGCCCGCTCCATGCCCGCCTCCTCCAGCCGGGCGAGGCGTGCCCACATCCACGCGATCGTCTCCGCGACCACGTCGAGGTATTCGGGCGGCGTGTCCGGGCGGCGCTTCGGCACGCTGAAGCTGTAGTTCAGAACGTATCCGGCGCCTGCTGCTGCCGCTTCCTGCGCGGCGCCCAGGCCCAGCGTCAGGCCGCTGATGTCGTTGATGACCTCGGCGCCCTCGTCCAGCGCGGCCCGGGCTACGAGCGCCTTGTACGTGTCCGCGGAGACGATGTGCCCTTCGCGGGCAAGCGCGCGCACCACCGGTGCGACGAGGCGCGCCTCCGCTTCCGCGTCGAGCACCGGGCGGTCGGCGCGCGCAGTTTCGCCGCCGACGTCCACGATCGCCGCCCCGGCCTCGCGCAACTCTTCCGCGCGGCGCAGCGCTGCACCCAGGTCGGCGCCCACCCCGTCGCCCGAAAACGAGTCCTCCGTGAGGTTCACGATGCCCATGACGTGCGGCACGTCGAGTGGAAGCGCGCGCGTGCGCAGCTCCCACACCGCCACCGGCTCCAGGTAGCGCCGCAGAGGCGTGGCGACATCGCTCCCGGCGCCCTCCAGTGAAGTGGCCAGGCGCGCCAGCCCTTCGCCGCTGGCCACGACCCGCACGAGCCCATCCCACGCACCAACGTCGAGGCCCAGGTCGGATGCGGCCAGGGCCACGCGCTCTTCGTCGAGAGCCGCGAGCACGACGTGCGGCGCACCAGGGTCGGCCGCCAGTTGGGCTGGCGCCGGCGGGATAACACGCAGCGGCGCATTCACCGGCCCGCGCCCCCGAGGGCCTCGATCAGCCGACGGGACTGCCACAGATGCTCCAGGTCGTGCCGGTACAGCTCGCGCACGATCTCCTGGATGGTTATCTCGCCCCGGTACGGGTGCACCCCTTTCCGCTCCCAGTCGCGCTCGGAGAGGTCCCAGAGCCAGTAGCTGGTGTGGCGCCGGAGGTAATGGAACTCCTCCAGCACCGTGTCTTTGTCTTCGTCCTGGTAGTCGTCCCGCAGGGGGATGTCGTCCACGTCCACGTGCGGGATGGCGCCGCCGCGCGTCGAAAGAATCGCCTCGAACTGGCCGAGCACCCCGCGCTCGACGTTGCGCAGGTGCACGGCAATGGCCAGGAGGCACCAGCCGTCGTCCGGAGCTGCCGCTGGCTCGATCAGCTCGCGCTTGCGCAGCCCATAGAAGGATTGCCGCAACTCACCCGCGGCCTCGTTCAGTGCCTTGAGGAGGAAGGAGGGGTCGCTCCCCGCCTGGCGCACGTACTGCACCCGCCGATTGTACGTCACGCCTGCGGGGTCAGGCCCCGAGTCGCCGGGGATCCCTCGCCTACGAAGTGGAAGACGACATGGCCACGGCCAGGGCCGCGGATGAAAAAGGGGTGGCGTCGGCTACGGGTCCTCGGCCGCGAGCGCATGAACAGTACCCCGGCCGGTAGGGAGGGTGCCGCCGGTCATGGGGTCGTGATTGGCAGGCAGCTCTGGGCCAGTTCGCCGCTGGCGATTGCCCCCTCCCTGACAGTCGGGGTACTGATCGTGAGGGAGCCACTCGGGCTCCTCGCCGCTCGCCCACACCGAGGTCGCCTGGGCCCCCTCGCCCACGAAGTGGGAGAGGGCGGAGGGTGAGGGTCTGCCGCCCGTCCCGTACACTCGCGCGATGCCGCCTTTCCTGCCTCGAGACGCCGGGTGACCAACCCGCATACCCCCATCCAGGTCTGTACCGCGCTGCCTCCACAGCCGCTTGCGCCCTGCAAGTACCGCTTCCCCGACGCCTCACGTGGGCCGCGCGACCAACCTGTCGCTATGGGCGGCGACTTCGAGCCGGAGACCATCGTGGCGGCCTACCGCCACGGCATCTTCCCGTGGCCGAACGACTACGAAGAGCTGTGCTGGTTCTCCCCCGACCCGCGCGCAATCCTGCCCGTCGGAGCGCTGCACGTCTCCCGGCGCCTGGCACGCGTCATTCGCCAGGGCCGGTTCCGCGTGACGCTGGACGGTGCCTTCGGACGAGTTATCGAAGCGTGCGCTGCGCGCTCCGCCACCTGGATCACTCCCCGGCTGATAGACGGCTATCTGCGCCTTCACCAGCTCGGGTGGGCTCACAGCTTCGAAGTCTGGATGGGCGAGGATGAGCTCGCCGGCGGCCTCTACGGCGTCGGCGTCGGCACGATGTTCGGCGCCGAGTCGATGTTTCACACCGTCAGCGACGCCTCCAAGGTCGCGATGGCCGCCATGATGCAGCACGCTGAGGACGCCGGCTGGACCCTCGTCGACGTCCAGGTACTCACCGAGCACACGAAGAGCATGGGGGCCGTCGAGATTCGCCGCGCCGAATACCTGCGCCGTCTCGCCGCAGCCGTTGGCCCATTCGCCCCCTGACCTTCCGGAGCCTGCACAAGAGTTACGCGGCGTTCATCTTCCGGTGACAGCCGCCCGCTACGGTCGGACTCGCCCGAACCGGCTCCCGCGGGCATCTGCGAACAGGAGGGCTCAGGCCATGCAACCCAACTACGCCACCCTGCGACACCAGTCCCTGGTCCGGACCGTCGCGCCGGAGCCTCTCGCCGAGGCGCGCGATCTGCTGCATCGCGCCGCGAGGCTACCGTATGAAGCTTCCCGCTGCCGTGGCTGGGGACCGCGCTTCCTCGCCTACGCCGAGCAGGCCCGGCGCGCCGTCGTCGACCACGTGCTCGGCGCAGAGCGGAGCGATTCCGCGACCGAGCGGATGCGTCGCACGCAGCCCCGCCTGACTTCCCGCATCCAGCGCCAGGCGCGTGAGCACCAGTCCCTGCTGGTCCGCATCCACGGGCTCGTGGTCGAAGCTGGGCTGCTCTCCATGCCGGACGTGTGGGCTGTCGTGAGGCTGAGCGAGGAAGCGCTGCTGATCGAACGGGACCTCGGCCGCCACCAGGATCGTCTCCTCGACCTCGTGCACGAGGTGACACAGGTCGAGTTGGGGGGCGAGGGGTAGAGGAAAGAAACCGGCCTACCGGGTCAGCCGCTCCACGAACACGTCCATCACGCCGCCGCAGATCTTGTCCTCGCCGTCCGTTGGCTGGGTCAGGTCCACGGTGACGATGCGCGGGCGGCCGGTCTCGAGCGCGTCCATCGCTTCCTGCCAGACTTCCGCTTCGCCGCAGCCGCCCCCAATGGTGCCGAAGAACGTCCCGTCGCGCCGGACAACCATCTTCGCGCCCGCCTTGCGGGGGGTCGAGCCGCGCGTGCGCGCAACGGTGGCGAGGACCACCGCCTCGCCGCGTTCCATCGCCCGGGTGATCTCGCGATAAATCTCTTGTTGCATGCCACTGATCATCACCATCACGGGCCTGGCCCGCAACTGCCGCATGAGTGACAGGCGCGTGCAGCGGCGGGGAAACCCCGAACCGCGCCGCCCACACAGAAACGGCAGATGCGGCCGCGCCAACGGTACCAGTTCGGGAGAGCGAAGGTGGACATCAGGTGGACGGGCGTGGGAGGACGTTGAGTGACGGGCGAGGGCGTCGATTGTGCCGGTGGAGCGAAAGCTCACACACGAGTCCGGCGGGGAGGAAACGCCCGCCCGGGAACAGAGGAGTGCCCATGTTCAAGTCGCGCGCGCGCCGCCTCGCAGGTGTCGCCATTGTCGCCGTCGTCGCCGTCAGTGCCTTTGGCTTCGCCGCAGCCAACACGGTCCCCGGCAGTAACGCCGGTGACGGCGCCGGCTCCATCTCTGGCTTCACCGCCAGCGACGTCCACTACACGCTGAACGCGTCGAACCCGGCGAACCTCGACTCCGTGTCGTTCACGCTCTCGCCGGCCGTCGCCGCGGGCGGCACGGTCAAAGCCAAGGTCACCGGATCGAGCTACACGGCCTGCACCGGCTCCGGGGCGAGCTGGAGCTGTGCCGTGGGCGGGACTGTCGCCGGCGCCAGCTCCCTTTCGATCGTCGCCGCCGACTAACCGGACGGCTCCGAATTCCCACCAGGGGCGGGCGGTCCGTCGGTCACGGTCCGCCCGCCCTTTTTCATGCCCCGCCCGCAGGCTCGTCTTCTTGACGCCCGCCCTCGGCATCAACCCTGCCATTCCGGAGTACCAACGCCGTGATAACCGGGTGAATACAGCCGTCACCCTGTTACCAGCCTGCAACCGCGTCGAAATGTACCGGTGGACTGGCGGCTAGCCGCCAGTCCGGCGCCGAACGCCCCGGAGGCCACGATGTTGCACTGCCTGTGGAGACCGCGAGCCGCCGTCGTTGGCGTCGTTGCTTTGGTGTTTGCCGCGGCGGCCTACGGCTTCGCGAGCGCCAACACCGTGCCCGGTGCCAAAGCCGGTAGCGGCAGCGGCCCGGTGAGCGGTCTTACGGTCTCGGCAATCAAGTACACGCTCGACACGAACAACCCCCAGCAGGTCGCCAATGTCACGTTCACTCTTGCGCCAGCGCCCGCTGCCGCCGCGACCGTGAAGATCAATCTCCTGGCGGCGGGAAGCACCTGGTACGCGTGCACCCTCGCCGGGGGCAACGCCACCTGCACCACGGCCGGCGCCTCCGCGCTCACCGCCGACCAATTGCGCGTGGTCGCGGCGCAATGACCGCCGCAACGTCCACAGGAGGACCACGGCGCCGGTACCTGTTTACGGTCGGTGGCGCGCTCACCATCGTGGTGTTCGTGGCGGCATGGGTTGCCTTCGCGCCCACGCAACTTGGTGGCCAGGCGACCTACGTCGTCGTCAATGGCAACAGCATGGAGCCGAAGTACCACAAGGGTGACCTCGTGATCGCGCGTGAAGCGCCGGCCTACAGCGAGGGCGACATCGTCGTGTACCGCCACGCGGACATTGGCCTCGTCATCCACCGCATCATCGGGCGCGACGGGCAGTACTACGTCTTCAAGGGCGACCACAACTCGTTCGTCGACGGCTATCACCCGGGCAGGTCACGCCTCGTTGGCAAGGCCTGGATCCTCATTCCGGGGGTGGGCGGCTGGCTTGCGCCGCTACGGAGCCCGCTGGCCCTTGCGCTGCTCACGGCGGTCGCCGTCGCCGGGCTTGGGGGCGCTGCCATGGCACGGGCGCCCGCCCGGCGACGGCGCGACGCCGGCCGGCGGCGCCGAAACCCAACCCAACCATCCGGAGGGATCGTCATGGGGACACTCGCACGAAGCTGGCACGACGCCGCGGCCGCACTCGCGCTCGCGGCCTTCGCGCTGCTTGCGCTCACGGTCTTCGCGTTCACGCACCCGCCGAACCGCACGGTCCCCGATGAGACGCCCTACCGCCAGACCGGTACGTTCTCCTATTCCGCCCCGGTGAACGCGGCGTCCGTCTACGACTCGGGGGCCGCGACGACCCGCGAGCCGGTGTTCCGCCGTCTCAGCGACCAGGTCACCTTCGGCTTCAGCTACAGGTTCACGTCGCAGGCGCCGCACTCGGTTGAAGGCACCTACCGGCTCGTGGCCGAGGTGGGCGAAGCCAGCGGTTGGAAGCGCACCATTGACCTGACCCCGGAGACGCCCTTTACGGGCGACAGCTTCGCCGCCGAGGGGACCCTCTCGCTCCTCAGCGTGCAGGAGCTGACGGCCGCCCTCGAACAGCAAACCGGGATCGAACACCCTCAGTACACGCTCGCGGTCTACCCGGAAGTGCATCTCCGCGGCAACGTCGCTCACGAGCCGCTCACCGCCACGTTCTCACCCCGCCTCCCGTTCCGGCTGGACCCGGTCGCGCTCACCCTCGTCGCGCGAAGTGGCGACGAGGTCGACCCCGTCGCCCCGTCCACCGAAGGCCTGGCCAAAGGCTCGCGCGTCGAGGCGAACGCCCTGCCGCTGCTCGTTGTCAGCCTGCCCGTTGAGGTGGCGCGCTTCCTCGGTGTCGCCGGCCTCGCCGCCTGCTTGGTCATCGCTGGCATGCTCTCCGTCGCCGTGGCGCAGAACATGGGCCCCGCCGGAGACGCTGAGCGCAAGGTGCACGCCAAGTACGCGCCCCTCATGGTTTCGTTGCGGGGCGGGTTGCCCAACCCGCGCACGGCCGTCGTCGACGTTGCCAGCGTCGACGACCTGGCGCGCCTCGCCGAACGCGAAGGAGCCGCCATCCTCGAAGACGCCCACGACGGCCACCACGCCTATTTCGTTCACCTCGGGACCGTGACGTACCGCTACGAGCTCCCGGTCATCTCCCGTGGCCGCCAGGAGCACGCGGCGTGAGCCGGCGCACGTTCGCCCGTCTAGTTTGCGGCGGCGTTGGTGTGGTTGCTCTGCTCGTGCTGGCTGTGGCGGCTGCAGCCGCCAACACCGTCCCTGCGACCTACAGGCAGGACGCCACCTTCGCCATCACCGCCAACGACCTGAAGCCCTCCGAGTGCGCTGCGCTGAGCCTCAGCGGGGTGGTTGCCCCCGCAGGTGGGAACAACAGCAACTCTCTGCTGATCCTCGGGACTGCCAGTGGAGAAACCATCAACGCGGGAGGGGGCAACGACTGCGTCGTCGCTGGCGCCGGCAACGACACGGTGGATGGGGGAAGCGGCACGGACGTCCTGCTGGGGGGCCCCGGCAACGACACGCTCCAGGGTGGCACCGGGAATGACTCCCTCTACGGCGGCCCCGGGGCCGACAGTCTCAACGGCGGCCCCAACACCGACTACTGCGACGGCGGCCCCGACGTCGACACCGGCACCAGTTGCGAGACCTCGGTCAACATTCCCTGACGGCCGTCAGCGCCAGCGCGGGTAGCTTCCGAAGACCTTCATGTCAGAGCAGAGGGGACGGATAGCGGCGAGCACCTCGGCGCCGGGCGGCTCGTCCCGGTGCCCTTCGAAATCCACGAGGAACACGTACTCGCCGAACGCCGTCCGCGTCGGGCGGCTCTCGATCTTCGTGCAGTTGATCGTGCGGCTCGCGAACTCGTTCAGTACACCCGCGAGCGAGCCCGGACGATCCTGCGCGAACCAGAACGCGATCGACGTGCGGTCCTGACCGGTCGGCGCCGGGCGGCCTCGTCCCAACACGACGAAGCGCGTGACGTTGTTCGCGCTGTCCTGGATGCCGCGCTCGATCACTTCGCCGCCGTGCAATTCGGCGGCGCGGACGGTGCCGATCGCGGCCGCGTCCCCGTCCCGGCGAACGGCCAGTGCGACCGCCTCCGCCGTGGAGAGTGCGGCCTCCATCTGAGCGTTCGGAAAGCGGGAGCCCATGAACTTTCGGCACTGCCCGAAGACCTGCGGATGGGAGAAGATCACCTTCACGCCAGCGGCTTTCGTGCCCGGCTTCACGATCAGGTTGTGCTCTACGGGCACCACGAGCTCCGCCTGGATCTGGAGGGCCGTGTCGTGAATCAGGATGTCCAGCGTCTCGGCAACGGAGCCGCTGATGGAGTTCTCGATCGCCACGACGCCCGCGTCGGCCTCGCCTGAGTCCACGGCGGCCGCCACCGCGGCATGCGACGGAAATGGGATGTGCGTGGCGCCCGGCGCGTAACGCATGGCAGCTTCTTCGCCAAAGGTCCCCGCCGGGCCGAGGAACGCCAGGCGCATCACGCTACCGCGCTGAGCGCATCGCTGCGGCGCGGGCTGTTTCGCATTCGGACTCGCTCCGCCATCACGTGTCCATGCCGTGCGTGCGGCCGACGAGTGCCTCGCGGAGCATGTCGAGGCTCTCCTTGCGTGTCGCGACGACGAGCGCGTCCCCCGGGCTGAGCCGCGTCTCGCCGCTGGGAATGCGCGGCACCCCGCCCGAGTCCACCACCAGCGAGATGAGCGACTCCGGGGGCAGGAGCACCTCTCGCACCGAGCGTCCCACCGCGGGCGACGTCTCCGGCAAGCGTATCTCCACCAGCTCCAGCCCGCTGTGCATCTGGAGGAGTGGGATCACCTCCGTCATGGGCAGCTCCTGCTCAATCTGCGAGAGCACGACCTGTGTCGCCGAGACCGTTGTCTCGATTCCACGCTTCTTGAAGAGCAGTTCGTTCTTGGGGTTGTTGATGCGCGCGATCGTACGAGGCACCCCCCGCCGCCTCGCGACCTCACAAATCACCAGGTTGTCCTCGTCGTCACCGGTCACGGCCGCGACCAGGTCTGCACGCGCCACGCCTGCGGCGTCCAGCGTCGTCACTTCGCAGCTGTCGCCGTTCATGACGTTGTCGCCGATCTCCTCGATCATCGCGGCGCAGCGGACGGGGTCCCGTTCGATGATGAGCACTTCGTGGTTTTCCTTGATGAGCTCCTGGGCGAGGAAGAAGCCCACTTTCCCGCCACCCGCAACCAGCACATACATCGCTACGTCCTCCGTCCCTGCTCGCTGAGCAGCATGTCGACCATGATCTGCGCGCCGATGCTCGTGGGGCTGAACGTCTCGAGACCCAGCTCCTTGAAGATCTGTTCGCGCACCGGGTCGTAGATCCGGCAGAGCACACGCCGCACGCCGTAGACCTCTTTCGCCATCTGGCTGGCGAAGTAGTTGCGGTTGTCCCCCTGGGTCACGGCCATAAAGGCGTCCATCTCGCGGATGCCCATGCGTTCCAGCACGGGACCGTCCATGCCGTTGCCCACCGCGCGCGAGCCCCGGAAGCTTTCCGGGAGCCGCCGGAAGCTGCCCGCGTTGATATCCAGCACCGTGACGGTGTGGCCGGCCTGGTCGAGGATTCCCGCGATGCGGGCGCCAACCCGGCCGCATCCCATGATCAATACATTCATCGCAAGACCACCCTACTCATGACCGTGCCCGGAAGGCTGCGAGACGCCCTGCCGCACCACCCAAACCTGGCACGAAGCATTCTTCAAGACGAATTCCGCCGTGCGCCCCACCTCGAACGAGCCGATGAGCCGCTTGTACCCGATACCCATGATGATGGCGTCGACGTTGCGGTCGCGCGCCTCGTCGACGATCGCCTGCCCGGCCTCGCGCGCCTGCAGCAACTCGCCCGCGACGTGGTATCCCGATGCGACGGCGATCTCCTCAGCGCGGCGCAACAACTGCTCCCCGCGCCGCGCCTCCGACTCCATTTCCGCGTTCAGCGGCAGTGAGCGGAGCACCTCGATCACGTGCACCACCAGCACCTTGCCCTTGTGGGGCTTTTCCTGCGCGCAGGCAATACCCACAGCTTCGAGGCTGGCCGGAGTGTTGACGATCGGGACGAGGGTGGTGTGCTGGTTCGCCATGGGGGCCTGTAAATCCGCGCCAGTATAGATACGGTGAAAGGCTACCGTCGCGTCAGTCGTCGTCCTGGGCGAACCAGAGCCGCACCAGCCCGTTCAGCACGAGCACCAGCCCTATCCCGATCCCGATGTTCCAGTTGACGCTCTGGCTGAGCGTGAACAGCATCAACGCGATCCCCAGGACGATCGACATGACCGAGAAGATGTAGTTGGCGGTGCGCATCAGGACGGCCATACAGGGCTGTTTCCGCAGGGCATCTTCTCGATGCTACCGCTCGGACGGTGAACAAGGAACCCGTCCACCCTCCCCGCCGGGTCCGGCGGCCTCAGGCAGGCGTCGACGGCCCCCGGCGGCGCCGAGCCAGGCGCATGCCGAGAGCTGCCAGCCCCAGCGGCACTATCAGCCAGATCGCCCCGACCAGCAGGACGGCCCCGGCCGCGCCGAGATAGCGCCCGGCTTCGAGCGACCACTCCCACGCGTCCGCGAAGGCCGCGCCCAGGCTCTTGGGACCGGCGCCGTCCGGCGCCGTCTTTCCCGGCAGCACGGGCGAGAGCGTCACGTCGACCGTCGCCATCTCCGTGAGCCCGTCGAGCACCTTGATCCGCCCCTGGATCTGCTCGATCTGCGCGCGCACGTTGTCCAGCCGGTCCGTCATCGTGAGGATGTCCGGGATCGACTTCGCCTGCTCCAACAGCTTCAGGTATTGCTGTTCCGTGCGTTCGAGGTTGCGCAGCCGGCTCTGAAGGTCCGTGTACTGCTCCGTCACTTCGCTCGAGCGCGAGCTCTCGCCTGCGACCGTCACCCCGTCGAGCGACCGCAGGTCCCCGAGGACGCCCTGGTACTGGTCGACCGGCACACGCAGCGTAAGCATGGCCGCCCGCTTCGCCTCGGCGGCGCTGCCGTTGAACGACGACTTCTCGACGAACCCGCCCGCGCTCGTCGCAATGCGGCTCACAGCGTTGAACGAGGCGCCCACGTCCTTCGCCGAAAGGTTGAGCGTCGCGTTGAAGACGATCTTCCGGTCCAGCGTCCCGATGCTGGCCGGCGCTCCCCCGCCACCGCCTGATGGTTGGGATTGGCTCGAACTGGTCGCGGGCCCGGCGGGCGCTCCCTCGGTGCTGCGCGCTGTGTTCTGAGCGTCCGTGCCCTTCGCCGTGCTTCCGATCGGCTCCAGGCCGGCGATGGCCGGTGCGCCTGCCTGTGAGTCACCGCCGTCAGCGGGCGTCGCCTCGTTCGAGCCACCGCAGGCCACCGTCAGCGCCGCCGCTCCGAGCAACGTGGCCCCGAGACCAAGCAGCAGTCGTGTCTTCATCGCACCCTCCTCAGCGCAGTGCGGCTGTTAGGAGGAGGACGCCAGTTAGCGCCCGGAAGTTCCCGGGTCCGCGAGAAGGAAACGAAAAGGCCGGGCCATCGATGGACGGCCCTCCCCACTGGCAGCGTTCCTGCCGCAGCATCCGTCGGGCGCGTCGCAAGAGACTCTGACAACGAAGCTATCAAGATTCATGCATATCACGTCCGTTGCTGACGTACGCGCCCTGCGCTAAAGTTGACGGGCAATGGCCAAGAACCTCTATGAATCCCTCGGCCTCAAGCGCGACGCCTCCGACAAGGAAGTCCGCAGCGCCTACCGCAAGCTCGCGCGCAAGTACCACCCCGACGTCACCCCCAACGACCGGGCTGCCGAGGCGCGCTTCAAAGAGGTCACTGCCGCTTACGAGGTCATCTCCGACCCCGAGAAGCGCAAGAAGTACGACAAGTACGGCGACCGCTGGGAGCACGCCGACCAGATCGAGGAAGCCCAGCAGCGCCAGTCAGCAGCCGGCTGGGCACGCGCTGGCGGCAGCCCCGGTGGCAACTCGGGCGGAGAGGCCTTCGGCGACTTCGGCTCCATCTTCGAAAACATCTTCCGGCGCGAACGTGGCGGGCCGCGGGGACAGCCCTCGTCTCGACGCGGCCAGGACGTCGAGACCCCCGTCGAGGTCTCTCTCGAAGAGGCCTTCGCCGGCACGGCCCGAGCCGTCCGCCTTCAGTCGGTTGAGCCATGCCGCACGTGCGGCGGCACGGGAGAAGTCGCTGGAGCGATCTGCCATTCCTGCGAGGGCGCCGGCCAGGCGGCCCGTGAGCGGCGCCTCGAAGTCAAAGTCCCGGCTGGGGTGAAGACCGGCTCGCGCGTCCGCATCGGCGGCGAAGGGCGTCCCGGTCTTGGCGGCGGCCCCCCGGGCGACCTCTACCTCCTCGTGACCGTCCTCCCGCACGTCCGCTTTGAACGCCGCGGCGACGACCTCTTCGTCGACGTCGACGTGCCCCTCACCGACGCCGTCCTCGGCGGCGAAGTCCATCTCACCACCATCGACGGCCGCGTCGCGCTCCGCATCCCGGAGTTGACGCAGAACGGCCGTCAGATCCGTCTCGCCGGGAAGGGGATGCCCGTCCTTGGCCCCGGCGGCGGGCGTGGCGACCTCATCGCCCGCGTTCGCGTCCAGCTCCCCGAGCAACTCGGTGACGAGGAGCGCCAGTACTTCGAAGCCCTTCGCCGCCTGCAGGCGCCGGCGGCGGCCAGGCCCTGACAAAGGGCGAACCAGGTACATCCATGCCGCGCAACCACACCACATCCGGCCCCGAACTTCCCGAAGACGAGCCCTGCTACGTCATCTCCATCGCCGCGCGCCTCGTCGGCATGCACCAGCAGTCCCTGCGCTACTACGAGCGCGCTGGCCTCGTGGAGCCGAAGCGCACCGGCGGCAACATCCGCATGTACTCAAACCACGACATCCAGCGCATCCGCCAGGCCCAGCGCCTGATCGACGAGCTCGGCGTCAATCTCGCCGGCGTCGACATCATCCTCCGCATGGGCGAGCAACTCCGCGATATGCAGGAGCAGCTCGCAACCGTCCGCGCAGAACTGGACCGGATTCGGAGCACGCGCCTCCCCGCGCCACAGGGAGAGCCGAGAAATGCGAGATGAGAGATGAGAGACGAGGCATGAGGCATGAGGCATGAGGCATGAGTGAGGCCGTCGCAGGCAAAGCCGACTCAAGGAGGATCGAGACGTTCGAGGATCTCATCGCCTGGCAGAAAGCCCGCGCGCTCGTCAAGGAGATCATGTCGCTCTCAGAGCAGCCTCCCATTGCTCATCGTTTCGGATTTCGCGACCAGATCCAGCGGGCCGCCATCTCGACGATGTCCAACATTGTCGAAGGGTTCGAACGCGGCTCGCGGGCCGAATTCTTTCACTTTCTGTCGATTGCGAAGGGCTGTTGTGCCGAAGTGCGTTCCCTCACCTATGTCGGGCTCGACGCAGGCTACATCGCACCGGAGCGTTTTCAACTGTTGAACGCACAGACCGCAGAAGTCTCACGGCTGATCGGAGGCCTTCGGGCCTCAGTCGGCCGCCAACGCGATTCCGACCGGCAAAGGACGTGAGCCTCATGCCTCATGCCTCATGCCTCATGCCTTTTCACTCAACCCGGAGGCTCTTCCCATGATGCGACAGGACCGATTCACCGAGCAGGCACAACAGGTGCTGACTTCTTCCCAGGACCTCGTTCGCAAGAACCGCAACCAGCAGTGGGGTGTGCCCCACGTGCTTGCCGCGCTGATGGGCGTGCAGGGCGGGCTCGCTCAGCAGGTGCTCCAGAAGCTCAACGTCGAGGCCGGCCGCCTGCGCGACGCCGTCGCCCGCCAGGTCGAGGCGCTCCCGAAGCTCCAGTACGACGTCGTGCAGATCTACACGACCCCCGAAGTCGTGCGCATGCTCGAAGTCGCCAACGCCGAGGCTGACCGCCTGAAGGACGAGTACGTCGGCGTCGAGCACCTGCTCATCGCGATCGCCGACAACGAAGAGAGCGGCGCCACACGCCTGCTCGCTGAATTCGGCGTCACGAAGGAGGCCATCTATCGCGCCCTCCAGGACATTCGCGGCAAGGCCCGCGTCACCAGCCCGACGGCCGAGTCGCGCTACCAGAGCCTCGAGAAGTACGCCACCGACCTCACCGAGTTGGCCCGTCTGGGCAAGCTGGACCCCGTCATCGGCCGCGACCTCGAAGTGCGCCGCGTCATGCAAATCCTCAACCGCCGCACCAAGAACAACCCGGTGATCATCGGTGAGGCTGGCGTCGGCAAGACCGCCATCGTCGAGGGGCTGGCCCAGCGCGTTGTCGCCGGCGACGTCCCCGAGAACCTGAAGGACAAGCGCATCCTCGCCCTCGACATGGGCGCGCTCGTGGCCGGCTCCAAGTTCCGCGGCGAGTTCGAGGAGCGCCTCAAGGCCGTCATGGAAGAGGTCAAGCAGTCCGCGGGCGAGGTCGTCCTCTTCATCGACGAGCTGCACAACGTCATGGGCGCCGGCGGCGCTGAAGGCGCGATCGACGCCAGCAACCTCATGAAGCCCGCGCTTGCCCGCGGCGAGCTCCACGCCATCGGCGCCACCACGCTCGACGAGTATCGCACGCGCATCGAGAAGGACCCGGCGCTGGAGCGCCGCTTCGCCCCCGTCTTCGTCGAAGAGCCAACCGTTGAGGACACCATCCTCATCCTCAAGGGCCTCCGCCCGCGCTACGAAGGCCACCACAAGGTCGAGATTACCGACGGGGCGCTCGACGCTGCCGCACACCTGTCCAGCCGCTACATCACCGGTCGCCAGCTGCCCGACAAGGCCATCGACCTGATCGACGAGGCTGCCAGCAAGCACGTGATCGACTCGCAGTCGATGCCCGACAACATCCGCGACATCCACAAGCGGCTCGAAGAGCTCGGCCTCGAAGCCGACGCTGCCGTCCAGAAGGAAGACTACGAAGCTTCCGCGCGCATCAAGCAGCAGGTGCTCCAGTTGCAGCAGGACTACGCCGAGCGGCGCCAGCAGTGGGCCGAAGAGCACCACGTCGATCTGACCGTCACGGCCGAGGACATCGCCAGCCTGGTCGGCCAGATGACCGGCATCCCGGTCTCGCGGCTGGAGGAGACCGAGTCCGAGAAGCTGCTCAAGATGGAGGACTACCTCCACCAGCGCGTCATCGGACAGGAGCGCGCCATCGTCGCCGTGAGCGACGCCATCCGCCGCGCCCGCGCCGGCCTCAAGGACCCGACCCGGCCGATCGGCTCGTTCATCTTCCTCGGGCCCACCGGTGTCGGGAAGACCGAGCTCGCCAAGACGCTCGCCGAATACCTGTTCGACGACGAGGAGGCGATGATCCGCCTCGACATGTCGGAGTTCCAGGAGCGCCACACGGTCAGCCGCCTGATCGGCTCTCCGCCCGGCTACGTCGGCTACGACGAAGGTGGCGGGCTGACCGAGGCGGTGCGGCGGCGCCCCTACCGGCTCGTCCTCTTCGACGAGATCGAGAAGGCGCACCCCGACGTCTTCAACACCCTCCTCCAGATTCTCGACGACGGCCGCCTGACCGACGGCCACGGCCGCACAGTGGACTTCCGCAACACGGTGATCGTGATGACCTCGAACCTGGGCACCGGCGCTCAGGACCGCGCCACCGTCGGCTTCACGCGGCGCCAGGAAAGCACCACCGACTACGAGCGCCTCAAGGAGCACATCGAGAACGCCCTGCGTGAGCACTTCCGGCCCGAGTTCCTCAACCGCATCGACGAGATCGTCGTCTTCGAGCCGCTCACACGGGCGGAGCTCGAGAAGATCGTCGGCCTGCTCACGAACGAAGTCCGCGAACGCCTCTCCGACCGCAACATCGACTTCGAGCTGACCGAAGCAGCCCGCAACGAGCTCGTGCGCGAAGGGTACGACCCGGCCTACGGCGCGCGCCCGCTGCGCCGCACCGTGCAGCGCCGCATCGAGAACGAGCTGGCGAAGCGCATCCTCGGCGGCGAGGTGCACGACGGCCAGTGCGTCACGGTCGACTTCGCCGGCGGCGAGTACCGCTTTACGGCGAAGGACCGGGAGCGTCCGGTCGAAACCGAAGTGGTCGAAGGCGAGGTCGTCGAAGTCGCGTAGCCGCCGCTACCCGCCTTCGCAGGCGCCAAAGCCACCGGAGAACGGCCAGAACACGATGCGTGCCCCGTCGGGCGACCACGCGAAGCCCGCGGGCCCGTGTACCTGCGTCGCCAGCCGCAGCGGCGCTGCGCTGCCGTCGGCAGGCACAACCCAAAGCTCGAGCGCGGTCGTATAGGCCACCAGCTTGCCATCCGGTGAGTACACCGCCACCCGTGGGTCGGCGCCCTGCACCAGCTGCGTGAGCGTCCCGTCGCGGTGAGCGGCTGCCAGCCCCCACTGCGGCTGGCACACGTCCGTCTGCACCAGCACCTCCCGCCCGTCAGGAGCGAACTGCGCCTGCGCGTTGGGGTACGTGGCGGTCGAGGCCCGGAACGTCGCCGCTGTCGCCCGTCCCGCCACGGCCACCAGCCGCACCCGCCAGCGCGTCGATGGTGTTGGCCCCTCCGCCGACTCCGCGACCCGGCGATCAGTGACAATCCCGGCTGAAAGAGCACGGAGTGATAGCTTGGGTGCGGGAAGGACACGTCATAGCCCAACCAAACCGCGTTCCCGGGCCGGGCTCCTTTGGGATCCTGCTCCAGGGCGCGATGCACGAACTGGTGGTAGCTCCGTAGCACTTCGCTCAGACGTACAAGCTCACGGCCGCTTGACATCCATCCGCCCGGTGGGGCGATAGCCTCCGCATAGATGAGCTCGTGTTGGCCCCCCTCCTTGTCGAGTTCCGTGATGAACCAGCGAGCGAGATCCCTTATCTCGGCAATAAGCAGACGTTCCTCATCGGCCAAGTAATGGGCAAAGATGTCCCATCCCTCACGGAACTCGATATACGGCCGCCGGTCGATGCCGCGGTACGCCACATCTCGGCGATCGCAGCAGACACAGCCGCGGCGGGCTACTACGTAGCCAAGCCGCACCGGCGTCGGCAGGTCTTCGAACAAATCAGCGTCAGTCATGAGATTCCCTTGCCGGTGAAGGTAGGAAGCGTGGCTGGCGTCATGCGCCGCCCTACCTCCCCCTCCTCGCCGTCACGCCCGACTCGTGGAAGCGCTCGATGTCCTCCCAGGTGTAGCCGAGGTCCAGTAGCACCTGCTCGGTGTGCTGGCCGAGCTCCGGGGCGACGCCCTGGACCTTCGGCGGCGTCTCGCTCATCGAGACCGGTATGCCCACCGCACGGTGGCCCGGGAAGTGCGGATGGTCCACGTGCTGCAGGTAGCCGTTCTTCCAGAACTGCTCGTCCGCAACCACGCCCGCGTAATCGTAGACCGGACCGGTGGGCACGTCCTGGGCGCAGATCCGCTTCAGCCACTCGGCGCGCGGCCGGGTGGCGACCGTCTTCTGGATCTCGGCCATCAGCCAGTCGCGGTTGGCGTTGCGCACGAATGGGTCGGCACTTCGCTCGTCCGTCACCAGGTCGGCCCGTTCGAGCGCCGCGCAGAGCTTCGGCCAGTGCTTCGGGTCCAGGATGCCAATCGTGAACCACTCGCCGTCCGAGGCCTGGTACCACGCGAACGTGGCGCTGAACGGGCGCCCGCCCTCGACGGTCGCCTGCCGCTCGGTGTGCAGATACGCCTGCACCGAGAGCGCCTGCAGCGTGACCATTGCGCCCAACTGCGAGACGTCCACTCTCTGGCCGACGCCGAAGCGCTCACGCGCGACCAGCGCCGTCATGATCCCGTAGGCGAACGCCATCGAGCCCACCTGGTCCGCCAGCCCCCAGGCGCAGCTCACGGGCACGTTCCCCGGCCCGCCCGCCTGCGAAACCATCGCCCCGCTCATGCCCTGCGCGACCACGTCGAAGGAGCCGCGGTCCCGCCATTGGCCGTCCGGGCCGAACCCGCTGTTCGTGGCGTAGATCAGCCGCTCGTTCACCTTGCGAAGCTCGTCGTAGCCGTAGCCGAGCCGGTCCAGGAAGCCAGGCCGGAAGTTCTCCGTGAGCACGTCGGCCTCGGCGACGAGGCGGTGGACGACCTCGCGCGCCCCTTCTTCGTAGAGGTTGAGCGTCACGCTCTCCTTGCCCCGGTTGAGCGCCTCGAAGTACGAGCAGAAGCCGTCGCTCGCCACGCCCAGCGACCGGCCCGGGTCCCCGTCGCCCGGCATTTCGACCTTGATGATCCGCGCGCCCATGTCGGAGAGCATGACCGTGGCGTGCGGTCCGTTCTGGTAGCGCGTGAAGTCGATCACCTTGATGCCTTCGAGCGGAGCAGGCATGGGGAAACTCCAGTCGTGGTAGTGCGCGCCGCGCGGGCGCGCGTGATGGTGCAAGGATACGCAGGTCGCCCGCGCGACGCTTTCTCGCTCCCAACCGTCGCTGCGCTATCCTCGATCGGCAACTATCCCCAAGGAGCACCCTGTGGCTGTCATTTCCTATTTCCCCATTAGTCTCCCGCCCGAGGCGCGAGCCGGCTTCGAGCAGACCTGGAAGAACCGCGTCGGCGCCGTCGACACGTTCCCTGGCTTCATCAGCACCGAGCTCCTCGCCCTCCCCGACCGCGGCGAATACGTCGTCCTCACCCGCTTCACCGACGAGAAGTCGTTCGAAGCCTGGATCACCAGCGACAACTTCACGAAGGGCCACCGCGGCGAGAGCTACGACTCCTACAAGGACAACCCGTTCATGAAGGGCCACAAACTCTTCGACGTGCTCAGCTAACCGGGCCGCACACCCCGCAGGCTGTCGGGATCTGCTGTCGCGACCGTACCTCTAAGCATGACGGCCGCCAGCCCGACCCTGACCTTCAGTCCCTGGGAACGCGACTTCAGGTACGGCGTCCTCTGGCGGCGGTTCGGTGCAGCCTTCGCTGACGGCATCCTGCTCGACGTGATGCTAATCCCGGTCGTGCTGTTCGTGCCGCATGACTGGATTGTAGCCAGCGCGGCCACTTGGGCTTACGGGACCCTCGCGCACTGGCGCTTCCGCCAAACGCTGGGAAAGCGGTGGCTCGGGATCGAAGTGCTACACGCTTCCGAGTCGCGCAATCTAACGCTCTCCGAAGCTGCGAGGCGTGATCCCAAGGTTATTGTCTCGTTCTTTGCTCTGCTCCTGCTTGGGCCGTCAAGTTTGTTCGTCCTGGCCCTCATCGTCGCTTTCGCGATAGGCGATCCCCTGGCTGCCACCCTCAACCAGAGGAGGCGCGCGCTCCACGATTACCTCGCCTGCTCCGTCGTCAGGCGCGCCCATGCCTATTCCGAGCCGCAGCCGCAGCCGCCACGGTCGTTTCTACCTCACCGGTGAGGTCGAGCGGCGCGGCCGGCGGCACCGCCAGCCGGCCCTCGGCGATCGCGCGCAACGTCTCCACCACGAACGGCCGCTCCCTCGCCACGCCCCGCGCGCGGATGTCGGCGTAGAGCGGCGTGCCCTCCATGTCCAGCGCGTCGTCGTACGCGCGCGCCGAGCCGAACGAACGCCAGAGCGGCTCGTTCTCCCGGTCGAAGATGCTGTACCGGCAGAAGCTCACGGCCGCGCCGCGGTCCACGTCGCCCGTGACGACGTTCATCATGCAGCCGCTCTCGCGCTCGTCCGCGCGCATCAGCGCCTTGATGACCTCCTGGTAGGTGCCGATCGGCCCATCGGGCAGCGCCGGGTGGTCGTTCAGGAACGTCCACCGGCTGTAGAGCGGCTCCGTGGCGATGAGCATGTAGCCGAACATCACCCCGAGCGTGAAGCCGTGCCCTGCCAGCAGGTCGGCGACCGCCGCGTCGTACTCCAGCCTCCACGGCTGGAGCGGCTCGCCCGGCTTCGAAATCTTCCCGCCTCTCGACTTCCGGAACGCGACCGACGAGAGCGTTTCGACCGCGATCCCGCGTCCCACCACGAAGTCCAGCAGACGGTCCGTTGCCTCCGCCTCGCCTCGCTCCCGGTTGACGAACACGCAGGCGATCTCCACCGGCAGTCCGCCCTCGATGGCGCCCAGAACGTACTCCAGCGCCCCGAACGACCCGGGCCCACGCCCGGTCGTCAGCCACGCGACGCGCAACGGAGCCATCGCCTACCGCGCTCCCATGCCGGGTCCCCCGCAGACCGCAGGGACGGGTGTCTCCCCCTCGCCCTGCCTCAGCAGGGAGAGGGGGCCGGAGGGTGAGGGCTCACTCGTCTTCGAACTCATAATCCGCCTCCGGCTCACGCAGCTCGGCCCGTCCGTCGTCGAAGCGGCGCTGGAGCGTGCGCACGCGCAACTCCGCGGCGTCGAGGATCGCGCGCAGCTTCTCCGCGACCGCGGCGCCCTCCTCGTACAGCTTCAGCGACTCTTCGAGCGGCAGGTTGCCCTGCTCGAGCTTGCGGGCGCGCTCCTCGAGCTGCGCGTACAGCTCCTCGAACGTCGCCTCTTTGTCTGCGCGGCGCGTCCCGGCCATTCAGCTCACCTCCGTCCAGAACGCGCCGTCCACCACCGACACCGAAAGCCGCTGCCCGGGCTTCACCTTGCGCGCGCTCGTGACCACCTTCCGGGACTGCGCGTCCTGCACGATCGCAAACCCGCGCTTGAGCGTTGCATACGGGTCCAGCCCGGCCATGCGTGCGAGCACGTGCTCCAGCCGCGCCCCGTCGGCGGTCGAGCGCCGTTCAACGGCGGCGTCGAGGGCGCGAACCAGCGTGTCCACTTCCCGCCGGGCGTCGGCCGGGTCGGGCAGGGCCCTGCCGAGGCGCGCCAGCACGCCGTCGAACGCCGCCACGCCCTCGGCGAACCGTTGCCGCGCGGCTGAGGCCATCGCTCGCTCCACCACGGCCACGGCGCGCCGCAGCTCCAGGATGTCCGGCGTCGCGCGCTCGGCGGCGGCACTGGGCGTCGGGGCACGGACGTCCGCCACCAGGTCCGCGATCGTCTCGTCCGTCTCGTGGCCGACGCCGGAGACGATGGGCACGGGAAACCCGAAGATCGCCCGTGCGACGCGCTCGTCGTTGAACGCCTGCAGGTCTTCGGCGGCACCCCCGCCACGTGCCACGATCGCCACCTCGAGCCCGGGCTCGCGGGCCAGCGTGCGCAACGCCGAAACCAGCTCGGCCGGCGCCTGCTCGCCCTGCACAGTGGCGGGCGACACCACGAGTTCCGCCAGCGGCCAGCGCCGCCCAAGCACGTTCCGGATGTCCTGCAAAGCCGCCCCTGCCGGCGACGTGACGACCCCGATGCAGCGCGGGAAGCGCGGCAGCGCCCGCTTGCGCCCGGGGTCGAACAGCCCTTCCTTCCCCAGCCGCTCCTTCAACTCCTCGAACCGCGCGGAGATGATCCCGACGCCCTCCGGCCGCACGAAATCGCAGACGAACTGCAGTTCGCCGCGCTGCGTGTACACCGTCACGCGCCCGTGCGCGAGCACGCGTTGGCCGTCCTCGAGTTGCACCCCGGGCATGTAGTCGCGAAAGAGCACCGTCTTCAGCACGCTCCCGGAGTCCTTGAGCGAAAAGTAGCGGTGACCCAGTTGCGACCGGCTGTAGTTCGAAACCTCGCCCACGACCCACAACTCCGAGAGGATGTCGTTGCTTTCCAGCACCTCGCGGACAAACGAAACGATCGCGGAAACGGTCAGTGCCTGCACAGCGAAGAGGCTACCGCCTCCGCGTCCCGGCGGCGAGCAAGAGGGCGGTCGCGCTATCCCTGACCGCCCGGTTCAGCGGGCATGGCCTCGATGAGCCGCGAACGCGACGCCGTCCGATGCACCGCCGAGACCGAGAAGCCTCCTGCCGCCAGGAGTTCGCGCCACTCGTCCTCGGTCCGCTCCTGCCCGCCCGGGACCGCGAGCATGTGCAGGTCCATGAGCTTCGACACCGCGTCCTCGTTCGGCGGCCCGACCACCAGCTCCGCCACGAGCAGCCGCGAGTCCGCCTTCGCTGCCGCCCTGATTGCCGCGAGGATGCGCAGGCAGTCGCTGTCGCCCCAGTCATGCAGGATGTGGCTCAGCACGTAGGCGTCGCATCCAGCCGGGACAGCTTCGAAGAAGCTCCCCCCGACAGCGCTGCGTCGGCTCCTGGCGCCCGTCCCGGCCTTCTCGGCAGCCTCGATAATGTGCGGCTGATCGAACAGGATGCCCCTGACCCCCGGGTGTGCCGCCAGGATCGCGTCCAGCAGCGTGCCGTCGCCGCCCCCAACGTCGACCACCGTCTCGAACTGCCCGAAGTTGAACGCGGACGCGAGCGCAGCCGCTTCGGCGCTCGAAAGGCCCGACATCGCGGCGTCGAAAAGGGCGCTCTCCTCCGCGTCGGCCGCCCGCCACTCCCAGACGCTGGTCCCCGCGTGCAGGAGCGCGAAGGCATTCTCGCCGGAACGCACGGCGTCCTCGAGGCGCGACCACGCCTCCCGTACGTACGGCCGCGAGCTCGCGATCGACCAGGCCCGCAGCGATCCCGGCACGTCCGGCAGGAGCAGCGTGCTCACGTCGTTCAGTTCGAACGTCCGGGCCGGCGACTCCGCAAACACACCGACGCTGGAGAGCGCCCGCAACAGCCGGTAGAGCGCACTGGCGTTCACGCCCAGTTCGGCGGCCAGCGACTCAGCGCTGCGCGGGCCGTCCCGGAGCAGTGACGCAACGTCGAGCCGAGCAGCCACGGCAACGGCGTCCGACACCTGGAAGCCGTCCACGAGCTGCTTGAGCCGCGCGAAGGGGTGCACGGGACTCCGGGCCATGCTGCTCTCCTCGAAGGGTGGGCTTCCGGGGCTTCCTAGCCCACGCGCTCGATGTACGCGCCGCTGTCGGTGTTCACCTTGATGCGTGTGCCCTCTTCCACGAAAAGCGGCACGTTCACCACGAGCCCCGTCTCCGTCGTGGCCGGCTTCGTGCCGCCGGTGGCGGTGTCGCCCTTGAAGCCCGGGTCTGTGGTCACCACCACCAGTTCGACCGAGGCGGGCAACTCCACGCCGATCACCTCGTCGCCGTACATCACGAGCTGGCAGGTGTCGTTTTCCTTGAGGTACTTGTTCGCGTCGCCCACCCGGTCGGCGGTCACAGGGACCTGCTCAAAATTCTCAGTGTTCATGAAGTAGTAGAACTGGTCGTCGCTGTAGAGGTACTGCATCTCCCGTGTTTCGACGCGCGCGCGGGGCCACTTCGTCCCGGCCTGGAAGGTCTGCTCGGTGATGGCGCCGGTGCGGGCGTCCCGGAACCTGAGCCGCACCTGGGCCGAGCCGCGCCCCGTCTTGATGTGGTTGTACTCCAGGATGGTCATGAGCTTGCCATCCAGCTCGATGGTCGCGCCCTTTCGTAATTCGCCGGTCGATATCACGCGTACACTCCTGCAGGGGTCAGTTTTCGGGCTGCGCTCATCACGCGCGCCCGGCCGTTTTCGAGAACAACGACGTCTTCGATGCGGACGCCGCCCACGCCCGGGAGATAGATGCCCGGCTCGATGGTAAACACCATTGCCTCTTCGAGGGTATCTTCCGACGTTTCACCAAGGTAGGGCGCCTCGTGCACTTCGAGGCCCACCCCATGGCCGAGGCCGTGTCCGAACTGCTCGCCGTATCCCGCCCGGGCGATGATCTCTGACGCCAGACGGTGCGCCTGGACGCCGCTCATCCCCACTTCCACCTTCTCGATAGCGTTCTGTTGCGCCTCGAACACGATCGCGTAGATCTCGGCCAGCTTCGGCGGCAGCGAGCCCATCACCGTCGTGCGCGTGAGGTCGCTGCAGTAACCCAGCCGCTGCGCTCCCATGTCCACGACGAGTGCCTCGCCGCGCCGCACTGGCTCCGGGCGCGGCGTCGCGTGCGGCATCGCTGCCCACGCGCCACCGGCGACGATCGTCTCGAACGACACGCTCTCGGCGCCGCCCGCGCGGACCGCCTCCCCCACGGCGCGGGCCACGTCCTGCTCGGTCATGCCCTCATGCAGGCTCGCCTCGACCTGCTCGAAGGCGCGGTCCGCGATGGTCACCGCTTCCTGCAACAGCGCCAGTTCCGCGGCGTCCTTCCGCTTGCGCAGTTGTTCGACAATCGGCGAAGCCGGGCCCAGCGCCGGGCGGAGCGCCCATGGCATCTCGCGCACCGCCTCTTCGAGCACCAGGTAGCCCTCGTAGCTGATGTCGGCCCGTGACACGCCGACCTTCTTCCCGGCCAGCCCGGCCTCCTTGAACAGCGCCGGGATCCACGCCTTCTTCCTGCCCTTCGCCGGGAACACCTCGAAGCCGTGCGGCCCGGACTCCCTCCCGGCCTGCTCCGTGTAGCGGAAGTCGGCCGCGAGAATCGCGCGTTCCTGCATCACGAGCGCCACGCCCGCCGACCCCGTGAACCCGGAGACGTACCGCCGATTCTGCGAATGCTTGCCGAAGACGTCGTCCACCGGACCTGAGATGTAGAGCGCGTCGAGGCCCTCTTCCGCGAGGGCCGCGCGGATGCGCGTGAGCCGGTCAGTCATGGTGCGGGCCTCCCGGGGTTATGTGCCCGCCCTGGCGGCCCCCTCCAGGTGGTCGAGCAACAGGTTGACCGCCGTAGTGTACCCCTGCCTCCCGAGGCCGGTCACCTGCCCCAGGCAGACCGGCGCGATCAGCGAGACGTGCCGGAACCCCTCCCGCGCGTGGGTGTTCGAAATGTGCACTTCGACCACCGGCAGCTGCACCGCCTCGATCGCGTCCCGCAGCGCCACCGAGGTATGCGTAAACGCCCCGGCGTTCATCACCACGCCGTCGGCCAGCTTCCGCCTCTCGTGGAGGAAGTCGATGAGCGTGCCTTCGTGGTTGCTCTGGAAGCAGAGCACGGCGGCTCCGCGGGCGTTCGCAGCGGCCGCGACGTCCGCCTCGATGTCGAGCAGCGTCGTCGTCCCGTAGACCTCAGGCTTCCGCTCGCCCAGGAGGTTCAGGTTCGGGCCATGGATCAGCAGGAGGGTGCGCGCCATCGTCACATTGTAGTGCTGAGTGAAGAGCCGCGAGGGCCGCGTTCCCGGGCACGATGCCGGCTGCCCTTCAGCGCCCGGCGCTCTTCCGCCTCGGTCCTTCGAGCGCCTGCTCTGCGACGCGATCCCAGGCCGCCGCCGTCACCGCTGCCTGCCGCGCCTGGCTAACGTGCGTGTAGATCTGCGTCGTGTTCGCCGAGCTGTGCCCCAGCAGGTCCTGGACGATGCGCAGGTCAGCCCCGCCGTCCAGCAGGTGGGTCGCAAACGAGTGGCGCAGCAGGTGGGGCCAAACGTCTTGCAGGATTCCCGCCGCCAGCGCATGCCGCTTGATCAGCGTCTGCACCGAGCGCGCTGTGAGGCGTCCGCCGAAGCGGTTCAGCAGCAGCGCATCCTGGATTTTGGCTCTCGGAGTTTGGGTCTTCGCGCAGAGTTCCGGTCGGCCCTGGGCCAGGTACGCTTCCAATGCGGCCATCGCCGGTTGGCCGAAAAGCGCGACCCGCTCCTTTGCACCCTTGCCGCGGATGATGGCGGCCCCTTCGTCCAGGACGATGCTCTTGCAGTCGAGTGCCACGAGTTCCGAGATGCGCAGGCCGCCACCGTAGAGCAGTTCGAGGATGGCGCGGTCCCGCAGTCCGCCGGGGGTGGTGACGTCAGGGGCGGCAAGCAGTGCTCCGAGCAGCTGCTGGTCGAGGACCTTTGGGAGCCGCTTCGGGCGCTTCGGCAGGGCGACGCCATACAACAGGTCACGCTCTGTCGCGCCTTCTTGCAGGAGGTACTTGTAGAAGCCGTGGACGGTGCTCGTGCGCCGCGTGATCGACGCCGCGACGATGCCGCCCTCGCGCAGCAGGCCCAGGTACGCACGAAACACCTGCCGCGTGACCGCCAGCGGTTCGAGTTTGTGCTCGTGGCAATAGCCCAGAAAGTGGCCGATGTCGCTGCGGTAGTTGCGGATCGTGTAGGCGGAGCGGTTGCCCACCGCCCCGAGTTCGCGCAGATAGGCGTCGAGATACGCCTCGGCCGTCTTGTGCGCTGGTCGGCTCGCCATAACGGCAAGTCTAACGTCAACGCCCGTGAGAAACAGCCTCGCTACTCCGTCCTCGGCACTCGGCACTCAGAACTCAGAACTTCACCCCGCCATGGTCAGGCCGCCGCTGACGCTCAGGACCTGCCCCGTGACAAAGGCCGCGTCGTCCGAGGCGAAGAACGCGACGGCCCCGCTGATGTCCTCCGGCTCGCCCAGGCGGCGCATGGGGACGCCGCGGGTCATCGCCTCGATCACCCGCGCCCCCGACTCGCCCCCGGTGACCTCGTCGAGCAGCGGCGTCTTCGTTGGCCCCGGGCAGACCACGTTCACGGTGATGCCGTGGCGTGCCATCTCCCGGGCGACCGTCTTACTGAAACCAATGATGCCGGCCTTGCACGCGGAGTACACGGCCTCGCCGGTCGAGCCGACGCGCCCTGCGTCCGAAGAGATGCTCACGACCCGCCCGCTGCTCTGCTCGACCATCACTGGCAGCACCACGGAACAGCAGTTGATGGGTCCCCGGAGGTTGATGGCGATCACCTTCTCCCACGTCGAGGGCGTGCTCTTCAGGAACGGCTCCAGCTTGTCCCACCCGGCATTGTTGACGAGGACGTCGACGCGGCCGCCGCATCGCGCCCGCACGGCCGCGACTGCCTCGGTCACGCTGTCGAGGGTCGTCACGTCCATGCGCACAGCGAACGCGCTTCCCACGCCGGCGGCCTTGACGAGGCCAGCCGTCTCTTCCGCCCCCGCAACGTTGACGTCGCCCACGGCGACGTTCGCGCCCTCGGCGGCGAGCCGCTGGCAGATGGCGCGTCCGATGCCGCTCCCTCCGCCCGTAACAATCACGACCTTGCCTTCGAGCCGCATCACAATCTCCTCTGCGATTGGCAGGATTCTACCCCGTCACAGTCACCCGCACCGCTCGGGCCGCGATCGTCGTGGCCCTCGAGAAACCGTCTCCCCTCGCCCTGCGCACCGGGGAAGGGTCGGGGGTGATGCTCCTTAGCTCGCCTTGCGCCCGGCAGCCTTCGGCCGTCGCGAGGCGAAGGCTGCCTTCCCCCGGGCGCTGCGCTCGAGCAGCTTCGCGTTGGCCGTCGCGCGCTCCTCGGCGTTCCGCGGCTTCGTCATCTTCCCGGCTTCGAGGGTGTTGGTCGTGTAGCTGCAGCGCGGGTAGTTCCAGCAGCCGTAGAACGTGCCGCGGCGAGTGCGCTTCTCCACCAGTTGCCCGCTCTCCGGCTCCTCAGGGCACGCCGCGCCCACCGGCACGCCCGAGCGGAAGTCGCACTTCTTCTCGTCCCGCCGCGTGCAGTCGATGTAGGGCCCGTACGGCCCCGACTTCTGCACCGTTGGCGCGACACACTTCGGGCAGGCGAACTCTGTCACCGTTGGCGCGGCGACGACGACGGGCTCGCCCTCTTCCGTGAGGGGCATCGCGTTCTTGCACTCCGGGTAGCGCGGGCAGGC
>Ga0315281_10000203_pt1 | contig 77952 bp, 50 predicted proteins | sample YL17G07_0_MG_FD_204540 | JGI IMG/M metagenome (GOLD analysis project Ga0315281, IMG submission 204540) | Sediment microbial communities from Yellowstone Lake, YNP, Wyoming, USA - YL17G07_0 | ecosystem: Environmental > Aquatic > Freshwater > Lake > Sediment | place: USA: Wyoming | collected... | reverse complement strand
CCGCCACCCGGGCCTTGAACGCACCGCCATGGTGCCGACGCTGTGCCATGATAACCTCCTGTGGGACGCTACCATACCACAGCCACACTACCTTATCCACTGGTCCAGAAAAGCGGGACTATCATAGTTCCGGGCCCAGAACTCCTCGACCAGTCTTCTGATGATCTCTCGGCAATCTACCCTGGCGGAATGCCGCATCTTGACACGCTCCTTGGTAAGATGACCTGCGCGACGCAGATGCTAAATCCGCCTGCACGGTTCTTAAGCAGTACTGTCCCTCGAAGTACAAGCCTCATTAGCATTGGTTCATCTGGTGAAATTATTGGCGCAGTCAAGACGCGATGCAAGCGAAAACGCATATCCAGAGAACATGCTCATTTGATGAACTCTGCGGCGCCGGGGGTGAAGAGGGGGTGGGCGGAGGGGGTGGCGGGGATGAGGATGGCTTCGACGTTGGGGAGACGCTCGATCAGGGCGAGGCCCTTCTCGGGGCCGAGGACGTTGACGGCGGTGGAGAGGGCATCGGCGGTGGTGGCGTCCGGGGCGATGATTGTGTCGCTGACCAGCGCGCTCGCGCCTTTGCCGGTGCGAGTGTCGAGGATGTGGCTCTGCTTTTTGCCTTGGACCGTGACAAACCTGCGGTAGTCGCCGCTGGTGGCGACGCTTTCGTTCGTGAGGGCCAGGACCAGCAGAGGTTTCGAGGTACCCATTTCATTCGGGGCCACGTTCGGGTCTTGCAGGCCGACCCGCCAGTATTCCTGGCCGTGCGGGGGCCGGCCGAAGCAGCGGATATTGCCGCCGAGATCGACCATGCCGCCGAGAGCGCCGAGCTTTTGCATCGCTTCGACCGATTTGTCGACCGCGTAGCCCTTGCCGATGCCGCCGAGGTCAATCTTCATTCCCGCGACCGCGAACCGGACCGTTATTTTCTTGTCGTCCAGGATCAGCTTATCGAAGCCGACCTTCGCGCGGGCCTCTGCAAGAGCCTGCTGCGTAGGCGGCTCGTTCGCCTCCCCTGCTTTCTGCCACAAGTCCATCAGCGGGCCGACCGTCACGTCGAACGCGCCGTCCGAAAGCTCGCTGAAATGGACCGCCCGCTTCAGTACCTCGAAGGTCATCGGGTCGACGGGGACCGGCTCCTCGAAAGCGCGGCGGTTGACGGTGTTCAGCTCGGAGTCCTCGCGCTGATAGCTCATCAACTCATTGATGCGCTCCTGCACGTCGAGCGCCGCCCGAATGCAGGCATCGGCCGCCCGCTGTGTTCGGGCGATGACGACCACGCGGGCGAACGTGCCCATCACCACGCGGTGGCCGCTGTCTCTCTCGACCACGCCGGGCGTCATCATCTCCTTGAAGAGCAACGCCAGCAGCACGAGGAGCATGGCAATCATCACGATGATACGGGCAGTCCTCTTCATGCTACGGGCGAAATACCTTCAATTTCAGCTCTTGAATCGCCCGGTAATGCCTGGCGTTGCCGGAGCAGAGAGGCAGGTTGTTTTCCGTGGCCGTGGCCGCAATGATGGCATCCCCCGCCCGAAGACCGTGCGAAAGCGCGTACTCGGCCACGTACACGGCGGCACGGTGCCCGATGTTCTCCGTGAGGGGAAGAGTCTGGAATCCGAGGTCGCTCAGAAAGCTGGTGATATACTCATGCTGCTTCCTGTTCTGAGCGGCCTGGAGGAGTTCCATGTAGGTCAGGATAGACACATAGCGATCCTGGGATTGGTCGATGGCGCGCGCCGCCTTCTGGTTGCCTCGCTGGACCCAGATCAGGATATCCGTATCAAAGAGCACGATACCGCCCTCCGCGCAGCCCTTCCATTTGCCGGTCCACCGTCTCAGAGCTTTCCAGCATATTGAAGAAAGGATGATCGCGGACCTTGATCCGGGGCTTGCCGTTGGCGGCTTTGATGACACCCTTCAACTTGCCCCGGCTGACAATACACACGTCCTCACGGCGCTCCAGAGCGCGCAAGACTTCATTCATGTGATACCGCAGATCCACGATGGAAGCCTTCATAGACAATCTCCCAAATGTATATAGCCACTATACATTCAACCGGAAACATTGTCAACCGTTCCGGCTTGTGTATAATAGCCCCATGAAGGATAGAAGGATAGAGATACTCACGGAGCGCGTCGAGCGGGAATTCCTGCCGTTCGTGCGCCGGCCCGCCCGGTACATCGGTGGCGAGGTCAACCAGGTCCGCAAAGACCTGGCATCATGCGAGCTGACGTTCGCATTGTGCTTTCCCGATGTCTACGAGGTCGGCATGTCCAACTCCGGCGTCGCCATCCTCTACCATATTCTCAACCAGCTTGAGGGCGTCGCGGCCGAGCGCGTCTTCTCGCCCTGGCTCGACGCCGAGGAAGTCCTGCGACAAAAGCGGATTCCTCTGTTCAGCCTGGAGTCCAAGGCCTCGCTGCGCAGCTTCGACGTGATCGGCTTCAGTCTCACGAACGAGCTGTGCTATACCAATGTCCTGAACGTTCTCGATCTGGCGGGCATCCGCGTCCGCCGCAAGGACCGCAAGGAAGAGGACCCTTGGATCATCGCGGGCGGCGGTATGGCCAACTGCTGCGAGCCCGTCGCGGAGTTCATCGACCTGTTCGTTCTCGGTGAAGGCGAGCAGGCGGTCGTGGAGCTGGCCGACCTCCTGCGCGCGGGCAAGCGAGAGGGCAAGAGCAAGGACGAGATTCTCCTCGAAGCCGCGCGGCAATTTGACTGGGCCTACGTGCCGCAGTTTTACGAATTCGGATACACCAACTCACAGATCACCTCGTTTCGAGCGACTGAACCGGGTCTGCGGACACAGTTCAAAAGCGCCGTCGTCGAGGACTTCGAGAACGCGCCGGCGCCCACGCGGCCGATCGTGCCGTTCGCCGAGGCCGTGCATGAGAGAGTGAGCATCGAAATCATGCGGGGCTGCCCGGGCCGTTGCCGATTCTGCCAGGCCAGCTACTGCCGCCGGCCGATTCGCTATCGCAGTGCGGAGAAGGTCTTCGAGCTGGCGAAGGCGTCTTATCATGCCACCGGATTCGATACGGTCAGCCTGCTGAGCCTTTCCACGGCGGACTATCCGCATCTGGAGGAGCTTGTTTCACAGTTGCACGGCTACTTCGAGGATAAGCACGTGGGCCTGTCGATTCCCAGTCTGCGCGTGGACCAGCAGTTGAAGCTCGTGCCGAAGCTCTTTACCTCGGTGCGTAAGAGCGGCCTGACGATCGCGGTGGAGGCGGCCAGTGAAAGGCTGCGACAGATTATCAACAAGCCGCTGAAGGACGCCGACCTGTTTGCGACGGTTGAGGAAGCCTACAAGTCCGGCTGGCAGAAGCTGAAGCTCTACTTCATGGTCGGCCTGCCGAGCGAGACTCTCGATGACGTGAAAGCGATTGTCGAGCTTTCCTACAGGTTAGCTCGCTTACGCAAGGCCGTGGCCGGGAAGACGGCCAATATCAACATCACGGTCAGTTGGTTTGTGCCCAAGCCCCACACCCCTTTCGGCTGGCTGCCGCAGAGCCCCGGGCCGTACTTCGAACAGGCCCGGCGGCTCATACTCGACGAGAAGATGCACCTGCGGGCCAGGTTCCTCTCGTTCAAGTTCCACGACGCGAATCGGAGCATCCTCGAAGCGGCGATCGGTCGCGGCGACCGACGGTATGCCGATGTCATCGAGGCGGCGTGGCGCAGCGGCGCCCGCTTCGACCTCTGGGATGAGTGCTTCGACTACGCCCTCTGGCAGGAGGCATTCGCGCGGTCCGGCCTGGACTTGGAAGCCGCGGCGCAGAGGTCCTTTGGGCCCGACGAAACCCTGCCGTGGGAGCATCTCGGCGGCCCCGACAAGCGGTATCTGCTCACCCACCACGACAGCGCTGTGCAGATGGTGCAATCCTCACGCTCATAAAGAAGTTTCGAGTGCACACGGCCATTTTTTCGTTTGACAATTATATGCGCGAATTTTATAAAGGCTGGTTTACATTCCACTCGTCGCGAGTGTGCCGGCACAACCACGTGCCGGACCTCGTGATCGCCTGTGGATGGCCGAGGGGGAGTGTACTGGGAAGCTTTTGATGAACAGGTTTACACAGAAGGAGAATTCTATGGCACAAGACAAAGCGATCAGCTCTCTCATGACGGAGACGCGGACGTTTCCGCCGCCGCAACGCATCCAGAAGACCGCCTATATATCCAGCATGGAGCAATATAAGAAGATGTGGGATCAGTCCATTAACGATCCTGATATGTTCTGGCTGGAGCAGGCGAAATCCTTGACCTGGTTCAAGAAGCCGACGGAGAGCCTTCGCTACACCTGGGACGTGGCCAACCGTAAGATCGAGCACACCTGGTTCGCCGATGGCCAGCTCAACGTCTCGGTGAATTGCCTCGATCGCCATCTCGGCACGCCGACCGCCAGGAAGACCGCACTGATCTGGCAGGGCGAGGCCGACGAGGCCGTCCGGAAATACACCTATGAGCAACTGCACAAGGAAGTCTGCAAGTTTGCGAACGTGCTGAAAAGCAAGGGGATTCGCAAGGGCGACCGCGTGGCGATCTACATGCCCATGATCCCGGAGCTTCCGATTGTCATGCTCGCCTGCACCCGCATCGGCGCGATTCACTCGATCGTTTTCGGCGGCTTCAGCGCCGAAGCGCTCGAAGGACGCATCAATGACTCCGAGTGCAAGATGCTGATCACCTCCAACGTGTCGCTGCGTGCCGGCAAGCATATCCCGTTGAAGAACATCGCCGACGAGGCCCTGCGCAAGACGCCGACCATCGAGACGGCGATTGTCGTGAAGATCACCGACGATCCCTGTAATATGCAGCAGGGTCGCGATACCTGGTACCACGAGGAGATGGCCCAGGCGAAAGACCAGTGCGAGGCCGAGAAGATGAACGCCGACGACCCGCTGTTCATCCTGTACACCTCGGGCTCGACGGGCAAGCCGAAGGGCGTGGTTCATACCACCGCCGGCTACCTGCTGCATGTCGCCTTCAGCCACAAAGTCATCTTCGACGTCCACGACAAGGACGTCTACTGGTGCACGGCGGACATCGGCTGGGTGACCGGACACAGCTACATCGTCTACGGCCCGCTGGCGAACGGGGCCACCTCCCTCATGTTCGAGGGCGTGCCCACGTACCCGGACGCCGGGCGGTTCTGGCAGGTCTGCGACAAGTTCGGCGTGACCGTCTTCTACACGGCCCCCACGGCGATCCGCTCCCTGATGCGTCTGGGCGATGAGTGGCCGGCCAAGTATAAGCTCGACACCATGAGGGTCCTGGGCACGGTCGGCGAGCCGATCAACCCGGAGGCCTGGATCTGGTACTACAAGCACATCGGACACGAGCGGTGCCCGATCGTCGATACGTGGTGGCAGACGGAGACCGGCGGCATCCTGATCACCCCGCTGCCGGGTGCCTTCACTCTCAAGCCGGGTAGTGCGACCAAGGCCTTCTTCGGCGTCGATCCGGTCGTCCTGCACGACGACGGCTCCGAGTGCAACGTGAACGAGGGCGGCAAGCTCTGCATCCGCCGGCCGTGGCCGGGCATGATGCGCACGATGTGGGGCGACCACGACCGGTTCATCGACACGTACTTTACGATGTTCCCGAACCTGTACTTCACGGGTGATGGCTGCCGTGTCGACCAGGATGGCGATTACTGGCTGATGGGCCGCATCGACGACGTCGTCAACGTCTCCGGCCACCGCATCGGAACGGCCGAGGTCGAGAGCGCCCTGGTCAGCCATGCCAAGGTCGCCGAGGCCGCCGTGACACCGATGCCGCACGAGATCAAGGGGCAGGGCCTGTATGCTTTCGTCACGCTGAAGGACGGCGTGCACGAGAGCGACGATCTCAAGAAAGAGCTGGCCCTGCACGTGCGCAAGGAGATTGGCCCGATCGCCGTGCCGGAGGTCATTCAGTTCGCTCCGGCGCTGCCGAAGACGCGCTCCGGCAAAATCATGCGGCGCATTCTCCGCAAAATCGCGGAGAACGACACCAGCAATCTCGGCGATATCACCACGCTGGCCGACCCGAGCGTGGTAGACGCCCTGGTCAGAGGCCGGGGCAAGTAGTTCCGCTGTCTGGGGTCTATCCGCCGGACGCATGGCTGATACCTCCGTGCGTCCGGCTTTTTCTTGAGAAGGATTCTCTATGGCCAATCACAATGACACGCTCTCGCCTGCTGTGGTGAACCGGGGGTGGACCGTCGCTCTCGCCGGAATCGGCATCAATCTCGCTCTCGGCGTGCTCTACACGTGGAGCATGTTCAAAGGAGCGATCGAGAAGGACTTCGGCTGGGCGGGCCCGCGGCTTAACGATCCCTACGCGCTGTGCTGCCTGGTGTTCGCGTTCGCCATGATTCTCGCCGGACGCTGCCAGGATAAGTTCGGACCGCGTCTGACCGCTTCCATCGGCGGCCTGCTGGTCGCCGCCGGGCTGATTCTCATCTCGCGCACGAATAGCTACGCGGTATGGGTGTTCGGCTTCGGCGTCCTGGTCGGCACGGGTATCGGATTCGGCTACTCGTCGGCTACACCGCCTGCGCTGAAATGGTTTCCGCCTTCGAAGACCGGCTTGATTGCCGGGCTGGTCGTCGCAGGCTTCGGACTGGCACCGGTGTATTTGGCGCCGACGTCACAATATCTGCTGGCCCGATTTCACCTGCAAGGGGCGATGCTGATTTTCGGCATCGCGTTCCTGGTCATTGTGTGCGGGCTGGCACAATTGCTGGTCAATCCGCCGGCCGGGTACGTCGTCGCCACCAAGAGCGGCGCTGCCAAGCCGGCCGCGGCCAGCAGCACGCCGAGCCAGATGCTGCAAACACCCTCGTTCTGGCTGCTCTGGGCGCTTTACTTCATCGGCGCCGGCGCCGGCTTGATGGTCATCAGCAGCATCAGCCCGATAGCCAAAAAGAGCATGGGTGAAGCCGCGTTCATCGCCGTGGCCGTGATGGCCGTCGGCAACGCGGCCGGCCGCATCGGGGCCGGAGTGTTGTCCGACAGAATCGGCCGCCGCTGGACCCTGATGATTGTGCTCCTGTGCCAGGCGGTCCTGATGTTCATCGCCATCCCGGTGACGGGCTCCAAAGAGACCGCGGCCGTGGTCGTCGTGCTGATCGCTACCCTCATCGGCTTCAACTACGGGGCCAACCTGTCGCTGTTCCCCTCGTTCACCAAGGACCTGTGGGGTCTGAAGAGCTTCGGTGTCAATTACGGCGTCCTCTTCACGGCCTGGGGCGTCGGAGGGTTTGTCTTCAGTCGCGTTCAGCAAACGCTCCTGGCTGGGAGTAAGAGCTACACCTCCTCCTTCATCGCCGCCGGCATCCTGCTTATCGTTGGGGCCGCCATGACGTTCCTCATCAAGCCGCCGCAACCCAGACTCGCGGCCGTGCCTGCGTAACGGACTTCGAATGATACGGGGCGGGATCAAAGCCTTTGGTCCCGTCCCGGATATCACATCCTCAGGCCGTGGAGGGGGAACACTTTGGCTTTGAGGGTTTCGATGGTAGCGTCAAGGGCAGGAAGAACCGTTTCCCGCTGCTGATTCGTGACCGGCAGCTCCCGGTCACGGAATCCGCCCTGCCAATCGGTGCTCTGGAGCATGACGCCGCCCACGGCCCATCCCATTCCATGCTCGACATCCTGCCCGGAAAGGACGGTCCAGGCCAGTGCCCAGGCGCGCACCGTGTTCTCGACGTGGTATCCGCCGCCGCCGGTCGCCAGGATCGGCTTGTCGAACCGCAGGAGATGATGAATGATCTCGACGTAGGTGTTGTTCGTGAGGTACAGGTGGGCCAGAGGATCGCCGGCCAGGGTATCCGCACCCAGCTCGAAAACAATCACGTCCGGATTGTAGGCCCGTATCAGAGGCGGGACGATCTCTTCGAAAGCGTGCATGTACGCCCGGTCGAAGGTTCCGACCGGCAGCGGGAGATTCACGCAATAGCCCCGCCCCTCGTCCTCGCCGATCTCGTCCTCGAAGCCGGTTCCCGGAAACAACGTCTTGGGGTTCTCATGCAGCGAGATCGTCATCACGTCGGAGCGGTGGTAGAAAGCGTAGGCGACACCGTCGGCGTTATGGACATCGACGTCGAGGTACAGGACCCGTTTACCGGCTTCGGCTAAGGTCATGCAGGCGAGCACGTTGTCATTGATATAACAGAAGCCGGCCGCCTTCTCCGGAAAGGCATGGTGATAGCCGCCCGACGGATTGAAGGCCACCTCCGCCGAGCCGGACAAGATCAGCTCCGCGCCGACCAGCGTTCCTCCCGTGGCGAGCACCGCGTACTCGTACATCCCGCGGAAGATGGGACAGTCCGGCGTGCCGATCCCCATGCGCAGCGCTTCCAGATCCCACTTGCCGCGTTCCGCGCTCTGGAGCGCGTGCAGATAGCGGGCCGTATGAAACTTTTTGAGAACGGTCCTCGGGGCCGGCACCGGCGCCGCCTCGCGCACGCCCTCGCCGGAGAGCAGGCCCATGGTATACAGAATCTGCCGCGTGCGTCCGGCCCGCTCCGTCTTGAACGGACTGTCCTCCGGATAATGGTACTTCTCGATCTCCTGCGAATGGATGAAAACGGCTCTTCGTCCAGACAATGGCGGTCCTTTTCACGTAGCATGGGCTTGGGTTCCCAAACGCATAATCTCGCGTTTGGGGTCCCCTTCCAGCTCATGAAGACACGGCCAGGATGGCCGTGCTACTGTTCCTTATGGATCAAATCGTATGAGATGTTGTACACGTCGCCGTCGAACTCGACGTTCACCTTGTACCCGGAGTTCTGAAAGATCGCGAGCATCGGCCGGTTGTCAGGCAGCACCTTGGCATAGAAACGCTTCACGCCCCGCTGCTTGGCAATCTGCGTGATGTAGTCCAGCAGAAACGTGCCCATGCCCTTCTGCTGCCATTCGTCCTGCACGAGGAAGGCCACCTCGGCCGCCTGCGTCTTCGGGTCCAGATAGTACTGCGCGATGGCCACGACATCCTCGCCGCCCGGCCCCGGCACGACGCCGACGATCGCCAGATCGTGCCGGTAGTCGATGTTGGTCAGTTGCTGGACGTCCTTGTGCGGGAACGCCACCGTGCGCGTCATGTAGCGCGTCCGCACCGACTGCTCGCTCAGAGAATACAGCATCTCCGCCAGTGCCGGCTCGTCCGTCGGCTTGATCGGCCGAAAGAAAATCTCGGTCCCGTCCCGCAGCGTGGCGTAGTGCTCCAGCTCCTTGGGATACGCGACCTGCTCCCAGGCCAGCTCAATCTGGTCCTGGTAGATATAGTTTCTCGCCTTCGCCGCCTGGATGAGGCCCTTGCGGAACTTCGGGTGGGCGATGTTGATCAGATCGAGCACGCGCTCGCGGATGCTCTTGCCGTGCAGGTAAGCGATGCCGTACTCCGTGACGACGTAATGGACGTCGCCGCGCGTCGTGACCACGCCGGCGCCTTCGGTCAGGTGCGGCACGATGCGCGAGACCTGCCCTTCCCGCGCGGTCGAGGGCATCGCGATAATCGCCTTGCCGCCCCGGCTGCGCGCCGCCCCGCGGATGAAATCCACCTGGCCGCCGATGCCGCTGTAGAACTTGTAGCCGAGCGAATCGGCGCACACCTGCCCCGTCAGGTCGATTTCGAGCCCCACGTTGATGGCCACCATCCGGTCGTGCTGACTGATGATGTTCACGTCGTTGACGTATTCGGTGGGGTAGAATTCGAAGAACGGATTGTTGTTGACATAGTCGTACAGCCGCTTGGAGCCCATGCAGAAGCTCGCCACGACCTTGCCGCGGTTCAGGGATTTCTTGGCGCACGTGATGGCGCCGCCCTCGATGAGATCGACGATCCAGTCGCTGAACATCTCCGTGTGGACGCCGAGATCCTTCTTGTGCAGGAGAGACTCGGCGAGCGCCTGGGGAATCCGGCCGATGCCGCATTCAATCGTGCTGCCGTCGTCCACGAGCCGGGCGACGTTCTGGCCGATCTGCCGCAGGGTCTCGTCCGGCTTGGGCACCGGGATCTCGATGATCGGCTCATCATAGGGCACGAGCACGTCGATCGTGTTCACGTGCAGGAAGCTGTTGCCGTACGTCCGGGGCATCTGGCTGTTGACCTGCGCGATCACGTAGCGGGCGTTGGCCGCCGCCGCCTGCACGATATCCACGGAGACACCCAGACTGCACAGGCCGTTCACGTCCGGCGGCGCCACGGAAATCAGCGCCACGTCGATGGGAATCCGCCCCGTCTCGAACTCCATCGGAATCTCGGACAGGAAGATCGGCGTGTAATCTCCGATCCCCTTCTCCATCGCGTCGCGCACGTTCTCCGCGATAAAGAGGCTGTTCGTCTTGAATTTTTCGCGATACTTCTCCTGCACATAGGGGGCCTGCCCCATCGTCAGCAGGTGCACGATGTGCGCATCGTAGACATGATCGGAATGCTCGACCAGCGCGTTGACCAGATGTTGCGGCTGGCCGCAGCCGGTGCCGATGAAGATGCTGTTGCCCGACTTGATCAGCTTCATCGCCGCCGCCGCCGTCTTGATTTTATCCTTGTATTTGGCTTTCCAGTCGAATTCTACCATCTCACTCACTTCTTCTCTAAGCTAATCCGGGCGTCCACGGCGATCGGCGTCGTGCCGGGCGCGCCCACGACAAAGGGGTTGATATCCATCTCCTTGATCTCCGGGAATTCGGTGACCAGTTGGGAAACTCGTTGAAGGCCCTCGGCAATAGCCTCAATATCCACACCCTCCTGGCCCCGCACTCCCTTCAAGATATGATACGTTTTCGTGTTCAGCAGCATCTGCTTGGCTTCCTCCGCCGTCAGGGGTGCCAGGTAGAAGGAGACGTCCTTAAGGACTTCGACCATGATGCCGCCCATGCCGAACATCATCAGCGGCCCGAAATGCGGGTCGCGGTGCATGCCGATAATCACTTCCTTGCCGCTGCGGACCATCTCCTGCACCAGGACGCCGAGGATGTGGGCGTCCGGCCGCTTTTTTGGAATCCGGTACATCATCAGGTCGAACGCGTCCTTCACTTCCTGCTCGCTCCGGATCCCGACCCTCACGCCGCCGACATCGGACTTGTGCAGAATATCCGGCGACCAGATCTTCAGCACGACCGGATAGCCGAGCTGGTTGGCGATGTTCGCCGCCTGCTCCGCCGTGGCGGCAATCGAGCCTTTCGGCGTCGCAAACCCGTACGCCTCGATGATCTCTTTGGCCTCGGCCTCGCCGATGTCGAGGATTCCCTGGCGCAGGTGCCTCTCGACGATGCTCTCGACCTTGCGGCGGTTGACGGAAAACAGCCGGACCACGCGCTTCGGCCGGTTCCGCCAGCGAACGTGGTCCACCATCACCTTGAGCGTCGCCACGGCACTCTCGGGCGAATCGTACTGCGGGATGTTTCCCCGTCGCAAGAGCCGTACGCCCTCCTCTACCTTACGCGCCCCGAGGAAACAAGCCAGTATGGGTTTTCCTTTCTTTGTGCCGGCGATTTTGACGATGGCCTCCGCCGTCTCTTGGGCTTGCGTCATCGCCTGGGGCGTCAGCAGCACGATCGCACTATTGACGTTCGGATCGTCGAGGACGACACCGAGCGCAAATTCGTACCGGTCGGCCAGCGCGTCGCCGAGCACATCGACGGGATTTTGGACGTTGGCCGCCGGCGGCAGCGCCTCGGCCAACTTCTTTTTCGTATCGTCCGACAGCTTGGCAAACGTCAGGCCGCGCTCCTCAATCGCATCGGCGGCCATAATGCCCGGCCCGCCCGCATTGGTAATCACGGCCACGCTCGCTCCCTCCGGCAGCGGCTGATTGGCAAAGGCCTGGGCAAAATCAAACTGCTCCTTGATCGAGTCGCAGCGAATGACACCCGCCCGCCTGAACGCCGATTCATAGGCCACCTCTCCGCCGGCCAGACTGCCTGTATGTGACGAGGCCGCCCGCGCCCCGGCCTCTGTGCCGCCGGACTTCATCAGCAGAATGGGCTTGTGGTCGGAGATTTGTTCCGCTTCCCGCACGAAGACATCGCCGTCGGTAATGCTCTCGAGGTATCCGGCGACGACCCTCGTATCCCTCTGCTCGCCAAACGCCTGGATGATGTCCAGCTCGTCGATATCCGCCTTGTTCCCGATGCTGACGAGGCTGCTGAAGCCGATGCCATTGGCGTTCGCCAAGTCCAATATGGCGGCCAGCAGCGCACCGGACTGCGATACATATCCGATGCCGCCGGGCACCGGCAGGTCTCCCCCGAAACTGGCATTGAGCTTGTGGGGCGGCGAGATGACGCCGAGGCAGTTGGGACCGATAAAGCGAATGCCGCCGCGACGGGCGATCCGCACCACCTCCTCCTCGAGCTTCTTTCCTTCCGGCCCGACCTCTTTGAAACCGGCCGTGATGATAATGACCGATTTAACGCGAACCTTCACGCACTCGTCCATGACGGCGGGCACGAGCGGCGCAGGCACGATGATAATCACAAGATCGGGCACCTCTCCGACCGATACCAGGTCCGGATAACACTTGATGCCCTCAATCGAATCCGCCTTGGGATTGATCGGGAAGATCTTCCCTTCGTAGCCGCCCGCAACCAGATTGGTCAGGATCTCGTATCCGACCTTCCCCTTCTGGCGGGAGGCGCCCACAATAGCGACTGATTTCGGGTCAAAAAAACTCTGAAGACTCATGTCGTCGTATATCCTTTCCTTCGTCGGAGTCGCTCCCAAAAGTGCCTGATTCTATTGAGTACGCCGCCGGATTGCAATAGTTTTCCCGCACCGATCCGTGTTGACTGATCGGCCCCGAATCTGTTAAAATAGGAGGGTCGGTATCCAGCTCCATATCGGGGGCCGGCGGAAGAAAGCACGCTGACGACCTGTCGTGTTGAGGGCGATGATGACGTGAGCACTCTCGGGCGAATTCTTCTGTTTGTGTCGGTTGCAGCGGTCTTTCCGCCGGCAGCCGAACCCGCCTCCCAACCGCCGGCCGAAGGCCCTGCGCTCCTCATCAACGAGATCATGGCGTCCAACAGCAGTTCCGTGCAGGACCCGCAGGGCCACTACGATGACTGGATCGAGCTCTACAACACGGGCGCGCAACCCGTAAACGTCGGCGGTATGTGCCTGACCAACGATCCGGCGGTCCCGACCCGGTGGCGAATCCCGGTCAATAATCCGTCCCCCACCACGATTCAGCCGCATGGATACCTCCTGATCTGGGCCGACGCCGATACCCGCAACGCAGGACTGCACGCGAACTTCCGGCTCGACGCGGCCGGAGGCCAGCTTGCCCTCATCGACGTTGATGGCCAGACACTGATTGACGGCGTCGAGTTTGGTGAGCAGACATCAAACATATCGTATGGCCGTGACCCGACCGCCGGCAATGAATGGCGGTTTTTCGGCGTCCCAACGCCCGGCAAGCAGAATGTCGGCGCCTATCTGGGGGCCGTCGCCGACCTCAGGTTCAGCCATGAGCGCGGCTTCTATACGGAACCTCTCACGGTTGCCATTACTACGGCAACGCCCGGGGCGAGCATAGTCTTCACAGTGGACGGCAGCTCACCTTTCGACACCGTAAGAGGCACACCCACGGGCCGGCCCTACACAGGTCCGATTTCGATCACCATGACGACCTGCCTCCGCGCCGTCGCCTTCAAGGTCGGCTGGATGCCCACGAGCGTCACCACCCACACGTATATCTTCCTCGACGACGTCATCGGACAGGCGACAGACTCCCGTACGAAGGCCCTGGTGACCCCGCCCGGCTACCCGACCTCATGGGGCTCCGTGATGGGCGATTATCAGATGGACCCCGATGTCGTTGGTCAGAACGGCACTGACATTTTCGGCGGCCTCTATGCCAGGACCATCAAGGATGATCTCAAAGCCGGGCCCACCATCTCGCTGGTGATGGACAAGGATAACTGGTTCGGCACTCGCGGCATCTACATCAACCAGTCCCAGGACGGCACGGAGAGAGTCGCCTCATTCGAGTTCATCGACCCCCGTTCCGGTGACACCATTCAGGTCAACTGCGCCCTGGCCATGCAGGGCGGCGTGACCGGCGGCGGCACCAGTCTGGATCGGTGGAAAACCTTCAAGCTCTCGATGCGCCCACGATTCAAGCCCCAAACCGATGATGGCAAATCTACAGGCGGGCCCCCGAGTCTCAAAGTCAAGCTCTTCAAGGACTCGCCTCTGGAGCAACACAACACCATTGTTCTCGACGCGGTTCTGAATCACTCCTGGCTCCATCCGGGTGACAATCGGCAGAGTCGGCCCTATACCCGGCAGGACTGGCTGAACACGCAAACCGCGAAACTGACCGGCTTTTTCCCCACCAGGTCCAACCAGGTTCTGACCTGGCTCAAGGGCGCGAATCTGTACCCGAGTCTGGACGCGCCCGCGTTCCGCGTGAATGGACTGCCTCAGCATGGTGGACATATTGCCGCCCGGGATTCTCTCTCGATGACCGCCGGCGGCGGGGACATCTGGTATACGCTCGATGGGAACGATCCCCGCGTGCCGGGCTCCACGCCGGCGCGCAGCGACGCGCTGGTGCTCGTGCCGGAGACGGTCCAAGTCTTGGCCTGGGGAGCGGGCAATTTGGCGGACAGCGGCGAGAAGGTTCAACTGAGTAAGCCCGGCGATACGGAGGAGGATGGCACTCGTCATTGGCTTCGGGTGGACAGAGTCGTTTACAGTGATGGCACGGGATCCCCAACGCGGAACAATGCGTTGGGGGGCCCCTCGCACCCGCAGGATTTCCCGGAAGGAATGGACCCGTGGGCGGTCCAGGCAAATGGTCAAGGCCTCTCGCTGAGCCGGATCGACCCGCACGCCTACGGCAACGATCCCGAGAACTGGAAGGCGGCAACTCCGTTGCCGGGATGGTAGAATGGGCATAATCCATGTGTGATGAAAGGCTTGAGCTTTGAAACTTAGACTGCTTCTGATCGCATTGGTGGTATTCCTTTATCATCCGGCGGCACGCGCGGATGGCCCGGTCGGCGACTTCAATGAAGATTACCGGGTGGACATGTCCGATCTGCTTTTCTTCGCCAACCAGTGGCTGGTGAGATCGGACACACCGGCGGACCTGAACGACAATGACTATGTCGACGGGGTCGATCTGGCCCTGTTCGCCGACCACTGGCAAGAGAAAGGCTCTCCGATTGTCATCAACGAGGTGCTCGCCCACGCGCATGCGCAAGCCTCAGACTGGGTGGAACTCTACAACCTCAGCAGCGCCCCGGTCCACATCGGGGGCTGGTTCCTCAGCGACGACAAGAATGACCTGGAACGGTACCAGATTCCGGCAGGAACGACGGTCGAGCCGCACGGCTACTACGTTCTCTACGAGGTCACCCAATTCGGCAACGCCCTCGACCCGGGCGCCAAGAAGCTGTTTGCCTACAGCGAGAATGGCGATTGCGTTTATCTATTTTCCGGTGCGGATGCCGTCTTTCCGAACTGCCTGGTCGCCCAGCCTTTCGGGCCCTCGGAGACGAGCGTATCGTTCGGTCGGTACTTGAAGAGCACCGGGGTTTATGACTTCCCCACGATGCGGGAGCTGACGCCGGGGGCGGCGAACTCGTACCCGCTCGTCGGGCCGATCGTGATCAACGAGATCATGTACCATCCGGCCGTGGATGCCGACGCGGAGTACGTCGAGCTTCTGAATATCAGCGGTGCACCGGTCACGCTGTTCGACCCGGTCACGCTGGAGCCCTGGCGGCTGCAGGCGGATACCGGCGTGGACTTCCGGTTCCCCACCGATGTGCCTGTGACGGTCGAGGCCAATGAGCACGTGCTGCTGGTGCGGGATCCGGGGGCGATGCGCCGGTACACGGTGCCCGCCAACGTGAAGGTCTTCGACTGGGGCTCCGGCAAGCTCGGCAACGGGGGCGAGCAGATTCGCTTGCTCAAGCCGGGTGATGTGGATGAGAATGGCATCCGCTACTGGATCGAGGTCGATCGCGTCGAGTACAGCGATGGGGCACACGGGGACACGTTCCCGAACGGAGTCGATTCGTGGCCGACAGAGGCGGATGGGCTCGGCCCCTCCTTGAATCGCCTGTTTCCCTCGCGCTACGGCAACGACCCCAACAACTGGCAGGCGACCATCCCAAGCCCCGGCTCGACAAACGATTGACGGGCGATCTCGCGACATGCCACGGCGCTCGCACTCGCCCGGCACGTCCCCTGACGACGATTTCACCGGACACGGCGGGGTGGCAGCATCAAGGCCGAAGGCCTTGGCGATGGTTTGTGTCGCGGGCTTCCAGCCCGCGAAGGGCGCGGCCAAGATGGCCGCGACACGGGCCATCGCCAAGCTGCGCTTGACGCTGCCACCCACCACATTTTCAGAGAAGTGAAGGGGTCCCCAAACACGAAGAAACGCGTTTGGGGACCCAGCATCTGGGCAGCGAATGCGAACAACGTTTGTTCCTCTGCTCGACCCAGATCCTTCATTGCGCTGCGCTCCGTTCAGGATGACACACCGCGCACGAATGAATCATAACCCGTAATATGCCTCTTGACGACGAATCCACGGGAGGCGGGTGGACGTGCCGCCGCCACACCGTTATGATGACCTCTGAATGTTATCGATATTTGTCTCCTCGGAGGTCACGCTATGCTCGCGTCAAGTCGAACCAAGACGTTTCTTTGGGCTCCGCTCGCCATCGCAGTCCTTGCCGGTATTTCACGGGCGGATACGGAGGCATTGAGTTCCCACGTCACGATCAGCCGCGGAGCGGTTAATGGGGTCTGCATCGAGCGGGACGGCCACAGACTGGTGATCTACGGCGATTCGCAGCAGGACTGGAAGACGGCGGACATGGTGCTGTTCACGCACGGCCGTCGTGACGTCGTCTGGGCGGGCCGGTCACTCGTGGAGGACGGGGCCAAATCGATCATCCCGGCACGAGAAGCGGAGCAGTTTTCGAAGGTCGAAGATTTCTGGATGGGCTTCTGGGACAAGCGGTTCCACGACTACACCCAGCAAAGCACCAGGGTGCTCACCACAGCTTTGCGGGCCGACCGGACGGTGCAGGAAGGCGATCAACTCCCATGGCAGAACCTCATGATGCGCGTGATAGATACTCCCGGATACACGCGAGGGGCAGTGTCCTATTTTGTCGAAGTCGATGGCCTCAAGTACGGTTTTGTCGGTGATCTGATCTATGGCGATGGTCGCCTGCTGGACCTGTACAGCCTGCAGGACGCCGTGCCGCAGACGAAAATCGGAGGATACCACGGCTATGCCGGCCGAATCGGCGACCTGCTCTCGGGCCTGCGAAAAGTGGCCGATCAGAAGCCGGACATTCTGGTGCCCGCGCGCGGGCCCGTGATACGGGAGCCGGCGGCGGCTATTGCCCGGCTCATCGAGAGATTGCAGGCGGCCTATGCGAACTACCTGTCCATCAGCGCCGGCCGGTGGTACTTCAAAGATCAGTACGACGTGCTCGCGACGCGTGCCCTCGGGGGTCCGGACCGCGTGACCTGGATGCCATACGCCAGGAATGTGGAAAAGGCGCCCCCGGACTGGATCATTCCTATCGACAATAGTCGCCTCGTCGTAGCGCGAGACCGGTCGGGCTTCCTGGTCGATTGCGGGTCGCCGAGCATCATCGCCCGAATCGAAAGCCTCCTGGCGCAGGGTCAACTGGCCTCACTCGAAGGCCTCTTCATCACGCACTATCATGACGACCACACCGATGCGGTCAACGCGTTTCGGCAAAAGCATGACTGCCCGATTTATGTCACACCGATCATGGAGGACGTGTTGAAGCGGCCGGGGGCCTATCGATTGCCCTGCCTGACAAGGAACCCCATCGACCGGCTCCAAGTCGTCCCCGACGGCCAGCGTATGAGCTGGAAGGAATTCACGCTGACGTTCTACGATTTCCCGGGCCAGACCCTCTATCACGACGCGCTGCTCACCGAAAGAGACACCGGTGAGAAAACCTTCTTCGTGGGCGACTCCTTCACGCCTTCCGGCCTCGATGACTACTGCCTGCAAAACCGCAACTTCCTGCGCCGGGGCATGGGACTCCCTTATTGCCTCGACCTGCTGAAGAATAAGATTCCCTCCGAGGCCCTGCTGATTAACGAGCACGTTCTGGAGCCCTTCCGCTTCGACGCCGATCAACTGTCGCATATGAGCCGGCTTCTCGAAAAACGCCGAGAGTTGCTGCGCGACCTCTTCCCGTGGGACAACCCCGATTACGGCATCGATGAGCAGTGGGCCCGGATACACCCATATGCACAGGAGGTCAAAGCAGGCGGCTGGGCGGACCTGACGGTGAAGCTCCTCAATCACTCGGATACCTCGAACACTTTCACCGTGGTCCTGCATGTGCCCAATGGTTTCGAGATCGAGCCGCCGAGGGCCTCCGTCGCCGCAGAGCCCGGACAGGAGGCACAAGCCCGTTTCCGGATCAAGGCTCTCCCCGGCACACCCGCCTCGATCCACGTCCTCACCGCGGATATCCAGGTCGGCCCCTGGGACCTGCATGAGTGGTGCGAGAGCCTCGTCAAGGTCACACCCTGATCGGGCTGACTACGGATCGAACGGACGAGGACGACCCGTCGCCAGGCTTCGCTTGACGCTGCCACCTGACACTCGAGAGAAATCACCTTCATGACGTGGGTGCCATGTCTACGCTTGCGTCGACGTGTCCACTCGGACGGTTAGGACATGCTTACGCGAGCGTAAGCATGGCGCCCGGCGGCTACCCAGAACCGGCTCGCTCGGTTGTGACAAGCTCGCTTTTCTTCCCGCGTCCATACGGGAGAAGAGCCAGGATCACCAGCGTTGGTATGCCATAGAGGTTGAATCCCAAAACCTGATTCTCGGTTTCCTCAATGCGTCTGAATCTCTCCCGAGCCGTCTCGGTGGCGACTTCAACCTCGCCTCTTCTCAGATCAGCAAGCAATCTCCTGGAAGACACAGTGCCGAGAGTATTGACAAGAAACAGCAGACCGCCCAATCCGACGATAGCCAGGACACGAAGGACATTCCACACTGTGCTGAACTTCATCTTTCTCTGCTCCCATGGGTGCAATCGCACGCGTCTACAAGACCTTGCTCTGCCCGGGCACGGCAACCGGGTACGCACCTTTGCCATCCGGCAGGACGGGTGGGTTGGAGGCCATGGTGTAGCTATCCAGGCCGGGGGCCAGCTCCAGATTCGAGGCCAGCGCGTCTTCCCACGTGACCAACTGGCCGGACTCGGCGGCCATGCGTCCCAGGATGCCCGTCAGCGCCGCGTAGGCCGACCGCTGGCTTTCGTTGTAGGGCTTGTTCTGTCGGATTGCCTCGAACAGCAGATCGTGCTCGACCTGGTACTGATTGCAGGGCGGCCCCTGGTACTGCCAGATGACCTCCTCGGGCGTCTGATTGTAGCCTTTGAAGATTCGGGGATTACTGATCCCCTCGCCGAGCACGGCCGAGCCTTTGGCGCCGTGAATGATGTCACCGAAGAAGCCCCAGCAGTTATCAATGTGCCGGCCCTGGGCGAACAGCCGCGTGCCGTCCGGGAAGTGGTACTCGACGGCGTAGTGGTCGAAGAGCTGGTCGGGATTTGTGCGAACCTGCCGGCCCCCCTGCCCCTGCGCCGACACCGGCCAGGCATCCTTGCACCAGCAGCACACATCGAGATTGTGAATCAGCCAATCCAGCAGGAAGCTGCCGTTGAGCCAGGTGAAACAATGAAAGTTGCGAATCTGGTGGGCCAGCTCGTTCTCGCCCTGGCGCCGGTCCGAGAACGGCACGGGGCCGTGGACACGATAGGCCCAGCAGGTGATGAGGTTGCCGATCGCGCCCTGGTGCAGTTGGTCAACCGCCTCTGCGAGCGGCTTCGAATGGCGGCTCATCAGGCCGCCGGCGACCTTGAGGTTCCTCTTCTCGGCCTCCTGGCCGGCCTTGAGGATGCGCCGCACGCCCGGGGCATCCACGGCGAACGCCTTCTCCATGAACACGTGACAGCCTTTGGCCACCGCGTACTCCACGTGGATCGGCCGAAACGCCGGAGGTGTGGCCAGCAGCGCGACCCCGCCCGGCGCGACGACATCGATAGCCCTCTTATAGCCCTCGATTCCGACGAACTGCCGCTCCTTCGGCACGTCCACCTGTTTGGCGAACTGTGCGCTCAGGCCCTTGAGGCTCGCCTGTAGCCGGTCGTCGAACGCATCGGCCATGGCGACCAACTGAGTCGGCCCCTTGGTCGATAGCGCGTTGGCTGCCGCCCCGGTCCCGCGCCCGCCGCAGCCGACCAGGGCAACTTTGATCGTGTTGTTCTCCCCCGCGTGTGCACGCGCGTTGATGGCGCTCACCAGCGCCGCCCCGGCCAAAGCACCGGAGGTCTGCTTGAGAAATTCACGACGGGAAGTGGAAGACTGTCGACTATCACGTTCCGGCTTCATCAGGCGCCCCTTTCCTTTTGTCCCTTGAACCCTGACCACACCATCCGGCTGCAAGGCCGCACATGGAATGAGCCCATTATCCTCTCAACCGGGACATGATGCAAGACGAACATGCCTCCGGCAAAAACAGGCGGCTGCGGGCCTGCCGAAAAACCAACCCGGCTGTGTACCCGATGCGTTTCGTCACCAGATATTGGAGGAGAGAATCTTACTGCCGTAATGCTCCCGAAGATGGTCGAGCAGCGTGCGATAGGCGTCCTGCAGTCTTTGACTGGGCTGCTTGTGATAACCCTCCGCCATGCTGATCTCCACTGCCGGCGAGGAGGGGTCGAAGGCGACCATGACCTCCAGCGGCCAGGAGGGGTCGCCTGGCTCGATCTCGCGGAAATACGTCACTCTCTCATTGCCATTCGCGTTGCTGGTGCTCCAAGACAGGTGCATCGAGCGAGTCTGGTCCGGCGGGACGCGGTGGAAATTCACTTTGCCGGCCCAGGTATCGAGCACCCGGATAATCTGGTCGCACTCGGCCAGCTTTGCCTCCGGCGGGCCCGCGGTGTCGAGCAGCTCGATCCGAATCTGCGCGTGATGTGTGGATGTGATCCTGGCCGGAGTGCTGGCAAGCCAAAGCAAGTAGATACCCAGGACCGCGACGACCCCCCCCGTAACGATGGATGTGACTTTCCTTATTCGTTTCCGTCTTTTCCCGGATCTGTGCATAATCTGCCGACATGGGCCAAGGCCCATCCTGTTCCCAATTCGCCTTGTTGGAAAGATGGCACAGCACACCCTGTGCGAGGCCGCGAGGCGACGCGGCTAATATCATTGTATCGGTAAGAGCAGACTTGGAAAGTGAGTGCATTTCGCGGGCAATCTGTTATGCTCAGAGGGTCGAGCCTACGGTCGCGCGGACCTGATGCGGCTTCGATTGTCATTTGTCGTCGGTGCAGTAGCAACGGAGGTCTGGATTCATGAGCACAAGCACACGAAAAAGAGCACGATTGATATTTGCGGTTCTGATCCTGCCGGTTGTCGCGACAACTGCAGCGCGGGCGGAGGATTGGCCTTGCTTTCGCGGGCCGGGGCGGCAGGGAATCTCTCAGGAAAAAGGCATCGCGACGACGTGGAGCGCCACGTCGAATATTCGCTGGAAGACGGCTATCCCGGGCGAGGGGTGGTCATCGCCCATCGTGTTCGGGGACAGAGTCTTTGTCACGACGGCCCTAGATGACGGCTCGTCGCTGCATCTGCTCTGCCTCGACCGCAAGAGCGGACAGGTCAGTTGGGACAAGGAGATCGTCCAGCAGAAGGCGGGGCATAAGCAGCAGTACAACTCCTACGCGACATCCACACCGGTGACCGACGGCCGACGGGTCTACGTGGTGGCGTGTGACGGCCGGATTCTCGGCGTCTCGATGGACGGCGACGTCGAATGGGCCAACGCCGAGTTCGACTACTACAGCGAGCACGGGCTGGCCGTCTCGCCCGTTCTGTACGAGGACCTCGTCATCGTGCCGTTCGATTGGAGCAGCCGGCCGCCCGACGAGAAGGTCGGCTGGCAGGTGCCCTGGAACAAGGCCGTGATCTTCGCCGTGGATAAGAACACGGGCAAGGTGCGCTGGAAAGGCAGCCGGGGCAGCTCGCGCATCGCGCACGTCGTGCCGCAGGTGGCCCGGGTGGATGGGCAGGACCAGCTCGTCAGCGGAGCCGGCAACGTGATCCAGGGCTTCGATCTGAAGACCGGCGAGCGGCTGTGGACCGTATCGAGCCCCGGCGAGGGCGTGGTGCCGTCCGTGGTTGTCGGAGAGGGGCTGGTCTTCACCACCTCCGGGTTCGGTGAATCGCGCATCTGCGCGGTTCGCCTGGGCGGCGGCAAAGGCGATGTCACGAAGACCCACACCGTCTGGGAGTCGAGAGACGATGTGCCGAAGATGTCGTCGATGCTCTACGTGTCGCCCCACCTCTACCTGGCGACCGAGACCGGCGTGGCCAAGTGCTTCAAGGCCGCTACCGGCGAAGTCGTCTGGCGACAGCGTATCGGCCCCAAGTTCTCGGCCTCGCCCGTCTGGGCGGACGGCAAAATCTATTTCCTCGCCGAGAACGGGAAGATGATCGTCGTCGAGGACGGGCCGCAATATAAGGTCGTCGCTCAGAACGAGCTGAATGAGAAATGCTGCGCCAGCCCCGCGATCTCACGGGGCAATATCTTCATCCGCACAGAGAAAACCCTCTACTGCATCGGCCAATAATCAATCATCAATTGTCTCTAATCAATTCCTTGGCCCAGACGTGGCTGACGTTGAGTTGAGCGGCCGTGTCGAACTCGGCGCGGGCCGCATTAGTGTCGCCTTTGCCCAGGCAGCCCAATCCTATGATGTAGTGGGCGGATGCCTGGCGAGCTTGCGGCGTCTCCTGCTCGCCGAATTTCGCGAAGAAGTCGGTCGCCTCGCTGCGTGAGAGCCGGTCCTTCCCGGTCTTGATCAGATCATCGAAGATAGCCTGGGCATCGGCATCCCGGCCGAGCTTCTTCATCGACATGGCTTGGTAGAACCGGGCGTCCGACCCTTGCCAAGTACCCTTTTGGTCCGCGGATTTTGTGAAATACTGCTTCGCCTGCTCGCTATTGCCGAGCGACTCGTAGGCACGGGCGGTGCAGTAGGCGATCTGCGGCCCGCGCGAATCGTTCTTCGGCTTGCCGACGGAGAGGTTCTCCGGATACTCCGCCGCGGCCAGGAAATCCTCGAGTGCCTCTTTCGCCTTGCCCTGCCTGAGTCGGCTCAGGCCCCGCAGCAGGTGGGCATCGGCATAGACGTCGCGAATCTCGCCGCCGCCCTCGCGGACGTGGAAATGACTCTTCGAGAGGAACTCGACCGCCTCATCGTACCGGCCTGCGAGCACGAGCGTCAGGATCTCGCGCTCGAAGCTGTCGTTCCGCTTGATGACCGTGGCATGGTGCTTCTCCAGCGCGGCCAGGCGTTTCTCCGGCGACGTATTGCCGCGCTCATAAAGCTCATCCAACTCGGCAAACAGCCGGGGATCTTCGCTATGGCACGCGACCGCCTTCTCGTAACTGACGATCGCCTTGGGCACATCGTTCTGCGTGCGGTAATAGGCCCAGCCGAGATTGCGATGCGTCAGCGCGAACGAGGGATCGATCTCGCGGGACCGCTCCCAAGACTCGATCGCCTTCTGGGGCTGGAGATCATAGAGCAGGTTGCCAAGGTAGTAATGCGCGCGGGCATCGGTGGGACAGGCCTGGATGGCCGCCTTCAGAACTTCGGCCGACTCGGCGCGGAACGGGAAACAGTAGTCGGCGGGCATCGTCTTCGCCTGGGAATAGAATCCCTCCGCCATCCGGGCGTCGCCCTTCTGCTGGTACAGGTAGCCGAGATAGTAATAGACGAGCGGGTACGTGCCGGCAAAATCCGTCTTGTTCCGGCCCGCCCGACTCAGGACATTGATGGCCTCATCCCAGAAGCCGCAATTCATGTAATCGGTGGCAAGCTCCAGATAAGCCTGAACGTCGCGCTGCATGGCCGCCTCCAGCCTGCGCAGCGTCACATCACTGCGCTGAAGCAGGTAAAGCTCGTTCATCGCCAGAAAGTCGAGCGGGTCTTCATCGAGCACCTTTGTGGCGATGCTTTTCGCCTGCCTGACCTTGTCCAGGTGTCTGAGGATTACCGCTTTAAGATCCTGTGCTCTGCTATCAAGCGCGTTGGTTGACAGGGAATTATTGATCTGTTCGAGAGCCGCATCCAACTGCCCCTTTCGGCAGGACAGCTCGGCCAGTTGATAATAGGCCGCCGCGTGGAACGCATAATCCCACGTCGCTCGGTAGAATGCTTCGTACGCCTCCTGCGCCTTGCCCCGGGCGCGCAGAGCAAGACCCAGATGATAGAGGGCCTCCGTGCTGCCCGGCCGGGTGTATTCGGCGGACAATCTCCTGACCGCCCGGCGCAGATGCTCCTCGGCCTTGTCGTACAGGAATCGCCTGTTATACTCGATCCCGACAATCGTGTTGGTCCGGACGTCATCGGGGTCGCGCCGCAAAGCTTCTTCATAGTAATCGAACGGATTCACACGCGGGTTGTTGATCTGCTCGACCCGCAGACCCGTCAGGTACAATTCCTCGATGGTCTTGATGTCCCTGGGACCGGGCGGGGCCTTGACGGTCGCAGGCAGATTCGGGTCCGGCCGGACCTCGACCGGCTGGTAGGAGATCAGAGTTGCGCCCGAGGCATCGAGCAGCGACGTCCTCAGGTCGGTTGCCTTTGTCCCCGCCGGAACCGTGACTTCCTTGAGGAACGGCTTGCCCGGTCCGATGTTGATGGTCTGCTCGAAAAGCGTTCTGTCGCCCGCCTGGAGCATCACCCGTGCTTTTTCATATTGCGAGGTGGCGTTGAATCCGAAGCTGGCTTTGCCGTTGGTCGCCAGTTCCAGATTCGCGGCGGCGGCGAGATTCGCGTTCTTGAACCCGCCGATCTCCCGGATGGGGTACCAGTACTGCTTGAACGTCTTGACTTCATGCGGCTTGATCCAACTGTAGTCGGGCTGGTTGTCCGACCAGGCCCCCACCATCAGCTCCGCATACGGGCCGTCGGCGTCGGTCAGAATCTTGTCCCACATCCGGCCGGTCGGGCCCGGACTCCACTCCCACAGCTTGGCACCGCAGACGACGTGATGGTCGCCGACGTGCACGACGCCCGCCTTTTTGCCGTGGTCGTAGCCGCCCATGAAATCCTCCTGCTTGTCCCAGGCGAAGAACGACACCGGCTCGGGGTGATCCTTCCACCAACTGATGTTGACGCCCCGGTAATCCACGCCGCGATAGGTCTCGTTCGCAATCGGCCAGTGCGCAAAGTCGTTCTTGGAGTGGTACGTGGCGGCGGTGACGCTCGGCGGGAAGATCACCTGGTAGTTATCGTTGACGTGCACGGCCACGTTCGCCCAGTACAGGATCGAATTCGGGTAGGCGGTCCGGTTGAACAGCTTGACCGTGGTCTCAATGTAGGACTTACCCGGGTAGAGCGTGACGCCGATGAGCCACTTCATGCGGTGGCGGCGCTCCGTCTCGCCGAACCAGATGGTCTTGCTGCCGTCGGCGTTCTCCGCCAGAGTGTAATCCACGGGCATATAGGTCGTGTTGCGGTGATGGTGGAAGACGCACCACTCGATGCCGCCCGAGATCCAGGCGCCGAGCATGCCGATCAGCGCCGGCTTGATCACGTGCTGGCGATAGAAGATCTCGTAGTTGTTCGTCTTGTCGATGGCATAGAAAAGCCGGCCGCCCAACTCCGGCAGAATGCACAGCTTGATATACTCATTTTCCAGGTACAGTGCCTTGTAGGTTTTCTCCTCGCGGATGTCCGTCACGCCGTCCAGCATGGGATACGGGTAGATGCGCTTCTGCGCCCCCTGATAGGACTCGTGCGTGTAGAACCTCGGGTTCGGGTCCGGTGCATTGAGCCGGTACGTCGGAATGGCGAGCGGCTCCTCCCAGACCTTCACCGCCGCCGGGGCCGACGCCACCAGGAGAAGAACGAACAGACAGGACAGGCAGATAAATGGCTTCCTTGACATGCGGGCTGCTCCTTTCTGCAAATCGGCAGTGCACGCTGCCGTCGTATGTTCTTGTCGTCCGGCTCCCTCGGTGACGCGCTCCTCGCGGTCCGGCGGTCACGCGAGGGCGATACCGGGCACAACGGTGTCATCTTAACAGAGCATCAAGGGACGGGCAAGAAGCGACATGAGCGCATACCGGCAACGTCGGGCCTGATGCGCGAAAGGGGCCCAGACCGCGTCTTTGGACGACGGCACGTGACTACCTCAGCGCGAGGGTCGCGCCGCACGTCGATGGTCTGACCTTGACCTATATCATCTTGCGTCGGCGCAGCAAGCCGATCAGGCCGGCGCCCAGCGCGCCGAGCACTATTGCGCCTGGCGCTGGAACCACGGGAACTATAAAGGAGTCCATGACAGCCCATGAGACCATGAACGAATATAACGGGGAGGGGTGCGTCTCAGCCCAGACTCTCGCGCGATATACGTGCGATGGATCTACTGAATACTCCATGAGCTCGCCTTCTCCGAGGGGCAGAGGGACGCCCGCACTGATGTCCTCTAAGGATACACCCTCAGGAATATAATACCCCAGGTCTGTAGACCGCCCATACTCCCCTAGCACCAGAACATTCCCCACGGGCCTAAACGTCATGGTCGCCTCGGCCCCGCCCCATCCCTCCGGACCGAGAATTGGATCGTTAGGGTAGACATTATAGCCAATAAATCCACGCTGCCCGCCAGCGGACGTCCAGAGTCGGTAATTCCATTCCTCGCTGGACGACGCGCCTGTATAAATGAATGGATCGTCGTAGTCACTGACGCCGATATCTAAGCGGAGAGTCTCGTTTAGTGGAGAGCTTGACCTGTAGTCGTACCAACCGTACCCAACGAAGCTCGCATACACGTGGAACTCGGTTGAGAGCACCTGAAGACCGACCGCCGGCCCAGTCGGCAGCGCCAGGCACGGACCCGCCAGGAACACAACTACGAACAGGACGACCGCTCGCAAAAGTCTCTTTTTCATCGCCATCTTCCTTCCTCCCTTCCCTTATCTTGTGCTGGTAACTTGGTTACACCGCTGGCCAGACAGCGGCACCATCGGGACACTGTTTGAACGAAGTATCTGTGCGCTGCTCCGCCGAGAGCTGAGCAAGATTGGCTGGTGTACCCATTTCTCACACCTCCGCTGACCTACCGGTGCCCGTCCGCCTCTCTGCCTGTGGACACCCGCTCCGAACAGTTGTCCCCGACACACGGTCCTCTGGTGTAGATACCTTTCGTATCAGATCGGTGCACTCCCTGCCTTACTTCATTTCTACCAAGGAAGTCCGAAGAGGTCAAGAAAAAACTGCCCGACGTTGCCGGTCCGCCGGTCTGTTTGCAGCGTATACCGACCCTTCGGTCGCGTCCTATGAAGATGACAGCGCCCGGTGCCATGTCCCCATTTGCGTGGATATGCTCGGCCCGACAATGGGTGACACATGCTTAGGCGAGGTAAACGCGGCCCCGAGTTCGTGAGGAATCGTCCAGGAAAGTCGTTCCTTTCGTCTACTGGACGGGAGGGGACCACGTGACCTGCAGGGATAATAGCGTGGTCTACAGGGCGGCCCGTCTGTGATACGACCTTGATTTACATCATCTTGCGTTGACGGAGCAAACCGATGAGGCCGGCACCGATCACGCCGAGTACGACCGCCCCTGGGGCAGGAACCGTATATGACTTCAGGACACCATTTGAGACGACAAAAAACCACTCCATGCTGGCTTCCATCTCCGTCCAGACCTTGACTCTGTACATGTGCGACGGATCGACCTCATACTCCTGCAACCAGCTATAGATGTTGCCGGAATTGAATCCGGGAGGCAGAGGCACACCGGCAGTAACGTCTTGCAGAAGGATCCCAGCGTCGCCATTAAGCGACCCCAGGCCGTCCACATACCAATCATACTGGACCTGCAGAATGTTCCCATAAGGCATGAATGTCACAGTTGCCTCGGCTCCACCCGACCCTTCCGGTCCAGGGATTCGGTTGTCGTCCGGATAGAAGACGGCGGGGTCATAGCCGATCCACCCCCGCTGGCCTTCAACACTGGCGCCCAGGCCGTACACCTCTGGCGACCATTCACCAGAATGTGCGCCGGCGCTAATCCACGGATCGGTGTATGGACCACCCGCACCGATATCCAAGCGCAACTCCTGGCCTTGCGGAAAACTCGCGGTATAGTCAAAGTAACCATACCCAGCGAACTGAGCATACACGTGGTACTCTGTTGAAAGCACGTTGATGGGTCCCGCCCCACAACGACCCGCCGCCAGCACAACCAGCGTTGCCGCTACCGCCCAGAAAATGCCGCTTTTCATTCTCCGCTCTCCTTTGTCCTAAACCACGTGAATTAGTCAGTCAAAGGTGATGCTCGCTATGTCACCCACCCGCTTTCGAGCACACCTCTTCTTGTGCATACCAGATAACTGCCCTGACTTTCCCCACACCTACGTCGCTTATTTCTCGTTCGTTGGGCAAACATACTCTCCGCCCAAGCGAACAATCTGTCCGAGAAATGCGGTCCTCCGCCGCAAAAACCTGCAACGTCATCGTAGCTGCGCATCCTGTCTACCTTACTTTGTACCACGAATGCCCAAAGGCGTCAACAGAAAACTGCCCCATGTTGATGGTCTTTTTGCATCGCACGCGCATGGACTCACCGGCTGACGATATTACCGGACACGATGTAAGCCATCTTACTTGTCGGGGCGTAAATGCCACCCTCGCCAGGCCTGTGACGTTGCGGCCGGTGTTGAAAGGCCCTGCGCCCGTCGATATAATAATAGATGAGTGGTGGTCGTTGCCTCAAGGACACCGAAGAATTCCATTGTGGAAGCTTTCTTGCCCTCACAGAGGTTCTGTGGCAGAGGCTCGAACTGTTTGATGTGAAATGACCGAAGCGCTGAAAAAGTTGAATAAGGCGATAGTGCCAATCGACCAGTGGCTGCCGCATGACCACATTCCTTGGGTCATTGCCGGCCCGTGCAGTGCGGAATCGGCGGAACAGATGCTCTCGACCGCGCGGGGACTGGTGCAGTCGCCGCACGTGAAGGTTTTCCGTGCGGGCATCTGGAAGCCTCGGACCCGGCCGAATTCGTTCGAAGGCATGGGCGAAGCCGGCCTCGAATGGCTGGCCCAGGTGAAGGCCGAGACCGGACTGCTCACTACGACCGAGGTGGCAAAGACCGAGCACGTCGAATTATGCCTCAAGCACGGTGTAGACATTCTCTGGATCGGCGCGCGGACCACCGTCAGCCCGTTTGCGGTGCAGGAGATTGCCGACGCCCTGAAAGGGGTCGATATCCCCGTGCTCGTGAAGAACCCTATCAACGCGGAGCTGGGCCTGTGGCTCGGCGCCATCGAGCGGCTCCACGATGCCGGCATTCGAAAGCTCGCGGCGATTCACCGCGGCTTCTCCACCTATGTCGAGATGCAATTCCGCAACGACCCCAAATGGCAGATCCCGATTGAGCTCAAGCGTCTGCTGCCCGACCTGCCCTTGATTTGCGACCCCAGTCACATCGGGGGCAGCCGGCAGTTCATCGAGCCCATTTCGCAGATGGCCCTCGATCTCGGCATCCAGGGCCTGATGATTGAGTCGCACATCGACCCGGACCGTGCCCTCAGTGACGCCAGGCAGCAGGTCACGCCCGAGGTCCTGTGCCGCATGCTCGACCGCCTCCGGGCCCGGGACGCTCCAATCACCGACCGGGACGTGAAACGCAAGATGGCCCGCCTGCGGGCGGAGATCAGCCAGATCGACGCCAAGATCATTCAGGACCTGGCCGAGAGAATGAAGTGGGTTGCGGAGATCGGCCGGCTCAAGCAGGAGCACAGCATTCCCGTGCTCCAGATCGACCGTTGGGAGAACCTGCTGGAGGACCACCTTGCCCAGGCCCAGCAGCTCGGCCTGGACAGCGACTTCATCAAGGCCCTCTTCGAGCTCATCCACGCCCAGGCGGTCAAGCGCCAACTCTAACCCGCCCGCCGGTCCTCTGTCCTCTGAACTGACCCTCCGCCGACCGCACCGCTTATATCCGGGCACACCATACTCAACCCCATCGCGAAAAAAGTAAGGCGTCCCCGCAATTCCTGAATTCCAAAGCTCAGTCGCCGATCTCACGCAGAATTCCCTGGATTTCGTCGTCTATCTCATCTGGACGGAACAGCGCGGCAATCCGACTCCCGTCAGCGTCCTTTCTAAAACGGACGCCGAATGCCTTGCAGACACCATCGAGCAGAAGGTCGCCTGGTACTACATCCAGCTTGTTCTTCTCCCAGGCCTCCTCTACTAGCTTTGTCTGCTCGGCGCATGCCTGCTCTATCTTTGCTCTCGACATTTCGAAATGTGCCAGGGTCTTCTCGATCTCGTGGGCGATCTTCTCACAACCTATCGGCGCGCCATCCTCGAACAATCGCCTTGATAGCGGGTAGAACGGTTTCGAGAAGAGCTTCACAACGCGTTTCTCGATTGCCAGAGCCTTTAGTCCGTCAGCAACTATCTCTATCTCCTTGACGATTTCGTCTTCCGACGGGGGCTGTCCTTGCGTAGCCATGCCCCCGAGTTTTCGCTTCAGCCCAACGAATCCACCTAAGACGCGGGGAACAATAAGATAGTTTTCGAGTTCACGTTTCCGCAAGACCTTCAGCGATACATTAGGCCCGCATTTCTTCGCAAGATGTGAGATGTCGCTTTCCTCCTTTTCATCCCGATCAAGGAGAAACCACACTTTCACATTGCGCTTCATCAGGAAGTTCAGCGTCTGCTCCGCGGCAAAATACCCGAAGTTGTGGACGCCACCCATGTGTACAAACCCTGCGCCAACTTGGCTCAAATTCGTGTGCAGTTTGGCCGCCCACTCTCGCAAAACCCCCTCATCGCTGGGGCCCTCGACGAAAATTAGGCGATCAAATAGGAATAGTGAACTTAGTCTGATGCCGAGCTCGGCAGGAATCTGAATCTCCGCCTCTTCGAAGTTCAGTTGCTGAACCTTCGTGGACTGGGGTTTCGAGACAAGGTAGACGTTCTTCATCTCAGCCGTGTCCAGGAAATTAGTTGAGTGCGTCGTGATAAACACCTGGGCTAACGAGCTGATGGTTTTCAAGTACCGCATCATACTCGTTTCAAGCGAGGGGTGTAGATAGATCTCCGGCTCCTCGACGAGAAACAACTCTGGCTTCTGGAACTCGAAGTCCAGCACCAGACGCAATGCCTCACGAATTCCCGATCCGTTAACCTCAGCAAGGAAGTCATCTACATCCATCTCCGCCTCCTTTCCCGGAGAGTCGCTATTGAATGCGTCGATGCGGACTCCGAGCAGGCTGGCTACTGTATCTTGGATATTCTGCAGCACCTCCGTACCTCCACGTTGCACCTTCAGCGAGAGAAGTCGCTTGGCTTCATCTTCACCTATGGGACGTCGACGTTCCTTCAAATAAAGCACGTTGATGGCACCTATGCGACGTAGGAGGTTGTGCGCATATTTCGGAATCTCCGTCTCGTCACCGGCAAACGTGCTCACCTTGTTTTCCAGCGGCTCGTGTAAAACCTTCTGAGCTTCCTGCTTCGCCTGCGCGACATAGGACTCAATGGAACGCTTCAGATCAGCCATAGAACTCGCTTCATGTATCATTGGTTCGATCTTGTTGAATGTCTCTGCATCAAGACCCCCCTTCTGCATGTAGTAATAGCGCAGGGGAGCACCCTCGCGAAGCCGCTCTTTGATGCGCGCCCAATCCTCCCCCTCGAGAGCCTGTGTGAATTTCTCCAGGCCCGCTCCCTGGCGCCGAGCGCGTGCGACACCACGGAATTTCTCAAGCAGCTCGAGTGCAGCCTCGTCGGAGACCACCAGTAGCGGTACAACCTTCTCAGGTGCTTGTCCAGCCGTGCACAGTGACACGTCATTTATGAAAGCTGTACGCTTGGGCACACTTATTATTCTCATTGATGCTGTCACGCGGCATGCCCGTTCGATTCCATCGGCCGCGTTTCGCATCTGAGGCGCTTCGTTCACAATATCTCTCACGAGATCCTTGTGGTCCGCGGACGTCATCGAAAAGGACAACTTGATTTCAATTGGTTCGCTCGTATTTCTTCGATGGTAGTCAATCGCGGTGCCAATGGGCAGATCCGACGTCACCAGACTCCCATCCTTGATACAGGTGAAGAAACTGTCGATTGCGAGCAAAATGTTGGACTTTCCTGAGTTGTTCTTGCCTATGAGCACATTGAGGTTGCCAATATTCTCCAATGTGACATCTTGGATACTTCGGAACTGCTTGATCCTCACAGCTTCGAGTCTCATCTCTATTACCCTTAAATCAACTGCGTGCAGATCTAGGAACCGAACACTATCGGATATGTCGTGAAGATCATCTCTCGGCCTCCAAAGCCGTCACGCTTAACCATAGAGAGTATTGTACCGGGGGGGCAGGTTTGAACCAAGAGAAAACAGGCAGAGGAACGTGTTGGTCCTGTAGGGTGTGCCGTGCACACTTTCTCCATGTGACGGTCACAGTTTTGTAGGGTGGGCTATGCCCACCCATTTCACTGTCAAATCCTGTTCCCTCACGCAGAGACGCAGAGCCGCTGGGGTTTGCATGTCGGTGCCGTCCCGTTTTCTCTCTGCGTCTCCGCGTCTCTGCGTGCGCCGGTCTTCATTGCGGCCGAAGGCCGCCTATCCGCGTTCATCTGCGTTCATCTGCGGTTTCGTTCGGTCTGTGTTCTCGGTGTTCTCCGTGGCGGAGCAACGTGATAAGTGGCAAGCAAGAGTGCGCCTCGAGGGCGGGGACAACGCCGGGCAGTTGTAATCCCTTGCCCCACAAAGTCTTACGATGGTCAAGCATCGCCGGATAAAAGTGTCACCGGCACCGGATATTTCACTTGACGGCCAACGCGGACAACAGTATGATAACCACACAACGGAATAGCGAATTGCAAATAAGCAATAGTCAATCATCGATAATCAATCGGTAAGGGGTTCCGATCGTGACTGGTGAAGCACGAATCCTCGCCTCGGCGGTGGTTGAGACGCAAAATCTTGCGTCTCTACGCCATTATGCCGGCATTCCATCATTCCCGTATTCCGTCACCAGAGTATCCACCATTCCGTTCACAGGCCGGGGAGGGCGGGGAGTGGAGGACGTGATTATGCAAAACAAAGCCAATTTCTGCGAGAAGTTTCAAGTTCCAAGCCGGAAGTATCAAGCGGGCACACCGCAGTTCACAGTTCCCGGAAAACGCCCGACGCCGTCACTACGGGCGGGGCCCGCTGCGCAAAACAAAGCCAATTTCCGGGAGGCACAACTGAGGCTAACTGCTGGTCAGGAAAAAGGTTACGTGAAACAGTACGAGCTATGCATCTGCGAAAACAAAGCCAATTTGCCCGGTCGGGCTTGTAGTGTGCCCGTAAGAGCATCTGTAGGGGCGGGCCTCTGTGCCCGCCCTGGGCAACCACGGAGGGTTGCCCCTACGTCGTCACGGCCAGGAGGCCTGGGTGCAAAACAAAGCCAATTTCCGGCGGCCCGAATCCCGGCCGCACCCCTGCGTGTCGCTCCGACAGGATTCCTCTCGCATTATAGCGTCCACCGCCATATCTTGGGGCATGCCGTTGGTAACCGCGGACCGTTAACTGGGACAGTGGTCAGGGGCCGGAGAAAGAGATTGCCATGAGAACACCAGGGACCTTCTGCAGGCCGTTTTCGAGACGCACATTTCTTCAGGTCGTGGGTGGAACCGCCGGCAGTCTGTCACTGAGCGCGCCTCGTGTGCTGGGCGGCTTGGCTCGGACTCAACCGGGCGGAGCGGTAAAGAAGCCGGCGACGGTGCGGGCGGCTTTCGTCTACCCACCGACCGAGTCGCTCAGGCGGGCAGGCTACTATAGCTGGCCCGGCTCGACGTTCGATGCCGAGGGCCGGCAGGCACAATACCTGGGCAAGCTCCAAACGCTCGAAGGCAACCTGGGCCTGCGGATCTCTGTGGAGCGGCAGCCGCTGGATGAGGAGGACAACGTCACAAAGTTCATCAAGGAGGTGAAGGCCGAGACGCCGGACGCTCTGTTCCTCGTGCCCCTGAAAAAGGGGCATTGGCCGCACGTGACTCGAATCGTGGAGGAGACGAGGCGGCCCACCGTTATACTGGCGCCGCTGGGCGTGCTGCTGGCCCCGCAGGTACGTGAGCTCCACACTCATCCGGGCGTCTACCTGATCAATTCGCTAGACAATTTCGACGCGGTCGAGCAAGGCATGAGGATGGTCCGAACCGCGTCCTGGATGAAGCAGAGCTGCATCCTCAACATCGCCAAGGTGGCCGCAGACGACCGCATCGTGCCACACCTGGGAACCCGCATTCGCACCGTGGCGAACACAGGCTACATCGAGGAATTCAAGCGGATCGGGGCGACGGACGAAGTGAAGAAAGCCGCTGCGGGATATAAGAATAATGCCACGAAGGTCTTTCAACCCAGCGACGAAGATATCTTCGATGCGGCCAGAGCCAGTGTGGCGCTGAGGCGGGTCGTCGAGGCCGCCGGAGTGGATGCTGTCATGATGGATTGCCTGCCCGGCCTGCAGCACCCGCACCAGCACGTCCCACCCTGCATGGGCTTCATGGACTTGAGGAACCGGGGCATTCCGGCGGGCTGCGAGTCCGATCTGGATGCCACGCTGACTATGATGCTTCTGCAATACCTCTTCGACCGACCCGGCTTCCAGCACAATCCGACCGTCGACACGGAGAAGAACCACTACTTCTGCGCTCATTGCACCAGTGCCACGAAGATGAGAGGGCGCGACGCCGCACCGGAACCTTATATGCTGATGAACCATGCCGAAGCCGGCTGGGGCTGCGTGCCCCGCGTGCTCTTCTCGCCCGGCCAGGAAGTGACCATCGCCAAGTATCTGTCCGTGATGTCCGATTCAGAAATGCCACAAATGCTCGTCTATTCGGGCGAGATCGTCGGCTGCCCCGGTGTGCCGCAGGCGGGCGGCTGCCGGACCAACGCGGAGACGACGATCCATGAACTGGCGGACGTTGCCGAGTTGAAAGGCCATCACCTCATCATGGTTTATGGCAACTACGCAAAGGCGCTGCACCGCTTCTGCCAGATGTACGGTATTCAGGCCGCCATCTGACTTCGGAAATAGACCCGGAGGACACAAGATGGGTTCCGAGCTTGCCGCGCCGCGACGATAACCCGGATGCTTTCTCGCGATGGCTGCGTGCCCTCGTGGCCCCGCAGAACGTGTGATTATGAAAGATGATACAGACATCTGTCAAATATTGTGTATTTTCCACCGACTATGTGGTAGAATAAAACGTATTACGTGAGAATTCCAAAGCTGGTGGATCTTATCGCGAGTGGGTAGTTATTCGTTTTACTAACGAGCTACCCTCAATAATTGACGCGGATTGTGGTGTGGTTGTGGATCGATGTACTTAGCCACCATAAATAACATAGCTCTTTTGGCACCTGTATGTGTCTCGTTTCTCATCATCTCGGGCCGCATCAGGCGCCGGCGGCCGTGCGCCACGAGCCTGGCCGAGCATGTCAATATCATTGCGCACCGCGGCGCCTCTCATGTTGCCCCGGAGAACACGCTGGCGTCCGTGAAGCTGGCCTGGAAATTGGGGGCGGATGCCGTCGAGGTCGACGTGCACCTGACGAAGGACAACCGGATCGTGGCGATCCATGACCCTACCACCGGCCGGACCGCCGGTACGCACCTGGAGGTCGCCGAGACCTCCTCTTCGCATCTGCGCCGGCTGGACGTCGGCAGCCATAAGGATCCCGGATTCGCGGGCGAAACCATTCCCTTCCTTGAAGAGGTCCTCGACACGGTGCCCCCGGGCCGGCACCTCTTTATCGAGATCAAATGCGGCCCGGAAATCCTGCCTCCGCTGGAGCAGGCGATTGCCGCCAGCGGAAAACGCACGCAAATCGTGCTGATCGGCTTTGGTCTGGCGACCATGAGAGAGGCCAAGCAAAGGATGCCGGACATACCCGCCTATTGGCTGCGTGACAAGCGGCCCGGGCTGCCGCATCGCCGCCGCCTGGCGAAGAAGGCAAAGGCCAGCGGGATCGACGGCCTCGACGTACACTGGTCCGGTGTCACGCCGCGCTTCGCCTGGGCCGTCAAACAAGCCGGCCTGAAGCTCTACGCCTGGACCGTCGACAACCCCGCCGATGCCATCCGCCTCCAGGCGCTGGGTGTTGATGGTATCACAACCAACCGGCCCGGCTGGCTCAAGAGCCAGATTCACGCACCCCGACCCGTCGATAGCCCCGTCGCCTGGGCACGAAGAGCATAAATCCACATCCCCCACCACCCACACGCTTTTTTGGTTGACGACGGTACGTCCCATAAATTATACTCATTCTGGTGGCCATCAGGGTCGTCGGTGGTAGAGACACAGAATCCTGCGTCTCTACGGTGGCTTGGTTTGGCAGGCAGCATCCTCAACCGTCATTGACCATTGGTCGATAACCGGTAGAGGCCCAGAATCTTGCGTCTCTACGCAGAATCGACCTTTGGGACAAGTGCAAGATTCTACATCTTTGCTGCCACCGCGTCAGGAGGGGAATGATGTACCGGAGGATTGAGTTCAGTCTCGGTGACAAGCCCCCCGCGAGAGGCCGGACAAGCCGTCTCGCCGGAACCCCTCCACATTCAGACGATCCTGCACGGAGCATGTGTCCAGAGTATCTGTCCCCGCCGGTCCGCCCGCGGGCCACGACGTCACACGCATCCGGCCGTGCGGCCGTTGATATTTCGTATCCTCATGTCCCGACCATTCGTGAAAGGAGATCGATTATGTGTAAGAGAGGACTTGTCCTGCTTCTGCTTGTAGCGTTGTGGCTAGCCGGCCCAGCTTCGGCTGGGCTGATCGGCTGGTGGACCTTCGAGGATCCGGCCAATCTGGGTGCCGACAGCAGTGGAAAAGGCAACAATGGCACCGTTGCGGGAGACGCCACGTTCTCCCCGGATGCCTCCCGGGGCTCCGGAGCACTGCTGCTCGACGGCACAGACGATTTCATCAATGTCGGACTGGGCAAGAACAACATGCTGGCTGATTGGACCAGCAACCTGACCATTGCGGCCTGGATCAAGCCCGATGATCTCCAGAGACAGTGGAACTGCTTCTTCGGTCATACGACGCAGAACAACGGCGTCAAGTTCGAGCTGATGAGCGGCAACTTCCGGTTCACCACGTTGGGCGTCATGGATTATGATCTGGCCGTTTCGCTCACGACCGGAGAGTGGTCGCACGTGGCGGTTACTTTCAACGAACCGGGTAATCTCGCGATTTTCTACGCCAATGGCCAGGAAACTGGAGAAGTTCGGGGCGGCTCGCCGGCTGCCAAAGCCACGGGCAACTATAATGTCGGTTACGGCGGGTATTGGGAACCGGAGCAGTTCCAGGGCCTGCTTGACGACGTGCGCATCTATGATAAGGCGCTCACGGCTGCCCAGATCAGCGATCTGTACAACGATATCGAGCCTTCGTTCGCCAAGGCCGAGAAGCCCAGCCCTGCGGACGGCGCAACTGGCGTGACCATGCCGCTGCTCCAGTGGAGCCCCGGCGAGAACGCCAAGCTCCACAGTGTCTTCCTCGGAACCAGCGCAGAGTTGACGGCGGCCGACCAAATCGCCGCCCGGCAACCCTTTGCCATGGTTTACGTGATGAAAGGCCTCTTGCCCGCGACGACCTATTACTGGCGGGTCGATGAGATCGAGGCCGACGGCGTGACCACTCATACCGGCGACGTCTGGACCTTCACGACGGCCCCGCTGACCGCTTACAATCCCAACCCGCGCAGCGGCGATAAGTGGGTCGCTACCGACGCTACCCTCACGTGGGTGCCCGGCCAGGCCGCCATGTCGCATGATATGTATTTCGGCACCGACAAGGGCGCCGTGGCCAACCGCGACGCCGGTACCTCCAAAGGGAAATTGACGACAGCGACCTACAGCCCCGAAGGTCTCAACCAAGGCGCGACGTATTATTGGGTTGTCGACGAAATCACGAGCGCCGGGACGAATGCCGGTGCAGTCTGGAGCTTTACCACGACCACTGGCGGTGGCGGTGTTAAGGGCGAATACTTCAACGGCATGACGGCGACGGGATTGCCCGCGCTGACCCGCATCGATCCGGTGATCGATTTCAGTTGGGGTGATCCGGGTGGTCCGGGTGCCCCGATCGGCGTCGATAACTTCTCCGCCCGCTGGACGGCGGACCTGGAGATCGCGGTGGCCGACACCTACACGTTCATCACGAACACCGACGACGGCGCCCGGCTGTGGCTGAACGACAAACAGATTGTCAACCAGTGGGTAGACCAGGGCACCACGGATGCGCCCAGCAAGCCGATCGCTCTGGAACTGGGGATTTACCCGCTGCGAATGGAATACTATGAGAACACGGGCGGAGCTGTGGCCCGCTTGTTCTGGCAGACGCCGACTATGGCGCGTCAGATCATCCCGGCCGGTCCGCTCCAACCGCCGGTGCACGCCCGCGCTCTCTATCCCGCCAGCGGCGATGTCAACGTGCCGCAGGATGTAACGCTGATGTGGAGTGCCGGCGAGAAGGCCGTCCAGCACCAGGTGTACTTCGGGGACGATGCCAATGCCGTGGCCAATGCCACGGCGGATAGCTCCGGCATCTACAAGGGCCAGCAGGCTCTCGATGCGACCAGCTTCAGCCCCGGCTCTCTGGAATGGAACAAGACCTACTACTGGAGAATTGATGAGGTCAATGATGCCTCTGCCGAGAGCCCGTGGAAAGGCTCGGTCTGGAGCTTTACGACAGCGGATTTCATCGTGGTCGATGACTTTGAGAGCTACAATGACGAGGCCGACAAAGGCACGCGTATCTACGAGACCTGGATCGATGGTCTGACCAACCTGACGACCTCCACGGTCGGCAACTGGGACCCGCCCTTCGCGGAGCAGACGATTGTTCACAGCGGCAAGCAATCGATGCCGATGGACTACAACAACATCAACTCGCCGTACTATGCCGAGGCGGAAAGAGAGTTCTCACCCTTGCAGAACTGGACGGTCGGCGAAGTCACGGACCTGAGCCTCTGGGTGAGAGGCAATGCGGCCCCGTTCGTGGAGGACCCGGCCGGCACGTACAAGATCAGTGCCAACAGCATCGATGTCTGGGGCACCGCGGACAACTTCCGCTTCGTGTACAAGACCCTCAACGGCGATGGCTCGATTTCGGGCAAGGTCATCAGCATGACCGATACGACCTCCACCTGGGCCAAAGCCGGTGTGATGATCCGCGAGAGTCTCAGTGCGGACTCCTCGTACGCGTTCATGTTCCCGACGCCCGATGGCCGCCGCGCCTTCCAGGATCGTCCGCTCACGGCCGCCAACGCCATTTCGGCTCATAGTGCCACCGGTCAGGTTACCCTGCCGTTCTGGGTCAAGGTCGAGCGAAAGGGCAACCAGCTTACCGGCTACTATTCCACGGACGGCAAGAACTGGACCACGCAGCCGAGCAACGAGAACACCGGCACCGATGCTTCGGCCAATCCACAGACCATCTTTATGACCGGCAGCGTCCGGATCGGCTTGGCCGTAGCCAGCAATAACACTCAGGGCGGCACCTGCTTTGCCACGTTCTCCGATGTGGTCACCAGCGGCTCGGTGAGTGGCCAGTTCCAGGTAGCGGACATCGGCTCGATCAGTCCGGGCAACGACCCGGCTACGCTGTACGTCGCGGTGGAAGACAGCAGCGGCAAAGTGGCTGTGATAAGCAACCCGGATACAAGCGCGGTCAATGTCCTGCAGTGGACCGAGTGGAAGATTCCGCTCAGCGATCTGGCAGGTGTGAATCTGGCCAAGGTCAAGAAGCTGGTCATCGGCGTTGGCGACCGTAACAATCCGGCCGCGGACGGCAATGGCCGTATCTTCATCGATGATATCCGGGTCGTGAAGCCCTGAGGATTTACGATTTACCGTTGATAAGCCGTAGATCGCAGGCAGTAGATCCGAACGAGTCGAGGGCCCATGTCGCGAGGCATGGGCCCTTTGTTTTTTTGCCTTGCACGGGAGGGGCATAAGGATTAGAATCCCAGGAGAGATTCGCGCAAAGCTCAACCGATGCTGTCAGGAAAACACACGATCCTGAAGGAAGGAGAAAGGCTTATGGACCGCAGGAAAGCCTTTACACTGATCGAGCTTCTGGTTGTCATTGCCATCATCGCCATTCTCATGGCCATCCTCATGCCCGCCCTGAATCGGGCCCGGGAACAGGGCAAGCGCGCGTCCTGCCTCAACAACGTGAAGCAGTTGGCGCTCGCCTGGAACGTGTACGCGGACGACTTCGATGGCAAGATCGTCAATGGCAACACGGACAGGGATTCCGACCCGACTCCAGGGAAGGGATATAACAGAGACAACAGTTGCTGGGTCTACTGGCCGGGCCTGAACGCCACGCAGGAGGCAGCGATCACGGACCTGAGGCGAGGATTGCTCTTTCCGTACTGCCCGAACGAGAAAATCTACAAATGCCCGACGGGCATCCGCGGCGAAGCAGTCACGTACGCCATCCCCGATGCGATGAACGGCTATTACTATATTCCGGGCGCCGAGCAACAGATCAAAACGCTGCGGACCCAGATTCGCAATCTCAGCGAGCAGATTGTCTTTCTGGACGAGGGCCGACTCAGCCCCTCCAGTTGGACGATCTGGTACGACCAGGAGCGCTGGTGGGACCAGATCACCGCCCGCCACGGCGACGGAACCAACTTCTCGTTTGCCGATAGCCACAGCGAATACTGGAAATGGAAGGACCCGCGCACGCTCGACGTCGCCAAAGCGGACATCAATTCGTGGCAGAACAGCGGCCGCAACAGCGCTCAGTCGACCCAGCCGGGCAATGAAGACCTGCATCGCGTCCAGCGCGGCGTCTTTGGCAAGCTGGGCTACACGCCGAGTAACTAGTAGAAACAGGAGATTTCTGTCGTTTACTTGTCGCCTGCGCCGCTCTCAAAGTAATGGAGCAAAGCCTCGCATAGCTGCGCACCGAAGAGCCTCCATTTCTCCGCGGATGGGTAATCGTTCAATCCCGCGACCCAGTTGGCGTTGAGCTCCAGCACACAGGCGTGGACGCCGAAACGTTCGAGCAGTCCGTCGTCAATCGAGCCCGGATTTTTGCCATCCGCACCGGTACTGCCTTCCGTGAACCAGGTATATCGGCGGAGCATTGCTTCGAGGCGCTGCATCTTTTTCCGATAATCGCCGGCCTCGGCATTGGGGCGGGTGACGTTCAGCCTGCCGGCCTCATCATTGTGCAGATCGATCATCAAATCAGGTTTCCGACCTTTCGCCATCATTGCCTGGAGCCAGCTTTCGAGCGCGTAGTTCTCCGGATTGATGGCGGGATCGGCCGGCTTGTCCCAGCGGCGATTCAGGTCGGCGCCCAGCATGTTGAATCGCGTCCGGCCGCGGACGACGCCATCCTTGTTCGCCATGGGCATGATGTACACGCAATACCGGTCCAGATACGTCGCCGCCTCCCGGTCGCCCCGCAACAGTCGCTCGACCAGGCCGTGAACGACCCAGTTTCCTCCCGCCTCCCACGGATGCGCCCGCGCCCGCAGGAGCACACGATGGGGCGCATCCGGATTCCCGATGCGGATCATCTCTAACTCCCGGCCCTCGACCGTCCTGCCGAGCGCCGCGACCTCCACGCGGGCGTTGCTGCGAATCCTCTCTTTGAGCGCTTCGAGGTCGGACAGACGATAAGGTTCGAGCCGGGCCACGTAAAGCCTCCCCTCCGGCACGAGAACCCGGAACTTCAGGCAGTTGTCGCTCGTTTTCTGCGTCGGAATCACGTGCCAGCTTTTCGCATCGGCGGAGACATAGCAGGCGGTCCGTTCCACCAGAGGCGAGCCCTTTCTGCCATTCCACACGTTATCGAAGTTGTGCAGGACGAGCGTCAGCTCCGCATTCGACCTCGTCTGAAGCTCGAAGAGCCAGTGACCGTTCGCCTGGTTGGGAGAGGCCCGCTCCTGATCGTAAATCAGGTAGACATGGACCAGATTGTTCGCATCGACCTGCCAATAGAGAGGCGAGGCATTCTCGAAGCTCGTATTGATATAGAGGAGATCTGACGGCTGGGCAGGCGTTCCGGCGTACACCGTCGGATGGAGCGGGAACAAGAGCACAAGCCACCATGCGATCGATACTCCTCGTCCAAACGCGGGATTCTGCTCGACTGTGTGCCTCATGGCTTTCTCCTTTGATTACCAGCCAACCTGGTCACGGCAGCGTATCACAAACGCGGGGCCGCTTCAATCCATTGTCCCGTCCCTTGACCGGGCAGGACAAAGCGGTAGGATATGACGCCCATGAGGTCCTGTGATGGGCAATTCGGTGTGATCTTTGACCTGGACGGCGTCCTGGTCGATACGGGCTGGGCGCACCGGCAGGCCTGGTACGACCTGGCGGCGAAAGAGGGTCTGGAGATGTCCGACGCGTTTTTCCGCCGGACGTTCGGTATGCAGAATGCTGCGATTCTCCCTATGCTCCGGCCGGACATATCGAGGGAGGAGATGGAGCGCCTGTCGGACTGGAAAGAGCAGCGGTACCGGGAACTGGTCCAAGAGCACCTGAAGCTCGCCGAGGGAGCCCAGGCCCTGCTGAATGACCTGAAACGCCACGAATTTCGCCTGGCTATCGGCTCCTCCGCGCCGCCGGAGAATCTGAATATCTTCTGGGACCGGCTTGCGCTGGGCAACTATTTCGACGCCCGCGTGACCAAGGAGGAAATCACCGAGAGCAAGCCCTCCCCGCAGACATTTCTCAAAGCCGCCGAGAAGCTCGCGCTCAGGCCGGCCTGCTGCGCGGTGGTTGAGGATGCGGTGCAGGGTGTCCGGGCGGCCCGGGCCGCGGGTATGCCGGTCGTGGCCGTGACCACGACCCGAAGCCGCCAGGATCTGGCCGAGGCGGACCGCGTCGTTGACAGTCTCTCCGAGTTGAAGGCGTCGGACTTCCTCGCCCTGCTCGGAAAAAAGGCGTAAAACAGCCTGTGAAAGTATCATCATGTCGCAAGCAGATCAAAATATCGCCGGTGGAGACGCAAAATCTTGCGTCTCTACAGTCATCGGGAGACACAGGTATGCGGCGATCTATACCAAGCTGTTTCTGACGGCCCTGTTCTGGGGAGGGACGTTTATCGCCGGCAGGCAGGTTTCCCAGGACCCGAACCTCGGTCCATTCGGCATCGCCTTCCTGCGCTTTGCGATGGCTTCCATCCTGCTATTGGCCCTGACCTGGATGAAGGAGGGCCGACTGCCGCCGCTGAGCAAGGGCCAGATCGTGCCCGTCCTGCTGCTGGGCATGACCGGCATTTTTGCCTACAACGCCATGTTCTTCAAAGGATTGAGCCTGATCGAGGCCAGCCGGGCGGCGCTGATCGTCGCGACCTGCCCCGCCTTCATCGCCGTCGCATCCGCCCTGTTTCTCAAGGAACGGCTCACCTTTGTGCGCGCCATGGGTATCCCGGTATCCATACTTGGGGCGGCGGTCGTCATTTCCCGGGGCGACCTGCGTCAAGTCGCCGTCGGCGGCGTCGGCCTGGGCGAGCTGTTCATTCTGGGTTGCGTCCTGAGCTGGACGGCCTATTCGCTGATCGGTAAGGTCGTCATGCAGCGGCTCTCCCCGCTGACGTCCGTTTCGTATTCATCCGTCGCGGGGGCGGCAGCGCTGGCCGTTCCGGCCTGGTTTGAGGGCCTCCCGGGAGCGTTCAGCCGGGTGTCACTGCTGGATTGGACGTCGATCGTGTATCTGGCCGTGTTTGGGACCGTCATCGGTTTCGTGTGGTTCTATGAAGGCGTGAAACTCATCGGCACGACCCGGGCGGGATTATTCATCAATTTCGTTCCCATCTCCGCCGTCATCCTGGCGTTTCTCATCCTGCGGGAGCCGATGACGTGGTCCTTGGCCGCCGGCGCGGCGCTTGTCCTCTCGGGCGTGTACCTGACGAACCGAGCGCCAAAACGAAGGCTGTAGAGACGCAGAATCCTGCGTGTCCACCAGAGCCCCTGAGCAGCCAGCCGATTACTCCGGAAAAGTGTTGAATTGGTCACGCGCCTGCGGTACTCTGTCAGCATGAACACACGCAGATGCAACCAGACAGCGGAGACGCAAGGTGTTGCGTCTCTGCACAATGACGGGAGGTAATCCATGAAAGAGCAAGTCAATCGTCGCACGTTCCTCAAGCACAGTGCCGCCCTCGGGGCCGGCATCACCATTCTCAAGTCGGGCATTGTCCGGGCGGGGAACTCGCCGAACGAGAAACTCAACATCGCCGCGATCGGCGTCGGCGGCCGGGGCGGCGACGACCTGAATGAGGTCAAGAGCGAGAACATCGTGGCTCTCTGCGATGTCAATGAGAAGAACCTCGCGGCGGCCGTCAAGAAGTACCCGCAGGCCAAGACCTACGCCGACTGGCGCAAGTGCCTCGACCAGAAGGATATCGACGCCGTGGTCTGCGCGACGACCGACCACACGCACGCGTTTGTCAACACCTGGGCGATGAACCGCGGCAAGCACGTGTACTGTGAGAAGCCGATCGCCAATTGTGTGCATGAAGCCCGCGTCGTCCGCGACGCATACCTCAAGAACAAGGGCAAGCTCGCCACGCAGATGGGCACGCAGATTCACGCCAGCGACAACTACCGGCGCATGGTCGAGCTGATCCGCCGCGGCGCGATCGGCACGGTCAAGAAGGTCCACGTCTGGTGCAGCCGGACGCCCGAAGGCGGAAGCTATCTGCCGGCGGTTGAGCCCGTTCCGCAACATATCAACTGGGACCTCTGGATCGGCCCCGCGCCTTTCCATCCGTTCAATCCGGGCTACCTCGGCGGCTGCTTAGCCTGGAACCGCTTCTGGGATTTCGGCAGCGGCCAGATCGGCGACATGGGCAGCCACATGATGGATATGGCGTATTGGGCGCTCGATCTGCGGCTCCCGACCTCCTGCGAAGCCCAGGGGACGCCGGTCAACTCCGACACCTGTCCGCAATGGCTGACCGCCGAATGGAACCATCCCGCCAACGACTGGCGGCCGGCCGTGACGCTTAACTGGTACGACGGCGGCAAGAAGCCGGGCATGCCGTCCGAGATCTTCAATCGGGACAAGCTGTTTAAGGGCGTCCTGTTCCACGGCGACAAGGGCTACCTGATGTGCGACTACGATTTCCGCGTCGTGATGCCCACCAGCGGCGACATGACCCACTACAGCTCGCCCAAGAAAGAGGACTTGATCCCGCCGTCGCTCGGACATCATCAGGAATGGATTGTCGCTTGCAAGACGGGCAAGCCGACGCTGTGCAACTTCGATTATGCCGGTGCGTTGGTCGAAAACAATCTCCTGGCTCTGGTAGCGTATCGTGTCGGGCAGAAGCTCGAGTGGGACGCCCAGAACCTCAAGGCGACCAACTGCCCGGAGGCCGACAAGTATATCCGCAAGCAATATCGCGAAGGCTGGACGCTGAACGGCTAAATGACCGATGGTCGCCAATGGTAGAGACGCAACATCTTGCGTCTCCCGCACCAACGACAGACGGCTGATTCAACTCGGAGGTAGTTATGAGTGCTCGCACAAGCGGTCGATATCGGTTTGCGCTGACGGCTTGCATCCTCGCCCTTGGCTCCTGGTGTCTCGGGCAGGAACCTGTGTTCGAGTGCTTCGCCGTGACGGACCTGGTGAGGGTCTTCGAGGACGGCTACAACTGTCCCCCGCCGCAGAGCCGGATGGAGCTATTCGGCATCCGCAACGAATACGTGTCCGCTCAATGCGTGGTGAAGACCCGCCAGGGGCTGCGGGACCTCACGGTCTCTGTCGGCCCGCTCAGGCTCAAGGACGGCGGCGCTGCTTTGCCGGCGGATGGTGTGAGCTGGAACTTCGTCGGCTCGATTGCGATTGCCGAGAACTCGCCGAACCACCGCCAGTCCGGCGTCATCCGCCCCGCTCCCGCTCGCTTTCCCGACTACCTGTCCGACGCGACGCACGTTGCGGTCGAGGCGGGCCGGTACGGGGCTGTCTACCTGACGATCCGCATCCCTCCCGACGCACAAGCAGGCGACTACGAAGGTCCCGTGGTTTTTCACACGGACAAGGGCGACAGAACCCTGCCTCTGGCCCTCACGGTCTTTCCTTTGACGCTTCCGGATGAGCGTCACCTGATGGTCACGGAGTGGTTCAGCACGGGCCGATTCAACAAGTTCCACGGCGTCGATGCTTCCGATCCCGAGGCGTTCTACAGGATGCTCGGTTTCTACGCTCGCAACATGGCGGACCACCGGCAGAATGTGTTCCGAGTCCCCCTCGATCTCATCACAACAACAAAACACGGTGATGGCAAACTCGCATTCGATTTCTCGAAATTCGACCGCTGGGCCGAGGTCTTCTGGAGTACCGGTCGAATGGACCTGCTCGAGACCGGCTTCGTCGCACGGTTCCGCGAGGGCGGCTGGTCGAGCAAAGAAATCGTGCTCCAGGATTTTCGTGTCCGCGACGAGGCAGCGGGCACGTCCACCACCATGCCCGGCAAAGACTTCCTGCCGCAGTTTCTCCCGGCGCTGGAACAGCATCTGCGGGAACGAGGCTGGCTGGAGAAGACGGTTTTTCACATCGCCGATGAGCCGTCCGGCCACAATATCATAAGCTGGCGGGAGGTCTCGGACTTCGTGCATCGCTACGGCCCGCACCTCAAACGCATGGACGCCATCGAGACGCCGCACTGCCTGGGCCGGCTCGAAATCTGGGTCCCGAAGATCGACCATTTCGCCACGTGGCACGAGGCATACGGCGAGGCGAAGACGCAGGGCAACGAAATGTGGTTCTATACAGTCGGGATTTTCCAGGCGGGCCTGTACCCGAACAAAACCGTGGATGTCCCGCTCATCCAGTCACGAGTCCTGCACTGGTTCAATTATCGCTTCGGCCTGACGGGCTACCTGCACTGGGGATTCAATAGCTGGACCGACGATCCCTTCGAAGCGCCGGGCCAGCATCGGGGTGACGGCTGGCACGTGTACCCCAAGAAGGAAGGTCTGCTCAATTCGCTCCGCTGGGAGCAGATGCGCAATGGGATTCAGGACTACGAATACCTGTGGCTGCTTGAAGATAAGATCAGACAGAGCCGGAGTACTGTGAGCCAGCGGGTCTCCTCGCTGATTGACCCGCCCCGTCGGGGCATCGAAATCGCCTCGGCCGTCGTCCGGACGACAGCCGAATACAGCAACGATCCGAACGTTCTCTACACGGCGAAGAGACAGATTATCCGGGAGATTCTCGATTGGGACCAATCGCCGCGAGTGCTCGTCCAGACGAACCCGCTCGAGCATTCACGCGTGGCGCGTGACGCTTCCATCGACGTTCACGGCTGGGCCGAGCCCGGCACGCGCATCACCATCAACGGGACGGATGTGCCGGTCGCCGATGACGGCCTGTTCATGGACAACATCCCGCTTTCCTCGAAGCAAACGATTGCCGTCGAGGCCACGGGGCAGAAGGCGAGCAAGCGGATCACGCGTCGTTTCGAGGCTGTGGACAAACGTCCCAATAATTGACAACATAGATGTCGCGGCATCGGGTTGGTTCGCCATCCGAAGGTCCTATCATCGAAATCGTGGAAGAATCTTTTGGGCTTTTCGTCCCAAAAATCCGCGAATCTCTGCGTTCCGCGTGTGAGACAGTGACAACCCCATATTTTTCCCATGTCCGATCTGCCGAAACTCTTGACTGTTGACACAACTCATGATAGAATGATGCTATTGTTATTTGGGGTGGTATACAGCGATGAACGCAATAGTTCTAACTGTGTTCGTGATGCTCCTGTTTCTCCCGGGCATCGCGGTGAAGTAACGAGGGTCTTCGGATCGGCCTTCTGCGCAGGGATGGGCGCAGTGCGCACAGAGGGTTGCACCTAAGCGACGGGCGTTTTCCAGGCCCAGCGATCCGTGACATCCGCCGTCTTTCCTCAGGCCGGGCTTCGCCCCAGGCTCTGTCCCTTATCTATCTTCCAAATCCCTCGATTGACAACGCCGGGCAGCACATTATGATTGCAGATTGATGGTTGCAGATTGCGGATTGCCGCAGACAATCGAATCCACAATCCGAGATTCGCAACCCACAACGGAGTGGCCTGAGACGAACATCTGCGCAGGATGCGATTCGGATAGGAAAGGACGGCGTACCATGGCGCGAATGGATCGGCGAAAGTTCATCGGCACGGCAGTCGCCGGGACTCTGGCGGCGAACAGTTTTCTGCATCGGTCGTCAGCCGGCGACGAGAGCAAGCCGAAGCTCAAGCTCGGCCTGATCGGGTGCGGCGGATATGGCATGGCGGACGTCAAGGCCGCCTTCAAGGTGGGCGGCACCGAAGTCAGTGCCCTGTGCGATGTGGATAGTGAGCATCTCACGAAGAGCGCCAACGAGGTCGAGAAACTACAGGGCTCGCGGCCCAAAACCTTCAAGCACTGCCAGGAGCTCTTGGAGACCTCCGAGCTCAACGCCGTCATCATCGCCACTCCCCCGCACTGGCACGCCCTGCCCTTCCTCGCCGCCCTCGAGAGAAACCTGGACATCTATTGCGAGAAACCTCTGGCTTATGACATCCGCGAGGCGCGGGCGATGGTCGATGCGGCCCGGAAGAAGGATGCCATCATCCAGGTCGGCTTTCAACGCCGCCAGAGCCCGGCCATACAACAGGTCCGCGATTACCTCCGACAAGGGAATCTCGGGCGGATCATCCAAGTGGACGCGCAGATTCACTACACGGCCGGAATCCTCGACACCAAGCCGCAGGACCCGCCGGCCTCGCTCGATTGGGACTTGTGGTGCGGGCCGGCGCCCAAGCTGCCCTATTCACCCCAGGTCGGCCACTTCGCCTGGCGCCTCGAAAAGACGACCGGCCACGGCCATCTCGTGGACTGGGGCATTCACCTGATCGACGCCACGCGCTGGATCCTCGGCGAGACGACGCCTCGCAACGTCCAGGCCTCAGGCGGCATTTATTACTTCGGGGACAAGATCACCACTCCGGATATCCTCACGGTCCAGTTCGATTTCGAGACGTGCCCGGTGTTCTGGAGGCATCGCATCTGGGGAGCGCAGGAATACACCCTGGAGGTCTCCAACGGCATCTTCTTCTACGGTGAAAAGGGGACCGTTTTCGTCACGGACAATCGCTGGGTCATCATCCCCAAAGACAAGAACAAGGAGCGCGTCGAGCATACGACCGAGGGTGACCTGGGCACGGCCCATATGGCCGAGTTCCTCAGCGCCGTCCGCAGCCGCAAACAGCCCGGCTGCACCATCGAGGATGGCTACCGCTCCACGACGACGGTCAAGCTCGCCATGATCGCCTATGACGTCGGCGTCAAGATCGCGTGGGATGAAAAATCCGAGCAGATCGTCGGCAATCCCGCGGCGGCCGAACTACTCCAGCGGCCGTACCGTGCGCCGTGGAAACACCCATACAAGAGCTGAGCCACGACTGCAACCGGGGCACTTAGGGAAGGAGACTGAGATGATTTGCAGACAGAGGACCGGGACGGTGTTGTTCACATGCGCCTTGGGCCTGTTGGCTCTTGCGGCCGCAGGTGATGTCATTCTGTTGAGCCAGCGTGGAGACAAACCGCAGTTGAGTACGCGCGCCGGACGGGACGTGCCGCAAGGCAATCGCGTGCGTTTGGAGCACGTCGCATTGAACGTCGCCGACCCGGTCAAAATGGCGAAATGGCATGTGGATAATCTGGGCATGAAAGTCCTGCGGGAGGGCCCACCCCCGGCCAACGGCCGCTTCCTCGCCGACAGCGCCGGCAACATGATGCTCGAGCTCTACCACAATCCGCCCGACGCCGTGCCGAACTATGCCGCCATGGACCCCCTGCTGCTGCACGTCGCGTTCATGGTCGATGACGTCGACGCCATCCGCAGCAGGCTCATCGCCGCCGGCGCCACGGCGGTCGATCCGGTCACCGTCACGCCCGCCGGCGACAAACTCGCCATGCTCCGTGACCCCTGGGGCTTCGCCATCCAGTTCGTCCACCGCGCCGACCCGATGCTCGCGCACAAGTAGGCACGGATTGCCGCCCCAAGTTGCGTGGATTTCCCACGAGTAGGCCGGTACCATAGCGGTATCTGTGAGCGGATCAGGTACGGAAAGGGCCGGCTATGAATGAACGGGCGAGAGAATCGTCGTGGTCAGGCACGAACAACTGTGCGCAGCCTCGCACCAAGCGGTTCACCGTGCAAGCACTGGCCGCACTGGTGCTCGTCGCAACTTTGAGTTCCCCCCTCCATTCTCAGGAGAGTGCTGCTTCTGAATCCGGCACTCACGTGCGACGGCTCAGCGTGGCGGTTCTCTGGTTCGAGGACAGGACCGCCGACCCCGCGTCCGCTCACTGGCGCTACGCCGCAGGCCTGCTTAAGAGCTCGCTCAAGGAGGTCAAAGCCCTCCGGCTTCTGTCGGAAGGAGCCGTCCGCTACGCTTACCGACAAGTCGGCCTTCGTGCCGGCGGTCCTATCGACCCGAACCGTGCTCGCCTCATGGGCGAACACATCGAGGCCCAACGCGTCATTTGGGGCTGCTATTCGAGGCAAGATGATCAATGGCACGTGGACCTCCACGTGACGAATGTCGCCACGGGCGCTGTTTCGCCTGTGCTCTCCGCCACAGCAAAAGACTGGTTCGATGTGCGCGACAGGCTGAATGAACAAGTCCTCGCCGAGTTGGGCGTGACGTCCAGCGCCGGAGAAAACGAGAAGATGTCACACCGCCAGACGCGCTCCATGGGGGCGCTCGAGTGGTGCTTCAAGGCGTACATGGCTCAGGAACAAGGCAAGCCGACTTCGCAGTTGGAAGAATGCTTTCGCAAGGCGGTTGCCGCTGATCCGAACTGTGCCAACGCCTATACGGGACTGGCGGCGACGCTCGCGACTCGGGGGAAATTCGATCCTGGAGAGGACGCGGCCCAAAAAGCCCTTCAACTGGAGCCGGATGAGGCGGAAGCACATGCGGTTCTCGGATGGGTGTTCGCAGCCCAAGGCCAATTGGATCGGGCCAAGGCTGAGTTCCGACAGGCCTGCCAACTGGATCGGGATAACGCTGGACATTTGTCCATTCTCGCACGGGTCTACACGCAGCAAAATGGGTGGGATGAAGCAACTGCCTTCTTGGAGATAGCTGTGTCCCTCGATCGGACGGACGCGATGGCCCACAGCAACCTGGCAAAGGCCTACGCCGTCCGGAAACGGCGGGAGGAATCGCTGCGGGAATTGGAGGAAGCACGCCACTACCTGTCCGAAGGAATGTATGCGGCGGATGCCTTGTGGGGCATCGCGGAAACTTATGAGACATTGGGCAAACGCTCCGAGGCAATCGAATACTATGAACGGACGTCTGCCCTGGCCAAGAAACTTGCAGTAAACCCCAACACAATTCGACTGGTCGAAAGGCGAGTCCAGCGCATCCAGAGTACGCTGACGCCCACCTTCATCAACGCCTCCATGCCGCAGCGTTACACGGAGGAAGCTCTCCACGCGGTGCTGCGGGACAGACTGACCGAAGCGGAACGACAACTGGTTGCTCATCCTTTCTTGTGCACAGACGCCATGAAGCAATGGGCACAGGAGCTCACGCGGGGTACCACAACGGACCTGGACAAGGCCAAGGCCATCTTTGATGGCATGGCGGTGCGACTGGGCACCCCGGGGCAGCCGAAAAGCCGGACTGCCCGAGAAGCATTCGACGCTTGGAAGAACACCGACATCTGCCTTGTCTGTATGGATCACGCGGTTCTGTTCACAGCGCTGGCCAGAGCAGTGGACGTGGATGCGTTCTTCGTCAACGTCACCAGGGATCCGGACGGGAACGTCATCAATCACGCCTGTGGCGTAGTGTCTCTGGGGGACCGCGCGGGGCTGAAACTGTGGCCGGATTACGTCCGGGGACGACTGGCCCTTGTTGCTGGTCTGCGTCGCGCCGGCCAATGGCAAGAGGCTCGCCACGCATTTGCCGAGATCCGTCAGCCCCAGTCCGAGGACTACGAGGCGGCGATCTACTGGGCCCTCGCCGGCGAGTCGGCGGGGAAGGAGCAGGATTGGGAACGGGCCAAGGAATGTCTGCTCAAGTCTATCTCCATCCAATCCTGGCAGAGTCACGCATACTTCGCTCTTGGCAAAGTCTATGGGCAAGAGCATCGGCTCGCGGACGCACGCACGGCATTTCGCGATTGCCTGCGAAATGACCCGAGCCCGCTGACTGCCGGTATTGCCCGAGCCGCCATTGCGCAAATCAACGAGGAAATCGGCCTGGACCCGTTGAACGACACCACTCCATCTCCGGAGAAGTCACCATAGGTCTTGCCGGACGTGCGCGTCTTGAGTATCCTCATCAGGCAATATGCGAATGTCGTCACCAGCCACAGGAGTAATTATGAGGCCCTGCAAATCTCACACGTCGCGAATGCACCTACTTGCTGTGTCCATTTTCGTTTTGCTGCTATGCTTGCAGGTCCGTGGGGCCGATACGGGCAAAGTGGAGACGGAGTTCTTGGCCAAAGCGGAGCAAGGCGCGGTGCAACACCGCAAGGGCGAGGCCGTCATCTGCTTCCAAGACCGCCAGGGCCAGCCCGTCCCGAACGCTCCGGTGCGCATTCGGCAGACGGGACATGAGTTTCTGTTCGGCTGCATCGCTTTTGACTTGGTCCGAGGCAACGATCTCTACAAGCCTGGCCTGTGGAAGCAGCGATTCAGTGATCTGTTCAATTTCGGGGTCTTCCCCTTCTATTGGTCAGGCTATGAGCCGCAGCCGGGAACCACAATGCGGGACGACATTTTCGAAGCGGTGAAGTGGTGCAGGGCAAATGGCATCACGACGAAGGGGCATCCGCTGGTGTGGACTAACCCGGCGGGCATCCCCAAGTGGATTCAGCAGTATCCGCCCGAGAAGTCCGAAGAGTTGGTGCTGGACCGGGTCCAAAGGGAGGTCGCGGGGTTTGCAGGGCAGATCGATATCTGGGACGTCGTCAATGAGCCGATCCACTGCCGCGCATGGAAGAATGTCACGGCTGAGGCGTACCGCCAGGAGCCAATCTCTGAGATTGCCGACTACGTTGATAAGGCTTTCCGGGCGGCCCACAAGGCGAACCCTGGCGCACAACTCATATTGAATGAATTCTACGTGATTGCCCGCGAGGCGGACCGCGAGCGTTTCTACCAGCTTGTCACGGAGTTGAAGCGGCGCGGCACACCGATCTCCGGGCTTGGAATTCAGGCCCACGAGCCCAGAGAGGAGTGGTTCGCGCCGGAAAAGGTGTGGGCGACCCTCGACCGACTCGGCAGCCTGGGCTACCCGCTGCACATCACCGAGTACATTCCGCAATCCGGCGGCAAACCAATCACCGGCGGCTGGGGCGAAGGCACGTGGACCGAGCAGGCGCAGGCTGAATTCGCCGAGCAGTTTTATCGACTCTGCTTCGGCCATCCGGCGGTCGTCTCGATCAACTGGTGGGGTCTGAGCGACCGGCAGATCTGGCTGCCCGGCGGCGGACTGCTGGATAGCGAGTACCAGCCCAAGCCGGTCTATAACCGGCTGAAAGACCTGATCCGTCGCCAGTGGAATACCAGCATTGATGCGCGAACCGATACGGACGGCCGGATTACCTTCCACGGGTTCTATGGCTTGTACGAGATCGCCATCGAGCCGGAGAACCACCCGCAACGCACATACCAAATCGCTCTATATAAAGACAAGCAGAATCAATGGGTCTTCATGGAAGACTGAGGAGTACGCCATGTCCAAGCGTTTTATATGTCTCCTGATCGGAGTCGTCGGATTCGCCGGATCTTTCGCCGGCGCCGGGCCTGCCATTCATTCTGTCCGCCCGATCACGCCCACCACCATGGTGGGGCTTTACGAGAAGCTCGAAATCGCCGTAGGTCTGGACGCGGTATATTCGAATCCGTTCGACCCGAACGAGATCGATCTGTCGGCCGAGTTCACCTCCCCTTCGGGCAAGACATGGAAGATCTGGGGCTTCTATAATCCCTCCAGTTGGGCGAGCCTCTGGATGGTCCGCTTCGCCCCGACGGAGAAAGGGACATGGCGATATGTCGTGAAGGTTAAAGATAAGGAAGGGACGGCACAAAGCTCGCCTGCCACATTCACCGCGGCCGACTCCCCGTATCACGGCTTTATCCGGATCGCCCCCAATCAGCGGTACCTGATGCACGACGACGACACGTCGTTCTACGGCGTCGGCCTGTGGTACAATGACGAGTACGAACTGTTCAACAAGGGCGCGGTCACCGAGCAGAATCTCGATCGGCTCAAGACGTTGGGCGTCAACTTCATCAGCTTCTTCCCCACCCCGCTCGAAACGATGGGCACGGGCCTCGGCCGCTATGACGAGAACCGCTGCGGCCGGCTCGACCAGCTCTTCGAATGGTGCGAGAAACGCGACATCTGCCTCAGTTGGAATCTCTGGTTTCACTCGTATGTCTCCATGGCCGTCTGGGGCGGCGGAAATGCCCGTTATCGGCATAATCCTTATCATCTCGTAACGGATGCCGCCGGTTTCTTCGGCAGCGACGAGGCCTGGAGGTACCAGGAGAAACTGTACCGCTATATCATCGCCCGCTGGGGCTACAGCCGGGCATTGTTCCTCTGGTTTGTCGTCGATGAGATCAATGGCACCGAGGGCTGGGAACAGGGCGACAAAGCCGTCGCCGAACGCTGGTGCGCGAAGGTCGATCAATTCTTCAACGAGCATGATCCGTACGGCCGAGCGACCACGGGCACCCAGAGCGGCGGGATCGGTCAATGGTGGCCCGGCGGCTACAGAATTTTCGATATCGCCGCCCGCGAGATTTATGAGGCGCAGGGACATCCCATGCCCAAGAGTGGCAAAGTCGATCCGAACGAGGAGAACCCGCTTCGGTACAGCTATCGCAACTACGCCACACAAACACAAAACCTCTGGAAGGGCTTCGCAAAGCCCGCGCTCGTGGGCGAATGCGGCTGGGACCATACCTACTATGAGCCCGGAATGCCGGGCTATCTTGCCATGCACCACAACGCCCTGTGGGTCAGCCTGGCCAACGGCCTGTGCTGCACGCCGTTCTGGTGGGCTTATTCCGATTGGATCAACGATACGGTCGTCACCAACCAACTGCGGTACTTCGGCCAATTCATCGCCGACATCGATTTCGCCCATCCCGATTGGCAGCCGGCCGAGATCAGCGCCGGCCCGTGTGACGCCTGGGCGATGAAGAGCGACAAAGTGATCTTCGGCTGGGTCGTGAACCCGCGCACCAGTGTGGCGAACGAAGCGTTCACGATTTCGGGGCTGCAGGACGGCTCCTACACCGTGCGGCTCTATCGTACGTGGCGCGGCCGATACCTGGATCCCCAGACGATTCCCTGCCGCGAGGGCAAGCTTACTGTCACGATCCCGGAGCTCCGCACGACGGGCGGCCACGCTTCGCACATCGGCAACGACATCGCTTTCCAAATCGTGCCGGCACGGCAGTGACGAAAGGTTTTGCGCCTCTACCCACGGAAGCCCCTGTAGTGGTGAATACGAACGCAATCCGACCGCCGGGTATGTTACGAATTCCGTGCCAACAGCGCCGCCGTCACGAAAATGCTGCAAGTGCCGTACGAATAAAAGCTTACATAAGCGCCGCAAATCGCCCGGAACCCATCCTTCCACAAAATGGTACGACTGCCTCCCCCAAACTCCGAAATCGTGGATGCAGCGGTCTGGAAAGGCTGTCTCTGCCGATAGATTCCCTATGGCTCTTGTATCGAAACACGAGGGCAGCACAACCGCCGTTCTTCGCCGGATTGGCACACGCTTGTCGCCCGCAGCGCGGCGGTTGTGGCTTCGTGCGAAAACGAGCGGCGCGAGACGCGCCGGGCCTCTAATTGGTACCAGGGCGGGCGTGAAGGCGACTGTCCCCATCGAACATACCGGATTTTTTTCTTGACATGGCGGACGCGCTGCGGCAATCTGAGGCCGGTTTGATTGTGAGGCCTACTGTGCAACCGTATTACCGTTCTTGTTGGAGGTCCACCATGAAACATTATCACCATTTTGTGCCGACAATGTGCCTATTGCTTGTGCTCCTGACGGCCGCGTCGGCTTGGGGCTACCTGCAGCCCTCGGTCAACCTCGGTTTCACCAGCTTCATGGACGGTGCTCCACCGGCCGGGCCGGGGTTCTATTTTACCGAGTACATTTCGTACTACACAGCCGATGAGCTGGCCAATCTGGCCGTCCCCAACCCGGATATCGACGTCTGGGTGAGCCTCAACCAGTTCATCTATCAGTCGAACACGCCGGTGCTCCTGGGCGGCAAGTGGGGACTGGATGTCATCGTGCCTCTCGTCTGCATCGACAGCACCCCCCTGCCCGACAATGGCGGCGGGTTGGGCGACATTCTGGTCGGGCCCTATCTGCAATGGGATCCCATCATGGGTAAGAACGGCCCGATCTTCATGCACCGCGTCGAGCTGCAGACCATCTGGCCCACCGGCAAGTACGACGACCAGAAAGCCCTGAATCCCGGCAGCAATTTCTTTTCGTTCGACCCCTATTGGGCGGGCACCTACTTCATCACCCCCCAGTGGACCGCATCGTGGCGGCTGCACTATCTGTGGAACGCCGAGAACGACGAGCCCTTTGTCGGCTTCATGGCCAATGAGTCCCAGGCGGGCCAGGCCTTCCACGCCAACTTCGCCACCTCTTACGAGCTGGTCCCGAAGAAGCTGCGGCTGGGAATCAACGGCTACTACTTCGACCAACTGACCGACTCGAAGTTCAACGACGAGGATACCAATGACGACGAGGAAGTCTTCGCCATCGGGCCCGGCGCCCTGGTGAGCTTCTCGCAGAACACGCATCTCTTCCTCAACGCTTACTTTGAGACCGGCGCCGAGTTTCGCTCCGAAGGCGAGCGTTTCGTCGTGCGCCTCGTGCACCACTTTTGATCGTGCCTGAATATCATCCGGGGACATAAGGCCGTTCTCCCACGCTCCTGCCAGGGACAAATGGGTCTTGTGTCCCCGGAGTCTTTTTGCGTGCGCCCATCAGCGATTCGTCGCGGCCGGATTGCATGTCTGAGGTCTGCACGCAAGAGGAGGCTGCTCGACGTGACCATGCGATGGCTGGCAATCACACTTGCCGCTACACTCGTTGGTGGCAGCGCCGCCGGGCCAAATCAAACGAACCGCTCCACCTCAGGCCCGGAGCCACACGCCGTTGTCAAAGTTGACAGGTCGGCACTGAGGCAGGACTTCCTGAAGCTTCGTTTCGGCCTGTTCCTCCATTTCAACATGGCGACATACATCGACCACGAGTGGGCCAACGGCTATGAAGACCCGGCCCTTTTCCAGCCGGACAAACTGGATTGCAGGCAGTGGGCGGACGTGGCCCGTGCGGCCGGAATGAAGTATGCCGTGCTGACGGTCAAGCACACGGGCGGCTGGTGCCTTTGGGACAGCGCCCACACCACGCACGACATCGCCGCTTTCACCAACTACCGAAGCGGCAAGGGCGACATCGTCCGCGAATTTGTGGATGCCTTTCGCGCCCGCGGGCTCAAAGTCGGGTTCTACTACTGTTTCCCCGGTGACTTCTCGAATCCCGGCTGGGGCAGCACCGTTCCCCCGGGAAAGCCTGATCTCCACGGTTTGCCCCCGGAAGCAGCGGGCGGCTACACCGGGTTCATCAAAGAGCAGTTGACGGAGTTGCACACTCAATACGGCCCCATCGATTTGCTATGGATCGACCAGTATGGCAACCGATACACCTATCCACGCTGGCAGGAGATCATGACCCATATCCACTCCCTCCAGCCGCGGTGCCTGGTCATCGGCAACAACGCCCACAATCTTGAAGATTCGGACATATACAGTTGTGAGTTCCCCTGGGACCCGAACAGCCTGCCGCCACAAGGAAATGCAATGCCGGCGGAGGTCTGCGACAAGATCTCACTCACGTGGTTCTGGAATAGCGCCGACGGGCCTCAGTACGTCAAAAGCGCCGCCAAAATTGTCGAGATGCTCAAGCTCTGCAACGAGCGAAACGCCAACTACCTGCTTAATGTACCCCCGGACCGAAACGGCCTGATTTCCGGCGTTCACCTCGAACGCCTGCGGGAGCTTGCCGCATTGCGGAGTGCCAGTTCAGGCGAAACACCGCCAAAGTAAGCCAACTGTGATGCGGTTGACCCGTCGAAGACAGGATTCAGGACACGGCGGTCAGGGCTTGACGACGCGGTTATAGAAGCGGACATCGTCAATGAGGCCGGACCAGAAGCTGCCCAGTTCGAGGTCCTTGCCCGCTCCGATATGAAAACCGGCAGCCGAAAACTTCAGGCCGGTCAGTTTCCGCTTGTCGACGGCCACTTCCTTGCCATCTGCGTAGAGATAGCGGCGCGAGCCGTCCCACACCAGGTGGACGTGGTGCCAGGAACCGTCTGTGACGACCGCGTCGGAGACGAGCGGGACAGTGCCTCGACTGCCATCGGTCAGGTTTGTCATCAACACGCCACTCACGGGGTGAGGGCCCAGCCACATCTCTCCTGTGGCGAACTGGTTGGACTGCGACAGAATCACGGCACCGGGCCGGTCGCCCTTGACCCAGACAAAGACCGTGAATGGGCCGTCGGCGGGATTGACGACGCTGCCAACGTCAATGTAATCGTCCGTGCCGTCCAGCTCCAGTGCGCCGTGGATTCTACCGTCGTCGGGCCGCCAGATAGGCGAGCCGTGCACGCTACCGCCAGATTGGCCGCGACTGTCGGCCGCAAGCTCGCCTTCAGTTTCATCAAGTTTCCAGTGGGCGATGAGGCCCGGATAGGTCATCCAATACCGCGCGAGACCGGCAAGGTCCCTGTAATCCAGCACACCGTCCCCGCTCGGTGGCGGAGCGATATCAAGAGAGGATTCACTTGCCCGCCAGAGCGATGCCAGCCGCGAGAAGTCCACAAGGTTCAAGACGCCATCGCCATTGAAATCCGGCAGGAAGCACACGCCGAGGAGAAACGGGGCGATGGTCTGTGCCATCAGGCCCGCGCCTTCGGCATTCGGATGAATTCCATCGGGAAACAGGTTCCCTGCCTTCAGTAGTGCAGTGTAGAGGTCGATCACCGGCGCGTGCTTCTCCCGCCCGATCTGCTCGACCAGGGGCAGTATCTCATCCCGGATGACGTCGGGCCGAATCGTGAAATTCTCGCGAAAGGCGGGCACGGGCTTGCAGACCCAGACCTCCGGCCGGCTCGGCAAGGCCCGAAAGACATCAATCATCTTCTCGTAATCCGGTACAAAATCGTTCTTATAGGCCCAATTCTGCGGCTTCGAGTCGTTCGTTCCGAGCTTGATGATCACGACATCGGGATTGCACGCCCGAGCGCTGCTGTAAGCGCTCTCCAGCACGTACGGCTTGTCCCCTTTGCTCAGCAGGGTCGCCCCGCTGACGCCGAAATTGCGCACCTCCCAGGCCGAATCATATGGCTGTAGCATTCGCTGCAACTGGGCGGGATAACCGTCGTTTATCCGGTCCGCGATACCCGCTCCGTACGTGATGCTGTCCCCCACGCAGGCGACGAGTTTCGCTTCCGCGGCCGCCGTGAGCCCGCACGCAACCAGCATCGCAACGAGCGACAGTCTGGCTCTCATATTCTCACTCCCCTCAACAGATGTCCACGACTGCGATAGCCAATGTGATCAGGGCTTCGAGTCGTCACACACGGCTCATTCTACCGGGAAAGAAGGGTGAATCAAAGGGAAAACTCCAGTCCTCATGTGGGCATGCCGGCGTCCTGCGGGCGTGAAAGACCGGCTCAATGGGCAGTCAGAGCCATCGCATTTGCCGGTTTCAGCAATTCGCGCGAGAGGTCTGATCCAATGCGGTGGTGCGGTCGACCGCGACGATCCGCCCGGCCTCGTCATCCTGATGGGAGGGCTCCGCCACGGGGGTCTGGTTCTTCTGGCGTTCTTCCTTCGGGCGGGTTTTCCACCGGCGGTGCACCCACCAGTACTGCGTCGGGTCCTCGCGCACAAAGGCCTCGATGGCCTTGTTGTACTCGGCGGTGATCCACGTGAGCGGGTCGTCCTTGTCGGCCCATTCGTGGGGGAAGATAATCCGCGTCAGGCCCAGCTCGAAGAAGAACCGATTGTCGATCCGCCGGCAGTACCCGACCACGACGGGCAGGTTGTACGTGATGGCCAGCAGGCCGATGCTCTTGTAGTTGCTGGCTTTTCGCCCGAAGAAATCGACGAAGACGCCCTTCTTGCCGGCGTCCTGGTCGGCAATGAAACCGAGCGTGCTGCCCTGCTTCATGATCTCAGGCATCATCTCGGCGGCGCCCTTTTTGTCGATCAGTCTCAGGCCGCGCCGCTGCCGCACGCCGTACAGATAGCGGCTCAGGTACTTGTTGTCCAGCGGGCGGGCGACGCTGTAGATCTCGAAGCCGAACAGACTCATCAGGTAGCCGACGATCTCGAAGTTGCCGTAGTGGGCCGTCACCATGAGCAGGCCCTTGCCCTCCCGCATCAGCCACTTCGGATATTCGGCGTTCTTATAGCGCGAGTACTGGCGCCAGTTGTGCTTTCGCACGAGCCGGGGCGTGAACAGCACATCGATCGTCAGCATGACAAGCTGCTGGAAGCTCCGCCGCCCGGTCTGCCGGATCCACTCCTCCGGCTTCTCCGGGAAGCTCGCTCTCAGATTCTCCAGGGCCCGCTCCCGCCCGCGCTTGTAGCACTTCCAGAGCAGGTCGCCCAGGAAGCAGGCGAATCGCAGATTGGTCTCGACATCGAACATGTAGAGGAAGATTACAAGGATGCGAATGGCCACATACAACAGCCAGTCACGGAGGGGATTGGACTTCTTCTTTTTCTTCTTGCGTTCGTGCTCTTCAGCCATAGTCCATGATTTTAGGAGCAGGACAGGGTTTGTCAAGTGTGGGCGGACACCACGTTCCGCGATCGATGCAGATGGCAGCAATGGATAGGGCGAGAGCCAGGGAGGTCAGGTTGCCCGGCTCTCGATTGTTTGTGGATGGGTTCGATACACGGCGACACGTCACGGTGAGATGCCGCCGGCGCAGAGCCGTCAGCGCGGCGCCAGGCTCGCCTCGGCGGTGCCACCGTAGGCGCCCATGTCGATCCGTTGGTTGGCTCCCGCACGCTCAGACAGAGGGCCGCCTTGTTCCGGCACGGGCTCGTCGCCCAGCGGCACGCTCGGATCTCCCGCGTCAATGCAGGGACTGGTCACATCGTACGATGTCCAGGTCTGCTGGCCGACGTCCCAGGTCCAGCCCTCGCTCTTAAGGTGGTAATCGCCCGGGACCCAGAGACCGCCGAAGCCGACCGCGGCGGCGGCCCAATGGCCCCCTGCCACGAAAAGCGGATCGCGGTCGATATTGCCGGTGCCGGGCCAGCCCCCTTGGACGTCGCTGTAAGTCACTGCGGATTGGGGCTTCGCAACCTTGACGTTTTCCGCGCCCTGGTTGTTGAAGTAAACGATGGAGTTCGTCATGTTCACCAGGAAGCCGTCGATGCCCAGGCCGAGATTATCGGCGATGGTGCAGTTCTCCAAAGTCAGGTTGCCGCTGTAGATGCCCTCTCCACGGCTGCCCGCGATCAGGCAGTTCCTGAACGTCGCGGAGCTGCGGAGGATTATTCGCTTATCCGCGTTCGCCCACATTTCCACGCCCCGCCCGTTGCCTAAGACCTCGCAACGGCTGAACGTCGGATTGCTCTGATTCCAGAGCTTGATACCGGCATAGGCATGGTTCGTGATCGTGCAATTGCTGATCGTGGGGGCGGCGCCGCCGCAGAAGATGCCGTAGCTGCCATCGGCGACCGTAAAGCCGGTGAATGCGCAGTCGGCGGTCTCGTCATCCGCGAACGTCACGCGCTGGCCGGGGCCGGCAAGGATGGTGGCGGCACGGACGGCCGGATCGTCCGGGTCAGTCGATCGGACGGTCACGTTCCTGCCTCGCAAGCGAATCTTCTCCGGGTAGGTCCCTTGCGGCACAACGATGACATCTCCGTCCGTCGCGGCGTTGATCGCATGCTGAATGTAGTCGTAGTGCGCGCCGGCAGTCACGTTCTGAATTGGGCCATTCACCGAGGCATAGGCAAACTCCACGTGCGTACCCACGATCCGATTCCATTCCTGCCAGATAATCGTCGCACCGTCCACCTGGGGCCCTACTCCATAGTAGCTGATGGGAACGTCGCGGTTCATGGGAACGAAAAAGGAAAGGATGCCGTACTCTTTTGTGATGCAGCAGGTCCTGATCTGGCCACCATAGTCGCCGCCGTCGATGAAGGCGATCAGCGGGGCGTCGATATCGGGCTGCAACTGCCTGCCCCGCCCGACCCAGACCTCGAACTCGTGAATCGCGTTCGGGTTGGAAATATCGGCGCCATAGATGTCGCCCGCGTCGTTCCGCTCGTCGGTCCAGATTACCCAATTCCCGGAGATCGAGGGGTCATACTGGCGCTGCGGCGCGGTGCAGACCGGGAAGACTTTGATGTGGTTCGGGTCCGAGATATCCGCGCCGAAGATGTCGCCGTTGCCCTCCCACACGACGATCGTGCCGCAAATGTCGACCGGGTCAACCCGCGCCTCGCCATACGCGTCGTAAGGATAGGGAACACCGCGGCCGGCCCCCTCGGCAATCGTGAAATATATGGGCTTCTTGAAGTCGGTGAGGTCCGCACCGCAGATGTCGTACAGCGACTGCTCATATCGATCTATATCGTCCGTATCCACACCGCGATGGTGGAGCCAGACAACTTTGCGGCCGGAGATGGCGGGATAGCCATAGGAATCATCCGTTCCGTTCATGCGCAAAAACTGCATCCAGCCCGAGGCGATATTGCCGGCATAGATGCTGGTGCACATGGGATTATAGTAATCATCGGCGCCGTCGGACCAGACAACGATATCGCCGTCCATCTTGGGCATGGTATCGGTCCCGCCCCCCATGAGCTTGTCGATGCGTCCCGTCTCCATGTCGACGCATTGAATCGCCCACGTTGCGTCGGTGTAATACCCGCCCGCGTAAGCCACCTTGACACCGGCAATAGCGGGATACCAGGAATAACCGCCCTGCTCGGCCGCCGGGACTACGAAAGGCTCGGCCTTCAATGTGAACGGGGCCACCTCGATCTTTACCGTATCAGGCTGGCTGGATGCGAACCCGTCACTGACCACAAGCCGGAAGACATAGGTGCCGGCCCGTGAGTCCTCGCGAGTACGGAAGAAGCTCGGTGTTGCGGAGTTGGCGTCGTAGAGAGTGACGGACGGGCCTTCCACTTGTGTCCAAGAGTAGCTCAACTGGTCCGGCGGGTCGGCATCGTGTGACCTGGAGCCATCCAGCCCGACGGGTCCTCCCAACGGCCACAACTTGTCCGGCCCGGCGTCAGCGACCGGCGTCTGGTTGCCGATGATAACAAGAACACGGTCCGGCTTGCTGGTATTCTGCCCATCGCCGACAGCCAATTGGAACTGGTACCAGCCTTCCGAGGTCGGCGTGAACACGGGGTTTGCGACCGTGGCGTCGCTAAGCTCGACAGCCGCGCCTTGGGTCTGCGACCACTGGTAGGTCTTGACCCCACAGGGATCGGAGAAATAGCTCGCACCACCATCGAGGCGAATCGGTTCCGGATTCAGCACGTGCTGATCCGCACCGGCGTTCGCCAGAGGCTTGACGCAGCCGATGTACTCATCCGCGCCGATGTCTACGCGTATCGCGTAGACGCGCGGATCGCCGTCAAGGTCCACGGTGCCCTGCACGGGTATGGCGTTCGGATCGCCCGCACTGATGCACGGCGAGCCCGCCTGCAGGTGAAAATTGTTGTTCCAGGGACTGAGGAAGAGCGGGTCTTCCGAGATATTGCCGAAACGACCCGTCCAATCGGCCTGATCCGTGTAAATCGATTCGCTCGTCCTCGGGTCCGTCATGCCGTAGTTAGCCGGTGCATTGTCCCAGACATTGTTGAACCGGATAACGTCTCCGCGCACGTCCTGCTCGACATAGAGGCCGCCGCCGGAGGTGGCACCGGTGATCACGTTGTTCGCTATGATGAGATCCGTGTAATATGAGCTGAAGAGAGCACGGACATTTCCTCCTCTGCCGTATTGCGGCTCCTTGCTGACATCGTTGCCCACGATCGTGTTGTTGAGGAGGAAGCCCTGCCCGATAACAACGCCACCGCCGTAAGCCGCTGAGTTACCGCAAATAACGTTATTCGCCACCACGGCATACCCGGAAACATCGATGCCACCACCGTCATAAGCGGAATTGCCACGAATGGTATTGTAAGTGATGGTCGGGCTGCCGCTTAGGCAGGCAATGCCCCCGCCACTGCAAAGTACAGTTCTCCAAAAATTGCCTGTCTGTTCCTCGACGTACGGGCCATTGTTGTTGGCGATGATATTGCGCGTTATGGTGGGCGAAGCATCTCTGCAATAGATACCCGCGCCGTAGAACCACTTGTAGCTCTGATACACGTCCTCGTATTGATCGACGAGGGTGCCGACGCCGCCGGTGATCGTAAAACCTGTCAGCACGGCTTTGGCGGTCTCACGGTTCTCGAAGGTCACGACGGTGCCGTCCCCGTCGGCGTTGATGATGGTGTATCCGACGACCTTGGGGTCGTTCGGGTCCTTGCTCGTGACGAGAATGTTTCGGCCGCCGAAATTGATGGTCTCATAATAGACTCCGGGAGAGACAACGACGGTGTCGCCATCGTTGCAGTCGTCAATCGCCTGCTGAATCGATGGATATTCAGCCGGCACCAGGCGCACCGCCCCAACAGAAATGGACGCCAGCAGACCGAACAGAACGAGACCGGAGAAGAGCACTTTCCTCATAACCTGTCCTTTCCATCACTCATGCCCGCATCAAAGTTGGCGGCGAAGATGCTGTTGGCGATCGTGGGTTTTTGGTGTCGCCTGCGAGTTTGGGACCCCCAACGCGAAATGTCGCATCGGGGAACCCTTCCATACCGACGCTGAGATTCCGTAGGAAATGGCAGTTGGACACTGTAGGTGAAGAACGGGAGCAGTAGATGCCCCGATTCGCACCGGTTATGGTGAGACCGGTGACCACACAGTTCGCATCTTCGCCGCCAGAGAGGGTAACTGCCTGCTGATAACCGTCGAGAACGGTCATAGCCACAATATAATCAAGCCCCGGGTCGGACCACCTGAGGCCCTGACCCCGGGGACTTCCCCGAACACACACAGCCACCGTAGTGGCCAAAGGAACGAGAATCCTCATGTTTCGCCTTTCCCCAGCCGATCCGGTCCAGCCGCACGGATACCCACAATGCTGGGTATTCACTATATTACGACGCAAAACGAGGCGTTTTGTTACAGAGTTTTTCATTTTTTTCCGCAGAATCGGGGCCCGTGAGCCGGCTATCTTGGGGGTCACTCGAGTCGGAATTGGGCCGCAGGCGTGCGCCAGGAGGTCTCCTTTGTTGCCTGCTGAACGACCGTGGCTTTTGACACAGGTAAGCCGTTTGCGGTTGAAAATCGCAAAATAGTCATGATAATTGCGGCAGACAGTTGGTTAAGATGCATAAAACCGCTAAGGCTGGAAGGTGCCGGAACGATTTCCTATCGGCCGCACTTGGAAAGGACGCAACCATGCGAGGACAACGACCCTGGCTTTTGCTGATTTGTCTGTTGACTACGCTATCGGGGTGCTCCCGACCTTCGCAAACTGGCTGCAGGACCGCTGCTAACGGAGCGACAGAGGCCGGCACCTACGGTTTTGTGGTGGAATCAGCAAGAAAGGTCCCAGTCCTGTACGATGTCGATGTAGTCGTGGTCGGCGGCACATCAGGGGCTGTGGCAGCAGCGGTGGCGGCCGCCCAGAACGGCGCGAGAGTCTTTCTGGCTGCTCCCCGCCCGTACCTCGGGGAGGACATCTGCGGCACCTACCGCCTGTGGCTGGAGCCGGGCGAAGAGCCCCGATCCGCTCTGGCCCAAGCTCTCTTTGCCGAGCCCCAGGTTCCGGGACAAATCCGAGACAGTATCCCGTTCACCTATGAAACGGACATTGAGTCCTCCGCACCACACCGCGATTTCCAGCCTCCAGCGGCTCTTCGCGACGGCAAATGGCATAGCGCGCCTGCACAAAGTGTCCAGTACAGCGGCGATGTGAATATCATCACCGACCTCGGGCGCGAGCAGCTCATCGGCAAGGCCCACGTAATGGTGTATCAGCGAAACGGGGGCTTCCAGGTGGCGAGTGTCACGGTCTACGCAAGCGACGACAAACAGCAATGGCGGCAGCTTGCCGTCGTCGAGAACAGGCGGCTTGGGGAAGGCTCCTTTGAGGACGCCGCAATCCCTCTATCCGCTACGGTCGACGGCAAGGCCCGTTACCTGAAGTTCGCCGTCCGGAAAACACCCGGGGTCGGCCGGATACTCCTCGGCGAAATCATCCTTGAGGGACAAAGCAGCCCACCGACACCGGCCACGCACCGACTGCCGCCAACGCCGATGCAGGTCAAACGGCTCCTCGATGACGCCCTGCTCAATGCCGGCGTGCAGTTCCTGTACGGCTGTTACCCGACCGACCTCCTGCGCGACGGAAATGGCAGACCCGCCGGCATCGTCATGGTGAATCGATCGGGCCGACAGGCGGTCAAGGCCAAGGTCATCATCGACGCCACGCCCCGGGCAACTGTCGCGCGAATGGCGGATGTGCAGTTCGACCCCTATCCCTGGGGAACGCCGACGTTCAAACGAATCGTGATTGGCGGTGCGCCTCAGGACGACAAACAGGTGAGAGTCCACGAGCTGTCTGCACCTGTCCACGGCACGGATGGCAAGATGTACCCGGCGACCGAATACTCGCTCGAGATCCCGATGAAGGACGGCTCGTTTGCCTCATTCGCGGAAGCGGAGCAGATGGCCCGCGACAGAACGTGGCAGGCCGGACAGGTCGATGCATCCGAGACACTGTTCCAGGTGCCGCCGGACCGGATGAAAGCTCAGGCCGTGCAGTGCTGCCAGTGGCCCGGGGCCGAGAAGATCGACCTCGGTGTTTTCCGCCCTGCCGGGATGAAATGTCTCTACGTTCTGGGCGGTTGTGCACACGTGTCGCGTCCAGCCGTCGAACGATTGCTGCGACCCACGGAGATGATGGAGGTTGGCAGCCGAATCGGCGCAGCGGCAGCGGCCGAAGCTAAGAAAACGCCATCATCACGAAACATCAACCCCGTCAAACGACGTGGGAGATCAGCTATGGCCGGCGACATCCGCGAGGACCAGGGATGGATGCGCGTGGATGCGAAGACCGCCTACATAGGGGCCGATGGGCAGGCTGTGCCGGTGCTGGGCCGATACGATGTCGTCGTGGTCGGCGGCGGCACGGGCGGCGCGCCGGCCGGTATCGCCGCGGCCCGCCAGGGCGCCAAAACGCTGGTCGTGGAATACCTTTACGGCCTGGGCGGCGTCGGCACGATGGGCCTGATTGGCCAGTATTACTACGGCCACCGCGAAGGCTTCACGAAAGAGCTGGATCAGGGCCTGGCACAACTGGGCGGCGAGGCGGAGGGCAAGAGTGGACAGGGCGAGGCCTGGGACAGCCAACTGAAGATCGAGTGGTATCGCCGGGAGCTGCGTAAGGCCGGCGCCGACCTCTGGTACGGCACGCTCGGCGGCGGGGCTTTCGTGGAGGGCAACCAGGTCAAGGGTGTGGTAGTGGCCACGCCGCAGGGTCGGGGTGTCGTCCTGGCCAAGGCGGTCGTCGATGCGACCGGCAGTGCCGTAATCGCCGCTGCGGCGGGCGCCCCATGCGTCTACATAGCCGGCGAGCACATCGCCGTGCAGGGGACAGGCCTGCCGCCCTGGGACCTGGGGGCACGGTACACGAACACGGATTTCGCTTTCATCGATGACCTCGACGTGATCGACACCTGGTACTCCTTCCTCGCGGCCCGGAGGAAATTCAACGACGCCTACGACCTGGGGCAGCTCGTGGACAGCCGGGAGCGCCGGCAGATCGTGGGCGACTTTTGCCTCTCGCCCATGGACGTTTATCTCGGCCGGACATTTCCCGATGCGGTGGTCCAGGCCGACAGTAATTTCGACTCCCACGGTTTCACCATCCACCCGATGTTCATGCTCCGGCCGCCGGATCGCAAAGCCCTGCCCTGCTACGTCCCCTACCGCTGTCTGCTGCCCAAGGGGATTGAGGGAATCCTCGTCACGGGCCTGGCCGTCAGTGCGCATCGCGATGTGATGCCGGTTATCCGGATGCAGGCCGACATCCAGAATCAGGGCTATGCCGCCGGTGTTGCTGCGGCGCTGGCGGCCCGCTCCGGCAGGAACGTGCGTGACATCGACATCCGCCACTTGCAGCGGCTTCTGGTGGAGAAAGGCAATCTGCCCGTCGCAGTTCTCACCCAGGAGGACTCGTTCCCGCTGCCCAGGGAGAGAGTTGAACAGGCCGTCAAAACCGTGCGGAACGACTTCGAAGGCATTGACGTCCTCTTCGCCCAGCCCGAACAGGCCCTGCCGATGCTCCGCGAGGCCTATGCGAACACCGACTCGGAACCGGCGAAGCTCACATACGCACACATCCTCGGCATCATGGGCGATCCGGCCGGCGTGGACACGCTGGCCGAGGCGGTTCGCACGTGCCAATGGGACGAGGGCTGGAAGTACACCGGCATGGGGCAGTATGGGCCGAGCATGAGTCGGGTGGATAGCTTGCTCGTCGCCCTCGGCCGGACCCGCCGGCAGGAAGCGCTGGAGCCCATCCTTGCGAAAGCCCGCCTCCTGAGCCCGGAACACGCCCTGTCGCACCACCAGGCCGTCGCGGCGGCATTGGAAACGCTCGCCAACCCGGCCGCTGCTCAGCCGCTAGCTGAGCTGTTACGGAAGCCCGGCATGACCGGCCATGCCTACACGAATATCGAGACAGCCACGCGGGATATCCCGCCCAGCCCGACCGACAACTCCACGCGCGAGTGTTCGCTGCGCGAGCTGGTTCTGGCCCGCGCTCTGTACCGTTGCGGCGATTACGAGGGGCGCGGCGAAAGGATACTGCGGGAGTACGCCCGTGACCTTCGCGGTCATTACGCACGTCATGCTCTGGCGATCCTCAACGCCAGGCGGTAGACAGGCTCCCGTTCATCGTCTACTATGGGGCAACACTGGTGCCAACGACAATATAGAATGTAAGGAGGTATGGACATGGCAGGAGAATATCGTTTTTCGTTCGGGCCGTGGAATATTCACGAGGGTGCCGATCCGTTCGGACCGACGGTGCGACGCGGGCTCACCTTCGCCCGCAAGCTCAAGATGTATAAGAAGCTCGGTTTCGACGGCGTGCAGTTCCACGACGACGATGCCGTGCCGGACATGAACAAGCTCAGTCCCAGGGAGATTACCGCCAAGGCCAAGGAAGTCCGCAAAATGCTCCAGGACGAAGGGCTGACCGCCGAATTCGTCGCCCCGCGGCTGTGGGAGGACCCGCGGACGATTGATGGTGCGTACACGTCCAACGATCCGGAGGCCCGGCAATATGCGAAGGAGCGCAGCCGTCGCGCCATCGACATCGCGGCCGCACTGAACACGAAATTGATTGTCCTGTGGCTGGCCCGCGAAGGGACGTATATCCGCGAGGCGAAAGACAGCAAGGTGGCGGTGGACCGGCTCGTCGAAGCCATCAACGACATGCTCGAGTACAACAAGGACATGAAGATCGCGATCGAGCCCAAACCCAACGAGCCGATGGATCAGGCGTACATTCCGACGACCGGTCACGCGCTGGCTCTCGGTTATCTGACCAACGACCCGAAGCGCGTCGGCGTGAACATCGAGACGGCCCATGTCATCCTGGCCGGGCTTGACCCGTCTGATGAGATGGGCTTCGCCCTCGCCTACAATAAGCTCTATACCGTGCACCTGAACGACCAGAACGGCCTGAAATTCGACGAGGATAAGAGCTTCGGCTCCGTGAATCTGCGGCGGGCGTTCAACCAGGTTCGCCTCTTGGACCGCTACAATTACGGCACCCGAGGCGAGTTTGTCGGCCTCGATGTCAAAGCCATGCGAACGCAAAAGCAGGATGTGGCGACCAAGCACTTGAGCAACAGCCGGAGCATCTTCCTGGGATTGGTCGAGCTGGCCCGCAGCCTCGACGAGGGCCGCGTCGAGCAACTGATCGCCGAGCGCGACTACGAAGAACTCGACTTGCTGATTGTCAACCATCTGATGGGCAAGTAGAGAGAAAGGAACATCACGAAGCATGTTGGAAAGCGATAGAGTTGCCCTGAGTATCGGGGCCCATCCGGATGATGCGGAGTTCATGTGCACCGGGACACTGGCCCTGCTTCGCAAGCGAGGCTGGCAGATTCACATCGCCACAATGGCGCCGGGCGACTGCGGGACGGTGCAATATACCCGTGAAGAGATCAGCCGCATCCGCAAAGGCGAGGCCGCCAGGTCCGCCGCCATGCTCGATGGCAAGTACCACTGCCTCGAATCCGGGGACATCTTCATCCTGTACGACCGGCCCACGCTGCTCAAGGCCATCGAAGTGGTGCGCAAGGTCCGGCCGCGAATCGTCTTGACGACGAGCCCCTCGGATTACATGGTCGATCACGAGATGGCCAGCCGATTGGCCCAGACAGCGTGCTTCTGCTGCGGTGTGGTCAACGTCGAGACGCCGGGGGCCGAGCCGTTCGAGCCGATCCCGCACCTGTACTATATGGACGCCGTCGAGGGCAAGGACAAGCTCGGGACCGCAATCGAGCCGAGTATGATTGTCGATATCAGCAGCGTCATCGACACCAAGGAGAAAATGCTCTGCTGTCACGAAAGCCAGCGGGACTGGCTGCTCAAGCATCACGGGATGGATGAGTACGTCAACATGATGAAGGAATTCGCGAAGAAACGCGGGCAGCAGATCGGCCGGCCGTTTGGCGAGGGGTTCCGCCAGCACCTCGGCCATGCCTATCCGCAGGACAACATTCTCAAGACAGAGCTTGGCGATCTGGTTCACACGATGTAAGGAGAGCCACATGGACAGGAAGGTCAGTATTCTGGCTCCGGACTGGTGGGACTACACGACGCTCGACGACGAGATCCTCAACAACGCCGCCAAGCTGACGGCGAAGGACATGGGCGCCTTGAGCCGCGAGGGGTTCAAGGTGGTCTTTTACGACACGCTCGAGGACTTCTATCTCGCCGAGGCCCTGGAGTACATCACGGCGTGGAAGCAGGCGACGCTAAGTGATCCTGCTGGCATCTGCGGCCCCATCGGCCCGACGGAGCAGCTCCCCTTGGTGGCGCGCCTCGTCAACGAGCTTGAGCCGAACCTCGCCCATGCCCATTTCTGGGGCATGGATGAATGGTACATGAACGGCCGGGAGGTCCCGCAAACCCACCCGCTCTCGTTCGCCCGGGCCGACCGGGAATTGTGCTTCGACCGCATCCAAATGGGGTTGAAGATGCCCGAGTCGAACCTGCATTTCCCCAAGGCCGACACGTCGCCGTACGTCAAGAGCTGGGAAGGCGTTCGCTGCGTCGTCATGCAGGGCGGCCAGGGCGACATCAAGCACTGGGCCTTCAACGACCCGGTCCGCCGCAAGGGCAAGTACAAGGACCACCCGCCCACTCCCGAGGAGTATCGGCGGCTCACGACACGCGTGGTGGACCTGCACCCTGTCACGGTCATGCAGAATGCCCGGACCAGCGGTGGCGGCGTGGTCACAAATGTACCGACGCAGGCGCTCACGGTCGGCCCGGTCCAGACCTGGCAGGCTGAGAAGGTGTCCATCTGGCAGGCAGGCACGCACGACAGTCCCTTCGGCATGCGGCTGACGACGTTGATGATCGGCAAACGCATCGCCGACAGCGCCGTGCCGATGTCCCTGCTGGCGGACCATCCGAACGTCCAGTTCAACTTCTACCGCCCTGCGATCGGCACTTGCGCAGCGGAAATGCATTGAGAAGAACAGCGTCGGGAGGCACTATCGATGGCTGTAGATGTCCTGGTCTTGAATACGGCGGTCGTGGATTTGCGGCGGCCGGACTTCGAATTCGCCGACACGCTCGTGGGCAAAGGCGGCCTGGCCAAATGCCGGTCTGCGGACATGCCCGGATATTCCCAGGAGCAGATCAAGCAATGGATCGACGCGGGCTTCGCCACGGCCGGCGGACCCGGCAACACCGCCCCACTGATCGCACGGACCGGCCTGAAAGTAGCCGTCGGCGTCAACCTCGGCCGGGGCGGCTTCGGCGGCCTGGATGCCCAAGGCCGGTACTTTCATGACGTCATGACCGCTAACGACATTGACATGTCCGCCACGTACGTCCATCCGCGCCTGGCCACGGGCACAACCTTCATCCATAGCACTTCCGGCGGCGACCGGGGCGGCATCGCCTACTTCCCCAACGCCAACAACGATTTCGATTTTGCCGTCTTTCGTGAGGCCGTGGAACGGCTCAAGCCCAGAATCGTCTACTACATGTATTCAGGCCTCTCGGACCGGGGCGACGCTCACGGGGGCCGCGATCTGGCGGAATTCATCCGATGGTGCCGAGGCACGGGGGCCGTGACCATTGCCGACAGCCACACGCTGACGGGCAATCCGCACAAGCTCATCGCTGAGGGCAAACCGGTCAAGGAATACCGGCTTCTTGAGCCGCTGCTGCCCGAGCTGGACCTGTTTCTCACCTCCTCGGATGAGGCCAGGCTCATTGAGAATACGCTCGGCCCCAGGCCGGCGCGGGCCGATCTCGATGAGCACGCGTACAATACTCACTTTCTGGAATTCCTGACGAAGCGGTTCTGGCAGGATGACGGACAAACCAAGCTTTTCGGCGTGACCGTCAGTGACGGCGCCTACGTGAAGCATATGGGTCCCGACGGCCAAACCGGCGGCCCGGCCAAAGTGACCTCTCGATTCATGGCGGGCGAAGTGGTTGATCTGGTCGGTGCGGGCGATTCGTTCCGGGCGGGGCTCATTACGTACATCGCGAGCAATCTCGACGCCTTCTCAAAAGGCACGATCGATTTTCCCCAAGCGGTCCAGGCAGGCAATCTCTTCGCCTCGCTCTACATCAAGGCTCCGCTCGGCGACCGCTACGGGAACATCCGGCCGTACCCAAAGATGTTGCAGATCCTGCGGGCCAAAACCGGCTTCGACAGCTTCGAGACCCTGAGACAAGCACTGGATTGACGGCAAATGCACGAATCGGATTGGGTGAAGATGGAGAACGAGGAATGACTGGGAAGAAGACGCAATCGCATTGGCAGGGTAAGATCGTCAACCACGCCCAAATCGGCGGCATCGAGACATCGGTGCTCGACGGCGGACTTGGTCGAGGGACGCGCATCGCCTGGGTCAATACGGGTTCGGGGCTTCGCTATAAGGTCGTCATCGATCGCGCGCTCGACATCGTCGATGCCTTTTACAGTCAGCACAGCCTCGCGTGGCTCAGCCACGCGGGCATCACGGCCCCGCGACCCGACGCCAACAAGGGTCTCGAATGGCTTTGGACCTTTGCCGGCGGTCTGCTGACGACCTGCGGCCTGACACACGCCGGGGGACCCGAGTCCGACCAATTCGGCGAGCGCGGCCTGCATGGGCGAATCAGCAATACGCCGGCTCAAGTCGAGTCCATCATCCAGCCCAGCCTCAGCACGGGCAAGCTCGAGATGAGCATTACGGCTGTCGTGAAAGAGTCCCGGGTCTTCGGCCCCAATCTGGAACTGCGACGGACCATCTCCAGCCCGCTCGGCGAGCCGGTCATCCGCATCCACGATGTGGCGACAAACGTCGGCAACTCGCAGACGCCGCACATGCTCCTGTATCACTGCAACTTCGGCTGGCCCCTCGTGGACGAAGGCACCCGGATCATCTGGAAAGGCCGGTGCGTATCACGCGGCTCGGACATGGATAATGCCATCTTCAACGACTCGAACGATTTTCGCACCTGCCGGCGGCCGCTCGACGAACACCGAGGTACGGGCGAGGCATGCGGCTTCATCGACGTCACGCCGGACAGCGCCGGCACGTGCACCGTCGGCTTGCACAACGAAAAGCTCGGCTTGGCGGTTGCCCTGCGATACAAGAAAAAGCAACTGCCCGCGTTGGCCAACTGGCAGCACTGGGGACCCGGCGAGTACGTCACGGGCCTGGAGCCCGGGACCAATCCGCCCGTCGGCCAGGCCAAAGCGCGCGAACAGAAGCAACTCGTCCATCTGGACCCAGGCAAGAGCCGGACGTACGACCTGGAAATCCGCGTGCTCACGGAAGAAAATGACATCAGGGACTTCCTGAGGACAGCGGGCCGGTAGCATGAGCGAGCACGTTTTTGTCGGCTTCGGGTTCGGGCCAATCCAGGCCGGACTCTTCGCCAAAGAGGCCTTTCAGAGCGGCAATTTCCGACGAATCGTCGTCGCCGAGATCGATCAGCGGCTCGTGGATGCCGTCCGATCGAACCACGGCACATACTACGTTAACGTGGCTACGAGGGACCGCATCGAGACAGTCAGGATCGACAACATCGAGCTGCTCAATCCGACTCTTCCGCAGGAAGCCTCGACACTTCGAAAGGCGCTCGCACAAGCCACGGAGATAACCACCTGCCTGCCCTCGGTCAGCTTCTACGATTCCGACGCCGCCGCCGGCGTGGCGGCGCTGCTGGCCGACGGCTTGCGCCGCCGCAGCGCCAACGCGACCATCGTCTACGCCGCGGAGAACAACAACCACGCGGCCGAGATACTCCAAGAGGCTGTGGTCCGACGGCTCAACGCCCCCCTGCCGCCGCGCGTCCAGTTCCTTAATACCGTCATCGGGAAGATGAGTCAGGTCGTGGCGGACCCGCGCGAGATTGCCGAACGGGGTCTTGCACCCATTGCCCCGGCCATCGAGCGCGTTTTTCTCGTGGAAGAGTTCAACCGCATCCTCGTCACGAAGACAACTATCGAGGACTTTGCCCCGGGCATCGAAGTCTTCCTCGAAAAGGAGGATTTGCTGCCGTTCGAAGAGGCCAAGCTCTACGGCCATAACGCGATTCACGCGCTGCTTGGCTTCATCGGCACGCTCAAAGGATATGTGAAGGTGACCGAGCTCAAGAACGATGAGTCCCTGATGCATGTGGCGCGGGAGGCGTTTCTGAAGGAGTCCGGCGGCGCTCTCATCCGCAAATACGCCTCCCTTGGCGACGAACTCTTCACCGAAGCGGGCTATCGGAGATATGCCGAGGACCTGTTGGAGCGCATGACGAATCCCTACCTTGCCGATACGGTCGCCCGAGCCAGCCGCGACGTCGTGCGCAAGCTCGGAATCCACGACCGGATTTTCGGCACGATGAGTCTCGCACTCGAACACGGCATTGAGCCGAGGAATATGGCAATGGGCGCGATGGCCGGCATCGCCCTGGTGCTGGCGAACACCGGCGAGGGTCGCTTGCCGGAGGAACTACAATCCCTGCACTGGCAAAGCCTGGACGCGCAGAGTCTCGCACGACTGCTCTCCTGGCTCTGGCAGAATCAGCCCCCGCCCCTCCTACAGAGGATTATCAACTGCACCTGCCGCGCTCGCGAGAACCTCGTCGATCTGCTCACTCGATGAACCGCGATGGCTAATAGTCCTTGAAGGTTTTCATCCAGTCGGGCCAGTCGTCCGCCTGGACCCCGCCGGCTTTGGTCCAAATCCCACGGGTGTCGAACTCCCGGTGCCACCGGAGCGTCCACAGCTCTTTCAGGCCGACCTTGCGGGTGGAGAAGTCGACAAACGCAACGCTCACAAATCCGTTGTGCCTCAACAGGCAGATCATCTTCATCGCGTTCGTGGTCCAGTCTTCGTGCTGCCCCTCAAGCTGTGGCGGCTGGTCCGTGTGGTGCGGCCGGGTGTCCCACCAGCGATCGTCTTGGAACAGCGGTATCTCGGCCGCCTGTCGGACATCGCGCCGCCTCCAGTAGTACGAAGCGGGCTTGCCGTTCTCCTTGCCGGGCATAGGGTCGGTGACGTAGAGGTTGATGCCGTAGCTGCCATACTCCTTGTAGAGGTCATTGGGCCCCCAGGCAATGCAGGCAAAGCGGCCACCGCGCGGATCGGGCTTCGTGGCTGTCGGGCAGAAAATGATGTCCCTCTGCTGGAGATAGTACGGCCGAAACACGGTCATCCAGCTTGTCTCGGGCTCACTGCCGACGTTCCAGCCCCGGTGGAATCGGCCGTTATTGTCATCCGTATACATCGAGAAATAGAGTGCCCATTGACGCAGGTTGGCTTGGCAGGCGAGAGTCTTGCCCTGTTCCCTGACGCGTTGCAGAGACGGCATCAGAATAGCCATCAAAAGAGCGATGATGGCGATGACGACCAGCAGCTCAATGAGTGTGAAGCCTCGCGCTCGATTGGGTTGTGTTTTCTGAGCGGCCATCGGTCCTGACTCCTCAGGATCGCCCGGAGGCGTTGGAGAAAAGGTCCGGTCACACCTCTGCCATGCTTCGCCTCAGTGCCGATCCGGCATTATTATACCCCCATCCGCCCATGCATTACAAGTGAATACCACAGACACAAAACCCGCCACCGTATTCCGACCGCACCCGGCCCCCGTGCCTGCCCAGAGAGGATCCGGAGGCCGGCCACTTTTCTTGCGGCTGCGCTGCCGGCTTTCTCGTATAATGCGGCCCCATGAATACCGGGGACAGACAACACAGGCTGGCTTACGTATATGCGGCTCTGGCGGTCCTGTTCTGGGCCACCTCGGCCACGGCCTTCAAGCTCTCCCTGCGCCATGTTGGCACGCTGCCGCTGCTTCTTTTCGCCTCGGTGACATCGGCCGCCGTCCTTTTCATGTATCTCGGCGTGACCGGCAGGCTGCGATTGCTGCGGACGCTCACACAGAGAGACTATCTCTGGTCGGCCGGATTGGGCTTTCTGAACCCCTTCCTATACTATGTGGTGTTGTTTCAGGCATACTCGCTGCTGCTCGCCCAGGAAGCCCAGCCCATCAACTTCGTCTGGCCGCTCATGCTGGTTCTGCTTTCCATTCCACTGCTCGGCCAGCACATCCGGCTTTCCAGTATTCTCGCGATCCTCATCAGCTTTACCGGGGTGTTCATTATCGCCACTCACCCCACCGGGCCGGCGGACATTCTGCGCTTTCGTTTCAGCAACGGCCCCGGAGTTTTGCTGGCGCTCGGCAGTACCGTCGTCTGGGCCCTGTTCTGGATCTACAACACGAAAGACCGCTGTGACGAAGCGGTGCGCCTCTTCCTGAACTTCCTGTTCGCCTCCGCCTATATCCTCCTGGCACTGGTCGTGCTCAACCGGGCGCCGGTGTATAGCTGGAAGGGAGTATTGGGAGGCATCTACATCGGCCTGTTCGAGATGGGAATCACCTTCTTGGTCTGGCTCAAAGCCCTGAGAAGTGCAAAGACGACCGCTCACGTCGTAAACTTGATTTATCTCGTCCCGTTTCTCTCGCTGGTCGTCATCGCACTGGTCCTGGGCGAGAGAATCCTCCCGTCGACGGTCGTAGGGCTGCTCTTCATCATCGCCGGCATCATCCTGCAGAAGGCGTGGGACCGTTGATCTCGGGCAGTGAGTCCCCTCGCGCCGGACAACACATAGAGACGCAAAATCCTGCGCCTCTACTGGCGGCCGAGAATATCCAGAAAAGGTAAAGCGCGGCAGCGACGAACGAAATAGGGAGTTCCCCCAATCCGGCGCGGCGGGAAACCTGAGGGCAGTGTCCCAGATTCTTGAGTTCCCGTTGGCACAAGCCCCGGAGATGGGTGGCAGCGGCAAGGCCGAAGGCTTTGCCGCTGGCGGATGGGCAAACCATCGGCAAGCGGCCAGGCTGTGTCACAATT
>Ga0315281_10000202_pt1 | contig 77968 bp, 79 predicted proteins | sample YL17G07_0_MG_FD_204540 | JGI IMG/M metagenome (GOLD analysis project Ga0315281, IMG submission 204540) | Sediment microbial communities from Yellowstone Lake, YNP, Wyoming, USA - YL17G07_0 | ecosystem: Environmental > Aquatic > Freshwater > Lake > Sediment | place: USA: Wyoming | collected... | reverse complement strand
CGGCACTCGTCGATGACATCGTCGCTGCGGCGCCCGAGCAGGAACAACTGGAAAACTGGATCATGCAGGAAGTCGAGGGGGGCGCGGCGCTGCCAGGTCTGTATCCGCCCAACGAGGAGAACAAGGCGCGCTACGCCGCCTTTTCCAAAGGACGAAAAACTTGAGCGACAAAGTATTTCAGGGTGTGATCCCGATTCTCGCCACACCTTTTCACGACGACGAAAGCCTCGACCTCGATTCGTGGCAACGCATGCTTGAATTCATGGTCAATCTCGGAGTGGATGGCGTCACCGTACTCGGTGTGCTCGGCGAGGCGAACCGCCTGACCGACCGCGAACGCGAGGCGCTCGTCGCGAGCGCGGTCAAGACAATCGACAAGCGCGTACCGCTCATTGTCGGCGCGAGCCACAGCGGCACGCTGGCGGCGAAAATGCTCGCCCGCATGGCGCAGGACCTCGGAGCGGATGCGGTGATGATCACACCCGCCAGGGAGGCCGTGCCCAACGACGAGCGCATCGTGGAATTTTTCCAGGGCATCGCTGGCGGCCTCGCCATACCCATCGTGCTGCAGGATCACCCGGCTTCGAGTGAAGTGCACATGCCGGTCGCGCTGATGCTGCGCCTGCTGCGCGAAGTGCCGCGAATTCAATGCATCAAGGAGGAAGCGGTGCCGACCGCACCGAAAATCGAGTTACTGCGCGAGGGCATACGCGAGGGAATACGTGAAAACGCGGTTCCCATTCTCACCGGGCTGGGCGCGTTGTACGCGCCGTTCGATCTGGCGGCCGGCTCGGCGGGGTTCAACACCGGTTTTGCCTTTCCGGAAGTGTTGATGTCCCTGGTGAACGCCGCGCGCGCAGGCGACTGGCGGCGCGTGCACGACGTGTATGCACGCTTTGCTGCGCTGATGGTATTCGAGCAGCAGCCAGGCGTGGCCATCCGCAAGGAATTGCTGCGCCGGCGCGGCCTGCTTGCCTCGGCGCACGTGCGTCACCCTGGCGCGGCGCTGTCACGCGCGCATTCGCAGCAACTCGATACCTTGCTCGAAGCAACATTTCCCGGTACCGATATCACGCAACCAGTAAGCGTGTAGCACCATGTCAAGAATTCCGCAGTTCCCGGATAATTTCGATGCGCGCCTGTGCACGCCGTTCGCCACGCTGGGTATCCGCACCGATGACAAACATGTCACGCAGATTGTGTTTCTCCCGGCAGAAACTCCGTCGCTCGCGCCGCAGAAAAACAGTGTCGCGTTCCTGGCGTGCGTGCAACTATCGGCATATCTGGACGATCCGTTTTTTGTTTTCGATCTGCCGGTCAAGCTCGCCGGCTCGCACCACGGACTGAAAGTGTGGGAAGCGATGCGCGCCATACCCACCGGGGAGACGCGCACCTACGGCGAACTCGCCAAAGCAATCGGTTCGAGCGCGCGCGCCGTGGGCGGCGCTTGCGGCGCCAATCCGGTGCCGATTGTCGTGCCGTGCCACCGCGTGGTTGCCGCCAGCGGGCTGGGCGGGTTCATGGGCGGAACGGGAGACGACACGCTCGCCATCAAGCGCTGGCTGCTTGCCCATGAGCAGCGCCCTTGCGATCTCGCATGAGTAACGGCAGTAGCGACCCGCTCATCGACACCTTCGCCGACAACCTGTGGTTGTCCGAGGGGCTGGCGCGCAACACCATCGAAAGCTACCGGCGCGACATCCATCAGTTTTCCGGGTGGCTGGAAAAGCGCGGCGCAACTCTGGTCAGCGTGAACGAGCATGATTTGCGCGACTATTTCGCCAACCAGGTTGCGGTAAGAAAAGCCGCGCCGCGCAGCAGCGCGCGCCTGGTGTCATCGCTCAAACGGTTGTACGCCTGGCTGCTGCGCGAGGGCATGATAGCGCGCGACCCCAGCGGACAGCTTGAATCCCCCAAGCTGCCGCGCTCATTGCCAAAGTCGCTTTCGGAGCAGGAAGTGGTAAGCCTGATTAATGCGCCCAACGTCGACACGGCGCTGGGTCTGCGCGACCGGGCGATGCTTGAAACACTCTACGCGAGCGGGCTGCGCGTATCCGAACTGGTCGGTCTCAGAATCGCGCAGGTAAGCCTCGACATGGGCGTGGTGCGCATTCTCGGCAAGGGATCGAAGGAACGTCTCACGCCGCTCGGGCAGGAAGCCATCGAATGGATCGCGCGCTACCAGAAAAGCGCGCGCACCGAACTTCTTGCCGGAAAAAAATCCGATGCGCTGTTCGTGACGGCGCGCGGCGGCGCCATGACGCGCCAGTCATTCTGGCACCTCATCAAGCGCCATGCATTCCATGCCGGCATCCGGCAAAGCATTTCTCCGCACACCCTGCGCCACGCTTTCGCCACCCATCTCATCAATCACGGCGCCGATCTGCGCGTGGTGCAGTTGCTGCTCGGGCATGCCGACATTACGACCACGCAGATTTATACCCATGTCGCGCGCGAGCGATTGAAGCAGTTGCACGCCAAGCATCACCCCAGGGGTTAAATTCTGCTGTGCTCGATGATGCGGCGTTGGAAAGCGACTCAATATCCTCATGTATAACGCCATACATTCCGGTTTTTCATCGCTTTCCGCCTTGCCTGATCTTCGCTCGCGACGAATTTCAATAAATGGCTGACAGGGAATCTCAATGAGCAAACACACCGGCACACCGGCCACACAATTTCTTGCGCAGCACAGCGTTTCCTACACAGAGCATGTTTATGAATACGTCGAACATGGCGGAACAGCGGTGTCGTCTTCATCGCTTGGCGTGGATGAGCACCATGTGGTCAAGACGCTCATCATGGAGGATGACCTGAAGAAGCCGCTGTGCGTGCTGATGCACGGCGATTGCAAGGTGGGATTGAAGGAGCTGGCGCGCCAGATCGGCACGAAAAAAGTTTCGCCATGCAAACCGGAGGATGCCACGCGCCACTCGGGTTATCTGGTGGGCGGGTGTTCGCCGTTTGGTCTCAGAAAGCCCATGCCGGTGTACATGGAAAAATCCATTCTCGAGCTGGATAAGATTTACATCAACGGCGGGAGGCGCGGCTTTCTGCTTGGCATGCCGCCGCAGGAAGTGGTGCGGGTCGTGAAGCCGGTAGTGGTAAATGTGGGGGCAACCACCACGGGAACACCCTGACTTACTTTGTGGATACTGTTACGCGCCAACACTCATGCAAAGTCGTATTGAACATTCTTCCGGCAACTTGGCTGCCCACAGAGGCTGCGCTGGGACGACGAGTGTTCGAGACAACACGGATTGCATCACCAAGAAATTCATCCGTGTGCTTCTGTGTTCATCTGTGGCGCCAAAGGATTCAGATTTTTATGAATCGCGCGATCAGCGTCAGCAGCAGCGATATCAGCACGGTACTGGTGATGGGAAGGTAGTACTCGCGCCCGTTACGGCGGATGCGCAGGTCACCCGGCAGCCGTCCCAACCCGTAGCGCGAAAGCTGCGGCGAAAACAACGACAGCAGCACCACCGCGACCACCAGCACCAGCAGCCATTTCAGCATGATGTCATTTCCGTCCACGCTCGATGCGCACGCCGACCTGTTTCACGCCGCGTATATGGCCGAGCTTGGCTACCGAAACGCGCACCCACGCGGCGCCGAACTCGCCGAGAACGATAGTCGCGATGTCCTCGGCTAACGCTTCGAGCAGCTTGAAATGCTTGTCCGCGAGCTCCTTGCGCAGACGCTCGACGACTTCGCCGTAGTGAATCGTATCCTTGATATTGTCGCTGCCTCCCGCAACGGCGCCTTGCAGGCCGATGTCGAGATTGAGTTCGAGCGTTTGCGGGCGCTGCATCTCCCACTCGTAAATACCCACCCAGGCATCGATGCGGAATTCGTGTATGAAAATCTGGTTCATGGATAGGTGATCGGTGATGGGTAATAGGTGATGAGCAAGGCGGGAGGAGAAACGAATGTTATTGTAGAGTATTGCCATGTTGAACGCGTCGCTCGCCATCGCCCTAGCCTATCTCATCGGCTCCATCCCCTTTGCCGTGGTGGTGAGCCGCGTCATGCGCCTTCCCGATCCGCGCACCTACGGATCGAGCAATCCCGGCGCCACCAACGTGCTGCGCACCGGCAACAAAATCGCTGCGCTGCTCACCCTGACCGGCGATGCCGCCAAGGGCTGCGTGGCCGTAGTGCTGTTCAATACTTTCGCGCCTCGCTTGGGCATAGACATGACTGTCGTGGCGCCCGTGGCATTACTCGCATTTCTAGGACACGTGTATCCGGTGTGGCTGCGCTTCAAGGGTGGCAAAGGCGTCGCCACCGCGCTCGGCGTACTGCTTGCGTTGAATGGCTGGCTCGCCTTGAGTACGCTTGCGTTATGGATTGTCGTCGTCGCTGTCAGCCGCTATTCGTCGCTGGGCGCGATCGCGGCGGCGGCATTCGTGCCGTTTGCGGCGTACTACCTGCTGGGATGGGAACCCGTCACCTGGGCAGTCACCGCCATGGCGCTGATCCTGATCTGGCGCCATCACGTCAACATCGGCAAGCTGTTGCGCGGAGAGGAAAGCCGGATCGGCGAAAAGCGCGCGCCGCAGAGCTGATTCCCCATACTGGCTTGCGACGCAGAGAAAGCTGCAAAATCTTTCACCACGGGGAGCACGGGGGACACGGGGGACACGGGGAAATTCAATACCCGTTTTGCGATTCCTTCATTTCATTTTCTCTGTTTTCCCCGTGTTCCACGTGGTTAATTTTGCTTTTCACAGTACTTTTCGTGGTTCAATCGCGCCGTCTCGGCGGAATGCGTAGCCATGTCACGATGACCAGCAGCGCAAAAGCGCAATAGGCAAACGTAAATACCCAGCCCGGCAAATCCCAGTAAAGCAGTTCGCGCAACCCGCGCTGAATGAAGCCCAGTTCGGAAGTCTCGCCGCGCAGCGCATATTCCCATACTGTCAGCGGGCAGACAGAGCCGAGCAACGATTCCAGCGCAACAAAAACAATCGCAGCCAGGTGTGTCACACGGAAAGCCCGATTGCGCACCCACGACCAACCTCGCCTCGCGCCGAACCAGACAACTGGAACACTGCCGGCGACAAAGGCAACGAAGAGCAGGTGACTCATCAGGATCAGGTCGGCGAGCAGCATAGGGTAAATTACGAAACACATCGCCGCGAATGAAAGAACTTGCGCGCGCAAATGCCTTGATAACTATTCTGAAACGCTACTTCAGAAGCGTCTCCTGCATGAACTTCACCTGCGCGTAAAACAGGTAATCGGCATTGGCTTTCTTGGCGAAGCCGTGACCTTCGTCCTTGGCCATGAGGAACCATACCCGCGTCTTTTGCTTTTTCAGCGATGCCACGATCTGCTCGGCTTCGGTGAAAGGCACGCGCGGGTCGTTCCTGCCCTGTATGACGAACATGGGTTTGGTTATCCTGCCGGCGTGCGCCAGCGGGGAGATTTTCTCCAGGAATGCGCGCATGGCCGGATCGCGTTCATCGCCATACTCGACGCGCCGCAAATCGCGCCGGTAGGTTTCCGTATTGTTGAGAAAGGTGACGAAATTGGAAATCCCGACCAGGTCGATCGCGCCGGCGATGCGCTCCGGGTAGCGCGCGGCCACGGCGAGGCTCATGTAGCCGCCGTAACTGCCCCCCATGACAAGCACGTGCCTGGCGTCGAGGTCGGGTTGCTTTTTGATCCAGTCCAGCAGCGCGCCGATGTCTTTCACCGCATCCTCGCGCTTGGTGCCATTGTCGAGCGTCATGAAGGTCTTGCCAAAGCCGGTCGAGCCGCGCACATTGGGGAAAATCACCGCGAAGCCGAGCTCGTTGACGAAGTAGTTGCCGCGCCCCAGATAGCCCGCGCGCGCCTGGGATTCGGGGCCGCCGTGGATGTTGATGATGACCGGGCGCTTGCCGCGAAAGCGCGCGGCAGGCGGGGAATAGATCAACCCGGAAATGCCGAGTCCATCGAAACTTTTCCAGCGAATCAATTTCGGTTCGGCGAATTCGCTGGCATTGACCTGGGGCGGCGCGCCGCTGGTCCAGCGCGTCATCTGGACAGTATTGATGTTCCACGAAAACACGTCGCCCGCGGAACGTGATGAGGCGTGATTGAAGGCCAGTTCATCACCCTGTTTATTCCAGCGCAGACCCGAAATCACGCCGGAGACCAGCGGCGGGCGCGGCAGTTCCTTGCCGGACTCGATGTCGTAAAAGCGCAGCACATGCGCGCCGTCCTCGTTGGTAATGAAGGCAATGCGCTTGCTGCGCTTGGCAACGGAGAATTCGTCGACATCGTACTTGAGGTGTGGCATGAGCACGTCCTCTTTGCCCGTGGCAAGATCGATGAAAACGAGGCGGCGGAATTCGCTGTCGTGGTCCGAGGTGGCATATAGTCCCGCGTCCGCGGGTGCAAAGCGCGCAGCGCTGTAGCGCACGCCTTTGTGCCCCGGCGTGACGCGCCGGCGCTCGACCGTCTCGACATCCATGACCCACAAGTGACTTTCGTTGACCGAGATGATTTCCTCGAACAGCAGGGTCTTGTCGTCCATGGACCAGCGCAAGCCTCCCCATCCTCCGCCGTCGAAGGTGGCGATGACCGTGTCGCTCTCGGGATGCAGAGGATCGACGAGGTGCAGATCGCTTTTGGCCGGCTGCTGCGGGTTTTTCCTGTCGAGCTTGAGGCTGAAAAAAACAATGCGGTTGCCTTCGTGGTTCCACGCCGGCGACCCGGCGCGCTCGTCGGGCGTGCTGATCGAAGTGACGCTGCGCGAATCAAGGTCAAGGCGGGAGATTTGATAAGCTTCGTCGCCTCCGGTGGCTTTCTCGAAAAGAAAATAATCGCCGCGCTTGGGCTGATACGAGGCGGCATTCACCGGATCCTTGAAGTCGGTAAGCGGCTCGGGCTTTACGCCGGGCTCGGCAACACGATGCACCTGGTTGACATTGTCGTTGCGTGTCGCGATCAGGATCTCGCGCTTGGTCGGGTGCCAGGAGAGGAAACGGCTGGTGCGAAACTCCGTATAGGGAAGCGATTGCAGCGCGATGGCCGCGGGTATGGGGGGAATGCCGTCGAGAACCAGATTGTCGCCCGGGACTATGGCATCCGCCCATGCCGCGCGCAGCGGCAGCAGCAGAATCGCCGCGCAAATCACCCCGGTACGACGCATAACCTCGGATCCCCACGCCAAGAGAAGCGGATATTCTACGCCCCCACAGCGACCGGGCGCGAGCGATCCGCAACCCACTCGCTCCACGAGCCCGCATACAAACGCGAGCCCGGCAGACCCGCGAGCTCCATGGCAAACAAGTTGTGACACGCCGTGACGCCCGAGCCGCACAAGTGCACGATGTCTGTAGCTTCACGCCCCTGTAATAAAGCTTCGAACTCGCTATGCAGCCGGTCAGGCTGCAGGAAGGCGCCGTCCGGCCCGAGGTTGCCGCGGAAGTAACGGTTGACAGCACCAGGAATGTGCCCCGCGACGGGATCGAACGGCTCGACTTCACCGCGAAATCGGTCAGACGGGCGTGCGTCTACAAGCAGGGATTGTCCGTCGTTGAGACGCTTCAGCACGCTTTCGGTATCGACAGCAGGCATGGCAGGCTGCAGCGCCCAATCAAACGCGGCAGGACGTGCTTGCGGCGCCTCTTGCGACACGGACCGGCGCTCGGCCAGCCAGCGCGGATATCCGCCATCGAGCAATGCGACATTTTCCACGCCGATCCAGCGCAGCATCCACCACAGCCGCGCGGCATACACGCCACCCGCATCGTCGTACACGACGATGCGGGTGGCGGGCGTGACCCCGAGTGCCGACATCCTGCTTGCAAACAGATTCCGCTCAGGCAGGGGGTGTCTGCCGTTGCTGCCGTTTTTTGTCGCGGAAAGATCATCGTCAAGGTTGAGGAAAAACGCGCCGGGGACATGGCCTTCCGCGTAAAACTCGCGGCCGTGGTCGAGATCCATCAGGTCATGCCGGGTGTCGAACACCAGCCATTGCGGATCATCCAGATGCCGGGAAAGTTCTTCGGTGGTTACCAGTGATTTCATGTTCATCTATTTTCGTGTCGCGCCATCTCGCGCCGCATGAACTCATGGAAATGCACCATGCCATCTTCCATCGGCGACTGGTAAGGCCCATGTTCCTCGCGGCCTTCGAGCCACAATGCCCTGCGTCCCGCGGTCATGCGCGCGCAGATTTCGTCATCCTCGACAGCGGTTTCGTTATACGCCTTCTGCTCGGCGGCAACGAACTCGCGCTCGAACAGCGCGATTTCCTCGGGGTAATAAAATTCAACTATATTGGTGCACTTTTCCGCCCCGCGCGGCACGACGGTCGAGATCACCAGAACGTGCGGGTACCACTCGACCATGATATTCGGGTAGTAGGTGAGCCAGATGGCGCCGTAAGGCGGCTGCTTGCCACCGCGATAATTCAGCACCATTTCGTGCCATTTCCTGTAGGTTTCCGATCCTGGTTTCGTCAACCCCTGGTTCACGCCCACGGTTTGCACGCTGTACCAGTCGCCGAACTCCCATTCCAGCTGGTCGCAGTCGACAAAGCTGCCGAGCCCGGGATGAAAGGGCGCCACATGGTAATCCTCGATATAAACCTCGATGAACGTCTTCCAGTTGAAGTTGTATTCGACGATATCGACTTTGTCCAGCACATAGCCGCTGAAATCGAGGTCGTTCGCGCAGCCGATTTTGCCCAGGTCCCCGGCGATGTCGCGCTTGCCGTTGAACAGCATGCCGTTCCACTTTTGCAATTTCTGCCGCGGCAGGTCGAGGCATGGCTGCTGCGGGAAATGCGGCGCGCCAAGCAATCTGCCTTCGAGGTCGTATGTCCAGCGATGTATCGGGCAAACGATGTTGGGTGTTTCGAGCTTGCCGCGCCCCTTGAGCATGACCGCCTGCCGGTGACGGCACACGTTCGAGATGAGATCGATGCCGTCCGTCTTGCGCAGCAACGCCCAGCCTTCGTTCATCCAGGGAAGCACGTAATAGTTCCCGGGCTCGGGAACCATGAGTTCATGGCCGACGTAACCGGGGCCATTCTCGAAAAATAGCCTTTTTTCGATCTCGGCGATGTCCTGATCGAAATACCAGCTCAAAGGAAGTTGGGTTGAGACAGCCGCAAGCTCTCTCGTGCCCGGTAGTTTGGACATAGTCCTTACCTCCAATCAATTCGTGGAAACCACGAATGAACCAAAGTAAAAACGACACCCGGGCTAATCGAGTCAGCTAGCTTTTAACTCTGCTTGCCTCCGTCCCGACCAGTGCGCCGCCATCCATGCCGCAGCGCGAAAACAGAGCGGCAATTCTGCCCCATGCGGCTTCGTATTACAAGCTTTTTCATGACTCTTTTCGGCATCCGGCACGGAACTTTCGGATACGATTACAATACGGTTTGCCGGACCGGATGGTCGGGTAGCAGCCCATACACCAAGGTTGCCTGTAACCACAATATCGAATATCACTCCGAATATGGCCGAGAAAAAACCTTCCGACCCCAAAAATTTCGAGACCGCCATGTCGGAACTCGAATCCATTGTCGAGCACATGGAGGACGGGCAAATGCCGCTTGAAGATTCGCTCGCTGCGTATCAGCGCGGCTTTGCGCTGCTCAAGTACTGCGAAAAAATCCTAAACGACGCCCAGCAGCGCGTGCGCATCCTCGAAGAAGGCGAACTCAAGGACTTCGGCAATCCCGATTGAGCAAGCCTTTGAACAGATTTCCTCCTGCTTCTGACCTGAGTTTTGCGGATTGGGCACGCACCATAGCGGGCGCCATGGAAGAAACGCTTGCTTCGCTGCTGCCGCAACCGCATGCGCAACCCGCACGCCTGCACGAGGCAATGCGCTATGCCGCGCTGGGCGGCGGCAAGCGCGTGCGCCCGATGCTGGTCTTTGCCGCGGGCGCGGTCACCGGCGCCGATCCCGAACGCCTCAAGGTGGCCGCGGCAGCCGTCGAAATGATTCATGCTTACTCCTTGATCCACGACGATTTGCCGTGCATGGACAATGACATCCTGCGCCGCGGCAAACCTACGTGTCACATCGAGTTCGACGAGGCCACCGCTCTGCTGGCGGGCGATGCCCTGCAGTCGCTGGCTTTTCAACTGATAAGCGAGTACCGGCTGTGCGAAACGGCGCAAGCACAGTTGCGCATGATCGAAATGTTTGCGCATGCCTGCGGCTCAAGGGGGATGGCGGGAGGGCAGGCTGTCGATCTGGCCAATCTCGGCAAAAGCATTTCGCTGCCGGAGCTGGAGTACATGCATATCCTCAAGACCGGCGCTCTCATCCGCGCATCCGTGCTGATGGGGGCCGGGTGCGGAACCGCATTGGGCGGAAACGCGCATGCAGCACTGGACCATTACGCGAAATTCGTTGGTTTGGCGTTTCAGGTGGTCGATGATATTCTGGATGAAGCAGCCAGCACCGAGGCATTGGGGAAAACCGCCGGCAAGGATAAGGAGCGGGGGAAACCGACCTATGTCAGCTTGATGGGTCTGGATGGAGCAAAAAAATTCGCCGCAGAACTGCACGCCAATGCCGTTGCCGCACTTGAAACCTTCGACCTCCGCGCCACGCGCCTGCGCGAACTGGCGGAATTTATAGTCAAGCGAACAAACTAGCCGCACATGATGACCGCTTTTCCGCTCCTCGAAACCATCGACGACCCCGCCGCGCTGCGCAGGCTCGAGCGCCGGCAATTGCCGCAGCTTGCCGACGAATTGCGCGAGTTCATCGTGCAATCGGTCGCCTCCACCGGCGGGCATTTTTCCTCGAACCTCGGCACGGTCGAACTCACCATCGCGCTGCACTACGTCTTCAACACGCCGGACGACCGCCTCATCTGGGATGTCGGCCACCAGACCTACGGACACAAAATCCTCACGGGGCGGCGCGCCGGCATGGCCAGGCTGCGCCAGAAAGACGGCATCGCCGGATTTCCGCGCCGCGAGGAATCGGTGTACGACACCTTCGGCACCGCGCATTCCTCGACGTCGATTTCCGCCGCGCTCGGCATGGCCATCGCCGCCAAGCGCGCCGGCAGCGAGCGCAGGATCGTGGCCATCATCGGCGATGGCGCGATGACGGCGGGCATGGCGTTCGAGGCGCTCAACAACGCCAAAATGAACGATGCCAATGTGCTTGTCATCCTCAACGACAACGACATGTCGATTTCGGAAAACGTCGGCGCGCTCAACAACTATCTGTCCAAGCTGATGTCCGGCCGCTTCTACGCCGCGACCAAGAAGACCGCCGAAAAAGTCCTGAGCATGGCGCCGCCGGTGAAGGAATTCGCGCGGCGCTTCGAGGAACACGCCAAGGGCATGCTCACGCCATCGACACTTTTCGAAGAGTTCGGCTTCAACTATACCGGCCCGATCGATGGACACAATGTCGAAGTGCTGATCGACACGCTCAACAACATCAAGCAGCTCGAAGGCCCGCAATTCCTGCACGTGGCCACGCGCAAGGGCAAGGGTTACAAATTTGCCGAGGACGATCCCATCGCCTATCACGGGCCGGGAAAGTTCGACCCGAAAATCGGCATCGTCAAACCTGCCGCAACGGAAGGCGCAACGGCAAGACCCCGCCCGACCTATACGCAGGTGTTCGGCGACTGGCTGTGCGACATGGCGAGGCGCGACCCGCGCCTAATCGGCATCACGCCGGCGATGCGCGAAGGGTCGGGAATGGTGGCGTTTTCTCAGGAATTCCCCGACCGCTATTTCGATGTCGCCATCGCCGAGCAGCACGCGGTCACGTTCGCGGCCGGCATGGCGTGCGATGGGCTGAAACCCGTGGTCGCCATTTACTCGACCTTCCTGCAACGCGCATACGATCAACTGATTCACGATGTGGCGCTGCAAAACCTGCCCGTGGTGTTCGCGCTCGACCGTGGCGGGCTGGTCGGCGCCGACGGCCCCACCCATCACGGCGCTTTCGATCTTTCGTACCTGCGCTGCATTCCGAACCTGACAGTGATGGCCCCCTCGGACGAAAACGAATGCCGCCAGATGCTCTACACGGGATTCATGCTCGACACCCCCTCTTGCGTGCGCTATCCGCGCGGCGCGGGCACAGGCGTGGAAATGATCCGGGAGATGGCTGCGCTCCCGGTCGGCAAGGGCGAAATGCGCCGCGAAGCAACGGTGAAAATCCGGCGCGTGGCATTGCTCGCTTTCGGATCCATGCTCAGGCCCGCCCTCGACGCCGCAGAAGAACTCAATGCTTCCGTCGCCAATATGCGCTTCGTGAAGCCGCTCGACGATGAGCTGGTCTTCAAGCTCGCCACCACGCACGATTACCTCGTGACCATCGAGGAGAACGCCGTCATGGGCGGCGCGGGGAGCGCGGTGCTGGAGTCGCTGCAGGCGCAAGGCCTCGTCCTGCCGGTGTTGCAGATCGGTTTGCCCGATCATTTTGTCGAGCACGGCGATGTGGCGCTGCTGCACGCCGCGTGCGGACTCGACAAGGATGGCATAGCGCGTTCGGTGAAGAATTGGCTGGCGCAGCACGATGCTCTTCACAAGGCGGCAGTGTAATTTTTAAGCGCGCACAATACACCTATCAAATGACCCAATGAGGAGTGCCATGATGAAACCTCTGTTTGCCCTCGTTCTCGCATTCGGCGCCGCTCTGGCGTATGCGCAGCAGTCCGCAACGGCCCCCGCGACTGGCGCAATCAAACATGCGTGCGAGAAGCCCGACCCGCCGGGCAGGCTCGCCTCGGACACGCAGAAAAAAGTTTTCGACCGCACCTTTAAAAAATACAAGGAGTGTATTCAGAAGTTCATCGAGGACCAGCAGACCGTGGCCAAGGCAGCCTCCGAAGCGTCCAAGATAGCCTATGACGAATACAACGACTTCGTTACCGAGTACAACAAGTCGATTGCCAAAGAGTAAAGCCGGAGATCACCGCACCGTGCTTTTATCCTGACCGAAGAGCACCTTGCGCGCCTCTTCGTTCATGGCAGGGGTTTGCTGGGGTGGATTGATCCTGGTTGCGAGCGCATAGGCGCGTTGTGTCGCGGGGCGCGCCTTGATGGCGGCGTGCCAGCGCGCGAGGGCGGGAAAGTCGGCCAGGTTCTGTCCCTGGCGTTCGGCAAGTATCCACGGATAGCACGCCATGTCGGCGATGGTGTACTGCTTGCCGCAGATGAAATCGCGCCCCGAGAGACGCTTGTTGAGCACGGCATAGAGGCGCGACGTTTCCTTCACGTAGCGTTCGATGGCATAGGGAATTTTTTCCTGCGCATAGTGCGCGAAGTGATGATTCTGCCCCGCCATCGGGCCGAGCCCCGCCATCTGCCAGAACAGCCATTCGATGCACGCAACCTGTCCGCGCAAATCCTTGGGAATGAACTTGCCGATCTTGCCCGCGAGATAGAGCAGAATCGCTCCCGATTCGAACACCGGTATCGGTTTGCCGCCATCAGACGGTTCGCGATCTACGATGGCGGGAATGCGATTGTTGGGTGAAATCTTCAGGAAGTCGGCCTGGAATTGCTCGCCCTTGCCGATGTTGACCGGTTTGATGGCGTAGTGCAGCCCGGCCTCTTCCAGAAACATCGTGATTTTGTGACCATTGGGTGTGGTCCAGTAGTAGAGATCAATCATGTCGTTCTCCAGTGATGAAACGGGAATTGCGCAAGCGGACAATTATCTGCCGAATGGCCCGACCGCGCCGCGCTTGTACTGATCCGGCCAGTGCGCATCGACGCCCAGCTCCGTCGCCGCATGCCGCGGCCAGTAGGGATCGCGCAGCAGCACGCGCGCGAGGCACACGGCATCGGCCAGGCCGGTCGCGACAATCTGCTCCGCCTGCACCGCGTTGGTGATCAACCCTACAGCGCTGCTGGCGATACCGGCTTCGTTTTTGATTGCGGTAGCGAAAGGCACCTGATAGCCGGGCGCCAGTGCGATTTTCGCATCGGCCGCATTGCCGCCGCTCGAAACGTCGATAAGGTCGATGCCAAGCGTCTTGAGCCGCTGACACAATTCCACCGACTGTTCGATGTTCCAGCCTCCCTCCTGCCAATCGCTCGCCGAAATGCGCACGAACACCGGCAGGTGCGCGGGCCAGGCCTTGCGCACGGCTTCCGCGACGCGCAACGGCAGGCGCATGCGATTTTCCAGTGAGCCGCCGTACTCGTCCCGGCGCAGGTTGCTCAAGGGAGACAGGAATTCGTGCAGCAGATAGCCGTGCGCCATGTGGATTTCCACCACCTCGAACCCCGCCTGCAACGCGTGCTGCGCGCCCCACTCGAAATCGGCAACGCATTTGTCGATGTCGGCGTGATTCATTTCGCGCGGCATGGGGTAGTTATCGGCAAAGGCCACGGCGCTCGGCGCAACAACCTGCCAGCCGCCGTGTGTCGCATCGGCCGCGCCCGTGCCGCGCCACGGCGCGAAGGTTGACGCCTTGCGCCCAGCGTGCGCAAGCTGCATCGCCGCTACCGACCCCTGTGCTTTAATGAACGCGACGATCGGCGCCCACGCCTCGGCATGCGCGGCGGACCAGATGCCGGCATCCTGCGGCGAGATGCGGCCTTCGGGGCACACGCCGCTCGCTTCGCAGATCACCAGCCCCGCACCGCCCACCGCGCGGCTGCCCAGATGCACCATATGCCAAGTGTTGGGCATGCCATCCTCGCACGAGTACTGGCACATGGGAGAAACAAAAATGCGGTTTTTGATCATGAGTTCGCGCAAGCGCAGCGCGGAGAAAAGTATCGACATGTTCTGGTATCTTGTGGAAGTTGTTTGCGTTACCGCACATTGTAATTCACAGCGAGCGATACCCACTTGACCAGTCTCATCCTGCGCGCGGGCCCGCGCGCCATCGACCACATCCGCAACCATGGTTTGCGCGCGCAGGATATCGACATTCTTCCCGGCGCGGCAGGCGGGCCGAAGGGTTTGGGCATTGCCGGTCTGGACCAGGCGATTTTCGGCGACTGGCTGCACAAGGCGAACGCCATCGTCCCGCGCACGCGCCACCTGATCGGCGCGTCGATCGGCGCATGGCGCTTTGCCGCAGTATGCCGCGGCGATCCTGCGCAGGGTCTCGGGGATTTCGCCAGGATCTACTGCGAGCAGCGCTATCCGCGCAATCCCGGCAAGCAATACATTTCGCGCTATGCGCACGCCATGCTGCGCGAACTGATCGGTGGGCGCGAGGACGAGGTGCTGTCGAATCCGCATTACTGTCTGCATGTCCTCGCGGTGCGTGGTCGCGGTGTGCTGAAACGCGAGTCGAAATTCACGACCCCGCTTGGCTATGCTGCCGCCGCGCTCGCCAACGCGCTGGGGCGCAGCCACCTGAGACATTTCGTCGGGCGCACTATATTTCATGACATGCGCGAACGGCCCGCAGCATTGGATGGCGAAGCGTTCGACGCCTTTCACATGCAGAATGTGCCGCTCACGGAAGCGAATCTTGTCGATGCCCTGCTGGCTTCGGCTGCGATTCCGCTGGTGTTGGAGGGAGTGAAAAACATACGCGGCGCCATTCCCGGCACCTACTGGGACGGCGGCATCATCGACTATCACCTGCACCTGCCCTATGCGCGCAATGCCGGCCTGGTTCTGTATCCGCACTTCACCGGCAACATCATTCCCGGCTGGCTCGACAAAGCCGTGCCCTGGCGGCGCGCACGCGGCGCATGGCTCGACAATGTAATCCTCGTTTCGCCTTCCCGTGAATATCTGTCGCGACTGCCGCACGGCAAGCTGCCCGACCGCGGCGACTTCAGGCGCTATGCACATGACGACGAGGCGAGAATCCGCAATTGGCACAAGGCCATCGCGGAAAGCGAACGCCTCGGCGATGAATTCCTGTCGCTGATCGAAAGCGGCAGGATTGTGGAGCAATTGCGGGCGTTTTGATTGTCCCCCGCCTTCGTAAGCACCACCCCCGACACTTCGGCCAGCCGCTGCATGCTCACGCCGCACTTGATGCGCTCGATCTCGGATTCGGGATGCGCGCCATAAATCGGTCTCCCCGTAAAAACCTGTCAAGTTGGTTTCGATAAAAATAACTGCTTGGCGAAATATCACGTTACGTGATACTGTCAATCGCATTTACATAAACGGGGTTAAGTTATGGCCTATGTCATCACAGCAGGACGCAAGACCGCAGCCATCACCAAAGACGAACGGGAATTCTTTATCGCGCTAGGTAGCCGCATCGCCGCACTTCGCAGGGAGAACCACATTACCCAGGTGCAGCTCGCCGATACCTTGGGAGTGGCGCAATCGACGATCAACGCTTATGAGCTGGGACAGCGGCGCGTACCCGCGTCGGCACTGCCGGTTCTTGCCAGGGCGCTAGGAACAGGCCTGGGGGAACTGCTCGGCAAATCCAGCGCCGCCGCAAAGAAGCGCGGCCCCGCGTCGAAACTTGCGCAGCACATGGAACGTATCGGCCAATTGCCGAAACCGCAGCAGCGCTTCGTGATGCAAGTGCTGGAATCGGTGCTCGCGCAGCAAGGCCGCTGAGCGCCACAACTACCAGGAGTACCCCTATGAGTGCTATCGAACCTGCCCTGATCGAGAAACTGAAGCAACTGCCGCCGCAACGTTTGGCCGAGGTTGCGGACTTCGTGGAATTTCTGGCCGCGCGCGAAGAGCGCTCTGCAGCCGCAGCGCGGCTCACCGAGGCTGTGGCGAAACTGGATGCACTGAACTTGCCACCGCTGTCCGAGGAAGAAATCGACGCAGAGGTTCAGGCCGCACGGCGCGAACGCCGTACCCACGCCTGACCATGCGCATCGTGCTCGACACGAATACGCTGGTGTCGGGCATCCTCACCCCAGGCCCGCCGCGGCGCCTGGTCGATGCGGCCAAGGCGCAAACGTTTCAGTTTTGCACCAGCGAAACGCTCCTGGCGGAACTGCTCGATGTGTTGTCGCGAAATAAGTTCGCCGCGCGCATCCACAAAGCCGGCCTCGCCCCGCAGGGCATCGTCGATGATTTGCGTCGCATAGCCCTCGTCGTCTCCCCGCTCGCCGTGCCGCGCATCGTGCCCAATGACCCAGACGACGATCACGTCCTGGCTTGCGCCATTGCCGCGCAAGCCGACATCATCGTCTCCGGCGATAAGCATTTGCTCGATCTGAAAAACTGCGCGCAAATCCCGATCATCAAGGCGACCGAGGCACTCGCTCGAATACAACGATAAGATTTAATCGAACTCGACCGCAGCAGGGACGCTAGCGAGCAGGCAGCGGCAGCTAAAAACGACAACGCCCATGATCAGCAGGAGGGGGAGAACTTCTCTCTAAATAAAGCTTCAAGCAACTGCACGACAGGCAGCGAGAATTTAATGCGTGCCCATATACGTATGGTGGTTGAGCTTTCTTGGGTTCGGGTTGAGGATGTCGAGAACCCGCATTCTGGGCCCTCGACTGCTTCAACCACCCACTCAACCTTCAACTACGGTCGGGACACCACCTTCTTAGAATTCTTAAAACTCTTAACCCGACGAAACCCGTCGCGCAGAACTACTGCTATTGCCCCGATGATCAATCCGTAGGCTACTGGGATTAGAAGCGAGATTTCTTCGAGCACGAGTCCTCGCCAAGTTTGAGAATATTCGACGCCATAGACTGCATCAGCGCCAATGTGGATGATGATCAATGCGCTACCGGCGGCAATAGAAACCACGGGAGGGTAAATCTTTTTTCCCATGGCGACAAAAAACGGCGGAATCGAAACGTAGAAGGCAAATGCCGCAGTCAGGACAACTAGGATTAGCAGGACTTGCTGCACGTGCTCCCCTTCTTATGGCGCTGAATAACTGAACGGGGTCACGACGGGCTCATAGCCGCCACATTTTCTGGAGTAGATCTCGAGGAGAGCCATTGTTCCGCCCGCCGCCACTGCTCCTCCAATGCCCTCTACAGCACCAGCGGCCAGTAGCCGGCCAGCGCGAATCAAAACTTGAGTTGGCCCATTCATAGCGATAGCTTTGGAGGCTCCAACTCCCTTTATGGGATCAAGTAGATATTTCTGAAACGTAGCAAACTTACTTGAGAATTTTTAATGCTTTCCCCAGAGTGACAAGCAGGGCAAAGCCCGCGGTTGCAAATACCATAGCCAGAAACGCTACCGAGAGCGCCGCCGCGACACCCGTAAAACCAAGCGGCTCAAGAATTAACCATGCGAGTGCGGTCCCGGCGACAGCGCAAACCAGGATGGCAATGAGGCTGCAAATCATTCTGCCTGGAGGAGTCATGGGGCAAGCATACAGCATGGGATCAATGCAAATTCGCTGCGAGCCATCTTTCGACCTGCGCCACATCCATGCTCTTGCGCCGCGCATAGTCCTCGACCTGGTCTTTGCCGATCTTGCCGACGGCAAAATACTGCGCCTGCGGATGCGAAAAATAGAACCCGCTTACCGACGCCGCAGGCAGCATGGCGAAGTTTTCCGTGAGTGACATGCCCGCGGTATCCGTGGCTTGCAGCAGGCCGAAGAGTGCGGCTTTTTCGGTGTGGTCAGGGCATGCGGGATAGCCGGGTGCGGGACGAATGCCGAGATATTTCTCGGCGATAAGCTCGTCGTTGCCCAGTTTCTCGCCCTTTGCGTAACCCCAGAATTCGCGCCGCACACGCCAGTGAAGGTGCTCGGCAAATGCTTCCGCGAGACGGTCGGCAAGCGCCTTCAACATGATGGCGCTGTAATCGTCGTGTTTGTCTTCAAACGCCTTCACGCGCGCATCGATGCCGATGCCCGCCGTGACCGCGAAGGCGCCGAGATAATCCGCGCTGCCGGAATCTTTCGGCGCGACAAAATCGGCGAGGCACAGATTGGGATTGCCTTGCGGCTTGCGGTTCTGCTGGCGCAGGTTGTGCAAGGTCATGGCGACATGGGTGCGCGAGTCGTCGCTATAAAGCTCGATGTCGTCGCCGTCGCTGTTGGCGGGCCAGAAACCGAACACGGCATTGGCTTTGAGCCACTGGCCATCGACGATGCGCTTCAGCATCGCCTGTCCCTCCTGGTACACGTTGCGCGCGGCCTGGCCGACAACTGCATCTTCGAGTATGCCGGGAAACTTGCCGGCAAGGTCCCAGGTCTGGAAGAACGGAGCCCAGTCGATGTAGGGAATCAGTTCTGCGAGCGGGTAATTCTTCAGCGTCATTGCGCCGGTATAGGCCGGCCGGGGTGAGGTAGTGTTGCCCCAGTCGATAGCAAGCCGGTTGTTGCGCGCATCGGGGAGGGGAATAATTGGCTGTCCCTTCTTGCCGGCGTGCTGGTCGCGCACTTTCACATAGTCGTCGCGCACTGACTGCACATAGCCATCGCGCAGCTCCGCCGAGAGCAGGTTCGTGCACACGCCCACCGCGCGCGAGGCATCGGGCACCCACACCACCGGACCCTTGTAGTGGGGCTCGATTTTCACGGCGGTATGCGTGCGCGAGGTGGTCGCGCCGCCGATCAGCAGCGGTATCGTGAAACCGAGGCGCTGCATCTCTTTGGCCACATGCGCCATTTCCTCGAGCGACGGCGTGATCAGTCCCGAGAGCCCGATGATGTCGGCCTTCTCGGCGATGGCGGTTTCCAGAATCTTTTCGCACTGCACCATCACCCCAAGGTCGATGACCTCGTAGTTGTTGCATTGCATGACCACGCCGACGATGTTCTTGCCGATGTCATGCACGTCGCCCTTGACGGTGGCCATGACGACCTTGCCCTTGGCTTTGGCGTCGGCGCTGCCGGAGAGGCGCTTCTCTTCCTCGATGTAGGGAATGAGGTGCGCCACCGCCTGCTTCATGACGCGTGCCGATTTCACCACCTGCGGCAGAAACATCTTGCCCGAACCAAACAGGTCGCCCACCACGTTCATGCCGTCCATGAGCGGCCCCTCGATCACCTGGATGGGACGCGCGAATTTCTGGCGCGCTTCCTCGGTATCCGCAACGATGTACTGGGTGATGCCCTTCACCAGCGCGTGCGTGAGGCGCTCGCCGACCGGCGCCTCGCGCCACACCAGATCCGCGACCAGCGCCTTGCCCGCTCCGCCCTTGAACTGCTCGGCGAATTCCACCAGGCGTTCGGTCGAATCGGAGCGGCGATTGAGCACCGCGTCTTCAACCCGTTCCAGCAGTGGCTTGGGAATTTCCTCGTACACGCCGAGCTGGCCGGCATTGACGATGCCCATGGTGAGGCCCGCCTTGATGGCATGGTAGAGAAAGGCAGTATGAATAGCCTCGCGCACCGGGTCGTTGCCGCGGAATGAAAACGATACGTTCGATACACCGCCGCTCACCTTGGCATAGGGAAGATGGCGCTTGATCCAGTGCGTGGCGTCGATGAAATCCTTGCCGTAGTTGGCATGCTCCTCGATACCAGTGGCGATGGCGAAAATGTTGGGGTCGAAAATGATGTCTTCCGGCGGAAAACCAACCACATCGGTGAGGATTTTGTAGGAGCGCTGGCAAATGCCGATTTTGCGCTTCAGGGTATCGGCCTGGCCCTGCTCGTCGAACGCCATGACGATGCACGCCGCGCCATAGCGCCGTACCAGCCGCGCGTGATGGATGAACTGTTCCTCGCCTTCCTTCATCGAAATCGAATTCACCACGCACTTGCCCTGCACGCATTTCAGCCCCGCCTCGATCACGCTCCACTTCGAACTATCGAGCATGATGGGCACGCGCGAAATGTCGGGCTCGGCGGCGATGAGGTTGAGGAACTTCACCATGGCTGCCTGCGAATCGAGCATCGCCTCGTCCATGTTGATGTCGATGATCTGCGCGCCGCTTTCCACCTGCTGGCGCGCGACCGACAACGCTTCGGCGTAATCACCGTTCAGGATGAGGCGAGCGAAAGCCTTCGAGCCGGTGACGTTGGTGCGTTCGCCGACATTGACGAACAGGCTGCCGTCGCCGATATTGAACGGCTCAAGTCCCGAGAGCCGGCACTTCTTCTCGATCACCGGCACTACGCGCGGCTTGAAGGGTGCAACGATTCCGGCGATGGCCTTGATATGCTCGGGCGTCGTGCCGCAGCAGCCGCCGGTGATATTGAGCCAGCCGTTTTGCGCCCATTCGCCGATGAACGCCGCGGTCTCCGCAGGAAGTTCGTCGTACTCTGCCATGGCGTTGGGCAGCCCCGCGTTCGGGTGCGCGGATACATAGACGTCCGCCACGCGCGCGAGCTCCTCGACGTGAGGCCGCAATTGTCTGGCGCCGAGCGCGCAATTGAAACCGATGGAGAGCGGGTTGGCGTGGCGCACCGAATTGTAGAACGCTTCGGGCGTCTGCCCCGAGAGTGTGCGCCCCGAGGCGTCGGTAATGGTGCCCGAGATCATCACCGGAAGGCGATAGCCGAGTTGTTCGAAATGTTCGTCAATGGCGAACAGCGCCGCCTTGGCATTCAGGGTATCGAAAATCGTTTCGACGAGAATAATGTCCATGCCGCCATCGACCAAGCCGCGCAGCGCCTCGCGGTAGGCAGCGCGCACCTGGTCGAAATTGACGGCGCGAAAACCGGGATCGTTGACATCGGGCGAAAGCGACAGCGTGCGGCTCATGGGGCCGAGCACCCCGGCGACAAAGCGCGGCTTGCCGGGCGATTGCAGCGTGAAAGTGTCGGCCACCTCGCGCGCCAGCCTGGCCGCCTCCAGATTCAACTCATACACCAGATGCTCCATGCGGTAATCGGCCATGGAAATCGACGTCGAGTTGAAGGTATTGGTCTCGAGAATATCCGCGCCCGCTTCGAGATATTGAGTGTGGATTTCGCGGATTACCTGCGGGCGCGTCAGCGTGAGCAGGTCGTTGTTGCCCTTGACCAGGTGCGCGAAGTCCCTGAAGCGTTCGCCACGATATTGCTCCTCGGTGAGCTGGTACTGCTGGATCATCGTCCCCATGGCGCCGTCGAGAACGAGAATGCGCTGCGCGAGCGCATCGAGCAGGGCCTGGGTGCGCGCGGCGCGCGCGGAAAGCGGTTGATCCATATTCAGCAACCTTTCCCGCGAAAACGGGAATCCAATTCGAGAGAGAGTCAAAAACAAAAAAACCCGCCGGCTCGCGCGGACAGGTTTGAGATAACTTGCCTCGCTTTAGCCGAATTTAGGGGCTGAAAACCCCGGCGCCCGCAAGCTGAACTCAAATCGGCGCAATTGAGATTCTAGCAGCAGACACGTCCCGATGCCATCCTGAGTCAATTCCAATGGCATCTGCGGTGGCGCGCAACGCACGGCTTGCTCCGCTTGAGGCATATAATGAACGACCGCGCATTCCTGAACGAGGCAAAGCATGGAACACCTCTCGCCCAAGCAAGCTTTCGACTTCCTGCAGAAAAACAGCGACGCCGTGTTCGTCGACTGCCGCAGTGAAATGGAATTCCTTTTCGTCGGCCATCCCAAAGGCGCGATCATGATCCCGTGGAACGACGGTCCGGACTGGGACATCAATCCGCACTTTGTCGGTCATGTGAAAAAAACCGCAGGACATTCCGATCACCGCCCTATCCTGCTGATCTGCCGCAGCGGCAACCGTTCCGTCGATGCGGGAAATGCACTGGAAGCAGCAGGATTCACGCGCGTGTACAACGTGCTCGAAGGATTCGAGGGCGGTCTCGACGAGCAACGGCGGCGCAGTACGGTGGGCGGGTGGCGGTTTGCCGGGCTGCCCTGGGAACAGTGCTGATATAACAGCGCGGTAATTTCACAACGAACAGTTGTCCTCTCCCGCCAGCTTGCGTCCGTTTCCTCCTGCACTACTCGCCTGGACCATCTGGGGCCTGGGCGCGGTGCTGTATTTCATCGCCTTTTATCAGCGCGTCGCGCCCGCCGTTCTCACCGGCGAGTTGAGCAGCGAATTCGGTTTGACCGCCGTGACGCTGGGCAATCTCTCGGCGTTTTATTTCTACAGCTACGTCGCGATGCAGATTCCCACCGGCATCCTTGCCGACCGCTGGGGACCGCGCAGGCTGCTCGGCATCGGAGCCGCGGTCGCCGCGCTGGGCACGTCGATGTTCGCGCTCGCACCCACGCTGTGGTGGGCCAACATGGGCCGATTGCTGATCGGTGGGGCGGTTGGCGTGGCATTCGTGTGCATGCTGAAGCTCGCCAGCCACTGGATGCGCCCCCGGCAATTCGCGCTCACCAGCGGCCTCGCGCTGCTGGTCGGCGTGATCGGCGCCGTGTCAGCCGGTGCGCCGCTGCGTATGCTGGTCAACGCATTCGGGTGGCGTCCGGTGATGGTCGCCAGCGCTCTCATCACATTGGTACTTGCTTTGGCGATCTGGTGGGTGGTGCGCGACGATCCCGTCGAGCGCGGCTATCAGAGCTATTTTGCCGGCCAGCATGGCAACGGCCAGAGCGCGCATTTTTTTGCCGGGTTTCGCGAAGTGCTGCGCTATCGCAACACCTGGCTATTGTTTTTCATCCCGGGCGCGGCGTCCGGCATCGTGCTCACTTTCGCGGGGCTGTGGGGCGTCCCCTTTCTCGTCACGCACTATGGCCGCACCCAGACCGAGGCGGCGTGGCTGTGCTCGCTGATGATGATCGCCTGGGCGGTAGGCAGTCTGGCGTATGGCGCGGCATCGGACAGACTCGGGACGCGCAAGCCGCTTTTCCTCGCAGGTTTCGTCGTTTCACTCGCGCTCTGGTCGGTGCTGATTTTCGTCCCCGGCCTGACGCAAGGAGTACTTGCGGCCGTGCTGATCGCGCTGGGGGTTTTTTCCAGTAATTTCATTGTCAGCTTTGCGTTCGCCAAGGAATCGGTTCCCGCGCACCTTGCCGGAACGGTTTCGGGTATCACCAACATGGGCGTGATCCAGGGACCGATGTTCATGCAGCCTCTTGCCGGATGGATGCTTGACCGGCGCTGGCAGGGGGTGCTGCATGATGGTGTGCGTGTTTATGACTTTGCGGCGTATCAGAACGCTTTCATACCGCTCCTGATATGGGGATGCTTTTCCATGGTGCTGCTGCTGTTCGCGCGCGAGACCCGCTGCAGGCAAGCAGCTTGAGTTTACGCATCGCTTCGAATGTGCGAACGCGGCGCCGTTTTCAAGTAGGCCGTCCAGCACACCAGACCACCTGCCAGCAGTGCCGCCATCCCGAGTGCCAGCCACACAGGCGAATGCGAAAGCGCGGGCGAGATCATCCCGGCGGTGACGGCATTGACCACCCCAGAGACAAAGCCCTGCAACGATGCCGCCATGCCGCGCCGCGAGGGAAACATGTCGAGAACGATGAGGGTGATGCTCGGCATCGCGAGCGCGAAGCCGATGGCATACACGAATATCGGCATGACAGCCCAGGGCAGGCTCGGCTTTAATCCGAGTGCGTACAGCAAATTCAACGCCGCGGCCGCCAGCATGAAAAAGTAAGCGCGCCTTATCGTGACACGCGCATGCCACTTGCCAGCGATACGCCCTGAAATAAAAGCACCCAGCATGATTCCGGCTATCGCGGGGATGAACAGCCAGGCGAATTGCTGCGCCCCCAACCCCAGTTGCTCCGGGAGGAAAACCGGTGCGGAAACGATATACAGAAAAAATCCGTTGAAGTTGAATCCCGATGCGAGTGCGAGCAGATTGAAACGCAGGCTGGCGCCGACTTCACGATAACCGCGGAACAGGGCGACCGGATGAAACGGCTGCCGCGCCTCCACAGGAAGGGTTTCATGCAGTACGGTCTGGCTCATGACGATCAGCAGCGCGCCGAAAGCGGCAAGAAACCAGAATATCGACGCCCACCCGAACCAGGCATACAGATGTCCCCCGATGATCGGCGCAATGGCAGGAGCGAGACCAAAAAATAGCGTCACCAGCGACATCAGTTTCTGCGCCTCGGTCTGGTTGAACAGATCGCGGATCATGGCGCGCCCCACCACCATCCCAGCGCCCACCGACAACCCTTGCAGCGCGCGAAATGCGATCAGCATGCCGATGTCGCGCGACAGCGCGCACCCCAACGATCCGATGACATACACGACCAGCGCCACGACGATGACCGGTTTGCGGCCGAAACTGTCGGAGAGTGCGCCATGGAACAGAAACATGAAGGCGAACGCGGCCAGATACACGGAGAGTGTCTGCTGCAATTGCAGCATCGACGCGTTCAGGTCTGTCGTCATGCCGGCGAAGGCCGGCATGTAAGCGTCGATCGAAAACGGGCCGAGCATGGCAAGCGCGGCCAGCAGCGCCGGCAACAGCCAGCGCGGCGCGGCGTGGTAATGGTGCGGCTTGGAATATGGGGCAGGAGACATGTAGTGTTTCAATGTATTGAGGAGGGCGCCATTTGAAGATGCCCGGAAATTGAATGGTTTTGGCGCGTCAGAGCATTTGCCATGCGTAAAACCCCAGGTACAGCTCCTGGGTTCAGACCGGAGCCGGCCAGAAACCCAATAGCCATGGCTACGACCCGACAGATTCCTGGGAAAACGGGTTGAACATCCGCAGGCTGTCCTGCATCTGTCCGTGCTGCATGTCTTCGGAGTAAAGCGTGCTTGCATGACCTTCGATTGCCGCCTGCACAATCAGTGCATCCCAGAACGAAAGCTGGCTATTCCGGCTGCGGTGAATGGCCGAGACAATGAGCTCGCTATCGATCTGCACCAGCGCGAGTTCCGCGAAACTCGACACCGCCTCCGCGGTTACGGCGGCATCCAGCGGCCGCGCAAGCTTGCGCGTGACCGCGACGTAGAACTCCTGCAGCACTTGTGTACTGAGCAGGATGTCACCGGCCTCGGCGTGCTTCTGGAAAAGAGCGCGCGCCTGCTTGCGCTTGCCTGGGGAATCGGCGTCGAAAAGGTATACGAGGACGTTGGTGTCGAAGAAAAATTTCATCGTTCGTGAAGGTCGTCACGAGTCCACTTGGCCTTGCCGCGACCTGCGCGGGCGGTTCTCGATAATTCCAGCACATGCTTCGCCGCATTCGCATGTACGGATTGCGTGCCGGCGAACTGGCTCAGATAGTCACGCAGCACCGCGTTGACCGACGTGCCTTGTTCCAGCGCCCGACGGCGGGCGCTTTTCAGAATATCCTCGGGCACCGTAATCGTCAGGTTGGCCATGATTCAACCTCGAGAAGTCACAAAATCGTGTTACACGGGTTCAGTGTAGCACGGGTTTAGCAAGAGGAGAACAGGCGAAAATACGCGTTGGCATCCTGGCACAGCCTGTCCCAGCTCTCAACCTATGTCGAGTAACCCAGGCCCCTAACAGCGCATTCGCGATCTACGCCAGCCAGCATTGCTTACGCTTCCCTGTCCATGCGCCGGTACTGAATGGCTTCGGCGACATGGGTACTGTTGATGGCTTCGCTGCGCGCGAGATCGGCAATAGTTCGCGCCACTTTCAGCACGCGATGGTAGGCGCGCGCCGACAACCCCATGCGCGCGATGGCCTGTCCGAGCAGCGCCGCTCCTTTTTCGTCGGGCGCGCAAAGGACATCGATTTCTTTGGGCTCGAGCTTGGCGTTGGGTTTGTCCTGGCGCGCGATCTGCCGGGCATAGGCTTCCTCGACGCGCGCGCGGATTTGTTGCGAGGTTTCACCGCGTGGCGCCTGCACCAGATCGTTCTGCGCGACGGCGGGAACTTCAATCTGGATATCAATGCGATCGAGCAGAGGGCCGGATATTTTGCCGCGGTAGCGGCTCACGATATCGGGCGTGCAGCGGCATTTGTGGTTGAAATGGCCGAGATATCCGCAAGGGCAAGGATTCATCGCGGCGATGAGCTGAAACTCGGCCGGAAAATCCGCCTGGCGCGCGGCACGCGAGATGGTGATGCGTCCCGATTCGAGCGGTTCGCGCAGCACTTCGAGCACGCTGCGATCGAATTCTGGCAACTCGTCGAGGAACAAAACTCCCTGGTGCGCCAGGGAAATTTCGCCAGGGCGCGGGTTGCTCCCTCCGCCTACCAGCGCCACGCCCGAAGCGGTATGATGAGGCGCTCGATAGGGCCTGCGCCGCCAGTGCTCGACCCTGAATCCCTGCGGCGTAAGGCTTTGCACGGCGGCGGCGGCGAGCGCCTGTGCGTCGGTCATTTCCGGCAAGATTCCCGGGAAGCGCGATGCGAGCATGGTCTTGCCGGTTCCCGGCGGCCCCATCATGAGCACGCTGTGGCCGCCGGCTGAAGCGACTTCGAGAGCGCGCTTGGCGTGCGTCTGACCTTTGACTTCGGAAAAATCGGCGTACTGAATCTGCGTGCTCAGCGGTGTTCCAGAGAATGGCTGAAGCGTTTCGCGTCCGGCGAGGTGGGCGCACACCTGCAACAGATTGGCAGCGGAATAGACGTTCGCCTCGCGCACCAATGCGGCTTCGGGAGCGTTCGCGGGCGGAAGAAAAAAAGCACGTCCGTCGCGGCACGCCTTGAGAGTCATGGCAAGCGCACCGCGGATCGGACGCAGGTCGCCGGTGAGCGCGAGTTCCCCCGCGAATTCATACTCCTTGAGTTTGTTCGACGGCAACTGCCCCGATGCGGCGAGTATGCCCAACGCAATGGGCAGATCGAATCGCCCGCTCTCCTTGGGCAGATCGGCGGGCGCGAGATTGACGGTAATACGGCGCGCAGGGAATTCGAAGCGCGCGTTGAGCAATGCGGCGCGCACGCGATCCTTGCTTTCCTTCACCTCGGTTTCCGGCAGGCCGACCATGGTGAACTGCGGCAGGCCATTGGAAAGATGCACTTCCACCGTCACCAGCGGCGCTTCCATGCCGGCGAGCGCGCGGCTGTAGAGAACTGCGAGCGCCATACGGTCAGGTGTCTCGCGATGTTTTACGCTGTGATTTCAATTCCGCCACCGGTTCTTTAGAGCGCCTCATTGTACAAGACGATGAAAAACAGCATGCCGGGCATAAATGAAAAAGCTGGCACCAACATTGTGCCTAAGTCTTTTTACACGCCCACTATTGGTGCGCCGTCTCTAATTTACGACAAATTACTTAAAGTATTCATGGCCATGACACACCTCTGGCTCTGGCACGGTAACTGCTATAAGTGCATGCAGAGTATTTATTTTTTAACCCGCAGAGGACGAGACAAATGAACAAACTGACCAAATCGCTGCTGCTTTCCGGCCTGGCCACGTTACCGCTGTTTTCCGGGATCGCGCGCGCGGCGGATCCGGCACCACCTTATACGCTTGCCTATAAAGCATCGCTTTACAGCGAGTATGAATATCGCGGCATTTCGCAAACATCCGAAAAGCCCGCGGGCCAGATCAACATCGACTACACGCACTCGAGCGGCTTTTACCTTGGTACTTTCGTATCCAACATCCAGTGGTTGAAGGATGCGGCAAAAACTGCTGGCGGAAGCACCAACGCCAACATCGAATTGGATTTATTTGGCGGCTATCGATATGAAATGGCCAAGGATTTGACCCTCGATGTCGGCTATCTTCGGTATGAGTACCCTTCCTCTGGCGCTTTCAACCCCAAGCCCAATACCGATGAACTTTATGCGGGTGTAACTTACGCCGCCTTCAACGTCAAATACTCGCACTCAATCAACGACACTTTTGGTGCTCCCAACAGCAAGAACACTTACTTCATCGAAACCAACTGGACACAGGAAATCGCGCCCAAGCTGACCGCTAATGCGCAGATCGCGCGTCAGGTGTACAAGGGCACGCAAGAGAGCGGCTTCAAGAATAGCGATTTGAGCTACACCGTGTACAAGCTGGGCCTGACCTATGACCTGGGTGACGGCTTGAATGCCGGCGGCTACGTGAAGGACACCAACGCCAGGAAAGACCTTTACACGATCGAAGGCAAAAACTGGGGCAAGGGACGCCTGGTCGCATTCGTCTCGAAGTCCTTCTAGGCACCCGCCCGCCGTGCGCGGACTTTCAAACAGGAGAGCGATATGAAACTCGTTACAGCAATCATCAAGCCATTCAAGCTTGACGAAGTGCGTGAAGCCTTGTCCGCCATCGGCGTGCAGGGCATTACCGTCACCGAGGTCAAGGGATTCGGCCGGCAAAAGGGTCACACCGAGTTATACCGCGGTGCTGAGTATGTGGTCGACTTTCTGCCCAAGGTCAAAATCGAAGCCGCGATCAAGGCCGACATGCTCGACCGGGTAATCGAGGCCATCGAGAAATCGGCGAACACCGGCAAGATCGGCGACGGCAAGATTTTCGTCTTCGAACTTGAGCAGGTCGTTCGTATCCGCACCGGCGAAACCGGCCCCGACGCACTGTAAAGGGAGACACACATGAAACGTTTATTTGCACTTTTTGCCCTTGTCGCGACGCTGGGACTGGCTACAGCAGTCCATGCGGAAGACGCCAAGAAGCCCGAGGCAGCCGCACCCGTGGCGGCTGCAGCAGCAGCCGCGGCGCCCGCTGCCGATGCGGCCAAACCCGCTGAAGCGGCTGCCGCGGCTCCTGCGCCGACGCCCAACAAAGGCGATGTCGCCTGGATGCTGGTCTCCACCGCACTGGTGCTGATGATGAGCATTCCTGCGCTCGCCCTGTTCTACGGCGGACTGGTTCGCTCCAAGAACATGCTTTCGGTGCTGATGCAGGTTTTCGTGACTTTTTCGCTCATCACGGTACTCTGGGTGGTGTACGGATACAGTCTCGCCTTTACCGAGGGCAATTCGCTCTTTGGCGGATTCGACAGGCTGTTTTTCAACGGCATGTTCAATCCAGCCACGGGGGAATTCGCCAATGCCGCCACTTTCAGCAAAGGCGTGGTATTGCCGGAAATTCTGTTCGGGGCGTTCCAGGCAACCTTTGCCGCCATCACCTGCTGCCTGATCCTGGGGTCGGTTGCAGAGCGCATGAAGTTTTCCGCAGTGCTGCTGTTCATGGTGTTGTGGTTCACCTTCAGCTACACGCCGATCGCGCACATGGTGTGGTTCTGGCCCGGTCCTGACGCCTATACCGCCGCCAGTGTCGTGGATGCGCAAAACGCCAAAGCGGGTCTGCTCTGGCAGTGGGGCGCGCTCGATTTTGCAGGCGGCACGGTAGTGCATATCAACGCCGGTGTGGCTGGCTTGGTGGCGGCGTACATGCTCGGCAAGCGCATCGGCTGGGGCAAGGAAGCGCTCACGCCGCATAACCTGACTATGACCATGATCGGCGCGGCGCTGTTGTGGGCCGGCTGGTTCGGCTTCAACGCGGGATCGGCGCTGGAAGCGAATGGCATAGCCGCGCTGGCGTTCATGAACACCTTCCTCGCCACGGCGTGCGCGGTACTGTCGTGGACGACGCTTGAATGGCTGCTCAAGGGCAAGCCTTCGATGCTCGGTGCAGCTTCGGGTGCGGTCGCGGGACTGGTCGCGATCACGCCCGCCGCGGGCAACGTCGGAATACCAGGGGCGTTCGTGATCGGTCTCGCCGCAGGCGCGGTGTGCCTGTGGGGTGTCACTGGTCTCAAGCGCATGCTCAAGGTGGACGACTCGCTGGATGTATTCGGCGTGCATGCCGTGGGCGGCATTCTGGGTGCGCTGCTGACCGGCGTATTCAATTCGCCGGCACTGGGCGGCCCGAGCTTCCCGGTCGACTGGTTCGCTGCAAAGGCCGTGGCCGCCGCGGATTACTCGATCGTCGGCCAGGTGTGGATCCAGGCTAAGGCAGTCGGGGTCACCGTCATCTGGTCCGCGGTGGTGGCGGCGGTTTCGCTGTTCATCGTCAAGCTGGTCGTCGGTCTGCGTGTCACGGAAGAAGAGGAGCGCGAAGGCCTCGATATCTCGTCACACGGCGAATCGGCATACAACTAACTTACCACCTTCTCTCTCTCGGTTTTCTCCGAGTGGTTAATTTGGCGGGCACTTCGGTGCCCGTTTTTTTTGGTGATCTAGGAGCCTGTCGGACTTAGGGAATCGAAGCGAAAAATGATCTGGGCGAGGGCAGATTTTCACGATTTTCAAGCGAATAGTTGTTCTATTCGCGCAGGAAAGCGGGAAATATGAACCGGTCAGGTCATTTTGTAGCCGATTCTCCCTAAGTCCGACAGGCTCCTAGCCTGACGAAACAACACGAAAAGGATTGAATGCGGGCAAGCGGAACCCATTTGTAATGGAAGAAAGTTATTCCCGACTACTTTACTCGACTATTCAACCCGGCTATACTATTCGGCCTAACCTGCAGACCGCCCCCATGAACCAGCGCGACCGGCACCTCCCGATTCCCGATGTACAGAACACCAAAGATACCCGCAAGATCGCCATCGATCGCGTGGGCATCAAGGACATCCGCCACCCGATGAAAGTGCGCGAACGCGCCGGTGGCATCCAGCACACCATTGCCATGCTCAACATGTATGTCGGGTTGCCGCAACATTTCAAGGGCACCCACATGTCGCGCTTCGTGGAAATCCTCAATGCCCACGAGCGCGATATTTCCGTCGAAACATTCCAGACCATGCTCGGTGAAATGGCCACGAAACTCGAAGCGGAAAGCGGCCGCATCGAAATGACTTTCCCCTATTTCATCAACAAGAAAGCGCCCGTATCGGGGGTGGAAAGCCTGATGGACTATGAAGTGAGTTTCATCGGCGGCATCGAGAAGGGCAGGCAGACTTTCACTCTCAAGGTGCTGGTGCCGGTCACCAGCCTTTGCCCGTGCTCCAAGAAAATCTCCGAGCGCGGTGCGCACAACCAGCGCTCGCACGTGACCGTGACCGCGCTGCTGAACGATTTTGTCTGGATCGAGGACATCGTCGATCTGGTGGAGAAGGAAGCCTCGTGCGAGCTCTATGGCCTGCTCAAGCGGCCTGACGAAAAGTTCGTCACCGAACGCGCTTACGACAATCCCAAGTTTGTCGAGGACATGGTGCGCGACGTCGCCGCGGTGCTGAACGTCGACTCACGGCTCGATGCGTATGTGGTCGAGTCCGAGAATTTCGAATCGATCCACAACCATTCCGCTTACGCCATGATCGAAAAAGTAAAAACGGTGCGCTGAGAGACCAGCGCTAACGCAGCTTCAATAGCGTTTGGTGAGGGTCATCATCATTCCCTCGCGTTTCATCTCGGTACGGTTGAGAAACGTCATGCCGAGAAGGGCAATATCGAGGCCGCCTTCCATGACGGCGGCATCGACCTGATTGATCACCACATCGCCTATGCGCACAGTATCCAGCTTGATGAGATAAGTCGGCGTTGTGCCATTTGCGGTTCTGGAAAGCCCGGGTTTGCCAAGCTTGTAATTGATACCGAGGCGCTCGGCTTCAGAAGCCGGAAGCGCCACCAGCGTAGCGCCGGTATCGACCAGAAAACGCACTGCACCGCCATTGACCTGACCCATGGTCACAAAGTGTCCGCGCGCATCCGCGGCGAGATTCACACTCTGCCCAGATGCGCCCGATGCCGCAAAATGCTGGCCCATCTCAAGTGTCTGTTTTTTACCGTCTATCTCCAGCGTCGCGCTGGTCGCATCGACATTCAGCAACGCCACCCCTTGATCGGTCTTCTGCCCGATGCTGAGCGTGCGCGGCGCGGCGTTGTCGATGACCACGACCGCCTTGCCCGGGAAGAGCCCGACCACGGTAACATTGGTGGCGAACGCCGGCACACAGAACGCCATCGCTGCAAGCCAAACACTGCCTAGAAAATGTAGAGACTTCATGCCATGAAACCCATTGCCATATTCCGCTTTTCCCGTACTGAAGGTCCCGGCTATTTTGCCACCTTTCTCGATCGCTGCGGCATTTCCTGGCAACTTCTTGAACTCGACGAAGGCGCAGCCATCCCGGCCGATCTCGCACCCTACAGTGCTTTTGTCTTTATGGGCGGTCCGATGAGCGCCAACGATGACTTGCCATGGAGCACCGCGCTGCTGGGGCTGATTCGCAAGGCGGCGGGAAACGGCCAGCCATGCCTGGGTCATTGCCTGGGAGGACAGCTCATGTCCAGGGCGCTGGGCGGAAAGGTAACAAAGAATCCGCTCAAGGAAATCGGCTGGGGCGAGGTGCAAAGTGAAAAGTGAAAAGAATGCCGTTGCGCGCGCGTGGCTTGGCGATAGCGCGCGTTTCAGCGTCTTCCAGTGGCACGGCGAAACCTTCTCGATTCCGCCCCATGCCACCCGAATCCTCACCGGTCAGCACTGCAGGAACCAGGCTTTTGTGCTGGGCAAGCACTTGGGCATGCAATGCCACGTCGAAATGACGCAGAAAATGATCGAGCAATGGTGCGCGGATGGCGCCAGGGAAATCGAAATGGAAGTGGCGCAGCATCGCGCCGTGGCGGTACAAGAAACCTCGGAGATACTCAGGGTCACCCCGGTAAAATTACCCGCGCTGCATACCCTCGCGGATACTCTCTACCGGAAGTGGGTGGAAGGACTTATTTCAACAAACGGCTAGTCCCGGAAGTTCTGGAACTGGACCGGCATTTCAGTGATCGACGTCTTCACGAGTTGGATCGCCGCCTGCAGATCGTCGCGCTTGGCGCCGGTGATGCGCACCGCTTCACCCTGGATGCTCGCCTGGACTTTCATTTTGGCGTCCTTGATGAGCTTGACGATTTTCCTGGCCAGATCGGATTCGATGCCGTTCTTGACGTTGACGATCTGCTTCATCCTGTCGCCGCCGATTTTTTCCTTGTTCTTGAATTCGAGGCAGCGCACATCGATGCCGCGCTTGGCGAACTTGCCATTGAGCACATCGGTCACCTGCTTCAGCTTGAAATCGTCGTCGGCGTACAGGGTCAATTCCAGCTCGTTCTGCTCGACGCGCGCATCCGACCCCTTGAAGTCGAAGCGCGTGCCGATTTCCTTGTTGGCCTGCTCGACGGCGTTCTTGAGCTCGACCTTGTTGACTTCGGAAACGATATCGAATGAAGGCATCTGTTTTCCTCCTTATTGGCCCGATTCGTCGCCGAGCAGCGGTACGCCGCCACCCGGGCCGATAAGGCCGGTGTCCGAATAGATGCGCAGCTTGTCGCGTGTGTCGATGATGTCCATGTTGCGCATAGTGAGCTGCCCGATGCGGTCGGCAGGGGTGAAAAAAGCTTCGCCCTTCTCCATCGTGAGGCGTTCGGGCTTGTAGGTGAGATTCGGGCTCTTAGTGTCGAGGATCGAGTAGTCGTTGCCGCGCCGCAGCTCAACCGTCACTTCGCCCGTCACCGCGCGCGCAACCCAGCGCTGTGCGGTCTCGCGCAGCATCATCGCTTGCGAGTCGAACCAGCGGCCCTGGTAGAGCAGGCGGCCGAGCCGTCTGCCGTTGTAGCGGTACTGCTCGATGGTATCCTCGTTATGGATTCCCGTCACCAGACGCTCATAGGCAAGGTGGAGCAGCGCCATGCCGGGCGCCTCGTAGATACCCCGGCTTTTTGCCTCGATAATACGGTTCTCGATCTGGTCGCACATGCCGAGGCCATGGCGTCCGCCGATGGCGTTGGCCTCCTTGAAGAGCGCGACCGCGTCCTTGAAGGACTGCCCGTTGAGGGACACCGGTTGGCCCTCATCGAACGCGACTGACACCGTCTCGTGCTGCACTGCTACGTCATCGCGCCAGAACGCCACCCCCATGATGGGGTTGACAATCCGCATGCCCTTGTCGAGGAACTCGAGGTCCTTCGCTTCGTGCGTCGCGCCAAGAAGGTTGGAGTCTGTCGAGTACGCTTTCTCCACACTCATCTTGTAATCGAAGCCGCGCGAGATCAGATACTCGCTCATTTCCTTGCGTCCGCCCAGTTCGTCGATGAAGCGCTGGTCCAGCCACGGTTTGTAAATGCGCAGGTTCGGATTGGCGAGCAGGCCGTAGCGATAGAACCGCTCAATATCGTTGCCCTTGAAGGTGCTGCCATCGCCCCAGATGTGGACATCGTCTTCCTTCATCGCCATGACGAGCATGGTTCCCGTGACTGCGCGCCCGAGCGGAGTGGTGTTGAAGTAGGTCATTCCCGCTGTGGAGATATGGAACGCACAGCACTGGATCGCGGCGATACCCTCTGCCACGAGTTGCGGCCGGCATTCCACCAGCACTGCCTTTTCGGCGCCGTACTGCATCGCCTTGCGCGGAATCTCGTCGTAGTCCGACTCGTCGGGCTGGCCGAGGTTGGCGGTATATGCATAGGGTATTGCACCGCGTTCGCGCATCCACGTGAGCGCAGCGCTCGTATCGAGTCCGCCGGAAAACGCGATGCCGACCTTCTCGTTGGCGGGCAGGGATTGCAGGATCGTAGCCAAGGTGTTCGCAGCCTCAGGTGTTGATTTGTCCAAGCAGCAGGTACTCCATGAGCGCCTTCTGCACGTGCAGCCGGTTTTCCGCCTCTTCCCACACCACGCTTTGTGAGCCTTCGAGCACGTCATTGCTGACTTCCTCGCCACGATGCGCGGGCAGGCAATGCATGAACAAGGCATCCTTGCCTGCTGCCTGCATCATCCTGCCATCCACCTGGAAGCCGGCAAATGCCTTCTTGCGCGCATCGGTCTCCGCCTCGAATCCCATGCTGGTCCATACGTCGGTGGTGACCAGATCGGCGCCCTGGGCGGCCTGCATCGGATCGCTGAAAACCGCGAGGTGTGCGCGCTCCTCCGCGGCGATACGCTCCGCCGCGGGCGCGTAGCCCTGCGGCGTGGCTACATGAAGCTTGAAGCCGAATATTTTCGCGGCCTGCAGCCAGGTGTAGCACATGTTGTTCGAATCGCCTATCCACGCCACGGTCTTGCCCGAAATGGAATCGCGATGCTCGATGAAAGTGTAAATGTCGGCGAGCACCTGACAAGGATGGTACTCGTCCGTCAATCCGTTGATCACCGGCACGCGCGAATGCGCGGCAAAGCGTTCGAGAAGGGTTTGTTCGAAGGTGCGGATCATGACGACATCGACCATGCGCGTGATGACGCGCGCCACATCCTCGATGGGTTCGCCGCGCCCAAGCTGGCTTTCCGCGGTATGCAGCACGATCGAAGAGCCGCCGAGCTGATGGATGCCCGCCTCGAATGAAACGCGTGTGCGCGTGGAGCTCTTTTCGAACACCATGGCCAGCATGCGGTCGACCAGCGGCTGGTAGGGAATGTAGCTTTTGAAACGCTGTTTGATGACGCGTGTGCGCTCGAACAAATGCTCGAATTCGTCGCGCGTGAAGTCCTTGAACTGAAGAAAATGTTTCATGATTTTGTCACGGAATCCTGCGGTGTTTTGGCAAGAAAGTCCTTGATGAGCGGGGTCAGCATGGATACGATCTGCTCGGCCTGCGCAGGCTTGATGATGAGCGGCGGCAACAGGCGTATCACCGTATCCGCAGTCACATTGATGAGCAGCCCGTTTTCGAGCGCGATTTTCACCAGGTCGGTGCATGTACGGTCAAGCTCGATACCGAGCATGAGTCCCTGGCCGCGAATTTCCTTCACCCCCGCGACGCCTGCGAGACTTTTTGCGAAACCATCCTTGATGATTTCTCCCATTTTCGCGGCGTTCTCAAGCAGGCCTTCTTCTTCGATAATTTGCAGTGTGGTTAACGCGGCGACCGACACCAGCGGGCCGCCACCGAAGGTCGTGCCGTGATTGCCCGGTTTGAATACCCTGGCTGCGGCACCGTTCGCCAGACATGCGCCGATAGGCACGCCCGAGCCAAGCCCCTTGGCGAGCGGCATGACGTCGGGAAGAATGCCGGCATGCTGAAAGCAGAACCATTTGCCGGTACGGCCGATTCCGCTTTGCACCTCGTCGATCATCAGCAGCCATTGCCTGTCGTCGCACAGTTTGCGCAGCGCCTTCAGGTAGTCGATGCGCGCCTGGTGGATGCCGCCTTCGCCTTGCAGCACCTCGGCGAGCACGGCGACAACGTCATTGTTGTGCGTGGCAATCTGACGGATAGCCTCGATGTCGTTGTAGGGAACGCGGATGAAACCCGTCACCAGGGGCTCGAAACCTGCCTGCGCCTTGCGCGAACCGGTTGCCGCGAGCGTGGCCAGCGTACGTCCATGCCACGCCTTCTCCATGACAATGATCTGCGGATTGTCGATACCGCGCTGATGGCCGTACAGGCGCGCGATCTTGATGGCGCACTCATTGGCTTCGGCGCCGGAATTGCAGAAAAAAGCGTTTTCCATGCCCGCAAGCGTGCACAACTTTTCCGCGAGCGCTTCCTGCTCGGGGACTTCGACCAGGTTGGATGAATGGATGATCCTGCCCGCCTGCTCGGCGATAGCCTTCACCAGCCGCGAATGGGCGTGCCCGAGGCCGGATACCGCAATCCCGGACAATGCATCGAGGTAGCGCTTGCCATTGACATCCCACAGCCAGGCGCCCTCGCCTTTCGCGAATGCGACCGGCAGGGGTTTATAAGTATTCATCAGGAAAGGGGAGGTCATGGATCAATCCTTGGAAAAAAATACGGCGGCCCGAAATCTGGTCGGAGCCGCCGCATGGGTATTCCAAATATAGGGAAAATCCATTGCGCGCGCAACCACGTCTCGGGCTATGGGAAGTGGCTTTACCGGGCGTAATGCTGCGCCGGGGTGACGCAACTCTTCGGGTAAGAATGCTGCCGGAACGCGAAAGCGCCCCGGCGGCCAAGGTGAGATACGCCTATGACTAGGCTCGCGCCAGCCCTTTGACGGCGGCGGAAAGACGGCTCTTGTGACGAGCAGCCTTGTTCTTGTGGATAATTTGTTTGTCGGCGATGTGGTCGATGGTGGACACCGACTCCTTGAACGCCGCCTGCGCGGCCGCCTTGTCGCCGGTAGCGACGGCAGCCTGTACTTTCTTGATCGCACTGCGCAGTGTGGAACGCTGACTCATGTTCTGTGAGCGTTGTTTGACTGCCTGGCGTGCGCGTTTTTCTGCCTGCTTGGTGTTGGCCATATTAAAATCCGCAAATATCCGAAAACAAACACAAAATTCGTAGTGAAGCCGGTTATTATATCGCGCTTTAGGGACATTGTCAGCAACGACCTTGCAAACCTTTTATCCCGCCGCTATCGCCCGCTTTGCCAGGGAGCCAGGTTCATGAACCTGCTCAAAGCCTTGGCCGCCGTCAGTTCCATGACCCTGCTGTCGCGCATAACCGGCTTCGTCCGCGATGTATTGCAGGCGCACATCTTCGGCGCGGGTCTCTACATGGACGCCTTCGTCGTCGCCTCGCGCATCCCCAACCTACTGCGCAGGCTCTTTGCCGAAGGGGCGTTCGCGCAGGCTTTCGTACCGGTGCTCGCCGAATACAAGGCGCGCAAAGGCCATGAAGCCACGCGCGATCTCATAGACAAAACCAGTACCACGCTGGGACTGGCGCTGTTTGTGGTTACGCTCATCGGCGTGTTCGCCGCTCCTCTCCTGCTTTATGCCATGGCGGCGGGCTTCGCGGTCTCGCCGGACAAATTCGATGTCACGGTGCAAATGCTGCGCATCTGCTTTCCCTATATTTTCTTCATCTCACTGGTATCGCTCGCTTCGGGTGTGCTCAATACCCACGGCCAGCTCACCGCGCCGGCTTTTACGCCGGTATTCCTGAACCTGTCCTATATCGCGTTTTCGTTGTGGGCCGTACCCTATTTCGACCCGCCCATTCTGGCGCTGGCGTGGGCGGTGTTCGCGGGCGGCATCCTGCAACTGCTGTTCCAGATCCCTTTCCTGCTGCGTATCGATGTGCTGCCGCGCTGGAAGCCCGATATTCGCGATGCCGGCGTCAAACGCATCCTCACCCTCATGGGTCCGGCCATTCTCGGCGTTTCGGTGACGCAGATCAGCCTGCTCATCAACACCCAGTACCAGTCGTTCATGCCGACCGGCAGCGTGTCGTGGCTGTATTACGCCGACCGGTTGATGGAATTCCCTTCCGCGCTGCTTGGCGTCGCGCTCGGCACCATCCTCCTGCCCGGCCTGTCGCAGCGTTTTGCGCAGCGCGATTTTGCCGACTACTCGAAACTCCTCGACTGGGGGCTGCGCCTCACCTTCCTTCTCGCGCTGCCTGCCGCGCTGGGGCTGGCACTGCTTGCCACGCCGCTCATCGCCACACTGTTTCATTCCAACCAGTTCACCGCCATGGATGTGCTGCGCACGCGCGAGGCGTTGATCGCCTACAGCCTGGGGCTCTCCGGCATTATCCTGGTGAAAATACTTGCCCCCGGCTTCTACGCGCAGCAGAACATCCGCACTCCGGTACGCATCGCCCTCATTGCGCTGGTCGCGACACAGTTGCTGAATGTGTTGTTCCTGTTCTGGCCTTTGCAGCTCGGTCATGCTGGGCTCGCGCTCTCCATAGGCCTGGCAGCGTGCCTTAATGCCGCTTTGCTTTATAGGGGAATCCGCGCGCAGCAGATTTACCATCCCGAACCGGGATGGCTCGCCTTTCTGCTCAAGCTCGCGGTCGCGCTCTACCTGATGGGCGGCGCCCTCTTTTATACGATGGGCAGTGCCGATGACTGGTTCGGCATGGCCAGAGGCTTACGCTGGGCGGCGCTGTTTGGGCTGATTGCCCTCGGCGCGGGTGTGTATTTCGCCGCACTGTGGTGCATGGGCCTGCGTGTGCAGCATTTCAGGAAGCACGTACTGTGAGGCTGTTCCGCGACCTGCCGCAAAATACCAGCGACATTGCCCTCACCATCGGCAATTTCGACGGTGTGCATCGCGGTCATCGCGCGTTGCTCGCCGAAACGTCGCATGCCGCGCGCTTGCGCGGGCTGATACCCGCGGCGATGACCTTCGAGCCTCACCCGCGCGAATTTTTCGATCCCGCCAATGCCCCGGCGCGCTTGTCCAGTCTGCGCGAAAAAGCCGAGCGCCTCAATGCCGCGGGAATCGAGCATCTCTACATTTGCCGCTTTAACGCGAAATTTTCCAGCCAGCCACCCGAATCCTTCCTGCATCTCATTGCGCAACGCCTGCGCTGCCGCTGGCTGCTGGTCGGAGACGATTTCCGCTTTGGCGCCAAGCGCGCCGGCGATGTGACCCTGTTGCGCAACGCTGCCAGGCGTGACGGTATCGAGATTGCCACTCTCGGCGATGTCATGGCCGCGGGTATGCGCGTTTCCAGCACTGCCGTGCGGGATGCACTGGCGGCGGGCGACCTGACGCTCGCCGAGGCGCTCCTCGGCCACCCCTACAGCGTCAGCGGACGCGTGGTGCACGGCAGGAAGCTTGGCCGCGAGCTGGGATTTCCGACCGCCAATGTTTCGCTGTCGCGCCGCAAGCCCGCGCTATCGGGCATATTTGCGATAAAATGCGAAGTGCATGCTCGCGGGCTCGAGGGAGTGGCGAGGGGTGTCGCAAGCCTGGGTACCAATCCTGCGGTCCGGTCGGACGGCAAACCCGGTCTGGAAGCCTTCCTCTTCGATTTCTCGGCCGATCTTTACGGCAAACGCGTCAGTATCGAATTCTGCAAGAAGCTGCGCGACGAGGCGCATTTCGATTCCCTCGATGCGCTCACTGCGCAGATTCAACGCGATTGCGATGCGGCGCGGGCATTTTTCGGGATGAGAAATTGACAGGAATCCATGGCAAACGACGCTAATAACAAAACCGATTACCGGGCAACGCTCAACCTGCCCGATACTCCTTTCCCGATGCGCGGCGATCTCGCCAAACGAGAGCCGGGCTGGATCAAGTCGTGGCAGGAACACAAACTCTACGAAAAAATCCGCAAGGTATCCGCGGGACGGCCCAAGTTCATTTTGCACGACGGCCCCCCCTATGCCAACGCGGCGATACATATCGGGCACGCGGTCAATAAAATCCTCAAGGACATTATCGTCAAGTCGAAGCAGATGGCGGGTTTCGACGCGGTCTATGTCCCGGGGTGGGACTGTCACGGCATGCCCATCGAAATCCAGATCGAAAAGCAGCACGGCAAGCATATTCCCGCCGAGCGCGTGCAAAGCCTCGCGCGCGCGTACGCCACGGAGCAGATCGAAATGCAGAAAGCCGATTTCATCCGGCTGGGAGTGCTCGGCGACTGGGATCATCCCTACAAGACCATGAACTTCGCCACCGAGGCCAACGAAATCCGCACGCTCGGCAAAATCATGAAGCGCGGTTACCTGTACCGCGGCCTGAAGCCCGTCAACTGGTGTTTCGACTGCGGGTCGGCGCTGGCCGAGGCCGAGGTCGAGTACGAGGACAAGAAATCCAGCGCCATCGATGTCGGCTTTCCGTTGGCGGAGAACGAGCGCGCCAGGCTGGCTACGGCTTTTGCTCTCGACAAGCTGCCTGACGGCGCGGTATATGCGGTGATCTGGACCACCACGCCGTGGACCATTCCCGCCAACCAGGCGCTCAACGTCCATCCCGAATTCGACTATGCGCTGGTAGAGACGCAACGCGGCTGCCTGGTGCTTGCCGCCGAATTGCAGGAAGCCTGTCTCGCGCGCTATGGGCTGACGGGCAAGGTGCTCGGTCTTTGCAAGGGGCGCGCGCTCGAACTCATCGCCTTCCGCCATCCTTTTTACGACAGACCTTCACCTGTTTATCTCGGCGAGTACGTCGCCCTCGATACCGGCACCGGCATCGTGCATTCTTCGCCCGCCTATGGCGTGGACGATTTCAACTCCTGCACGCGCTACGGCATGAAAAACGAGGACATCCTCAACCCTGTCATGGGAGACGGCAAATACAGCGATACCCTGCCGCTATTCGGCGGTATGCATGTATGGAAGGCGCAGCCGGAAATCGTCAAGGTCATCGAGAATGCAGGCGCGCTGTTCAAATCCGCCGAGTTCCCGCACAGCTATCCGCATTGCTGGCGCCACAAGACCCCCACGGTATATCGCGCCACGTCGCAGTGGTTCATCGGCATGGATATTCACGGCAAGGGCGACGACGGCAAGCCGCTCGCGAAAACGCTGCGCGAGCTGGCGCTCGATGCCATCGATGCCACCAGTTTTTATCCCGAGTGGGGCAAGGCGCGCCTGCATGGCATGATCGCCAACCGTCCCGACTGGTGCATTTCGCGGCAGCGCAATTGGGGTGTTCCGATCCCTTTCTTCCTGCACAACGAAACCGAAGATCCGCACCCGCGCACGCTCGAATTACTTGAAGAAGTGGCCAAACGTGTCGAAAAGTCGGGCATTGAAGCATGGCAAAGTTTGCAGTCCGAAGAACTGTTGGGCGCGGAGGCGCACGACTACAAAAAAATGCACGACACCCTCGATGTGTGGCTCGACTCGGGGTCAACTTTCGATACCGTCCTGAGCAAGCATCCCGATCTGAAATTTCCCGCCGACCTGTATCTCGAAGGGTCGGACCAGCACCGCGGCTGGTTCCATTCTTCGCTGCTGGTGAGCTGTGCATTGCACGGACGAGCGCCTTACAACGCACTGCTGACCCACGGCTTTGCAGTCGACGGCGAAGGCAAGAAAATGTCCAAGTCCAAGGGCAACGTGGTCGCGCCGCAAAAGGTGTCGGATACGCTCGGTGCGGAAATCCTGCGACTGTGGGTAGGATCGACCGACTACTCGGGCGAGGTGTCGATTTCCGATGAAATCCTGAAGCGCGTGGTGGAAAGCTACCGGCGCATTCGCAACACATTGCGCTTTCTGCTTGCCAACACCGCAGACTTCGACCCCGGAAAACTGCTCCCATATTCGGATCTGCTGGAAATCGACCGCTACGCGCTTGCGCTGACGCGTGCGCGTTTTGCCTCTACGAAGTTCGAATACGAGCGCTACGAATTTCACCATGTCATCCAGGAACTTCAGGCGTTCTGCTCCGAGGACCTGGGCGGATTTTATCTCGACATTCTCAAGGACCGTCTGTACACCGCGGGTAAGCATTCTCAGGCGCGCCGTTCCGCGCAGACCGCTCTTTACCATATCCGGCAGGTGCTGCTGCAACTCATGGCGCCCATTCTCAGTTTCACTGCGGAGGAAGCATGGGGTGTGATCCATGCCGGAATAGATGACAGTGTTTTCCTGCATCGCTGGGACGATATGAATACGGCGCAATGGGAAAATTCCGCCCTGGAGATCAAGTGGAACGAGGTACGCGACATCCGCTCCAAAGTACAAAAAGTACTCGAAGAGTTGCGCACGGCCGGAAAGATCGGCTCTTCCTTGCAGGCCGAGGTCGTCATCCATTGTCCGAAAGCGCAGGCTGCATTGCTGCGCGGGCTGGGCGACGATCTCAAATTCGTGACCATCACATCACAGGCGTTTGTCGAAGACGCTCAGGAATTGCGCATCGAGGCAACGCCCAGTGCGTATGCAAAATGCGAACGCTGCTGGCACTATCGCGCGGATGTCGGCGCGAGCGCGGCGCACCCGCAGATTTGCGGGCGCTGCGTGAGCAATCTCGACCCCTCCGGACCAGGCGAGGTGCGCACCTATGCATAGCCCCGCAGTACGCCCGTGGTGGCACTGGCTGGCGATCAGCATGGTGGTGATCGTTCTCGACCAGATCAGCAAGGCAGCCATTGTGCATGCATTCGTCCCCAGCGAAACGCTGGTGATCACGCCGTTTTTCAACCTGGTGCTGGCGTTCAATACCGGCGCGGCGTTCAATTTTCTCGCCGATGCGGGCGGCTGGCAGCGCGGTTTTTTCATCACCACTTCAAGTACGGTGTCGCTGTTCCTGCTTTGGATGATGCGTCGCCATCCGCACAACCGCCTGATGTGCGTTGCGTTGTCGCTGGTGCTCGGTGGCGCCATGGGTAATCTCTACGATCGCGTGATGGTCGGGCAGGTCGTCGATTTCATCCAGTTGCATGCGGCTGGCTACTATTGGCCGGCGTTCAACGTCGCCGATTCGAGCATCTGCGCGGGCGCGGGGCTGCTCATTCTCGACAGCCTGCGCAAGCCGCCCGCGCAGGCGGCGGATGCGCCATGAAAGCGGAAATTCTCCTCGCCAACCCGCGCGGCTTCTGCGCCGGGGTCGATCGCGCCATCGCCATCGTCGAGCGCGCGCTCGCGGAACACGGCGCGCCGATCTATGTGCGCCACGAAATCGTGCACAACAAATACGTGGTCGAGGATTTGCGTGCCAAAGGGGCGATTTTCGTCGATGAACTCGCCGAGGTTCCCGCTGGTAGCACGGTAATTTTTTCCGCACACGGTGTCGCCAAGCAGGTGCGCGACGAAGCCGAAGCGCGCGGCCTCAAGGTGTTCGACGCCACCTGCCCGCTGGTCAAGAAAGTGCATATCGAAGTCAAGAAAAAGCGTGCCGAAGGCTACGAAATCGTCATGATCGGCCACGCCGGCCACCCCGAAGTCGAAGGCACCATGGGACAGTCGAACGGCGGCATGTACCTGGTGGAAACCGAGGCCGATGTCGCCGCACTCAAGGTAAAGGACGACAACAAACTAACTTACGTCACGCAAACCACGCTGTCGGTCGACGATGCCGCAAAGATCATAGCCGCGCTGAAAGTGCGCTTTCCCGCAATCGTCGGGCCGAAGCAGGACGACATCTGCTACGCCACGCAGAACCGCCAGGACGCGGTGAAATTCATGGCGCCGCAATGCGAAGTCGTCATAGTAGTGGGATCCAAGAACAGCTCCAACACCAACCGCCTTCGCGAGCTGGCGCAACAGATGGGGTGCACGACACATCAGGTCGATAGCGCCGCCGAACTCAAGCCCGAGTGGATCGCCGGAAAAAAATCCGTCGGAGTAACATCAGGCGCATCTGCGCCCGACATCCTGGTGCAGGAAGTCGTCGCGCGCCTCAGGGAATTTGGCGGCGCGCGCGTACGCGAACTGGAAGGCATACAGGAAACCATCACCTTTCCGCTGCCCAAAGGGCTGAGCGAATAGGCGGCTAGCCAATACTCTTACCATTGCGTGCTGGAGTTAAACAAGGTTGTGGTTTATGGTAACTACTGGGCATCCCTGAAAATTTCTTTGCTGTCATTCCCGCGAAAGCGGGAATCCAGTTTTACCAAGAACTTGGATTCCCGCTTTCGCGGGAATGACAAATTATTTGAGGTACCCTACTTGCAAACCAATATAACTTGAGGTGAGCAATCACTCTGCCGCTCAGATTGCCGCCCATCCAAGCCATTCAGCCTCTCATCGGCTTGTTCTGCGGGGTTGAAAATGCTGCTCTAGCATTCCATTCATCGTATAGGGAAAACATCATGAAACAGCAACGCGGTTTCACACTGATTGAGGTCATGATCGTGGTGGCTATCATTGGCATATTGGCTGCGATTGCAGTACCTGCCTATAACGACTACATCATTCGCGGCAGAATTCCCGACGCTACCTCGAACCTTGCCGGCAAACGCGTACAGGCGGAGCAGTATTTTCAGGATAACCGCACCTATGGGACCCTGCTCACCGACGCCAATCCTACGCCCTGCAAAATGGATATCGTCACCAGCCAATATTTCGATTTCGACTGCCCCGGAGCAAGTGTAACGGCAGCCACGTATACCATTCAGGCGGTGGGAAAAGGGCCAATGGCAGGTTTCACCTATACCATCGACCAGAATAACGTCAAGTCCAGCACGATTACCTACGCCTCGTGGGCGGCGGTACAACTTACGTGCTGGATCATCAAAAAGGGCGGTATATGCTGACCCGCGGAAATTACCAGCGCGGCTTCACGCTCATTGAAATCATGATCGCACTTGTGATCGTTTCCATTCTACTTTTCGCGGCGGCGCCTGCATTCACCGCCTGGATACAGAATACCCGCATCCGCACCACGGGCGATTCCATACTCACCGGTCTGCAATTAGCGCGCGCCGAGGCCGTGCGCCGCAATACTCCGATGAGCCTCTCGCTCACAGACTCGGCAGATAACACCTGCGCATTATCGACCGCCGGTACAAGCTGGGTCATCAGTCAGGCCAATCCTGCCGGGGCGTGCGGCACCGCACCCTCGGATACGGCGGCACCGCCCGATCCGCGGATTTTCCAGACGCGCACCGCATCGGAGGGATCGGGCAACACTACGGTTGCGGCCCAGGATTCGGTTTTTACTTACAACGGCATGGGCAGATTGACGGCAGCGCCAACAGCGCCCGGCAACATCGATATCCGGAATCCAGCGGGCGGCGCCTGCGCCCCCGGCGGCCCGATGCGTTGCCTGCGCATCGTGGTGAGCCTCGGCGGCCTCGGCAACCTCGGCGGTCTGGCGCGCATGTGCGACCCGGCGCGTCCCAATACCGATCCCCAGGGGTGCTGACATGAGAGATCTTTCCGTCTTACCTCCCATCGCAATCGTCCGGCAATCCGGTTCGTTCCTGCTCGAAGCGCTCATTGCGATTTTGATCTTCTCCATGGGCATACTCGCAATCGTCGGTTTGCAGGCAGCTTCGATCGCAGCTTCCAGCGACGCCAAATATCGCACCGAGGCGAGCCTGCTCGCCAATCAGCTTATCGGCGAAATGTGGGCCAGCGACCACACGCAATTGGTAGCGAATTACCAAGGTGCGTCCGGCTCGGGCGGCGCAGGCTACGCCGCGTGGTTGCCCAAAGTTAATGCCCTGCCAGGCGCGACCACTTATGCGCCGACAGTCGCGGTTAACGGAGTCTCGCAACAGGTTTTAATCACTGTTTTTTGGAAGCAGCCCAGTGAAAACCCTGCCACCCCACCCCATAACTACGTCGCTACTGCGACCATACAGTAGGAGGCCGAGTTGAAGACTCTACGTAGTCCGTACTCTTCGAGCGTCCGCGGTTTCAGCCTCGTGGAAATCATGGTCGCCATGCTCATTGGCATGTTCGGAATAATCATCATGATGCAGGTGTTTGCGCTTTTCGAAGGCAACAAGCGCACCACCACCAGCGGAGGAGATGCCCAGAACAACGGTGCGATCGCGCTTTATGGGGTGCAGCGCGACGTTCGTTCAGCGGGATATGGCTTAAGCGCATATAACCTTCTCGGCTGCAGTCTGACGCGGGGCGGTATTGTACTGACGAATTCCCTGTCGCCCATGACGATCAACCCCCCCAACATCCCGGCAGGCGACGCCAATACCGATACTCTTTTGGTAATTGCCGGCAACAGCAATAACTCGACTGAAGGCGATACCATCGTTACACAGACGTCGAACACCGACCTGTTCATGCAGGCTGGGGTGTCGTTCACTGTCGGCGACCGTGTTATCGCGTTGCCCAAGACGCGCCCCGCACCGTGCAACATGGTTTTGGATACCGTCAACGCCATTGCTGCGCCGACGGTCACTGTGGCCACCGGAGCGGCGGGGTTGGCCACTGGCAGTCTTATCGACCTCGGACCCACACCCCAGGTTATCGCTTATGCCATACGTGGCGGCAACCTTACGCTATGCGATTTCATGGTCAACGATTGCAGTGCAGCCGCCAGTGTCAACGACACCACCATCTGGGTTCCTATTGCAAGCAACATCGTCAGCCTGCGCGCACAGTATGGCAAGGACGCCAGCGCCCCCATGGTCGGCATTCTCGACAGCTATGATCAGGTCACGCCAAGCGCGGCGGGCGGGTTTACCGTGAACTGCGCCTGGGTGCGTGTTCCCGCCGTACGCATGGCCCTGCTGGCACGCAGCACCCAGTACGAGAAACCCGACCCCACCACAAACGCCCCCGTCACGCCAAACGTTCTGACATGGGCGGGAAGCGCGTCCGCCACGCCGATAGCGTTCGACTTGAGCGCCAATGCGGGTTGGCAGAATTACCGTTACAACGTTCTTGAAACCACGATTCCGTTACGCAACATGATCTGGCTGGGAGTACAAACAGGATGTTAACCAAACCTTTTCGTCAACCCGTCAAAGAGCAGGGTGTGGTGCTCTTGATTGCGCTTATTGTCCTGATCGCCATGACACTGGCTGGCATTGCGCTGGTTCGCTCGGTCGATACCACCAATCTCATTGCCGCCAATATGGCTTTCCAGCAATCCGCAACGCACTCGTCCGACACGGGTGTTGAAAGCGCTGTGGGATATATTTCAAGCATCATGACGACGGATAGAACCACCCTGTGGGTCGATGATCTCGCCAAGGGTTATTTTGCGTCGCGCCAGGACCCGGTGCCTGGCCAGTCGGTTGACGCCTACTGGACCAACCTGGTGACTACCACCGGTGTCACCCCGCAAGCCATTGCTGGGCAACCCGTTACAGGTGATGCCGCGTCCAATAAAGTGTTATACGTAATCGAGCGGATGTGTAACGGACCCGGTGATGCGGGCGCCATCGTTGGCGTGCCACCCACCTGCAATATCTCCCCCATAACCGGTGTCGCCCGCGACGAGGGGACCGACATGGGCCCCGATACTCCGCACTTCCGCCTTCCGGCGTCAGGTTTGTCCTACTACTACCGCATAACGGTGCGCGTAGCGGGCCCGCGCAGTTCCGTCAGCTTCGTGCAAGCAATCGTTTCCGCATAAATACCGAGGAGTCTCTCCATGGCCACCCCTACACTTCGCACACAATTTGCACGCGCGCTGGTTTTTTGCGCTTTCATTGCCCAGGCGCATGCAGCACCGGCAGACCTTGCCTCGGAACCGCTGGTAGTCTCGAACTCCATAACCGTATTGCCCAACCTGATGTTCATATTGGACGATTCGGGGAGTATGGCTTCTACCTATATGCCGGATAATGCGAACAGTTTTAGGGGCAAGTATGGCTATAGCTCAAGTCAGTGCAACGGCGTTTACTACAACCCCGCCATTAACTATCTTCCGCCGGTGGACGCAAACGGCGTGAGCTACGCCAACGCCACTTTTACCGCCGCATGGACTAACGGTTACAGCACCGGGGCAGGCACGACCAATCTGAGCACCAGCTTCATTGTGGATGGCAACCTTGCGGCGCAAGCCGCTTTCTACTACATCTATTCGGGCACACAGACCACTGCGAGACAGAAAGATTACTTCAATACCGGTAGCGCTTTTTATAAGGAATGCAACAGCGCCTCCGGTTCCGCGCCCGGCAGTGCGGTTTTTACCAAAGTCGCCGTCGGTGCGGCGGAACAACAGAATTTTGCCAACTGGTATAGCTATTACCGTACCCGCATGCTGATGATGAAAACCGCGTCGGGCCAGGCATTCAAGGGTGTCGATAACCATTATCGCGTCGGCTTCATGACCATCAATAACAATGTCGCACCGGATTTTCTCAATATCGACACCTTCGACAGCGCTCAAAAAACCGCCTGGTATGGCAAGCTGTATGGTGCCGTACCCAACCAGTCCACCCCAATACGCACGGCGCTTTCGAATGCCGGAAAAATCTACGCGAAAAAGCTGGCCACGCTTTATAACACGGCCGTCACCGACCCCATCCAGTATTCGTGCCAGCAGAATTTCACCCTGCTTTCGACCGACGGCTACTGGAACAGCACAGGCGGTTCGAAACTCGACAATACAGCCATGGACAACCAGGATGACACTGAAATCCGCCCCTTCTTTGATGGCGCCCTGACTGTTAAAACAGATGTAACACCGACCGTGACCGTTTCCAAAGTCGTCACTCCCAGAACCATCACTGATCGCTACACCGCCACCGTCACTACTAATGACACTACCAGTCAAACGCGCACCGATACCTATACCCGCACCCAGGTGACCATAGGCGCTACATGTGGCGGCGGCAGGCGAAATGTCACGACCAATACCTACACCGGCACCACCGTCGAAACCGTGACCACCGTGACAACCACGAATCAGGTAACGCAGACCCTGACGATTACGACCTATGACGACTCGGCCACGGTAACCAGCACAACTACCGAAACCATCGTCACTACTAACGGTGTGGCGGCAGCTCCCACCTATAACACCACGACCAGCTCCTCGGCGAGCCCACCTGTCAAGACTTCCGGGCCAACGACGACCACCAGCAATTTCGGCGCACCTACGGTTTCTTCAACGTCGACCAGCACCTATTCACCGGCCAATACCATTGCGGGAATCAGCTGGACGCCTACCGGCACGGTCACGCAGTGCAAAGCTTCGCCCGGCGCTTCGGACACCCTGGCCCTGACAGCCGCCGGACCCTTGAGCGCGCCGACACCCATAAGCACGACGACCACAACCGGCGCGTCAACGCATACAGGCGGCTACCCGAAGACGACCACGGGTACTCCGACGACAACGACCATCTCCGGACCGACTGTCGGAGCGACAACGACCACCATTACATCATCAGGCGGAACATCGGACACTCTCGCCGATACGGCCGAGTACTATTACAAAACCGACCTGCGCGATGCCACCACATGGGGTAATGCAACAGGCGTACTGGGAACGGATGTCTCCGCCAACAACGTAGGCACTACAAGTCAGGACAAGGCCTCCTGGCAGCATATGACCACCTTTACGCTGGGTTTGGGTACGCGCGGCAGAATGGTATTTTCACCGACTTACACATCCGATACGAGCGGCGACTACGTCTCCGTGCTGAATGGCGCGTCGGCAAATTCGGCGGCGGTACCTCCCGTCTGTTCGTGGCAGACAAACGGCACTACATGCAACTGGCCGGTTCCTGCTCAAAATACACCCGAAGCGGTGGATGATCTCTGGCACGCTGCGGTGAACGGGCGCGGACTGTATTTCGGTGCGACCGACCCTGCCACGCTCGCGACCGGACTTGCGGCTGCATTACGCAAGCTCAATGCCACACTGGCTGCATCGGCGGCAGCCACGGCCAGCAACCCCAACGTGACTTCTGGCGATAACTTCGTTTTCAGCTCGAGCTTTATCACCAAGGACTGGACGGGAGAGCTCAAGCGCCAGCAGCTCGACCTGAGTACCGGCGTGGTATCGTCAACCATTGACTGGGCGGCACAAGGCCTCCTTGACACCAAGGTGGCCGGAACGGGGTATCTGAACCGCGTCATTTATACCTTCAGTGGCAGCGCCGGGAACAAGCTCAAGACCTTCACTTGGGGGAGCTTGACCGCCGCAGAACAGAGTTATTTCACGTTGCCCTACATTTCCTCACTCGCACAATTCTGCGCTGTGGGCGTCACCTGCCTGAGTGCCGCCAACCAGACGCTGGGGTCGGGGATCAACCTGGTGCATTTTCTGCGCGGCGACAGGTCCAATGAATCGACCCTGTATCGCGCACGCGCCGCAGTCCTGGGCGACATCGTCAACTCGCAGGCCACTTATGTTAAGTCGTCGCTCAGAACCTACGTCGACCCGGGATTCGCTGCCTATAAAGCCGGCACGACCAGCCGCACCGGTGTCGTCTATGTCGGCGCCAATGACGGAATGTTGCACGCATTCGACGCTGCAACCGGCAACGAATTGTGGGCATATGTGCCCTCGTTCGTGCTGCCACAGCTTTACAGGCTGGCTGATGTGGATTATGCGATCAAACACCGCTATTCCGTTGACGCCTCGCCCAACATCGGCGATGTCTGCGTAAGCAATTGCGGCAACTCATCAGCGGTATGGAAAACCATCCTGATCAGCGGGCTGGGCGGCGGCGGACGCGGCTACTTTGCCCTCGACATCACCGACCCGGCAAATCCGAGCGCATTGTGGGAATTCAGCGACACCAACATGGGCTACACCTATGGAAAACCGCGCATTACCAAGCTCAAGGACGGCACTTGGGTAGTCCTGCTGGCTTCCGGGTACAACAACATCAACTCCGGTGATGGCGCAGGCAGACTTTATGTCCTCAATGTGGCTACTGGTGTCCCCGTCGCTTCAATCGGCAGTGGCGGCACCATCAGTACCGGTGTGGGAGACACCACGACACCGAGCGGTTTCGCGCACCTCAATTCCTGGGTCGGTGACATTCAGGTCGATAACACCTCACGCTGGGTCTATGGCGGCGACCTTCTGGGTAATGTATGGCGCTTCGATATCAATGGCGATATCGGCGCCGCGGGGTATGACGCTCAACTTCTTGCCACGCTGAAGGATGCGAGCGGCATTCCCCAGCCCATTACGACCGTGCCGCAAGCGACCAGGGTACGCGAGCCCCCGGCACCCAAGCCGGTGACACCCGCCACCAAGTACTTCAATGCGGTCTTTATCGGTACCGGTAGCTATCTGGGCGTCTCGGATTTGACTAACAAACAGGTGCAATCGTATTACGCCATCAAGGATGACCTGGGATCAGCCAGCCTGGGCAATCCGCGTAGCAACGCGACCTTCGTCCAGCAGGGGCTGACCACCACCACCTGCCCTGCGGGCAATTCGCTGTGCAGCCTGGGCCAGGTAATACGTACCAGCACCAACAAGACAGTCGACTTCAACAATGACAATGGCTGGTACTTCGACCTGCCAGGCTTAGGTGAACGCGACAACACCGATCCGATAGTCGAACTCGGCACCGTGACCTTTAACACCAATATCCCCAGTTCCGACGCCTGCAACGCAGGCGGGTCCAGTTTTGCCTACTTTGTGGACTATCACTCCGGTGGAGCGGTCAATACAGGTACCGCTACCGTCAACACGATTATTGCCGAGTCGCTGGGCAATGCCATCGCGACTTCACCGGTGATCTTGCAACTGCCGAGCGGCAAAATCGTCACCCTGACGCGTTTGTCGAACGATACGACCATTACGCTGCCCCCGCCGATTGCAAATATACCTGGGCCAGTCAAGCGCATTTCCTGGCGCGAGCTGGCGTTCTGAAAAGTAGTCTTCCCACTGGGGCCGGCAATGCCGGCCCTTTTTCTTTGGTGACATGCACTGACTTCGTGCAACTTCCCAAGCAGGGTGGAGAAGTCTATAATTCGCCTTCCCCGCAGTCAGGAATTACCGCGCTGCAAAACGGGCTGTTGTAGCTCAGTTGGTAGAGCAACTGATTCGTAATCAGTAGGTCGGAGGTTCGACTCCTCTCAACAGCACCACCTCTCAAGCGCTTACAAGCCTAATCGTTGCCCTCGCTTGTTTGCTGTGCCGCAGATGTGCCGTTATACAAGCCATCTATTACCCTTGCGCGCCTTCCAAAGGGTTCCATCGAGCCGAATAGGATACCGAAACCACTTCAATCCAGTGACCAGATTCATCCTGCCGGGCGCGCCACAACTAAAGCGGTACGACCAATTTCCAGCAATGTCCAGATTTGACCTGGCTGGGGAGCAAATCGGGACTCTATCTGGGTTGTCGATATAGTCTTCAAGGCAGAAGGCGGCGTAGTCGTCTTCTCTGCCATGACCAACTTGCCGCGAAGTGCTGACACTCATTACGCCGCCTTCTTGATCTTGACGTGTGGCGACAGGCCGGCGATAGCGGCCATATCGATCAGGGCATCGAGAGAAAAAAGCTCGATCTTTCCGCGCGTGAGATCGGAGATACGCGGCTGCGTTACTCCGAAGAGTTTGGCGGCAGCGGCCTGAGTCAGGCTGCGCTTTTTTATGAGTTCTGTCAGCTCGATGATGAGCTCGGAACGCGCGCGCATGCTGGCCGCCACTTGGGGCGTGTCTTCTATCGCATCCCAGACACTTGGAAAACGCTTCTTGCTCATGACTGCTCCTTCATCAGTTCTTTGTAACGCTTGCGCGCCAGTTCGATGTCGCCCTGGGCGGTCTTCCCGGTTTTCTTCTGGAAGCAGTGAAGAGCAAATATCGCATCCTTGAACTTGGCGAGATAGATCACCGAAATGCCCCGAATTCATCGCGTACCCGGATTTCCCTCACGCCTTTACCAACGCTCGGCATAGGCTTCCAGTCGTCCGCCATGCTGCACGCGGTCGATCTGATAGCCGACAGCCCTGCGTGCCCCGTCAGGGAAAGCGCGCAATTCCTCCAGAGCGTTGCCGCGAAATTCAACTGACTTCATCGTCATAGTCAATTATACAAAATTTTGTATGTTTTCGTACTACTGGGCTATCCAGTTATCGCAAATTTTCAACCAGTCTCGCTAAGCGGGTAGACGGAGCCAACCAGGGATATAACTGGTTTTGCGCCGCTGTGTCGCGTTTGTGACGCGGGCATCTAGATTTTTCCTGGCTTTGCCGTGTGTGACATTTTCGGAGGCGTTGGCAAGCACTGCAAGTTATCGAAATTACAATAATTCTTAAATCGGGTTGCGCTTCGTAAGCAGTAGGTCGGAGGTTCGACTCCTCTCAACAGCACCAGAAAGCATGCGGCCTGCAGCAATGCAGGCCATTTTGTTTTTAGTCTTGGGTAACTCAGAGGTTATTCCAGTATGCAACTGAACCGATAACTTTGTCAGCAGCAATTTCCAATGTAAATTGGAATTACGTTTGCTGCAAAGTCGCAGCGAAACTTCGCTCTCTAAGCGCGCGCCCCCAGCGGTCTTTTTTCACGCCGCCCTTTGTTGCCGTTTCAATATGTCAAGCAAAAATTCGGGCGCAAGGTCGGCGCCGTTTGCCCAAGCCGCAGTTCCCATGACTGGGTGCTGATAGGCGGTGCTGAATTGATCCGGGTCGCGCAGCGCTTCGAATACCTCGCCTTCCAGTTCGTCGCGCAAATCCACTTCACCGTCAACGCCGTTGTTGAAACGCAGGTACAGACGATACTCGGGTAGGGGTTTAACTTCGATAGTATGCAGTATCACGATATTTACTCCAGCGGATCGATCGGGTTAAGGGGTTTGCGCGCTTGTGCCAGTTCCCAATCTGTTGCCAGTTCATCGCGGTGTATGACCAGCCATTCGCGCACCAATGAGAGCGCCCGCTTGGGCAAGCTACCCGCGTAGACGTTGCCATCCAGAGTAACCAAGGCTTCGTTCTCGCCATAGACAGCATGAAAATGCGCCGGCGGATGCTCGCGCCAGTTCATATAGATGATAATGCCAAAAAAGCGCGCGAGCTCAGGCATGGCAGCGTATTCCGGCAATAAGCATTATATCGGCAGATTTCTTCAGCGCCACTGTTTCCAGCATGGCCGTGGTTCTGGCATTCACCGAGCGACGGTCCCAGATCAATTCCGTATAACCAAATTAAGGACACTATAGGGTCATCGTATTGAATTGTAAATAAGAAGCACCAAGATTCAGCATCTGGAGAAATACCAGAATTTGAGATTCGTAATCATCTGGCCGGAGGTTCGACTCCTCTCAACAGCACCACTTCTCTTTTTGTCCTGTTTCACACCGTTCAAACGCCCGAATTGCGGCATCAGTACCGCGCTGTTCGCGCGCTCCCCCGCCCGCGCGCGGAGCGATACTGCGTGCTATCGGCTGCCATCAGTAAGTCCCATGAACGATACCGTGCTCGACCCCCAGGCTCTCCCGGAAGCAGTACCCCCTGCCGCTGAGGCCGCCCCTGTACGGCGCAAACATCGCCGCATGCCCAACGAGGCGCTGTTCGACGGTGGCGATACCTTGCTCGATGACGGGCTGACGCGCGCCAACTGGGCTGTCCCCTGGTCGGACCTCATGATGACTATGTTCGTGCTGTTTGCCGCACTGCTTGTCGCGCAGGCGCTGCATGAGCGCAGCCGGCAGCAGACCGCAGTGGCAAAACAGGTTCAGGAACACGAGAAACCCATACCGGCCGAGGTTGCCGTTCCCAAACCCAGCTTCGAGCCGCTCATGCAGATTAACGTGCTCGAACGCAGCAAGGAGGCGGTGCGCGAGGCCAATCTGGAAAACGCCGAAATCGTGCTGATGAAGGATCAGTCGGTGAAGGTGAGCGTGCAGGGTCCGATGTTTTTCGCCCTGGGCAAGGCTGACCTGCGCCCCGAGGTGGCGCGTTTCCTCGACCGGCTGGCGCTGCTCATCAGCCAGACCCCTTACGACATTCATGTCGTCGGACACACCGACGATCAACCGATCAACAGCGCCCTGTTTCCGAGCAACTGGGAGCTGTCGCTGGTGCGCGCGAGCCATGTGGCGCGCTATCTCATCAAGTCCGGAAATATCGATCCGGCGCGCTTCGTGGTCATGGGGCGCGGCGAGTATGAGCCTGTGGCGGGCAATGACGACGCCAGGGCGCGCGCGCTTAACCGCCGCGTGGAAATCATCATCACCCGTGACGTGAGCAAGAACAAGGAGGGTAGCGCCAATGAATAGAGTCAGTTGGATTGCGGTGACGCTGTTCGGCGCCGTTTTCATCGCGAGCTTTTTCATCGAAGGCCATGCCGCGCTGTTCATGAACGCGTCGGCGCTCCTTATCGTGATTTGCGGCACGCTCGGCGCGTTGTTCTTGAGTTACCCAGCGGCGGATATGCTGGCCGCGTTGCGCGTGACGGTGAACCTGTCGCGCCACACTCCCATGACCGCGCAACAAGCCATCGATGCCATTCTCGACATCGCCATGCAAACGCGCAGCAAAGGCATACTCGCGCTGGAAAGCATGAGCGAGCAGGTGACTATCGGTTTTCTGAAGCGCGCCCTCGGCCTGCTGGTCGATGGTTTCAAGGATGACGAATTGAGTGACTTCCTGCACGCCGAAATGTTGCACTTCAAGCAGCGGCGCGCACAGTTCGAACGCATGTTCCGCCAGGCCGCGCTATACGCGCCGGCGTTCGGGGTAGCGGGAAGCGTGATCGGGCTGATCAACATGCTGGCCGGCATCACCGATCCCGACGTGATTCTCAAAACCATGCCGGTCGCGCTGACCTCGCCGCTTTATGGGATCGTGCTCGCCAATTCGATTTTCTTTCCGATCGCCGAAGGTATCCACACTAAAACGCAGAAAGAGCTGCTGATCCTCAAACTCATCGCGGATGGCGTTGTGATTCTCCGCCACGAGCCGAATCCGAAGCGCCTTGCCATCAAGCTCGAATCGTTTCTCACGCCCGCGGCGCGTTCGCACGAAAACCGCTCGCTCGAAGAAATACGCCGGCATTTGCGCGACTTGCGTAAAGAAACTGAAGCGCCGCAGCGGGCGCGTGCATTCGTGCGCGAGCAAGCTTAGCCGCACTCTCGATTATTCGTCTTTAGCGGCAGCTTTCTGGCTTGAGGTTTGCTACTGCAAGAACAGCTTGTAGGCCGGGTTGTCCGTCTCCTCGACAAACGAATAGCCTAGGGTGCGCAGAAACCTGCCCAGCGCCGCGCGCTCGCGCGCGGGAACCTGCATGCCGACGAGAATGCGGCCGTAGTCCGCGCCGTGGTAGCGGTAATGGAACAGGCTGATGTTCCAGTTCGGGCTCATGCGCGACAGAAACTCCATCAGCGCCCCCGGCCTCTCGGGGAATTCGAAACGGTAGATCAGCTCATCCTTGGCCAGCGGGGAACGCCCCCCCACGAGGTGGCGAAGGTGCGTTTTGGCGAGCTCGTCGTCGGTGAGGTCGAGGGTGCGAAAGCCGTGGCGCTCGAAGCTGCGCTTGAGCTTGGCGATATCGTCGCGGCTGGCGATCTGCAGGCCGACCAGGATATGCGCCTTGTCGGGCGCGGAAATGCGGTAATCGAACTCGGTGACATTGCGCGATCCGGTGAGCTCGCAAAAGCGCCTGAAACTGCCGCGCTCCTCGGGCATGGTCACGGCAAAAAGCGCCTCATGGTGTTCGCCGACCTCGGCGCGCTCGGCGACGAAGCGCAGCCGGTCGAAGTTCATGTTCGCGCCGCACGCGAGCGCGACCAGATTCTGGCCACTGATGCGCTCGCGCTCGATGTAGCGTTTGGCGCCGGCGACCCCCAGTCCGCCAGAGGGTTCGACGATGGCGCGCGTGTCCTCGAAAATATCCTTGATGGCGGCGCAGATTTCGTCGGTATCGACGAGGATGATTTCATCGACGAGTTTGCGCGCCATGCGGAAGGTCTCGACGCCGACCTGCTTAACCGCCACGCCGTCGGCGAACAGGTTGACGTGCGCAAGCTTGACGCGTTTGCCTTCCTTGAGCGACTGGTACATGGCGTTGGAATCGGAAGGTTCAACACCGATGATCTTGGTTGCGGGCGAGATCTGCTTCACATACGCGGCGATGCCCGCGATCAGCCCGCCGCCGCCCACGGGAATGAAAATCGCGTGAATGGGATGCTGGAACTGGCGCAGGATTTCCATGCCGATGGTGCCCTGGCCGGCGATCACCAGCGGGTCGTCGTAGGGGTGAACATAGGTAAGTTTCTTTTTGCGCATCAACTCCATGGCATACGCGCTCGCCTCCTGATAGCTGTCGCCGTGCAGCACCACACTGGCGCCGCGGCGCACACAGGCATCGACCTTGATGCTGGGCGTCGTCACCGGCATGACGATGGTGGCCTTCGTCCCGAGGCGCTGCGCCGCCAGCGCGACGCCCTGGGCATGGTTGCCCGCCGAGGCGCAAATCACGCCGCGCTTGAGTTCGGTTGGGGTAAGGTGCGCCATTTTGTTGTACGCGCCGCGCAGCTTGAAGGAGAAGACTTCCTGCAGGTCTTCGCGCTTCAAAAAAAGTTGATTGCCGAGGCGCGCCGAGAGCGCAGGCATGAGGTCGAGCGGGCTTTCGACGGCAACATCGTAAACGCGCGCCGTGAGGATGCTTTTGAGATAGTCTTTCATTTTTGCCGGGGTTGAGCGGTTGCTGTTTTCAGACGACAGATTAGCAGGAAACAGCCCCGTTTGACCTAATTCCGGCTAAAATCCTGTCATGGATCAGAACGCACTCAAGAAAGCAGTCGCGCAGGCGGCAATCGCCTACGTTCCCGACGACGCCATAGTCGGCGTCGGTACCGGATCGACCGTCAATTTTTTCATTGCCGAACTCGCCGCGATCAGGCGGCGCCTGCGCGGCGCGGTATCGAGCAGCGAAGCGAGCGCCAAGTTGCTGCGCGAGGCCGGCATCGAAGTGCTTGACCTCAACAACACCGGCGACCTTGCGGTGTATGTGGACGGCGCGGACGAGATCACCGAACACCTGCACATGATCAAGGGCGGCGGCGGCGCGCTCACGCGCGAGAAAATCGTCGGCACGGCGAGCAAAAAGTTCGTGTGTATCGCCGACGAAAGCAAACTGGTGGGGGTACTCGGCAAATTTCCCCTGCCGGTCGAGGTCATTCCCATGGCGCGCAGCTATGTCGCGCGGCAGCTCGTCAAGCTGGGCGGCCAGCCGGTGCTGCGCGCAGGCGTCGCGACCGACAACGGCAATGTCATTCTCGACGTGCACGGGCTCACCATTCTCAACCCGGTCGAACTGGAAGGCGCCATCAACCAGATACCGGGCGTGGTAACCAACGGCCTGTTCGCCCTGCGCCCGGCCGACGTGCTGCTGCTCGGCACGCCCGGCGGCGTGCGCACACTCAAGCGCGCAGGCTCTTAGTCACATCCCTGCAACATTTCCTGTCTAAAGTGGCTGGTTTATGACAGGTACGGCTCTGGAGAACACATATGCCGAATGAACATACTTCCAAGCAGTTCGATGCCGAACTGGAGCACCTGCGCGCGCGCGTGCTGCAGATGGGCGGCCTGGTCGAAACGCAGATCAGCAGCGCCATCGAGGCCCTCAGCACCGGAAACATTCAGCTCGCCGATGAGGTCGCCAAGAACGACCATCGCGTCAACGCGCTGGAAGTCGGCATAGACGAAGACTGCACGCAGATCATCGCGCGCCGCCAGCCCGCCGCCACCGACCTCAGGATGATCATGGCGGTGATCAAGACCATCACCGATCTGGAGCGCATCGGCGACGAAGCCGAGAAAATCGCGCGCATGACCAAGCTGATTTACGCGCAGGGTAAATTCCCCGCGCCGCGCTACCCCGAAATGAAGTATGCCGCCAGCCTCGCCATCGACATGCTCAAGCGTTCGCTGGACGCCTTCGCGAGGCTCGATGTCGCCGCGGCGGCGCAAGTGGTGAAACAGGACCGCCTGGTGGACGAACAATTCCGCGGCATCCTGCGCCAGCTCATCACCTTCATGATGGAAGACGCGCGCACCATTTCGACGTCGATCGAAATCCTGTTCATCGCCAAGGCCATCGAACGCATCGGCGATCACGCCAAGAACATGGCAGAGTACGTCGTTTACCTGGTCAAGGGCAAGGACGTGCGCCACGTGACGGTCGAGGAGTTCGAGCGCGAAACCGCGAGCGAATAACCTAAAGGGCACCTCTAAAAATCCCTTATCTGTCATTCCCGCTTTCACGGGAATGACGAATTATTTGAGGCGCCCTAAAGAAAAGCAATTAACCACGGGGACACGGGGAAAAGCCAAAGATTTTTGACGTAAAATTCGTTTATCTGTCGTGAGCGATGGTTCGATCACACTACGGATTGATTTTCCCCGTGCTCCCCGTGTCCCCCGTGGTTAAAAAGCCGTTTGCAGAATTTCTACGTTCTGCCGGTGAACATTATTTTCTGCGCGGCATCGTGCAAAAAGAGCGCACCAGCAGCCAAGAAACCCTTTCATGACCAACGCAGCACAACTACTCCACGACATTTTCGGCTACAACACCTTCCGCGGTCCGCAGCAGGCCATCGTCGAGCATGTGGCGGCGGGTGGCGATGCGCTGGTGCTCATGCCGACCGGCGGCGGCAAGTCGCTGTGCTACCAACTCCCCGCGCTGCTCAGACGCGGCGTCGGCGTGGTGGTGTCGCCGCTGATCGCGCTGATGCAGGATCAGGTAGCGGCGCTCGAACAGCTTGGCGTGAAGGCGGCATTCTACAATTCCAGCCAGGAGGCCGATGTCGCCGACGCCGTGGTGGCGCGCCTGGTGCGCGGCGAGCTCGATCTCGTTTACGTCGCTCCGGAACGCCTGCTCACGCCGCGCTTTCTGGCGCTGCTCGAACGCCTTCAGACTGGACCCGGCCTGGCGCTGTTCGCCATCGACGAGGCGCACTGCGTGTCGCAATGGGGCCACGATTTCCGTCCCGAATACCGCGAGCTGACGGTGCTGCACGAGCGCTTTCCCGAGGTACCGCGCATTGCCCTCACCGCCACCGCCGATGCGCCGACGCGCGGTGAAATCGTCGAACGTCTGGCGCTGCAGGATGCGCGCCAGTTCGTCTCCAGTTTCGACCGTCCCAACATCCGCTATCGCGTCACGCAAAAGGCCAATGCACGCCAGCAACTGCTGGCCTTCCTGCAAACCGAGCATGCGGGCGACGCCGGCATTGTCTATTGCCTGTCGCGCAAAAGGGTCGATGAAACCGCCGCATGGCTCGCGGGCGAGGGCTGGGATGCGCTGCCCTATCACGCCGGGCTCGATGCGGCGACGCGCGCGACCCACCAGAATCGCTTTCTGCGCGAGGAGGGCGTAGTCATGGTCGCAACGGTGGCCTTCGGCATGGGCATCGACAAGCCCAACGTGCGCTTTGTCGCGCACCTCGATCTGCCCAAGAGTATGGAAGGCTATTACCAGGAAACCGGCCGCGCCGGACGCGACGGCCTGCCCGCCGATGCGTGGATGACCTATGGCCTGGGCGACGTGGTGTCGATGCGCCAGATGCTCGCCTCGGGCGACGCGCCCGAGGAGCGCAAGCGCGTCGAGCGGCAGAAGCTCGATGCCTTGCTGGGCTTCTGCGAGTCCACCGCGTGCCGCCACCAGACGCTGCTGCGCTACTTCGGCGAGGAACATTCCGGCCGCTGCGGCAATTGCGACAACTGCCTGAATCCGGTCGACACCTGGGATGCCACCGAGGCCGCGCAGCTCGCGCTATCGTGCGTCTATCGCACCGGCCAGCGCTTCGGTACCGGCCATCTCATCGACGTGCTGCTTGGCAAGGTCACGCCGCAGGTGGAGAAATTTCGTCACCAGGCGGTAAGTACTTTCGGCGCAGGCGCGAAATTGGCGCAGACGCAGTGGAGCAGCGTGTACCGCCAGCTCGTCGCCGCCGGACTGCTCGCCGTGGACATGGAAGGTTACGGCGGCCTGCACCTGACCGAAGCGGCGCGGCCGGTGCTGCGCGGTGAACAACCGGTGTCGCTGCGCCGCGACGCCGAGGTGAAGAAAGCAGCGCGCACGCGCGCGGGCGGCAAGTCTGGAAAGGGCGGCGCCGATGCGCGCGCCGCGCTGACCGGCGCCCACGACGATCCGCTATGGGCGGCGCTCAAGGCGCGGCGCCTCGAACTCGCGCGCGAGCAGGGCGTGCCGCCCTATGTGATTTTTCACGACAGCACGCTGCTGGAAATCCTCAGCCGCCGCCCGAAGAGTCTCGCCGAGCTCGCCGCGATCAGCGGCGTGGGCCAGGCCAAGCTGGCGCGCTATGGCGAGGCGTTTCTGCAAGTATTGCGCGACGCGAAAAATGACGAGTCAATGGGCCGATAGGACGCGCTGAAAGCCGGCGCGAGCGGTGTTATTCCAATTCGCAATAGAAACTTGAAGAATTTCTTTTGTAGGGTGGTTAGACGCATAGGTCGTAACCCGCCATTTATGCCATTTCAATCGCCGCTTGGCGGGTTACGGCCTTCGGCCACGGATCAAGTCCGGGGCAGGCTCTAACCCACCCAAGATACCGTTTTAATGCGTATAGTTTTCGTCTAACCATGTGGTGGATTCGGCGCTCCGCGCCTGAATCCACGGTGCCACGCACTATTTAGCGATCTGCTCAGTAACCCACTGCGGGGTGGACGTGCTGATTGAGCCGGTACTATGCTGTGCGCAGCGGATAGTTGTTTCAAAAAGTTTAGTGCCCGCTTTACGATTTGCCGGAATGGACGCGGCGTTGCCTGGCAGCGTCACTAAAGAGAAAGGTATCCGATGCTGCTCACTGCGATCATCGTCGTCTGTGGCCTCATAGGGCTGCTGTTCGTCAGCTTTGCCATACGCGGCATCAGGCAACGGCGCTTCGTTGCCTGTGGCATTCACTCGCTATTTGCCTTGTGTTTTGTGCTCGCAGCCGCGACCACCTGGCTGCTCGGGTTCAGCCTGCTGACCTTCGAGCGCCTGACCCACGAGCAATTGGCGGCCGAAGTCATGCTCGACAAACTCGGCGAACGCCATTACCGCGCGACGCTGACCTACCCCTCCAACAAGACACAGAGCGTGGAATTGCACGGCGACGAATGGCAGATCGACGTACGCCTGCTCAAATGGCGCGGCATGGCCAACATCGCCGGATTCGACACCGTGTATCGCCTGGAGCGCATCAGCGGCCGCTACAGCGACATCGATGCCGAGCGCAGCCTCGTTCGCAGCGTGTACTCGCTTAACGAACCGGCACGCATTGATGCGTGGGAGCTGGTTCGGCGCTACAAGGAATATATGCCGTGGGTAGACGCACTGTTCGGCAGCGCCACCTTCGTGCCGATGGCCGATGGCGCGCTGTACCGGATCAGCGTGTCACAAAGCGGTCTGGTCGCGCGACCGGTTAATCAGGCAGCGCGCAATGCCGTTACAAGCTGGCAATGAGTATCGATGAAGCGCGCCGATGGACACTCGGGCACCCCCGGCGGGCAATGCCGTGGTCACTACGCCTTGGGCACAAATCCTGCCGCGGCATCGGCGCCCTCGCCAAAGAAATGGCGCTGCATCTGCTCTTCAAGGTATTTGCGCGCGCGCGGATCGTTCAGGGTGAGGCGGTTTTCGTTGACCAGCATTTTCTGCTGTTCGAGCCATTGTTTCCATGCTTCCTTGGAAACGCCGGCATAGAGTTTCTTGCCGAGTTCGCCGGGATAGGGCGGAAAATCGAGGCCCTCGGCCTCGCGCTTGAGTTTGACGCATTGCACCATTCTTGTCATGTTGCGCTCCAATTTGGTTGCCAGTTTGTTGAAATTCGTCGCGAGCGAAGATCAGGCAAGGAGGAAAGCGGCGAAAAACCGGAATGTATGTGGTTATACATGAGGATTTTGAGTCGCCTTCCAACGCCGCATCATCAAGCGCAGCAGAATTGCAACAAACTGTTACAGCGGTTTGCGGAAAATCTTCGAACGCCGGTCAAAGTTATATAAGGCCTGTTTCTCTGCCGGCAAGGCATCGACCCCGGCTTCGACAAAGCCGCGCTCGACGAACCATTGCGTGGTCTGCGTGGATAGCACGAACAGGGTCTTGAAGCCTTTTTCCCTGGCGCGCTTTTCGACAAACTGCAGGAGTCTCTCACCGCGCCCGCCATCGCGATAGAAGGGGTTGACCGCAAGGCAGGCCAGCTCGGCGGATTGTTCGTTGGGGAAGGGATAAAGCGCGGCGCAGCCGATCACTTTGAGGTCGTGATCCTCGCCCTGTTCGAGTACGAAGAAGCGGCCGATTTCCTGGCGCAACTGCGCGCGGTCGCGCTTGACCAGAACACCCTCGCGTTCGAGCGGCTCGATGAGCTGCTCGATGCTGTCGATGTCGTCCGTGGTCGCGGTGCGGATTTGCTCGGGCGACTCGGGAACGATCATGGTGCCGATGCCGTGGTGGGTGAACAGCTCGATCAGCAGCGCTCCATCGATATGGCGGCTGATGAGATGCGCGCGCTTCACCCCGGAGGCGCACGCGCGCGTCGCGGCAGGCAGATAAAACTGCACATCCTCGGTGAAGTCGGGGCGCGATTGCAGCAACTCGTTCGCCTCCTTGACCGTCAATTCGGAAATCAGCTTGCCCCTGGCGTCGAGCGCGCCATGCTTTTCCATCAGAAAAATCAGCTTGTCGGCCTTGAGGGCGATCGCCGTGCTGGTGGCGACGTCCTCGAGCGTGCAGTTGAACACGTCCCCGGTCGGCGAAAATCCGATCGGCGAGAGCAGCACCACTTCCTGGTCGTCAAGACGGCGCTTGATGCCCTCGACATCGACCTTGCGCACCTCGCCGGTCTGGCGGAAATCGACGCCGTTGATCACCCCCAGCGGCTTGGCGGTGATGAAGTTGCCGCTTGCGACGCGGATGTCGGAGTTGGCCATCGGCGAATTGGCCAGTTCCGTGGAGAGGATCGCCTCGATCTCCATGCGCACGATGCCATTGGCTTCCTTGACGCACTTGAGCGCCGCTTCGTCGGTCACGCGCCGGCCGTTGACGTACTGCGGTGTCACGTCATGCTGGCGCAACTGCTCCTCGACCTGCGGGCGCGTGCCGTGCACCAGCACCAGGCGCACGCCCAGGCTCACCAGCACATTGAGGTCATGGGTCAATTGCAGGAATTCGCCCTCGGCGACCACCTCGCCGCCGAAAGCCACGACAAAAGTTTTATCGCGGAACTGGTGAATGTAGGGCGTTGCGGTGCGAAACCATTTGACGAAGGCTTCGGTTTTCTGAGTGTTGGGCTTGGCCATTTCGGTGCGTGCGGTAACAGTGCGCGTATTGTAGTGTTGCGTGCATTCCGAGGCCAGAATTATTTCAAGTCTCCCCAAAGCGCCTGGATCGCCGCCAGCGCCGCCATGCCCGCCGTCTCGGTGCGCAGCACGCGCGGCCCGAGCCGCACAAACTCGCATTGCACGCTACGCATTGCCGCCGTCTCCGCCTCGCTGAACCCGCCTTCCGGCCCGACAAACAGCACCATGGGCTGCCGTGGCGCGCCAAGGGCCGCAAGCGTTCCGGCATCACCGGGAGCCAGCGCCAGCTTCAATGCGGCGCCGTAGCGCGTCAACGCATCGTCGAACGAACCGACTTGCAGCACCTCGGGGACGCGGTTGCGCCCGCATTGCTCGCATGCGCCTATGGCCACGGCCTGCCAGTGGGCAATGCGTTTCGCTGCGCGCTCGTCGCGCGGGCGCGATACGCTGCGCGCGGCAAGCAGCGGCTGGATGCGTGTCACGCCCAGCTCGACCGCCTTCTGCACGATCCAGTCCATTTTGTCGTGGCTGGCGAGCGCCTGCGCCAGCGTGATATCGAGCGGCGATTCGCGTTCCACCGCACGATGCGCGCCGATGGCGACCGTGACTGTCTTACCAATCGCGACGATGCTTGCCGCATATTCGCCGCCTGCGCCATCGAAAAGCGCGACCGCATCGCCAGCTTCAAGCCGCAACACGCGCACAGCGTGGTGCGCGGCTGCCTCGGGGAGCACGATCTCGGTATTTTCGGACAACGTAATCGGGCAATGAAAGCGGGGGGCGGGTGTCGTCATGATTCGCTTCTACATTGAGCACGGCGGAAAAAACTGTTAACCACGGAGAGGCGATACCGGATTGAGGATTCGGTCATTGAAATCTTCATGCTTTCCCCGTGTACTCCGTGGTTACTGAGCAGGTCGTTAAATAGTGCGTAGTACCGTAGCCGAAAACACGGTGGATTCGCTTCGCTTAATCCACGAATTCTTGTTCTCCGTGGTTAAATGCAGCTTAGTACGTCATGCACGCCGCGTTGAGCACGCCCACACCCAGCGACAGCGCGCCGAGGAAGAATCCCGCAGACTGCTTGCCCGCCGGTATGTCTTCCGTGATATGCGGCAGCAGCAGACGAGCGACCATGAAGGCACACAACTGGATCATGAGCGCGACCACGCCCCACACCGCCATGTCCACGATGTTCACGCTGTGTTCCACCGCCGAGGCGAGCGGAATGATAAAGCCGAGCATCGCGCCCGAAAGGCTGTACGCCGCGGCCATGTTGCCTTCGCGGATGAGGGTGATTTCACGATACGGCGTGATGCGCACATAGAGCGCGAGAAAAATGCCCAGGAGCAGGAGCGAAGCGGCCAGAAAAATCAGAAAATCATCGAAACCGGCAAACGAGTCCATCAGGTGGTGGGTCAGCATGTGCTTATCCTTTACACGAAGTAATGAGGCAGAAAACGGCTCGAATTCCTGGTCACGGGCGATTCGTCTTCGCGGATGCCCATGCCGGCGGGTTCTTCGCCGATGATCCATGATCCGATCACGGTATAGCTGCCGGAAAAATTCGGCAGCGGATGGTAGCCCTGATAGACGAATCCCTCGGCGCCATACTCGCCGGGTACCGTTATCTCTTCAGCGCCGGTCTTGATGGTGACGTTCGCGCCCTCGCGCGAATAGAGCGGCTTCTTGACGAAATCGGAGGCGAACTTACCCGGCTCGAAAAAGCACGGCAACAGGTTGGGGTGGCCGGGATGCTTCTCCCACAGCAGCGGCAGGATCGCCTTGTTGGAAAGCAGCATTTTCCATGCGGGCTCGACGATTTTCACGCTGCGCTCGAGCAGGTTCGGGCCGAACGATTCGCGCACCAGCCATTCCCACGGATAGAGTTTGAACAGCACGCCGATGCGTTTGTCCTGCTCGTCGACGAAGGCGTGCGTGGTACTGTTCCAGCCAAGCGCGGCGATGTCGATAAAGCGCGCGTCGATGCCGGCCTGGGTCGCCGTGTCACGCAGATAGTCGAGATTGCCGACGTCCTCCTCGCTCTCGCCGACGCAGGTGAAATGCACAACGCGGTCGGCGGGAAAATCGGCGCGCATGACTTCCCAGCGCGCGATGAGTTTTTCGTGCAGCGAGTTGAACTGATCGGCTTGCGGTTTGACATCCTGCAGCCAGTACCATTGCGCGACGCTGGCCTCGATGAGCGCGGTCGGCGTATCGGCGTTGTACTCGAGCATTTTGGGCGGCGCGTTGCCGTCCCAGGAAAAGTCGAAGCGGCCAAAAAGCGATTTTTCATCGTCGTTCCACGACTGTTCGAGCAGGGTAATGTAGGGTTCCGGAATGGCGAAGCGCGCATAGTCGCCCGATTGAATCACGTCTCCCGCGACATCGACACACATTTCATGCACCTCCGCGGTTGCGGCTTCGAGGGCGTCGATCTGGGCCGCGGTAAAGGCATAGCACGCGCGCTCGTCCCAATAGACGCCGTCGATGGAATGGAAGTTGAACCCCAGTTCCTCCATTTTTTTTGGCCAGTCGGGGCGGGGTATCAGGGTTTCGCGTTTCATGCCATCAGCCGCTCGCCGAATGCCCGGAACCGCCGAATCCACCGCGGCTGATACCCGAACTGCCGATGGCGCGGCTCGAATGTGCGCCGCTGCCCAATGAGGATCCACCGCCGCTGAAGAATGAGGATCCGCCGCCGCTGAAGAAATAGGGGCGCCCGTAATAATGGGTGCGCGCGCCATTCCCGGCCGGACGGTCGTAGGCCGGTTCGCAATCCTGCGGCGAGTGTCCCCAGTCGGCGAGGCAATCTTGCTTGCTCGCGTACACATCGCGACGCATTTCATCCTTTTGGCAGCCGCCAAGCAAACCCGTACCCGCAATACCGATGAGCACCAGAGTGACGCGGTTGCTGGACTTGCGAAGACGTTTGAGCATGTAGGGCGCCTCCCGGTAAACGATCGATCAGCAGAATTTCAGTAGGACGTCAGTTGACAATGCGCTTCACATACTCAGGCAATGCAAACATCGCAGCATGAATTTCGCCATTGTAATACTGCCGGTCGCCGACCCCGCGCTTTGCCAGGCGCGCCTCCACTTCAGCAGGCGCGATGGCGCGCGCATCGAGCGTATCGGACGCATACGCGAAACCCCATACCGAACCGTAAAGGGGGATGTGCACGAAGCCAGGTTGCACGAACGGGAACACCGCGCGCAAGTCGTCGAGACACGATTTGACGCGCTGCGGGTGCGCAAAGGGCGAGCCGATGTGAAGGGCCAGCGCGCCTCCCGGCAGGAGCGCGCCCTGGCAGTCGCGGAAAAACCCCGGCGTGTAAAGTTGCGCAGCCGGCCCGGCCGGATCGGTCAGGTCGAGGGCGATGAAATCGTATTTGCGCGCGGGCTGCTTGAGATAGGCGAGCCCGTCGCCGACCGTGACCTGCAAGCGCGGGTCGTCGAAGGCATCGCGGTGCACGCTGCGAAATTTTTCCCTGGCGACTTCGATGACCACGGGATCGAGCTCGACCATGCGGACGTGCTCGATGGTCGCATGCTTGAGGATTTCTTCCGACGATCCGCCATCGCCGCCGCCGATGACCAGTGCCGCGCGCGGATTCGTGTGCGCAATGAGCGCCGGATGCACGAGATTTTCGTGATAGAAGAATTCGTCGCGCTCCGAGGTCATGTTGCAACCGTCCAGCCTGAAAATGCGGCCGAGCTCCGGTGTTTCGTAAACTTCAAGCAACTGGAAGGACGTCCGGCGGCTTTCCACCAACGTGCCGGTGAAATAGACGCCGCTCGCGTCGTTCAGCTTTTCAAAGATTTTTTCCTCGCTCATGCGGATCAGCCCCGAAATCCCCGCAACCGCAAAAATTACGCGACTTTTTTCTTGTGCAGCGCCAGATCGCGGCCGCGCGACAAGCGCTGCGCCATGATTTCGCCGGGCCGCAACGCATCGACCAGCGTCTGGTAAAGCTTTTCGGCCTTGGCGCTGTTGTCGCCGGTGTAGTTGCAGACGTAAACATCGAGCGTCGCGCTGTTGCGTTCCGGCCAGGTGTGGATCGCCAGGTGCGATTCGGCGAGCACTACCGCGCCGGTCGCGCCGCCCGCCTGGGTGGCATCGATGCCATCGAACTGATAGAAGTGTTCGCCAAGAACGACCAGGCCGGCGTTCCTGCACGCCTCGACGCACAGTGTGCGCAGCTTGTCGGCGCTCACAAGCAGATCGCCCGCGGAGCGATCCCTGCGGCAATCGTAGAGATCGGCGATGATATGCAGCCCTTTCACTGTGACACCCCCCTTCCTTGTTGCTCGCCGCTTGCATCGCGGCTGATGAGATGCCCAGAACGCTCCGGGCCGCCAAAGGGCTAGAGACGAAGGTGGGCGAAAAGCCGCAATTTCAGCGTAGTTCCCAAGCGAAAAACTTCTTGTTGAAGAGGCGTGCATTATAATGTCTTTTTTGCAGCATCGCCCATTTTTCCACCCTTCTCCTCCACTCAGATCATGACCATGCCCGCCACCTCCAACACTACCGCATCCCGTAACGACCTCGCCAACGCCATCCGCGCCCTCGCCATGGACGCCGTGCAAAAAGCCAACTCCGGCCACCCCGGCATGCCGATGGGCATGGCGGAAATCGCCGAAGTCCTGTGGCGCCTTCACCTGCGCCACAACCCCGCCAACCCCAAGTGGGCAGACCGCGACCGTTTCGTGCTGTCCAACGGCCACGGGTCGATGCTGCTGTACGCGCTGTTGCATCTCACCGGCTACGACCTGTCGATACAGGACATCAAAAACTTTCGTCAACTGCACTCCAAAACACCCGGCCACCCCGAATACGGTTATGCCCCCGGCATCGAGACCACCACCGGTCCGCTCGGCCAGGGGCTCGCCAATGCGGTCGGCATGGCGCTCGCCGAGCGTGAGCTGGCGCGCACCTTCAACCGCGACGGCTTCGATATCGTCAATCATCACACTTACGTTTTCCTCGGCGACGGCTGCCTCATGGAAGGCGTGTCGCACGAGGCGTGCTCCCTGGCCGGCACCTGGGCGCTCGGCAAGCTCATCGCCTTCTACGACGATAACGGTATTTCCATCGATGGTCATGTGGACGGATGGTTCACCGACAACACTCCTGCGCGCTTCACCGCTTACGGCTGGAACGTGATCCCCGATGTCAACGGCCACGATTCCAGCGCCATCGAGGCGGCGATCGCCAAGGCCAAGGCCGACCCGAGCAAGCCGACGCTGATCTGCTGCAAAACGGTAATCGGCAAGGGTTCGCCCAACAAAGCCGGTACGCACGATGTGCACGGCGCCGCCCTCGGCGACAAGGAAATCGCCGCCACGCGCGAAGCCATCGGCTGGTCGCATGCACCATTCGAAATTCCCAAACCCGTTTACGACGCTTGGGACGCGCGCGCGCAGGGCGCGGCGCGCGAGGCAAAATGGAACGCCACATTCGCGGCCTACGAAAAACAGTTCCCCGATCTGGCGCGCGAGTTCAAGCGCCGCAGCGCCGGCGAGCTTCCCGCCAACTGGCGCACACACGCCGATGCCCTGATCGCCAAGACCAATGAAAAGGCCGAAACGGTCGCGACGCGAAAAGCCTCGCAGCTTGCCATCGAAGGTCTCGCGCCCGCGCTGCCCGAACTGGTGGGCGGCTCGGCCGACTTGACCGGCTCCAACCTCACCAACTGGTCGGGCTCGAAGCAGATCAACCGCAACCAGGGCGGCAACTACATCAATTTCGGCGTGCGCGAATTCGGCATGTCGGCCATCGCCAACGGCATGGCGCTGCACGGCGGCGTGATCCCCTATACCGGCACCTTCCTGATTTTCTCGGAGTACGCGCGCAACGCGCTGCGCATGGCGGCGCTGATGAAAATCCGCAATATTTTCGTCTATACGCACGACTCCATCGGGCTGGGCGAAGACGGACCGACGCATCAGCCGGTCGAACAGGCGGCGACACTGCGCCTGATCCCCAACATGGACGTGTGGCGTCCGTGCGATACGGTCGAATCCGCGATGGCATGGGTGTGCGCGATCGAAAGGAAAACCGGCCCGTCGTCGCTGCTGTTCAGCCGCCAGAACGTGGCGTTCCAGAAACGCGATGCCGCGACGCTCGCCAGCATCGCGCGCGGCGGCTATGTGCTCGCGCGCGAAAGCGGCGCGCTCAAGGCGGTGATCATCGCCACCGGCTCCGAAGTGCCGCTCGCCATGAGCGCGCAGGCGGAACTCGCCAAGGCGGGTATCGGCGTGCGCGTGGTCTCGATGCCGTGCACCCAGGCGTTCGACCGCCAGGCGGCATCCTGGCGCGACAGCGTGCTGCCGCGCGGCGTGGTGCGCATCGCCATCGAGGCAGGCGCAAGCGACGGCTGGCGCAAATATGTGGGACTCGAAGGCGCCGTGATCGGCATCGACCGTTTCGGCGAATCCGCGCCGGCAGGCGAGCTTTTCAAGCAGTTCGGGTTCACTATCGAGAACGTCGTCGCGACGGTCAAAAGCGTCTTGGCAGCGTAAGGTAACGGAGGAATGCGCGACCAAGCGCGCATTCTCCGCGACGTTTCCCGCAGCAGAGTAAAAATTTGAGGCTTTCATGCACGCCACCGTACACCTGATGAAATCGCGCGGTTTTCCCGGCATACGCCGCAAGCCGCTCGAAACGCTGCAAGTGAACCTCGGCTACAAGTGCAACCAGGCGTGCCTGCACTGCCATGTCAACGCCGGCCCGACGCGCATGGAAACCATGGCGGCGGGAACGGTGGCCGATGTCCTTGCCTACCTCAAGACATCGCGCGTCGGCACTCTCGACCTCACCGGCGGGGCGCCGGAACTCAACGCGCACTTCCGGAAACTGGTTTGCGCCGCACGCGCGCTGGGCGTGCGCGTCATCGACCGTTGCAATCTCACCATTCTCCTCGAACCCGGTCATGAGGACCTCGGCAAATTTCTTGCGGCCCACCAGGTCGAGATCATGGCGTCGCTACCCTGCTACTCCCAGGACAATGTCGATGAGCAGCGCGGGGCGGGTGTATTCGAAAAAAGCATCCTCGCGCTGCGTTCGCTGAATGCGCTTGGCTACGGCACGCCTGGCAGCGACCTGATCCTTAACCTTGTGTACAACCCGCTCGGCCCTTCGCTGCCGCCGGGACAGGAAAAACTCGAAGCCGATTATCAAAGATTGTTGTGGGAAAAGCACGGCGTGCTTTTCAATCGACTGTTCACCCTCGCCAACATGCCAATCCAGCGCTTCGGCAGCACGCTCATTTCCAAGGGCAGATTCGAGGAATATATGGATTTGCTGGTCGCATCCTTTCAGTCATCGAACCTCGATTCGCTGATGTGCCGCTCGCTCGTCAGCGTGGACTGGCAGGGATTCGTTTACGACTGCGACTTCAACCAGATGCTGGGTTTGCCGCTTGCGCACAGCTCCGGGGCGCGCCCGCATCTGCGCGATTTGATGGAACACAATCTCGACGGCAATCCCATCGTGGTACGCGACCACTGTTACGGTTGCACCGCCGGACAGGGTTCGAGCTGCGGCGGGGCGCTGCGCTCCGGCACAGCCGAGAAGGCGCTCGCAGCAGCAGGGTAATCGCGCAGCAGCCGGATTTACTTTTGGAGTCACTGGATAAGTCCTAATCTGTCATTCCCGCGAAACTTGTCCTCGACCTGATCGGGGAGCGGGAATCCATGTTAAACATGAAAAAGCGGTTCCCCGTTTTTACGGGGAAGACATTTTCAGAGGTTTCCTGTCAAGAAGCTGTTTCCCGGGGGGTAGCGTTGTGAAATCCAGCAAGCTGGTTGTTCTGGCAATTATTGTCGCTCTGATTGCGGCCTTCTTCTTTTTCGATCTGGGAAGATTCTTCAGCCTGGATTTCTTCAAATCGCAGCAGGCGGTAATCGACACCTATTTTCAGTCCCACCCCATCCAGACCGCGGCTTTATTTTTCCTCGTCTATGTGGCCGTGACGGCGCTGTCATTTCCGGGGGCGACGGTGCTGACTCTCGCCGGGGGCGCCATTTTCGGTTTGCTCTGGGGGACGATCATCGTGTCGTTTGCCTCGACCATTGGCGCAACACTGGCATTTCTGGTGTCGCGCTTTGTTCTCGGCGGCTGGGTGCAGAGCAAGCACGGCGAGCGCCTCAAGGCGATCAACGCCGGCGTGGAAAAGGAGGGCGGATTTTATCTCTTTACCCTGCGCCTGGTTCCCGCCTTTCCTTTTTTCGTCATCAACCTCGTCATGGGGCTGACGCCCATCAAGACGTGGACGTTCTACTGGGTCAGCCAGGTGGGCATGCTGCTTGGCACCATCGTCTATGTGAACGCCGGAACCGAGCTGGCGAAAATCTCCTCGCTCAAGGGCATCCTCACACCCAATCTGATCGGCGCTTTCATTCTGCTCGGCGTGTTTCCCCTAATCGCCAAGAAAATCGTCGATGCCATCAAGAAACGCAAGGTGAAACCAAATGAATAAACCCACCCGCTTCGACCGTAACCTCGTCGTTATCGGCGCGGGCGCGGCAGGCCTGGTCACGTCGTATATCGCGGCGGCGACCAAAGCCAAAGTCACGCTGGTGGAGAAACACAAAATGGGCGGCGACTGCCTCAACACCGGCTGCGTGCCTTCCAAGGCGCTGATCCGTTCCGCAAAATTGATTGCGCATATCCGCCGCGCCGGCGAATTCGGCATCAAAAATGCCGCGGGTGAAGTCGATTTCGCCGCCGTCATGGAGCGCGTGCAGCGCATCGTGAAGGACATCGAGCCGCACGACTCCGTGGAGCGTTATACCGCGCTGGGAGTCGAATGCGTTCAAGGCACGGCGAAGATCGTCACACCGTGGAGCGTGGAAATTTCCACGGCAGAGGGGCAGCGCACTCTCACCACCCGGAACATTGTCATCGCCGCGGGCGCGCGCCCGTTCGTTCCGCCGATACCCGGACTTGTGGAATCGAACCCGCTGACCTCGGACACGGTCTGGAACCTGCGCCAGCTTCCCAAGCGGCTGGTGGTACTCGGTGGCGGCCCCATCGGCTGCGAACTCGCGCAGAGCTTCGCGCGCCTGGGTGCGCAAGTCACGCAAGTGGAAATGTTGCCGCGCCTTCTGATCCGCGAAGACGTCGAGGTTGCGGAAATGGTGGCGCGCCGCTTTGCGGCAGACGGCGTCAAGGTGCTCACCGGTCATCGCGCCAAGCAAGTCCTCGTGGAAGGCGGCGAGAAAGTGTTGATCGCGGAATGCGCGGGACGCGAAGTCCGCATCGTGTGCGACGAGATTCTGTGCGCCGTGGGCCGCATCGCCAACACCACGGGATACGGCCTGGAAGAGCTGGGCATCCCCACCAGCAAAACGCGCACCGTGGAAGTGAACGAGTTTCTGCAAACCCGCTACCCCAATATCTACGCCTGCGGCGATGTGGCCGGCCCCTACCAGTTCACGCATACCGCCGCGCACATGGCGTGGTACAGCGCGGTGAATGCGCTGTTCGGCACTTTCAAAAAATTCCGCGTCGATTACTCGGTGATCCCGTGGGCGACGTTCACCGACCCCGAAGTGGCGCGCGTCGGATTGAACGAGCAGGAAGCCAGGGAAAAGAATATCGCCTGCGAAGTCAGCACCTACGGCATCGACGACCTCGATCGCGCCATCGCCGACGGCGAGGCGCATGGCCTGGTGAAGGTGCTGACCGCCCCAGGCAAGGACAGGATTCTCGGCGCCACCATCGTAGGCGAACACGCGGGCGACCTCCTTGCCGAATTTGTCATGGCGATGCGCCATGGAATCGGGTTGAATAAACTTCTCGGCACCATCCATATCTACCCGACACTCGCCGAGGCGAACAAATACGCGGCGGGCGCGTGGAAGCGCAGCCAGGTCACCCAGGGCCAACTGACTTTTCTTGAAGCGTTCCATTCCTGGAGGCGTGGCGATAGCGGCCTGGGCAGCGTTCTCGGCAAAATCGGCACTTTAATTTCTAATAAGCGCCGCGCCTATCCACCCCGCCATCCAAATCAACATACCGGAGACCGTTCGTGAAAAAACTGTTGCTGTTGTTCTTCGCCATGATGATCAGCACCTGTGCGCTGGCCTTCGAGCACTCGCACCAGGCGTGGGACGCGCTACTCAAAAAAAACGTGAAGCTGATCGACAACGGCAATGCCAGCCAGGTCAGCTACAAGGGTTTCGTTCAGGACCGCGCCGCGCTCAAGGCCTACATCGGCGAAATCGAAAAAACCGGCAAGGCGGAATTCGACGCCTGGAGCAAGCCGCAGCAGCAGGCCTTCCTCATCAATGCCTACAACGCGCTCACGGTCGAGTTCATTCTCACCAAATACCCCGACCTGAAGTCGATACGCGATCTCGGCAGTCTTTTCAGCAAACCGTGGAGCAAGAAATTCTTCACCCTCTTTGGCAAGGAGAGTTATCTCGATTTTATCGAGCATGAGATGCTGCGCGTTGAAGGTGTCTATGACGAACCGCGCGTGCACTTCGCCGTGGTGTGCGCCTCTATCGGCTGCCCGATGCTGAAGAACGAAGCCTTCACCGCGGAAAAACTCGAAGCGCAACTCGAGGACGGCATGAAACGTTTTCTTTCCGACCGCTCGCGCAACCGTTACAACGCGCAATCACGCGCGCTCGAAATCTCGAAAATCTTCGACTGGTACGGCAAGGATTTCACCAAAGGACACAAAGGCTACACGTCGGTGAAGCAGGCACTCGCCAAGTACGCAGTGCAACTCGCCGACAAGGCGGAGGATCAAGCGGCGATTCGCGAACAGAAGGCCGATGTGAAGTTTCTCGACTACGACTGGAATCTCAACGACGTTAAATGATGTCTCATTCCATTGCCAATTCACGAGCAATGAGGGATCCCGTCGTCCCAGCGAAGGCTGGGACGACGGATGTTGCAAATTTCCAGCAATCGTCATTTCGGCACGAATGATTGAGAAATGGAATCACCTGACGTTTCCGGCAACGGCGTTATCCAGGGCATATTCGGGGCCGTACGCGATGCGCCGGTAATACGATTCATAGGCAGGCGATCCAGGCGGCCAGTTGGCGAGAAAGCGTTTGACCCACTTCGCCTGATCGTAATGAACGGGCAGTGCATCGAAACGCAACCCGCCGAGTTGTAACCCGTACAAACTTGTGCGCGGCATATTTTTGTGCACGGATATGCGCGTGATCACGCCATACGCTGTGCGCGCGAAATTGGGCATGCCCGCCGCGCCATTGTTGATGACAAGGCGCGCTTTCCCATCTACCTCATAGTCACGCGCAAAAGGCAGGCAGGTGTGGCTGGAAGCAAACGCACACACGCCAGCTTCGCGGAAATAACGCTCCAGCGTGGCAAGCGGCGTCGTTTCGCCCGCATCCCCCGAATGGCATTGTCCTGCCGAAGACAAACTCTCCGCCGCAAACGACCAACCTGACAACGATTCGGCATCGCCGTGCACAATGCCGACGCGCTCCCCGCCGACCTCGATGGCGCCAAAGCGCGGCAACTCGCCCAGCCGTTTGCGTAACCAGGGAAACACAGCCGAAGTTTCCTGAAGCCGCACCATGATGGCGTCGGAGCGCGTGGCAAGACCGGCATCGACATAGGCCGGATAGCTGCACCCGCATCCGCCCGCGGAAGGCGCGGCGATTTCCGCCTCGACATTGCCCTGAATCGCGGCATGCTCCAACACCGTTTGGTTAATTTCGCAAAAACTCGTCGCATCGATGTCGAACCAATTGTGGTCGCCATTGAACAGCAGCGTGACCGGTGTTCCTTGCCTGCGTTCTTCTTCCTGCATACGCAGCAGGGTGTGCAGCGCCTCGACATTGCCGTACAGCCCGCCCACCACATAGACCGTCTCGGCAGCCAGCGCGGATGCGTTGCGAAAGTCGCTCGCGCGGTAGCGGTAATGCAGCGGGCAGGCTGAAGGGTGCGGAATCATCGGGGAGCAAGGCCGGCGTCCCATGTACACCGGCAACGCGGCATCACAACTGATCGAGCGGGCTGGCAACGCCTTTGCCGCCCTTGTTCAGCACATGCGTATAGATCATCGTCGTGGACACATCCGAATGGCCGAGTAGTTCCTGCACGGTGCGAATGTCGTAGCCGCTTTGCAACAGATGCGTGGCGAATGAATGGCGCAGGCTGTGTGTTGTAGCGGGTTTGGCGATTCCGCAATTTGCGACCGCCTGTTTGATGGCGCGTTGCAGCGCCTGCTCGTGTGCATGATGACGGCGTTCGATGCCAGAGCGCGGATCGACCGACAGCGACTTGGACGGGAACATCCAGAACCACGGCCAGGACTTGCCGCCATTGGGATATTTTTTCTCCAGGGCGTGGGGCATGAAGACGCCTGCCTGGCCTGACTCGCGATCCCGTTCCCACAGGTTGCGCACGCGCACCAGATGCGCGCGCAAATCTACGGCCATTGCCTCAGGTAACATCGTTACGCGATCCTTGCCGCCCTTGCCCTCGCGCACGAGAATTTCACCACGCTCGAAATCCACATCCTTCACTCGCAGCCGCACACACTCCATCAGCCGCATTCCGCTGCCATACAGGAGGCGCGCCATCAGCGCGTGAGTCCCCTCCAGCTGTGCAAGAATCTTCCTGACTTCGGTCACGTTCAAAACAACAGGAAGGCGCTTTGGCTTTTTCGGCCGGGAAAGATTTTCCAGCCAGGGTAAATCCACCCCCAGAACTTCTTTATACAAAAACAGCAGGGCAGAAAGCGCTTGCTGGTGCGTGGAAGCCGAAACGTTGCCCACGCTGGCCAAATGGCCAAGAAACGCCTCGACCTCGCGTGCACCCATCGTGTCGGGATGCTTCTTGCCGTGAAACAACACAAAACGCTTTACCCATTGCACATAGGAGTGTTCGGTGCGTATGCTGTAATGTTTGTAGCGAATGCAGTCGCGTACCCGATCCAGCAGCTTCACCGGTTGCTGCGCCGCCATGCCGCTTTTCACGACTGCAATAGCCATGTTATTCTGCCAAGAAGCTTTGGAAACAAGGGGGTAAAAACAATGAACCAGATTATACGGCAACCCGTTCCGGAATATATGGCGTTTTTGCCAGCTACTTCACGTTGAACTAAACCGCTTCGCGGTGGCTGCCAAGCTGCCATTCTTGCCACGTTTTGCGTAAGCGCATTGCGCGAGTAGCGGCATGAGCCGAGCCTTGAATCCGGGGAATGATCCCCGCCTTCAAGG